>WNEZ01003180.1_pt1 | contig 17978 bp, 18 predicted proteins | sample 5400521 | NCBI WGS metagenome assembly WNEZ01 (sample SAMN13153339, study PRJNA577476) | soil metagenome | isolation source: 120 cm saprolite under Douglas fir tree site 2 hole 1 replicate 1 | place: USA:California | collected 2015-04-18
TCAGAGCCGGTCAGCATGATTTCTATCTCGATTCTAGCATCGGCGAAAGGCCCCGATGTTCATTCGTCACAGACACAATCCCAGGGGTGCCGTACATTTCAGGCGTCCTACGGGACGCGTGCTCGTTGATCGCAGACCACCCGCCAGTGAACTGGCGGGCTACTCTCAACGGTCCCTCCGGGACCCGCTTTGCCACTTCGAGCCGACTCACGGGGCGAACCGACCTCCAAGGCACTTGACGGAAAGCGTTCCGGAGGGACGTCTGATAGCAACACGGCGTTCAACGCCGGGTGGCAAGCAGAAATCTCTTGCGTCCCGTAGGGACGCCTTAGAGTAGCCCAGCGTTTCAACGCTGGGTAAGTTGGCAAAGTGAGTCGCGTCCCATAGGGACGCCTGAAACCACGGAGGGCGCCATGTCTCACACCTACGTCTCCGATCTCGTGCATTGCGTTTTTTCTACCAAGGAACGGCGAAATTCGATTTCGGCCGGAACGCAATCCGAACTGTGGTCATTTATCGGGGGAATTGCACGGAAGAACGGATTCAAGACCCTGATTGTCGGCGGAACTGGGAACCACGTACACATCTTGCTGTCCTTGCCGGCCACAATTCCTTTGGCCAAGGCGGTGCAACTACTGAAGGGTTCCTCTTCCCGGTGGATGAATGAGAATCACACCAAAGGTTTTTCCTGGCAGGAAGGCTATGGCGCGTTCACGCTTGGAGTTTCGCAGCGGCCACGAACGATCGACTACATCAAACGCCAAGCCGAGCATCATCGCAAGCGCAGCTTTGAGGAAGAATTTGTCGCGTTCCTGAAGAAGCACGCGATTGACTACGATCCGAAACATGTGTGGGGATAGTTTCGGGCGTCCCTACGGGACGCGAACCGTTTTGCGAACCTACCCAGCGTTGAAACGCTGGGCTACTCTCGGGCGTCCCTACGGGACGCGAATCACTTTGCCATCCGACCCAGCGTTGAAACGCCGGGCTACTCTCAGGCGCCCCTCCGGGACGTGCTCGGGAGGGCCCGCCGGTGAACTGGCGGGCTAACTCTCGACGTCCTTCGAGGCGAGGTGTTATTTCACTTCGTCCGCGGTTTTCTCGGCGCCCTTCTTGACGTCGTGGCCGACCGCCTTTACGCCCTTCTTGATGCCGTGTCCGGTCTTCTTCGCCGCGTCGCCGGTATCCTTGGCCGCATCCTTGGTTACGTCGGCGGTTTTGTCGGCAGCCTTTTCCGTGCCATGTTCGGTCTTCTTGTAGACCTTCTTAGTGCCGTGTTCGGTATCTTTGGCCGCGTCCTTGGTCGCGTCCGCAGTCTTGTCGGCGGCCTTTTCCGTGCCATGCTCAGTCTTCTTGTAGACCTTCTTGGTGTCGTGTGCGGTATCTTTAGCCGCGTCCTTGGTCGCATCGGCGGTCTTGTCGGCCGCTTTGTCCGTCGCATGCGCGGTCTTCTTGGCCACCTTCTTGGTCTCGTGGGCGGTGTCTTTGGCTGCGTCTTTGGTTGCGTCCGCGGTCTTGTCCGCGGCCTTGTCGACGTCCGACGCGACATCCTGCGAATACGCCAGGGCCGAACCGAGCAGCATTACCGCAAGAACGATTGCTAACTTGAATTTCATTGTTCCTCCATATCTTGACTGGGATGGCTTGAAAGTATGGAGCATTTGGGTCGCAAACGCAACGCCCTCGGTGGAACCGAGTGGCTCGCGCCGCACCATTCTCATTCCAGTTCGCTTTCCAGCGCCTGCAGAGTCTCGTCATCCACGTCCCACTTCTTCAGGATGGCGAAAATCGTCTTGGCCCCGAACCCCCCGCGCATCAGCTGGCGAAAAACACGCGCCGCTTCCTTCTGGTTTTTTGGTTTTTGCAGGCGTTTCCGGCGCAGGTAAGCGCGCGCCTGCTTTTCCTCATTCACCTCGTCGTAGACCGAATCCACCGCCTTGTCGATCACGTCGCCGTGAATGCCCTTGACCTTCAGATCTGTGACCACGCGCCGGCGTCCGAACTTCTCGTTGTCACGGCGAAATGACGAATACGCAGCGGCATACTTCGCGTCATTCAGATAACCCTGGTCCTTGAGGCGGCGGATCACCAACTCCACCAGCGTCTTGCCGTATTCGGTGTCGGCTTCGACGCGCGGCCGCAACAAACGCTTAAGCTCAGCAACGGAACGCATGCGGCGGGCCAGAGCTCCCACGGCATATTCATAAAGCACATCTTCGGAATCAGTTTTTCTGGGACGAGGGAACGGCATACGAGCAACCTTACCGCAAACATGTAAATTGTTGTAAAAACAGCCAGCCCGGCGCTCACCGCACTATGCCCACGGAACTCCTGTCCTGCCAACTACGTATATACCAGCGTGCGTCGGGATTCACGAGTAAGCGGGCGGACGTGCTGGTGACTTTCTCCCAGGCTCGTCGTCTATTCTTACAAAACAAGATCATGGAGTCAGTCATGCTAACGATAGATGTAGAGAAAAACAGCGAAGTGGCGGTGGTGCACTGCAGCGGACGACTGGTGCGCGGGATAGAGGTCTGCACACTGAGGAATGCGGTGGTCTCGGAGAAGACGACGCGCATCGTTGTGCTGGACCTTTCGCAAGTGGAATTCATGGATGCCGGAGGGCTGAACGCGCTGGTCTCATTGCATCACTGGACCCGGAACCACGGGATCCAGCTCAAACTGGTGCATCCGTCCGGAATCGTTCGCGACCTGCTGCTTCGCACCCGCTTGAACCGCGTGTTCGATATTTCGTCACTGCACGATGTGCTGGTGATTTTGGCTGGCTCCGAATGCCAACACTCGAAATATGCGGTCGGGTATTAAGGCGGGCTCTGAGCCTGGCGCGTAAAGTCAGTCGTGTCAAGGCAGTAAGGGAGCGCGCCAGACGCGCGGTTTAAGCGCCCTGCGGGCGCATCGCGCGGTGCGCCTGGGTCCGTCGGCGCCAAAGAGCGGCGCCTCAGGATGACAAACGAAGAAAAAAAGGGGCGCGCCTAGTGCGCGCCCTGAGTGTTTCAGAGAGGAAAACTTCAGCGTCCGCCGCCGCTGTAGCCGGTCTGTTGCATGGCGTTGCGGGAGATGTCACTGGTGGAGGAAACGCCCTGCATCCGCAGTTTGAAGTCGTCGGCGTTGGATGCGTTCTCCAAAGCGGTTTCGTAGTTGATCAATCCTGCCTGGAACAAATCCCATAACGACTGGTCAAAGGTCTGCATACCGTACTGCGAAGTTCCGGCAGAGATGGCGTCGCGAACCGCCCGCGTCTTTTCCGGAACCAGAATGCATTCCCGGATGTACGCGGTGTTGATCATGACTTCAACCGCAGGCACGCGGCCGTCGCCGTCGCAGCGTCGCACCAGCCGTTGGCTGATGACGGCGCGCAGCACTGCCGCAAGCTGCAAGCGGATCTGCTTCTGCTCCGGTGGGGGGAAAATCGCAATGATACGGTTGATCGTCTCCACCGCGTCCAACGTGTGCAAGGTGGAGAACACCATGTGGCCGGTTTCCGCAGCATGCAGCGCCGTGCCGATGGTTTCCAGATCGCGCATTTCGCCGACCAGAATCACGTCCGGGTCCTGACGCAAAGAAGCCCGTAGCGCAGCACCGAAAGACGGCGTGTCCACTTCCACTTCCCGCTGGTTGACGTAACCCTTCTTGTCGCGGTGCAGAAATTCGATGGGGTCTTCGATGGTAATAATGTGTTCGGCGCGGGTGGAGTTGATACGGTCCACCATCGCAGCCAGGGTCGTCGATTTACCCGAACCGGTTACGCCGGTGACCAGAATCAGGCCGCGAGGCATTTCGCAAACCTGTTCCACAATCTTCGGCAAGTAGAGTTCGTCGAGCGCCCGGATCTTGGTGGGGATGACGCGCAACACCAGTCCCACGTTGCCGCGTTGCTGGAAGACGTTCACACGGAAGCGGCCGAGTCCGGCTACGCCGTAGGCCATATCAATTTCCGTGGTCTCCTTAAATTTCTGCTTCTGCCGGGCGGACATCATGCTGAAGGCCATGGTCAGCATGTCTTCGGCGCTGACGCGCGGCTGGTCAGTCAGAGGAGTCAGGTCGCCATCGATGCGCAGATGGGGATAGTTGCCTACCTTCAAATGCAAGTCGGAGGCCCGGCGCTCCATGGCGATGCGCAGCAAGTCATCAATATTCATTCGACACTTCCCCCAAATGACCTCCCGTATGATGAACCGAAAAGTCACTGCGCCCAAGATGACCTAAGTAACGCCAAGGCATGCTGCAGGGACCGGCCTTTTGGACTAGAGAGCGTAGGGGCGGGTTTGTGTAGGGGCAGGTGTCCTCACCTGCCCTAGGTCAACGTTGCCGAAAACTCGAAGCACCCACGAATCACCTAGGGGCAGGTGTCCCCCGCCCGGCAGTCCATGATTGACTTAGTCCACAGACTTAGTCTACCATCCCTAGCAATGGAAGTGAACATCCACGAGGCGAAAACCCACCTCTCGCGCCTCCTGCAACGGGTAGCGGCGGGGGAAGAGGTGACCATCGCGCGGGCGGGGGTACCGGTGGCGCGCCTGGTGCCGCTGGAACCCAAAAAGAAGAAAATTCGGCCCCTGGGAATGGACCGCGGGCGGGTCTGGGTAGCGGACGATTTCGACGCGCCATTGCCGGATGAACTGCTGAAAGAATTTTATGGAGGCGAACTGCCTAAGCTGGAGCGCCGGAAGCGAAGATGAAGTATCTGCTCGACACCATGGTGTGGTTGTGGAGCGTGGGCTCCTCAGAGACAATCGGCAATGCGGGCCTTGAAATTCTGGCCAGCGGAGAGGAGGAGGTTTATCTTTCCGCCGCGAGTTCCTGGGAAATTGCCATCAAGACCAAACTGGGCAAGTTTCGTTTACCAGAGGAACCAGTCAGATACGTGCCCAAGCGACTGCAGGAACAGGGCATTCACTCGCTTCCCATCACTCAAAGCCACAGCCTTAAGGTTTACGACCTTCCTCTGCACCATAGCGATCCTTTCGACCGCTTGCTGATTGCCCAGGCAATTAGCGAAGAGATGTGCATTCTGACTTCCAACCGCGTGTTCCAAAAATATCCGGTGGAGGTCTTGTGGTGCGGAACCTAGCTTATTTGTGCCGAAAAAATAAAGGGGCGCACGGAGCGCCCCAAAACAGAACTGCAATTTTGCGCGATCTTAAACGCTGACCGGTTGCTTGCTGCCTACCGCAACGGGCGTGAGCCAGTGGTAACGATCAGCCTTTTCCCCGCGGATGATCGCGTAAAACTCCTTCTGAATCGCCTTGGTGACCGGTCCCGTGACGCCCTTGCCGACGCTGATCTTGTCCACGGAGCGAATCGGCGTGACCTCGGCGGCGGTGCCGGTGAAGAAAGCTTCGTCCGCGATGTACAGCATCTCGCGAGGAATGCCGCTTTCGACCAGCGGGATGCCCAGGTCGCGAGCAATCTGCAGAACTGAGTCACGCGTGATGCCGGGCAGCACGGAATTGCCCAGCGGCGCCGTCTGCAACACGCCGTTGCGCACCACAAACACATTCTCACCCGAGCCCTCACTCACGTAGCCGTTGGCGTCGAGGGCAATGCCTTCCACGTAGCCGTTGATGATGGCTTCCATCTTCATGAGCTGCGAGTTCATGTAGTTCGCACCCGACTTGGCCATGGCAGGGAGAGTGTTGGGAGCAATGCGCGTCCAGGAGGAAACGCACACGTCCGCCCCTTCGCCGGTCTCCGATGTCAGATACTTTCCCCACGGATAATTGCAGATATAAACTTCGGTCGGCGAGTTAAAGGGATTCACGCCCGCCTCGCCATAGCCACGCAGCACGATGGGACGGATGTAGCAGGGCCACACGCCGTTGTTCTTGACCACGTCCGCCATGCCTGCGATCAGGTCTTCGACCGTAAAGTCCACGTCAATGCGATAAATCTTGGCTGAATCCAGCAGCCGCTGCATGTGTCCTTTGGCTCGAAAAATCGCCGGCCCCGTGGGCAGAGCGTAGCAGCGCACGCCCTCAAACACGGACGAGCCATAGTGGATCACGTGCGACATCACGTGCAGAGTGGCCTTTTCCCAGGGAATCAGGGTGCCGTTGTGCCAGATTTTCTCGGTCTTTTGAATCGCCATGAACACTCCTACGGACTATTAGAATTATAACCGAGGCGGAGAGCCGACCGTATGGCGCTTAAGTGGCTAAAGGCGGTTACACAGGTAATCGTCAGCTTACTGTGGGAGGTTCACGCGGTGCAGCTCAGGCCAACTGCTTGCGAAACACCGTCCGGGGACTGAGTAGGAGCTACTGCCCTGGTCGCGAACGCTCTCCTGCTGTCATCCCGAGCGCAGTCCAGAGCCGCGCTTGCGCGGTGAGGGCAAGTGAGGGACCTGGATTCTTACGGCTTGCGCAACCGGTAGCGTTGCGCCGGCAAGAACCCAGGTCCCTCGACAATCTTTACTCGCGCGTTGCTCGAGCAAAAGATTGCTCGGGATGACAGTTCTAACAACTCGGGACGATGACCGGTGTCTGAGGTCTAGAGTCGGCGCCTGAAGGGTTTAGATCTAAGGCTTAACGCCCTCAGCTGGAAGCTTGGGAGCGGCGGATAATTCCGCGGCCCGCACGCTGGTAGACAATTCGTCTCCGCGGAAATACTGCCCTTTGGCCGCGGTCATCTCGGGCATAGCCGCGTAGGGCTTGCTGTAGTCGTTGGCGGCATTCCAGAACAGGAATCCGATCCCGCCCTTGTTTTTCGCGGTGATTACCTGGGCTTCGATATATTTCGGAGAATAGGTCTTGGTTCTCCAGCGAAATGCCTGCAGCCAGGGCCGGATGACCACGCCGCTGCCCTTGGTGATGGTCTCAAATCGCACCATTGACTCGCCGATGAAGTGCTCCGGCGCGTCACCCGGATGCGCGATCCCGTCCATGCCAAAGAAATGCGACGGATAGATCATGGGCGAAAGCACATCGCAATATTTCGCCATGCGCACGATGTCCTGGCCGGTATGCGCCAGGTCGACCGGACGCTGCCACGCCATGATTCCGAATACGTCGAGCGACAACAGCGCTCCCGTGGGATGAAGCTCGGCGTAAGCGTGTTTCAGGAAGTCGGCAATCACATCCGAGCGATGCCACTCGGGATGCTCAGTCTGGAAGTAGAAACTGGCGTCTTTCTGGTCGCCCTCAGCCGGAAATCGCACGTAGTCGAACTGAATTTCGTCGGCACCGGCTTCGGCGGCTTTCTTAGCCAGTGCGATGTCATAGTCCTGCACCTTGGGCTGCGATGGATCGGTCCAGACCAGTTTGCCGTTTTCGCGCCATGCCTGCCCGGTCTTGTGCGACTTCACCGCCAGTTCGGGATGCGTCTCGACCAATCGTTGATCACGGAAGATGGCAACGCGGGCAATCGCGTGCAGGTTCTGCGAATGGAGGAAGTGGATGAACTTGGGTAAGTCATGAAAATACGGGTGATGACTGCCCAGCAGCGGATGATCGAACGGAATAGTCACGCTGCCGTCGCTGTCCTTGATATCGAACACCACGGCGTTCCCGCCAACTTCACGCCAGTGCCGGATGATCTTTATCCCGTGATCGCTTGCCGCCATGAGTCCAGTGAGATAAACCGCCCGCACTTCAAAGTCGCGCTCCACCGGAATCGACTTCTCCACGATCGGCGCAGGCAAGAGTCCGGGGACGATCAGGGGCTGACCCGCCTTCAGAAAAGTGCTGTGGAAATCCGGGTTGGCCTTGCGGATTGCTTCGCCCAATTCGCTGGACGTCAGGTAGGACGTCTGCGACAGATAGTGTCTGGCCACCAGCGGAACACTATCTCCGCGCTTGGCGACATAGAGCGCGCTCCCGGGCGGCGCTACCGGCACAACCAGCGACGGTTCCGGCACCCTTGGTACGGTGGGCGTCGAGGGCTTGGACGTAAGCAGCAGTTTTGGACGCGGGGTTTGGGCAGATGCGGCCGGTACCGCCGCGATGTGGAATGCAACCAAACCAAAGGAAATAAACAGGATACTGAAAAGTGATCGGGGCCCGAGGTGACGCAAATTGATTCTCCGTGGAAACCGCTGTTTTCACGGATGCTACCGTCGGTCAAATCAGTCGGCCAGATAACGTCGGGTCAGTGCTACGCCGGTTCCATCGTCGGTTCTGGCTGGTCTTTTGTGTCCCTTTTGTTACATGAGAAACACTTTCACCCACAGCGGCAACATGGACAGCACAAAGAGCAGGTACCAGCGACGGTGCAACTTCCGTCGTATCGGAGGACCATTCTTTATGGCCTCAAAGAGGAACCAGCCGGCCAGAACGAATACCACCAGAAAGCAGACCGACTGAGAAATATGTGCGGGTCCGTGTCTCCAGAAAAAGGCACGAACGGCACCGAAGGCACCCAGAAGGCCATATGCGCTGTAGACCCAGGCGCAGCGCGCCAAGGATTCCTGGTTAGCCGCCGATTCGCCGCCAGACGGGAGACTGTCGAACATGGTTGCGATTCTCCCATTGAGGTGGCGGGACTTCAACCTAAACGTGGCTACTCTCCACGAGGGTAGCTCCGGGGGCTTGCACTCCGGCAAACTTCCCGCAAGTGGCAAACTATTTCCCATTTCCCCAACCCGCCCTGCGGGGTGAAATGGTCCACTTTGTCACACCGCCGCATCTAACTCTTTCAGAAGGTTAGGAAAGAGGGGGTCAACCGGATGGCGAGTCGTTTGCAATGATCAGCATTGCCGAGGATGGGTGGGTGACAATATTTGTTCCTCTCTCATTACGAGACGGCGGACCCTCTCTCCCAGGATGTAAGGGCCCAGGAAAGGAAAAGTAGGGCCAGACCCCATTTATGAAAACCGTCGTCAACACCATGCTTGACCCCACGCGCCGCTCCAACGATGCCCGGGAGTTCGAAAACGCCCTTCGCCGCAGAATCGTCGGTCAGGACCAGGCCGTCGAGAAAGTGGTCGAAATCTACCAGATGTTTTTAGCGGGATTGAATCCTCCTGGCCGTCCAGTCGGAAACCTTTTGTTCCTCGGGCCCACCGGCTCGGGCAAGACCCGGGTTGTGGAAGCCATGGCCGAAGCCCTGTTCGGTGACGCGCGCGCCTGCATCAAGATCGACTGCGCGGAATTTCAGCACTCGCACGAGATTGCCAAACTGATCGGCTCGCCTCCGGGCTACCTGGGCCATCGCGAGACCCATCCTTTGCTCACCCAGGAAGCGCTCAACCAGTGGCACACGGAGACCCTGAAACTTTCCATTCTCCTGTTCGACGAGATTGAAAAGGCCTCCGACTCGCTCTGGCAGTTGCTGCTCGGAATCCTGGACAAAGCCACTTTGACGCTGGGCGACAACCGTCGCGTGGATCTTTCCCAGTGCATCATCATCATGACCTCGAACCTGGGGGCGGGTGAGATGAGCAACATGGTGGATGGCGGGCTGGGCTTTGCGCAAAAACCCATGCAGGTGGACGCAGCCTTCGACGACAAGATCAACCGCTCGGCGGTTGACGCCGCGCGACGCAAGTTCAGTCCTGAGTTCATGAACCGCATCGACAAATCGGTCGTGTTCCGGACTCTGCGCTCGGAACACTTGCAGCAGATTCTGGAAATCGAACTGGGGATGGTGCAGCAACGCATTCTGATGGCGTCCGCTGTAAACCAGTTCGTTTTCAGCTGCACGCCGAAGGTAAAAAGCTTTCTGCTGCACGAGGGTACCGATCCGAAATACGGCGCGCGCCACCTGAAGCGCGCCATCGAGCGGCACATCGTCTTTCAGTTGGCCAACCTGGTGGCAACCGGACAGGTCAAGCTGGGCGATTTCATTCGCATCGACCTGAGCCCGGAAGGCAAGCTCATGTTCATCAAGGAGGCCGAGAACGCCATGGTTCCCATGTTGCTGGAGCGTCATGGCGCCGCCGCGGGAGCTCTTCCCATGGCGCGGCCGGCCCGGACCGTAGCCCGGCGCGAGTTTGGCGCCACCGGAACGCTGGACGGCAAATAAATCTCGTCTAGTAGATCGAACAACCTCAAGGGTGCCGGAAAGCTGGCACCCTTTATTTCGATGCCACAACCCACGTGGGGACAGCCGCCCCCGGCTGTCCGGCGGAGCGAAGCTCCGCGATTTTCTTCCGCAAATGCGCTGAGCCGATTAAAGATAGGGCTCCTCGCAGGATCGAAAAACTCTACACAAACACGCCGAAAACCCTGCGGAGCCTTGCTCCGCTGGACAGCCGAGGGCGGCTGTCCCCACGTGGGTCTGTGCCATGCGCATCTAATCGGTGAGAAGATATTGGGTTCCAGCAGGAAGATATCCCAGGAGGAACAATGAGGCTCAACCCGATGGTCGCACGCGGCCTTGCTCTGTGGCTCGCGATGGTCCTGGCGACACCGACCATGCTCGAAGCGCGAGTCGAGCCCTCACACGGCTTCAATATGTTTTCCGCCCAGGAGGAGGTTCAAGCCGGACAACAGGCAGCCGCCCAGGTCAGCAAACAACTACCCGTCCTTCCCGACTCCGACCCGGTCACGCTCTACGTGCAGCGCCTGGGACGCCAACTGGCGGCGCATGCTCCGGGCGAGAAGTGGCCATACACCTTCCACGTTGTGAATCAAAAAGAAATCAACGCCTTCGCTCTTCCCGGTGGGCCGGTGTTTGTGAATCTGGGGACGATCCAAGCGGCGGACAACGAAGCTGAACTCGCGGGCGTGATGGCCCACGAAATTTCCCACGTAGTGCAGCGGCATGGCACCCGAGCAGCCAGCAAGCAGATGGCGGCACAGTTTCCTTTGGCCATCCTGGGCGGAGCGATGGGCCAGGGCGCTCTGGCGCAAATGATGCAAATGGGGACGGGTTTTGTAGTCGGCTCCTACTTCTTAAAGAACTCCCGCAAGGCTGAATCCGAGGCCGATCTGCTCGGCACCGACATCATGTACGACACCGGCTTCAACCCTCGGGCCATGTCGGATTTTTTCACCAAGCTGGCAGAGAAGGGCGGCAACCGTGGCTCTCAGTTCTTCAGCGACCACCCTGATCCGGGAAATCGCGCCCAGGCAGTGGCGAAGGAAGTCGCCACTCTACCCAGAAAGACCAGCTATCGCACCGACAGCGCCGACTTTCGCGACATCAAGGAACGCGTCGGGGGCATGAATCCGCTCAGCGCCCAGCAGATCGCGGAACACCAAACTTCGTCCGCGAACTCTTCCGGCGATGACGTCCAGCCCAGCGGCGGCCTGCGCAGCTTCAGCCACAGCAATTTCGAGGTCTCCTATCCTGACAACTGGCGGGTGTACGGCGACAAGAATTCGTCAGTCACCATTGCTCCGCCCAATGGAGTGTCCCAGTCTGCGGTGGCGTATGGCGTCATGATCAACACCTATGAGCCCGAAGACTCCAACGCCAGCCTCGATCAGGCAACCCACGATCTGTTGACATCGCTGCGCCAGTCGAACCCGGATTTACGCGCGATTGGGCATGACGAAAACATTCGCGTGAACGGAGTGGCGGGAAAGTCGGTGGATTTGGTCGGTACATCGCCCGTGCAGGACCAGAGCGGGCGCCAAGGGCAGGAGCGCGACTGGCTGGTCGCATTCATGCGCCGGGACGGAAGCCTGCTTTACATCGTGTCCATCGCCCCTGACAAAGACTTCGAATCCCTGCGTCCAACCTTCGAGCAGATTCTGAAGTCGATTAAGCTTCGGTAAGGCGGGCTCGGGACCTCAGACATCGTCCGGCCGTTGTTGAACCTGGCAGCCTGACCGTGTGACGGAGAGGATGTTACTAAGGCTGCAGCGCCAGGTTCCAGCTACAGACAACCGTGCATTGCGGACTGGCCCCGGCCGGCGTGTCGCACAGCTGCCCCGTATAGGTGCGGCTGCCAGTCACCGGAGACATGGGACCCGAAAACGGCAGCCACTGATATTCGTAGTCGGTATACGACGTCGGTGTCCCCTGGATGCCGTTGAAGACTGAAATCTCGGCATTCGCTCGCGAGAAGTTGATCCCTGCCTGATTTGTGAACACCGCGAGCTGACCCGCCCCGGTTGCGTTCACCGTCCAGGAGGCACCCGATTTTCCGCCCGATCCGGTCGACGTCCATTCCGTGGGATAGAGCGTCTGGCCGGCCGGTGATTGCATCGCGCCGCCGCCGACGTACCACGTCTGCGTTTCGTTGTGGTGATAGCTGTTGGCCCCCGTCACCGTCTTTACGCATTGGACCTGCCCCACCCATCCTGTAAGCGAGCAAAGCTCACAATGCGGCATGCATCGGTTGGCGGCGCCGCTGCCCGGATTGTCAAAGTTCGGCTCGCTTTGCATCCATGCTTGTCGTTCCATATCTCCGATGGTCTGCAGTGCCGCCTTGACCTTCGCGTCGAGGGCGGCTGTCGCCGCACTCTGTGTCTGATTGGCCGCGCACGCCGCAATGTTGGGGCGCGTCAACTCCCACCGCAGAAACCCCGCGGCGGTGTTTACGAGGCTGTTGGCGGGCGGCAGAAGACTGCCCGCGGCAACCATGGAAGCTGGATCCACACGATCCATTCCTGGGTGCACATCGGCCCTGGCGTCGGTTGGCTGTTTTGCCAGGACAATCGCGATATCTGCACTTGTGCCGACAGCATAAGTGTCAGGTCGATTGTCGTGACGCACACTCCCAACCAGGGCAGGATCGGCCAAACGGTCAGGCGATAGGGACGCGACGTTCCTTGCGTAACGGAAGCCATGTACTGCGCCAGCGTCTTGCCGTCGAAGAGCGGCTCATAGTCCGAATAACGACAGTATCCTGGATGGGTCACACCATTCGGCTGGGTCACACCCGTGGCGGCAAGCGTGCTTTGATAGTTTGTGCATAGTCCTTGTACGTTTTCGACGTTATCGGGCGTCGCGACAGTCGCGGGAGCAGTGGTAATCGTACCGGCGTCGGCTCGGAGCGCACCCATTAACGCGGTGGCGCAAATGACTGCAATTCGCAGGGCCGCTGCCGCGTCAGGGTGCCACGCACGTCGTGGTGTGGCTGCCCATCCGCGAGAAGGAGCGACGGTAATAAATCGCATCGGTGTCCTCGTGGAGCTTTGGGAAGGTTGCGGTTCCTATGGGAAAAACCTCTCGAAGGCAACTGCGGGGCCGAACGCGGAGATGATATACCTTGCAGTCTTCCGAGCAACTGGAAAATTTCTGTGCGATCGTCCGGCGCCGTCCTACCCGCCCTGCTTCAGATCAGTGAGCACTTGTCTCGCGATTTCTTTCAGCGTCTCGAAGACTCCGGGACCCTGGAAGGCTATCGCTTCGATCGTGGGCTCGTTCTTTCGGCGCAGCTGTTTGGACAGCGCGTCAACCGGCAGGACGTTGGGCAGATCGCGCTTGTTGAATTGCAGGACGTAGGGAATCTTGTTGAAGTCGTAGCCGTGTTCCTTGAGATTGGCCATGAGGTTGTCGAGCGCCTCAACGTTGGCGTCCATACGTTCTTCCTGAGAGTCGGCCACGAAGACGATGCCATCCACGCCGCGCAGAATCAGCTTGCGACTGGCGTCATAAAATACCTGGCCGGGAACGGTGTACAGGTGGATGCGAGTCTTGAAGCCGCGCACCGAGCCCAGGTCCAGCGGCAGAAAATCGAAAAACAGGGTTCGTTCCGTCTCCGTCGCCAGCGAGATCATCTTGCCCTTCTGCTGTTCAGCAGTTTTCTGGTAGATAAACTGGAGATTCGTCGTCTTGCCGCCCAACCCGGCGCCATAGTAAACGATCTTGCAATTGATCTCGCGGGCCGCAAAGTTAATGAAACTCAAGACTTCCCTCGGAACCGGCGGCGGATGCTAGCGCCGAACGCAAACCTCTCCCGGTAAAAATTTGGCTTGATGCTGCTGGTTTTATACCACACGGCCCACTGGTGACGGCAGGTTACTCCGGTTACTAGCTGAACCCTGTCCCGATTCGTCACATCGGTATCAGGCAGGTCCGTTCCGGTTCGACGATCCCGGTCAGCGGCTCAGCCCCACTGGATAGTAGCCTTCTTTCGCCGTCACCTTCAGGCCGGGACGCGCCACGTGCACGTCGATCTCCCGGTGGGTGCTGCTGGGCGTGGCGTGAGTCAGATAGCCCAGGGTGTACTGGTTGCGGGCATCGCCCAGCGCTTGGGCGTAGGTAGTCTCGATGGCATCGCGGGAGAACCCGGTGAAAATCCGGAATGGCTGAACTTTCCACGGCCACGCCGTAAACCATGATTCCGTGCGACAACAGAAGCTTCAGGGTGTCGCGGTAGCTGGCATTGCTGCCGTATTCGCGGCCATCGCTGATGATGAAAATCACCTTCCGGCGGGCCCGATCGCGCTTGCTCAGGTCCAGCGCCGCCGCCACAACGGCATCGTTAAACACGTGGGATTCTTTGGCCGGCGTGATGACCCGAGGTGAGCTCTGATCGATCGGCACTCCGTTGACGGTCGGCCCTTGCGGTCCCAGCGGGCCACTAGTCACGGGAGGCCCGTTACTTCTTCCGCTCACAGTCTTGAGGTTGTCCAGCGCCGCGGTCAGTTTCCGCCCTACCGCGGCAAAGTCGGTCACCTTGGATACGCTGGTGCTGTAGGTGTACAGCGAGACTTCGTCAAACTGGCTGAACGCGCCTTCCAGCGCGGAAAAAGTCTGATTCGCCTTCTGCACCGCCACATCCTGCATGCCGATGTCGAAGACCACCGCCGCGGACAAAGCGAATGGGTCGGTGGTGAAGAAATTCAGGGTCTGCTTCTTGCCGTCCTCATAAACCGAGAAATCTCTCGATAACAGCCCATTGACCAGGCGTCCGGAGTCATCTTTCACCATGACTGGAACCACGACCTGGTTGGTGTTTACAGTGATCTTGAACAGTTCGTCGCTGGCAGCGCCGCGCTCCGCAGGGGCCCCGCCTTCCGGCACGGTCGTTACCTTGAACGGGGGCGCCACCCCGGGCGCATAGGTTGGTTCTGGCAACGAATCGCCTGCGGTGGGCGGCGGTTGGTTCGGAGGCGGAGGCCCGGGATCGGACGGAGACGACGACTGCGGCGGTGCATTGGGGAACGGCCGCGAAGCCGAAGGCGCGTCCGGAATATTCTGCTTCTGCTGGTCCTGCGCCTGGGCCGCTATCGTCCCGAAAACCAGGCAAAACGCTATTAAGGCTGTCCCAAGAACTCTCGCGGCTGAAGCGGCTGAAAAAGACCGCCCGGGCTGACGCCTGACGACTGACGACTGAAGACTGCTTCTCACAATCGCTGACAACACGGGCACCTTCTCCGCCTGACGGCAACCACTGATATTTGGGATGCTGAGACCTGCAGTTTCGTGCATCTAACCCTGATGGAATAGACTAACAAAAAGTACGAGATAATATCTGAATGCCGAAAGTCCAAAGATTTCAGGCAGTTGTGGCCTCTGCGATATCTCTGGCAATGCTGGCCGCCAGCCTCTTCCTCCCACATTTGGTCGTCGCCCAGCAACTTCCCCGCCTGGCCGGCGCTCCAGACCAGGACACCCAGGACAAGAACGACCAGCAGGACCAGTCCGTCGGAACGCTGAAGGTCAACGTGAATGTTGTCCAGCTCTTCTTCAATGTCAAAGACAAGAAGGGCGCGCTGATCCCCAATTTGACCAAGGATGATTTCCAGATCCTGGAAGAGGGCAAGCCGCAGACCATCAAGTATTTCACCGCCGAGTCCGACCTTCCGCTGACCCTCGGCATTCTGATCGATTCCAGCGGCAGCCAGCAACGGGTTCTGGAGATGGAGAAGGAAGTGGGAGCGAATTTCCTGAGTGAGATTCTGCGCCCCAAGGACATGGCGTTTGTCATCAGCTTCGACGTCGATTCCAATCTGTTGCAGGATTTCACCAACTCGTCCCGCCGCCTGCGGGACGCGCTCAACAGCGCACGCATCAATGCCCCGCCATCCAGTTGCGGTGGTCTTCCCGGACAGGGCGGCGGACCCTTGCCGTGCAGTTCCACTCCCAAAGGCACCGTGCTCTATGACACGGTCTATCTGGCGTCCCATGATGAGTTGGCCAAGGAAGTAGGGCGCAAGGCGATGATCCTGCTCACCGACGGGGAAGACCAGGGCAGCCAGCTGAAAATCAATGACGCCATTGAAGCCGCCCAGAAGTCGGATTCCATCTGCTATGTTCTGCTGATTGCGGACCGCGGTTTTTACGGCTTCGGCGGATATTCAGGCGACCGCGAAATGAAGAAGCTCGCCGCCGAAACTGGTGGACGGGTGATCGAAGTAGGAAACAAGGTCGACAAGCTGAAGGAAGCCTTTGACCAGATTGCACAGGAACTCCGCAGCCAGTACAACGTAGGCTACACTCCCACCAACACAGCCCTGGATGGAACTTTCCGCAGAGTGGAAATCCACACCAAGAAAGATTACAAGATCCAATCCCGCACGGGTTATTACGCGGTCGCGAAGCGAGATTAGAGCAGCATTTAGCAATTGGCACTTGGCTAAACCAGCTCATTCCACACCAACTCTGTCATCCTGACCGGAGCGAAGCGAAAGCGAGCGCAGTGGAGGGACCTGCTTTGCTGAGCGGAGCAAGTCGAACGGAACCTACTTTTCGTTGTCATCCCGAACAATCTTTCTTCCCGCGAAGCGCGAAGAAAGATTGTCGAGGGACCTGGGTTCTTGCCCGCGCAATGCTGCTTCCGGGTGCCGCACAAACCCAGGTCCCCCACTTGCCCTCACCGCGCAGGCGCGGCTCGGGACGGCGCTCGGGACTGTGAAGGTGGCGTGCTTCCCGGAAGCCGCGGGCACAGCACTTCTCAAATCCCTGCGCGCACAGGCCTTTGCCGCTCCTTCACCCGGATCACGAACTTCAATCCTGACCACACTTCGTTCACGGCGCACACTTTCACGTCCACCAACCCCGCCAGCAATCCGATCCTGCGCACATCGTTCTCGTTCAGGTCAGTAGCCACGCCGGAAGTTTTCTTGGGCCAACTGACCCAGAGCATCCCCGCGGGCGCCAATCGCCGGGCAAACCTGGGAAACTGCTGCGTCATTTCCGCCTGACTCTTGATAAAGATCATGGCGAAGTCGAGCCCTCCCTGGCCGTCCTTGACCAGCAGGCAATCGGACAGCGCTTCTTTCAACGCCGTCTTTACGTCAGCGGGCAACTGGAAAAACGCGACTTTGAACTGCGGCTTGATGCCAAGTTTTTTGGGAAGAGGAGTGCCGGAGTATCCCGCCATGGCAGTTTATTGCGCGGGCGCGTAGTAACCGCGCCGGCTGCGCACCCGCAAGCCTTTGTGGTTTTGCGCCAGAATCTCGATGGTGTGGTAGCGGCCGTCGGTACGAAAATCGGCAGGCTTATAGGAAAGCGCATACTGGCTGCGCAACTCGTCCTGGATTTCCACGAAAGCGTTGGCCACATCGGTGATCTGAAAGGGGAAAAACGAACGGCCGCCAGTGGCGTCGGCAATGCGCTCCAGAACTTTGTCGCCGGTATGCCTGCTTCCGGTGACATTGGTGCTGATGGTGTACACGATCACCTCGGCGCGTTGCGCCATGTCAATGGCTTCCTCGCGGGTGACGTGGCTCATGTTGTCGTCGCCGTCGCTGAGCAGGATAATCGCCCGCCGCACCGGCCCGTTCTGCTGTTCCTTCAGCAGCTTGTCGCGGGCGGCAAAATATAACGCGTCGTACATAGCGGTACCGCCGCCCGGTCGTAGAGCGCGAACCCCGCGCGACAGCGCCTCGGTGTTGTCGGTGAAGTCCTGGGTCACTTCCGGAGTTACATCAAAGCCCACGATGAAAGCCTTGTCGTATCTGGGGCGCACCGTCTGATTGAGGAATTCAATGGCCGACTCCTGCTCGAACTTGAAGCGGTCCCGCACCGAGTTGCTGGCATCCACCAGCAGCCCGACCTGGAGCGGGAGATCGGTCTCGTTATGAAAGCTGCGGATTTGCTCTGCCGGCTTGCTGTCGTCGCGCACGGAAAAGTCAGCCTTGGCCAGATTCTTTACGTAGCGGCCATGCTTATCGGTG
>WNEZ01003300.1_pt1 | contig 17975 bp, 16 predicted proteins | sample 5400521 | NCBI WGS metagenome assembly WNEZ01 (sample SAMN13153339, study PRJNA577476) | soil metagenome | isolation source: 120 cm saprolite under Douglas fir tree site 2 hole 1 replicate 1 | place: USA:California | collected 2015-04-18
GTCTGCTGGACGACGACCTTGTCGCCGAGCTGCTTCTTGATCGCCTCCGCATCGGCGTTGGGCAGGTCGCGGAACTCGATGTAGGCGCGCCCGGAACGGATGGCCGCCGCCCGGACGGCGGTTTCCGGGCTGATGAAGAACTTGTAGCCGTCCAGGTACGGCCGGTCCTTGACGAAGTAGTCGGGGTTGCGCTCCCCCTCGAACGTGGCGCCGCGCGTGTAGCTCTTGAACTTGAAGGGGCCCGAGCCCATCACATTGGTCTTGAAGTGATTGGGGTCCTTGTCCAGGAGCTTCTTCGAGAAGATCACGTTCCACGGCGAGGCCAGGTTGCCCAGAAGGGACGCCGACGGGAACTTGAGCTTGAAGATCGCCGTGGTGGGATCGGGAGCCTCGATCCGCTCGACCGCGGTGTAGTGCTCCTTCCGCACGCTGTTGACCCCCGACCGCGGGAAGACGATCCGGTCGTAGGTGGCCTTGACGTCGGCCGCGGTCAGCGGCGACCCGTCGTGGAACCGGATCCCCTGACGGATCTTGAAGGTGTAGGTCAGCCCGTCGGGCGCGATCTTCCACTCGGAGGCCACGTCGCCGATGATTTTCGGGTAGTTGTACGGGTCGATCTGCAACAGCAGGCTGTAGAGCGGCGCCACGAGCTGGATATTGGCGAAGGTGCTCTCCTGGTGGGGGTCCAGGCTCGGCGGGTCGGCGCCGATGACCGCCAGCAGGACGCCGCCCCGGCGCGGCGTTTCCGTCTGGGCCGCGACCGGGGTGGTCACGACCATCGAGCCGAGCAGGGCCGCGACCGCGATGACCGAGAAGAGCTTCTGAAGATATCCGATCCCGGTCGCCATCTGACACCTCCTGGGGACGTGGGACGCTGGACCTTCAGCGGGTGTTGATCCCGCTTGGAGCGCTAGAGAGGATCTCGGATTCGAGACGCTAGCAGGGGCAAGGCACACCTGTCAACAGACCATCGCCATCGGCCTGGCGGATTCAGCGCCCCCGGGGCGCCGCGTGGTCGGCGAGCACCTGGGCCACGCAGGCGGTCACCTTCACGCCGGTCGGCAGGTCGATGAACTCGTTCGGCCCGTGCGCGTTCGAGCCGGGGCCCATCACGCCGGTGACGAGGAACTGAGCCTGAGGGAAGCGCTCGCCGAGCATGCTCATGAACGGGATCGAGCCGCCGAGGCCGTCGAACATCGCGGGCGCGCCGAACTGCGCGCTGGAGGCGCGCTCCACCGAGTCGCGCAGCCAGCCGGCCATCGCGGGCGCGTTCCAGCCGGTGCCGGGCCGCTCGCCGCTCGCATAGGTCACCCGCGCGCCGTAGGGCGGATCGGCCTCCAGCACTTCCTTCACGCGCCGACTGACCAGGTCCGCGTCGGCGGTGGGCGGCAGGCGCAGCGAGAGCTTCACCGACGTCTTCGGCCGCAGCACGTTGCCCGCGTCGGCCAGGGCGGGCATGCCGTCCACGCCGGTGACCGCGAGCGCAGGCCGCCACGTGTTGTTGAGCAGCGCCTCCACCGGATCACGCGTCACCGGGCTCATCCCGGGCAGGAACGGGAAGGCGTGTTCGATCTCCGCACCCAGGACCGCGGCGACCGCGCGCACCTCGGCCAGACGGACCGGGGGAATCTCCACGTGGCACTCCGGCACCAGGACCTTCCCGGTGCGGGCGTCCTCGAGCCGGTCGAGCACCTGACGCAGGATGCGGAAGCTCGAGGGCACGATGCCGCTGGCCGCGCCCGAGTGCACGCCCTCGCTCAGCACCTCGACGGTCAGGGTCCCGCTCAGGATGCCGCGCAGGGAGGTGGTGGCCCACAGGTGGTTGTAGTCCCCGCATCCGGAGTCGAGGCAGACGACGAGGTCGGGACGGAGGCGATCGGCCAGCTTCTCCACGTAGGCGGGCAAGTCGGGGCTGCCGCTCTCCTCGGAGGCCTCGATCAGCACCACGCAGCGCGCATGGGGGATCCCCTGGGACTGCAGCGTCTCGATCGCGGTGAGCGCCGCGAACGACGCATAGCCGTCGTCCCCCGCCCCGCGGCCGAAGAGCCGGTCGCCGCGGCGCACCGGCGTCCAGGGGCCACCGTCCGGCGCCCAGCCCACCATCTCCGGCTGCTTGTCACAGTGGCCGTAGAGCAGGACGGTCTCGCCGCCCTTGCCCGGCACTTCCATGAGGATGACGGGCGTGCGGCCCGGGAGGCGGACGACCTCGATGGTCAGGCCCTCGATCTTTCGCTTCCGGGCCCAGTCGGTGATCAGGGTCACCGCCCGGTCGATGTGGCCGTGCTCCGCCCACTTGGTGTCGAACATGGGCGACTTGGCCGGGATGCGGATGTACTCGGTGAGCGCGGGGACGATGTCGCCGGCCCAGGCCTCCTGGACCAGCGTGCGGGTGCGGGAGTCAGTGGTCATGGCCCCGTATACTATTCGGAATCGGGGGCGTCCGCCAACCCGTGCCTTACCGGGCGATCGTCCCCTCCGGTGCGCTCAGGTTGTTGATCACGCGCTTCACACCGTCCACCGACTGGGTCACCCGCTCGGCCAGGAGCTTCTCCGCCCGTGACGTGACCGGGCCGGACAGGATGACGGTGCCGTCCTGCGAGCGGATCTGCACGCTCTGGAGCGGCAGCGCTCGGGTCGAGTAGAGCTCGAACTCGACGCGCCGGGCCAGCTTCTCGTCGGCGCTCTCCGGGACGGCCGCCGCGTTGGCCACCGTGAGCTGCCCGGCGAGGCCCTGCACCCCGGGCGCCTGGAGCGCCATCTGCTCGACCGCGCGCTTCTGCGCGGGCGTGTCGACCGCCCCGTCCAGCGTCACGATCCGCTTGCTCACCTGCACTTTGATCTGTTTGTCCTTGAGCTCCGGGCTCCTTCCGAGCTGGTCGAGCACGAGCGTCTTGATCTCCAGGTCCGCGACGCGGTCGCCCAGCTGCTCCATCTCTTGATTGCCGCGGGCAGCCGGGTTGACGGTCAGGTTGTTGTGGACCGCCGTGACGCCGGACGTGTCCTGCGTGATGGCACCGGCGAGCCGGCGCGTCTCCTCGGCGGGGACCTCTCCGGTCAAGGTCACCTCGCCGCGATTCGTGCTGGCCTTGACGTCGAACGCAGAGACGTGCTTGGAGAGCAGGAGCGCGGTCTTCACCTTGGAGGTGGTCGCGGCGTCCTGCGATGTCTCCTTGACCGAGCGCAGGGTGTCGCCGAGCGACCTCGCGGCGTCCCGCTTGTAGATCAGCACGCCGCCAACGATCAGCACGATCAAGACGATGGCAATCCCGATCGATCTCATCTTCATGCACTCTCTCCTTTGACGGCCCGACGTGGTACTTCCGCGCGTCAGTAGAGTTTACCAGGAAGCCGCAACCTCCAAGGGCGGGCTTTAGCAACACTCTTGACCGGGGAGCCCGAACTGGCGATCCTTGAGGCCGCGAGGCGAGGGTGGGCCCGCCAAAAAGGGAGACGCCATGCTCGATCTTCTGATCAAGAACGCGCGGATCTGCGACGGCACGGGGGCGCCGAGCTTCATGGGCGACCTCGGGGTCAAGGACGGAGTGATCCGGTTCGTCGGCCCGGCGAGCGGCCAGACCGCGGCGCGCGTGATCGACGCGGGCGGCCTCGTCCTGGCGCCCGGCTTCGTGGACCCCCACACGCACTACGACGCCCAGCTCGCGTGGGATCCGCTCGTCACCTGCTCGCCGTGGCACGGCGTGACCACCGTCATCATGGGGAACTGCGGCGTGGGCGTGGCGCCCGTGAAGCCCGAGACGCGCGAGATCCTGATGCAGGACCTCGTCAACGTCGAGGCCATCCCCTACGACGTCATGAAGGCCGGCATCGACTGGCAGTGGGAGAGCTATGGCCAGTACCTCGACGCGGTGGATCGCCGCGGGCTGGGCATCAACGTGGCGGGCCTCGTGGCCTTCACCCCGCTCCGTCATTACGTGATGGGCGAGGCCTCGTTCGAGCGGGCGGCCACCGACGACGAGACCGCGGCCATGCGGCGTCTGCTGCGCGAGGCAATGGAGGCCGGCGCCTTCGGGTTCTCGACCACGACCTCCCGCAACCACGTGGGGTACCAGGGGCGGCCGCTGGCCTGCCGCAACGCCAGCCGGGACGAGCTGGTCGGCGTCGTGCGGGGCCTCCACGACGTGGGGCGCGGGGCGATCGAGATCATCCTGAACTCCGGCGGGATGTACGCGGTGAGCGACGAGGACGTCGAGCTCCTGCGGCAGATCACGCAGGCGAGCGGACGGCCGGTGACGTGGCTCGCGCTCTTCGCCCATCCCGGGCAGCCCGACTTCCACGACCAGACCTTCGCCAAGCTCGGCGATCTCGTGAAGGAGGCCATCCCGCAGGTAACGCCCCGGCCGATCATGAGCCAGGGCGATCTGAAGAACCCGACCATGTTCGGCTCCTTCGTGTCCTGGCAGAAGGCCTTCAACCGTCCGGAGGCCGAGAAGATCGCGCTTTACCGGGACCCCGCGTTCCGCGACGCCTTCCAGCAGGAGCTGGAGAGCCGCCGGCGCGCGCACATGTGGGGCCAGATGCGCGTGCTGGAAGTGGGCCGGCCCGAGCTGGCCGCCCACGTGGGGCAAACCCTCGAGGAGATCGCGGCGAGCCAGGGGAAGCGCCCGGTGGACGCCTACTTCGATCTCGGCCTCGCCGACGACCTGGCGACCCGCTTCCAGTCCTCCACGTTCAACTTCGATCCGGCGGGCGTCGAGCGGCTGATCGCCGACGACCGCTGCCTGGTCGGGCTCTCCGACGGCGGGGCGCACGTGGACGTCATCTGCGACGTGGGCTACGCCACCGCCCTGCTGGACCTCTGGGTGCGCCAGCGCTCAGTGCTGAGCCTCGAGAAGGCGGTGCACAAGCTGACGCAGGTGCCGGCCACCGTGTTCGGCATTCCCAACCGCGGGGTGCTGGAGGAAGGCAAGGTCGCCGACCTCGTGCTGTTCGACCCGGCGACGGTCGCCGCCAAGCCGCCCCGGTACGTGAACGACCTGCCGTGCAACGGCCGGCGCCTGATCTCGGAGGCCGAGGGGATCAAGGCCACGTTCGTGGCGGGCACCCAGCTCTACGACGAGGGCCAGCACACCGGCGCCATGCCCGGCCGCATCCTGCGCAGCTACGAGTAGCGGCCCGACCTGACATGCGCGGCAAGCAGGTCTTCATGGAGGGCCTGATCGCCCACGGGGTGGAGTACATCTTCGGCAACCCCGGGACCACCGAGAGCCCCATCCTCGACGCGCTGCTCGACTACCCGCAGCTCCGCTACATCGTGGCCCTGCACGAGGGCGTGGCCCTCGGGGCCGCGAGCTATTACGCCCAGACGAGCGGCAAGGTCGCGGTGGTCAACGTGCACGTGGCGCCGGGCCTCGGCAATTCGCTCGGCATGCTCTACAACGCGTTCAAGGCCCGCGCGCCGCTGGTGGTGACCGCCGGGCAGCAGGACACCCGCCTGCGGCTGCGCGGGCCCGTGCTCGGCCACGACCTGGTGGCGATGGCGGCGCCGCTCACCAAGTGGAGCGTCCAGGTCGAGCGCGCCGACGAGTTCGCGCTGATCATGCATCGCGCGCTCAAGATCGCCACCGACCCGCCGGCGGGGCCGGTGTTCGTCGCGCTGCCGATCGACGTGCTCGAGCAGGAGACCGACCTCGCCCCGTTCGTCCCGGGCCGGCTGTACCGGGCTCCCGAGCCGGATCCGGCCGGCGTCCAGGCGGCCGCGGAGCTGCTGCGGAGCGCCCGGCGGCCGGCGATCGTGGTCGGGGACGACGCGGTGAGCGCGGCGGCCGAGGTGGCGGCGCTGGCCGAGCAGCTCGGCGCGGCGGTCTGGTGCGAAGGGATCCGGGCCCACCAGGTGATGCCGACCAGCCACCCGAACTTCCGCCTCGGCCTGCCCTTCGACGCGGTCGCCATCCGCGCGGCGCTGGACGGCGCGGACGTCGTGCTCCTCGTCGGCGGCCCGTTCTTCGAGGAGGTCTGGTACGCGCCCGGCTCCCCGCTCCCGCCGGGCGCCACCGCCATCCAGGTGGAGTCGGCGCCCGAGCGCCTGGCCCACAACCTGCCGGTGAGCGTCGGGCTGGTGAGCCATCCGCGGGCCGCGCTGGCGGCGCTCCGGGTCGCGATCGAGCGCAACCAGCGCAACCAGCGCAACGCGCGCGGCGAGAGCCGCGCATTCCGCGATGCGGCGACGCAGCGGAACGCCGCCCTCCGCGCCCTCAAAGCCCAGGACGCGCAGGCCCAGCGCGCCCGGGCGGCCAAGCGCTGGGATCACGCGCCGATCTCGGTGCCGCGCCTGATGGTCGAGATCGAAGCGGCCCTGCCCCCCGACGCCATCGTCGTCGACGAATCCATCACCGCCAGCATCGAGCTGGCCCGCACGGTGCAGTTCGAGCGCGCGGGTGACTACGTCGGCGCGCGGGGCGGCGGCATCGGCCAGGCCCTGCCCGGCGCCCTCGGCGTGAAGCTGGCCCATCCCGATCGTCCCGTGGTTGCCCTCTCGGGGGACGGCTCGGCGATGTACAGCATCCAGGCGCTCTGGACCGCCGCGCATCACGACCTCGCGGTGGTCTTCGTGATCCTGAACAATCGCGAGTACCGCATCCTCAAGCACAACATGGATACGTACCGACAGCGCTTCGGCGTGAAGCCGGACCGCGCCTACCCGAACATGGACCTGGTCGCGCCCGATCTCGGCTTCGTCGACCTCGCGCGCGGCATGGGGGTGGAGGCCATGCGGGTCGCCACCCCGGGCGAGCTGCGCCCCGCGCTGGAGAAGGCGCTCGGCGCCGGCCGCCCCTTCCTGCTGGACGTCGCCATCGAGGGGCGGGCCTGAGGGAGCTTCACTTCCGGGCTGGCCGCTCCTTCCGCCACGTCCGTATCGCCGCGGCGTGCGGCGGGTAGTGGCGGTAGGTGTCGAGCCGCAGGCGCCGACGGAAGCGCGTTTCACGGGTGAATTGATCCTCGGGCACGCTCTTGACTAGATCGACAATGCGGCGGTGAGTGTCGTCCAGTTGTTGCAGGACCGCGGAGAGCGAAAGACCGCTCTTCTGCTCCGTCATCCGGGCATTGAAGGCATCGATGCCGCCGTGGCTCACGGAGTACCGCGGCGGCTTGCCGCCCTCGAGGATGAGCGGCAGGTACTTCAGTGCCTCCTCTTCCCACGTGGTCACGTGCGCGAGGATGTCCCGTACCGACCACGCGCCCGTGACGTTGGGCTCCATCAGCTGCGAGTCTGACAAGCCGGCGTACGACGCCTTGAACGCCGCCCACGCCGTGTCGAGTCGTTCGAGAAGCTGCCGTCTATCCACGACTCATGTCGCCTTCCGGAAGGTGAGGTTGATCCGGCACCCGCCCATCACGGGGTGCTGCCCCTCCTCGAGCGGCATGACGCCGTGATAGCGAAGTCGGGCGGGACCTCCCCAGACCACCACATCGCGGTGAGCCAATCGTACGCGGCGCGGCGTGTCGGCTCGACGCGACCCCCCGAACAGGAAGACGGCCGGCAGGCCGAGCGAGACCGACACGATCGGCGCCTCGAAGTCCCGCTCGTTCTTGTCCTGGTGTAGCGACAATCGCGCCCCCGGCTCGTACCGGTTGACGAGACACGCGTCCGGGACGAAGCCGTCGAATCCCGCCCGCGCGGCCGCCTGACCAGCCAGGTCGGCGAACACGTCGGGCATCGGCGGCCATGGACGACCGCTCTCCGGATCACGGCCATCGTAGCGGTAGCCGGTGCGGTCGGTGACCCAGCCGGCCAGCCCGCAATTGGTCATCGCGATCGACATCCGATGGCCGCCGGGCGTGATCATGTGCCGAAAGGGCGCGAGCTCCACCACTCGTTGCAAGGCGGCGACGAGCGGCCCTTCGAAGCGCCGCGCGAACCCGCCCAGCACCATCGCTCCCGGCGCGAGCGGCACATCCCGCACCTCATCCTCGAACAGCTCGCTCATGCCGTGTCTTCTCTCGTAGCGGTATACGGGCGGCCGGCGGAAGCGGGTGGAGGCCGGCGGCCACGAGCCGCCGGCCCTTCGCCGCTTGGTTCATCATCTCCTCCTCTGCGGTGAGGTCCAGTTCTTCGACGCGGGCTCGCGCCGATGCTGCCACAGCGCGTGGGGGAGATCAAACTAGCGGGGCGCGGGCGCGCCGGGCGTGTCGTCGGGCGCGGCGGCGCCCTCCTCGGGCGGCGGGACCGCCCGGGCCGCGGCGGTGAGGCTGTCGGCCAGCAGGCGCGCGATGCAGCCGTAGCTCACGTCGTTCAGGTGCAGGCCGTCGCGCGAGACAACCTCGTCCATCTGGTACTGGCCGCTCGAGACCCAGTGCTGCATCACCGCGAACCGCCGGAACACCGCCACCTTCATGTCGCGGGCGGCGGTGCCGATCGAGTCCACGACGCGCGCGTGCAAGGGGCGCGCGAGCACGCGTGGGGCGAACTGCGGATCCATCAGCACCACGTCCATCCGCGCCGCCTTGAGGCGGCCGATCCCCTCGCGGATCGCGGCGGCGTAGGCCTCGACGTCCCCTGCCCCGAGCGCGGCGTGGCTCCCGGTCTGCCAGATGACGAGCTGGGGCCGGTGGGGCAGCACGTCGCGCTCGAAGCGCGGCAGCACCTGCGAGATCATCTCGCCGCTGACACCCTTGTTGATCACGGTGACCGTGAGGCGCGGCCAGCGGCTCCGCAGCTCCTCGGCGAGCACGGCAGGATAGGCGTGCGCCGGATCGGAGGCGCCGACCCCCTCGGTCGAGGAGGAGCCGATGGCCACGATGACCAGCGCCCGGCCTTGGCGGATGGCGCGGGCGGTATTGGGCAGCGCCACGCTGAACCGCGTCAGCTCTTCCGGCACGGCGCACCGCAGCGCCTCGTGCGCGGCCCGGACGGGCGGCGGCCAGAGCAAGACCAGCGCCATCGCCGAGGAGATCGCCAGCCGCCGCGCGCTCACGGTCGGATCCCGGGCGTCGCCGACGGTGGCGCGGCACCGCCGCGGCTCACGAAATCGGCCATCGCCCGGCCGATACACTCGTAGAGCCGGGCGGCAAGCCGGCGGCGCTTCTCGATCTCCCGCGTCCTCAGGTCCAGCACACCGCTCTCCGCCCAATGGCGCATGAGGCCGTAGCGGTGGAACACCGACACGTCGTTGGCGTCCGCGAGCTCCCGCACCGCGGCGAGATAGGGCGCGAAGTGGATCATCGGGTCGGCGTCGCGAGAGAACTGCGCGTTCATCAGCACCACTTCGATCCCGGCGGCGCGCAGCTCGTCGAGCCCCGCCTGCACCGTGTCGCGGAAGTCGTCGACACCGGTTCCGCGAACCGCCTCCATCGTGCCGGTCTCCCAGATCACCAGTGTCGGTCTCAAGGGCAGGACCTCGCGGGCGAGCCGGTCGGCGGCCTCCCGCGCCGTCTGCCGCGGCATCGCGAGGTTCACGACCTTGATCCGCGTGGCGGGAAACCGGCCCGCGAGCGCGGTGGCCAGGCGCGAAGGCCAGGAGAGGCTGGGCCCGCCCGCCGCGCTGCCGAGGCTCGAGGTTCCGCCGAGAGTGACGATGACGACCTCCGAGCCGGCGGCGAGCGCCTTCGCGGTCTTCGGGAGCGGCGCCTCGAACGCGGCGAAGCCCTCGGGGGTGGGGCACGCCGGCTCCTGCCCGAAGGCCGCGCGGGGCGCGGATGATAGCGCGAGAGCCGCGGCCACGATCAGCGCGATCGCGCAGTGGAGCGGCGACCGGGTCGCGCTCATGACTCCCCTCCGGACAGCGGCGCGCGCTCCGCAACCCGGCCGCCGGCGCCGGCCCGCGCGGCGGCGAACCATTCCATGAGCGCCGCGACCGCGATCATGATCCCGATGCCGACCGCGGAGACCGCGAGCTGCATGAGAACGCGGCCGAAGGACTCGTTGAGCACCAGGTGCCCCAACACCGCGAGCAGGATCCCGAGGCAGAAGATGTGGAGCGAGTGGCGCCCGCAGATGACGAACGGCCACGCGACCCGGCCGGCCAGGAACCGCGCTTGAGGAGCGACCAGCCGCGCGACGAGCAGGGCGAGCGCGAGCACACTGGCGAAGCGAAGCAGGCCGAGATCCTCCTTGCTCAGGAACAGCCACAAGGCCTTGCCGCTCGCCAGGGCGGGGATCGGAGGGTACAAGCCGTGGAGCGTCCAGCTCAAGCGGATCACGAACGCGGCCAGCGCGAAGCCCGCCGCCAGGCGCAACAGCCAGCGGCGGTCGAGCCACGGCATCGCGCCGCGGGTACCTCGCCACCCGAGCCACGCCCCGAGGAAGAACAGCGCCTGCCAGCCGAACGGGTTGAAGGTCCAGACCCGGTTCGGACCGGGATAGGCCGACAGCGCGATCCGCCCGTCGATCTGGACGGCCAGCCACAACGCGAACGAGGCGATGAGCACGACTTGCGGCCAGAACCGGAACCCGATCAGCGCGAAGGGGAGGACGGCCAGCAGCACGATGTAGAGCGGCAGGATGTCCATGTAGGCCGGCTGGAACTGCAGCGTCAACGCCTTGACCACCGCCACGCCCGGATCGCTGAGGAAGTCGGCGGCCTGGGACTCCTCGGCGTAGAGCGAGCTGTTCAGGGCTTCGACCGTGTACGCCATCATCGCGATGAAGATCACGAACAGGAAGACATGCGCGACGTAGAGCTGCCACACCCGGTGGCTGACGCGAACGGCCGCGATCAGGAAGCCCTGACGCTCCATGGCCCGCCCGTACACCATGCCCGCGGTGTACCCGGAGATCAGGATGAACACCTCGGCCGCGTCGCCGAACATCACGGTCTGGAGCGTGAACTGCGCCACCATGTTGTCCGGGAGGTGGTCGACGAAGATGGAGAAGAGGGCGAGGCCGCGGAAAAAATCGAGCCGCAGGTCGCGTCCCGCTTCCGTCACTGAGCCCACACGGCATCATACGCCCAAATCGGAGGAATGATGGTGAGGCGGACGGGCATTGACGCGGGGGGCCGGTCGGGGCAGGATGCGGGGCGGGCTGGCTCCCATGGATGCGCGAACCTCAACGACGGAGGACATCGCCATGACGACACGCAGAGAGTTTCTCCAGATCGGCGCCGGCGCCCTCGCCGGCCTCGCCTTCGTGGGCTGCGACCTGATGGCCGCCGTGCCGGCGCGCGCGCAGGCGCGGCGCCGCGAGGTGGTGGTGAACGGGCGGCGCGCCAGGACCGTCGACGTCCACGCGCACTGCGCCGTCCCCGAGGCGTTGGCGCTGATGAACCTGAAGCTGCTCGCGCCGGGGTCGGCCCTGCCGCCGCTCCTCCACATGGCGACGCAAGCGTCGGACCGCCTGCGCGCGATGGACGAGCAGGGCATCGATGTGGAGGCCCTCAGCATCAATCCGTACTGGTACAAGGCGGACCGCGATCTCGCCAAGCAGATCATCAGTATCCAGAACGAGAAGCTCGCGGAGGCGTGCGCCGCGCACCCCGACCGCTTCGTGGCCTTCGCCACCGTCGCCCTGCAGCACCCGGATCTCGCCGCGGAGCAGCTCGAGGAGGGCGTCAAGAAGCACGGGCTGCGGGGCGCCGCCATCGGGGCCAGCGTCAACGGCGAGGAGATCAGCGATCCCAGGTTCCACCCGTTCTGGGCCAAGGCCGAGCAGCTCGGCGTGCTCGTCTTCATCCACCCGCAGGGCGCGGGGGTCGCGGCGGACATCCCCAAGCGGCTCAAGGGTAACGGCTATCTCGACAACGTGATCGGCAACCCGCTCGAGACCACCATCGCGCTCTCGCACCTGATCTTCGAGGGTACGCTCGACAAGTTCCCCGGGCTCAAGATCTGCGCGGCCCACGCCGGGGGGTTCCTGCCGTCGTACGCGGGGCGCTCCGATCGTGGGTGCCCCACCCGGCCGACCGCCTGCCCCGGCGGCACGTATGGACCGATCAAGAAGAAGCCGTCCGAGTATCTGAAGGAGATGTACTACGACACCATGGTGTTCTCCCCGGAAGGCGTCCGCCATCTCGCCGCCGAGGTGGGCGCGGGTCAACTTCTGGTGGGCACCGACTTTCCGTATCCGTGGACGACGACCGCGGTGGACGTCATCCTCGAGGCGCCGGGCGTGAGCGACGCCGACAAGGCGGCCATGCTGGGCGGGACGGCGATGAAGCTGCTCGGGATCCGGGCCTAGCCGTGGCCGACGCGGCGTTCGTCTCGTGCGGCGGGGCCGGCGCCCCGCTAGGGCGGCAGCGAGAGGTGGTAGTGAGCGGCAAGCGTGTGAAGACGGTGGACGTGCACGCGCACTGTGCGGTCCCCGCCGCGATGGCGCTGATGGGGCGCAAGCTGGAGACCGAGGCCCTCCTGATGACCGATCCGCGGGAGCGCCTTCGCGCGATGGACGCGCAGGGCATCGACGTCGAGGCGCTCAGCATCAACCCCTACTGGTACGGGGCGGACCGAGATGTCGCGACGGAGCTCATCCGGATCCAGAACGAGACGCTGGCCGAGATCTGCGCGGCCCGGCCCGACCGGTTCGTCGCGTTCGCGAGCGTGGCCCTGCAGCACCCGGACCTCGCCGCCGAGCAGCTCGAGCACGGCGTCAAGCGGTACGGCCTGCGCGGGGCCGGCCTCGGCGGCAGCGTCGAGGGCCTCGAGCTGAGCGACCCGAAGTTTCACCCCTTCTGGGCCAAGGCCGAGGAGCTGGGCGTCCTCGTGTTCATTCACCCGCAGGGCACGGCCGAGCTGGAGCGGACGGGCCGGCTCGGGGGCAACGGGCTCCTCACCAACACCATCGGCAACCCGCTCGAGACGACGATCGCGCTGTCGCATCTCATCTTCGACGGCACCCTCGACCGCTTCCCCGGGCTCAAGATCTGCGCGGCCCACGGCGGCGGCTACCTCCCGTCCTACGCCGCCCGCTCCAACGCGGTGCAGACGACCTTCCCCCATCGCATGACCGGGACGCTCAAGAAGAGGCCGACGGAGTACCTGCGCCAGCTCTACTTCGACTCGATCGTCTTCACGCCCGAGGCGCTTCGCCACCTGGCCGCGGAGGCGGGGCCCGGCCAGATCGTGATGGGCACCGACTATCCGTTCCCGTGGACGAGCACGTCGGTGGACCACATCCTGGGCACGCCGGAGCTGAGCGACGCCGACAAGGTCGCGATCCTGGGCGGCACCGCGATGACGCTGCTGGGGATCAAAGGATAGAAGACCCAGTAAGGGCATCTTTGTCTTGATCGCGCCTCCGATCCCTTCTACCGTCTGCTGCCAACGCCCACGGAGGTGCGGCTATGAGCTTCGTGCTCGTGATCTTTCCGGAGCCTCGGGAGGTGTACATCGACGACCAAGCCCAGGGCTCCACTATCGCCGCCAGCGGCAAGCCCCGGGCCCTGTTCGTCAACGCGGGCAAGCACACGTTCCGTCTCAGTAAAGCCGACGACGTGGCCCCGGCCGAGCAGACCGTCGACGTTCCCGAGCGGCCCATCCTCAACCCGTTCTCCGTCGAGTTCAGGAAGTGCTGACGCGCTCGCTCCGCGGCTTCGCCGCCGCCCTCCTCGTCGGCATGACCGTGCTCGGATGCGCCGCACCCGTCATCAATCCGCGTCTCGCCGCCTACGATGGGGCGGGCTATCGCTATGCGAACGTCCGCCGCGACGCCGGCGAGGAGGATCTGTTCATCATCCTCGCGTTCTCCGGGGGCGGCACGCGCGCGGCCGCGTTCTCCTACGGGGTCATCGAAGGACTCGAAAGCGTCCGGTACCATCCGACCACCGGCCCGGAGCGCACGCTCCTCGATGACGTCGACGTGATCTCTTCGGTGTCCGGCGGCAGCTTCACCGCGGCGCACTATGCGCTCTTCGGCAAGAAGGGATTCAAGCAGTTCGAGGACAGCTTCCTTTACCGCAATATTCAGGGCGACTTGGTGGCGCGCGCGCTCGCCCCGTGGAACTGGCCGCGCCTGGCTCGGACGTCAGCCGTATCGAGCTCGCCGCCGATCTGTATGACGAGGTGGTGTTCAATCACGCCACCTTCGCCACCCTGCTGCAGCCGGCGCCGCACCGGCGCCCGTACCTGCTCCTGAACGCCACCGATATGACCTTGGGCGCCCGCTTCGAGTTCACCCAGGACCAGTTCGACCTGTTGTGCTCCGATCTCTCCCGCGTGCCGGTGGCGCGAGCGGTGGCCGCGTCCTCCGCGTTCCCGGTCCTCCTGAGCCCCCTCACCCTGCACAACTACTCGGGTGGTCACTGTGACCACTACCCCGAGCCCCTCTGGCTCTCGAACGGGCTCAACTCTACGGATCAGCCCCGCCGGGTCGCGCTGGCGCGGGATCTGAAGTCGTATCGAATACACGCGAAGGATCGGCCCTTCGTCCACTTGCTCGATGGGGGCCTGTCCGACAACATCGGTCTCCGCGGTCCGTACGTGGCCCTGAGCGGACCGGCCGCGACCCGGACTGGGGCAAGCGGGAGAGTCCGCCCGGGGTGGTCGACGTGCTGGGCCTGGTGACCACGGGCCCGATGGGCAACTACTCGTTCGAGACCGTGCAGCTCATCGCCGACCATTTCACGAGTCTCGCCCTCGCTCTCGAAACCCATCGGGGGTGTGACCGACTGGCGAAGGAGCAGTGTCGAACGTTCCGCATGCCGTTCGATCCTCCCGCCGACGTGGCGTTCCACGCGGTGGAGCTGGCGTTCGACAGTGTGCCCGACGAGGGTCTGAAAGGATGCCTGGAGGGCCTGGCCACATCGTTTCATCTGCCGCGCGCGCAGGTAACGCTGCTGCGCCAGGTCGCGCAGCGCCTGCTCATGACGTCCCCTCCATTCATCGACGCCATGCAGGCGATCGCTCCGGCGTGGCGGCCGCGCGCGGTGACGATCGATCCCGCGCTCATCGCGGAGGCCTGCCCGAAGCCCTGACGCGGGCGAGCTGGTGCGTCGCGTCAACCAGCGGAACCTATTTCCTATCAGAAGCTGTTACCGAGTAGTTTTGGGCTGCGGTGCGCCGTCAGGAAGGGTTATTTCGCCGCGCAAGCCCGTATAGCGCCACTCTCGTGGAGGTACGTTGTTTGCCTTGCGATAGATGTCGATGTACCTCGACTACCGCCGCCTCCGCGAAGAGCAGCTCATGCGAGAGAGCGGACCGCCGTGCGCGTGCGGGCGCCGCTTGTGGAGCCGCGAACCGGTCCGGGATCCCGAGCATCGACGGTTCAAGTGCAGCGCGTGTCTCACGGTACTAAGCCTTCCGGCCAGCCTATTTCACAACCAAGAGGCGGGCCAGTCTGAAAACCCAGCCCACCACCAGCAGCAGACCTAGCCGCTAGCACGACCCTCCGCCCGGATGCGGAAGACCGGGTGCTTCGGCGCGATGCGGGCGACTTCGGCCTCCGAGGCATCCGCGCCGATGCCACCGAAGAACTGCTTCACCTCCCACGCCCACTCCTGCAGGTAGGCGCGCAAGATCGGCGGCTTCTCGTGGTCGGGCACCTCATCAACGCGCACATCCTCGGTCTTCCCGCCGACGGTGAGTCGTCCGGCGCGGCTGACGCGGATATTGCGCACCCACTGCGTCTCGCCGCGCGGGGCGACCAGGTAGCGTTGGCCCTTGAAGCTGAGCGGGTTGACCGGGGTGCTGTGCCACTCGCCACTCTTGCGCCCCTGCACCGAGAGCACGCGGGCCCCCTTCATGCTCAGCCCAAGCCGACCGGCGAGGAAGCTGACGACCGGGTTGAAGACTCGGGTGGTGACGAAGCCGGGCTTGATGTAGGGGGTCGCCGGCCCGGCCATCAAGGCCTGACTATCTGCTCTCTCCTGCCAGGCTTCGCCTGGTTCACGGCCGGGCACCGCGTGGCTGGCTTGGCTCCGGGCTGGCGGCCACCGGCTCGGCCGGCTGCTCGGGCCGCCGACCGTGCGTCTCAGGCTGGCCAGCAGCGGGAGGAGCGTTGGGCTCGATGCGTCGCGCCTGGCTGACTGGAGCGGTCACAGGCGCGGGTGCCGAAACCTTCGGCTGGGGGGTCGCCACGGCGGGCGGCGTCGGTGGCTGTGGCCGCTCGGCGGCCTTGTCCCGCTTCGCGTCCGGCGGCGCGGGGGCAACCGCCGGGGAGGCATCACGCTTGGGCTGGGGCGCTGCCACGACGGGCGGCGTCGCTGGTTGTGGCCGCTCGGCGGCCTTGTCCCGCTTCACGTCCGGCTGCGCGGGGGCAACCGCTGGGGAGGCATCACGCTTGGGCTGGGGCGCTGCCACGGCGGGCGGCGTCGGTGGCTGCGGCCGCTCGGCGGCCTTGTCCCGCTTCGTGTCCGGCTGCGCGGGGGCAACCGCCGGGGACACATCACGCTTCGGCTGAGGCGTTGCCACGACGGGCGGCGTCGGTGGCTGCGGCCGCTCGGCGGCCTTGTCCCGCTTCGCCTCCGGCTGCGCGGGGGCAACCGCCGGGGAGCCATCACGCTTGGGCTGGGGCGTTGCGACGGCGGGCGGCGTCGGTGGCTGCGGCTGCTGCTCGGCGGCCTTGTCCCGCTTCGTGTCCGGCTGCGCGGGGGCAACCGCTGGGGAGGCATCACGCTTCGGCTGAGGCGTTGCCACGACAGGCGGCGTCGCTGGTTGTGGCCGCTCGGCGGCCTTGTCTCCCTTCACGTCCGGCCGCGCCGGAATGGGGACGGCGATTGCCGGCGTGGCGCCCGGCGCCGCGCTCGGCGCGACAGCGGAGCGCACGGGAGGGGCCCCCTTCTTGGGCGCGGGCACGAGCCGCGGTGCCGCGCTCGGCGTCACGACGGCGGGGGCAGCGAGCCCCTCGGCCCGCAGTGCCGGGGTGAAGTCGCGGGGCCGGCGCGTCGCCACGACCGGTCGGTCATGGATCTTCTCGGGCGGCCTGATGGCGGTGCCGCTGCTCGGCGCCAGGCTAGCGGCAACGGGCTTGACGGCGAGCTGGCCGCGGACCGGCGCGAGCTGCTGGACATCGGCCTGACTGAACCGGCTCGGCCGGGCGTCGCCGTGACCGAAGCGGTCGGCGGGGACACCGACCACGGCATTCACCCCGCTCGACCCGGTCACGTTCCGATAGACCGTGATGTTCTGCGTGTTGACGATCGTGGTGTTGTTGACGACGACGTTGTTGACGACGCGCGGCCCGCCCCAGCCGTCCCACGATGCGCGGCCGACCTGGCTCGGGCGGCCCCACCACGGGATGATGGGCTCGCCCCAACCGAGTGGCGCCCACGCGAGGGGCAAGCCGACGCTCAGGCGCACGGGTCCGCCGAGAAAGACCACGAGGGCGGGGGCGTAGACGGGCCGCGTGACGATGGGTCCTGGCGCCCAGCCCCAGACGCCACTGGCGTGGACCCAGCGGCCGTGGTGATAGGGCGCCCAGCCCCACGGCTCGTCGTCGAGCCAGGTCCAGCCGTAGCGCGGGTCCCAGATCCACCGCCCGGTGCTAAGGGCGTCCAGCCCGTCGCGACGGCGCGCGGTACCCACACGGAGCCGTAGCTCTCGACCGTCCGCCAGCTCCCGTAGCGGTCGAGCTCCTGCGTACCGTAGATACCCGGCCCGACGTAGCGCGCGCTCGGCGAGTTGACGAGCTCGTCGGTGCGCTGGTAGTTCCAGCGGTCCCATTCGGTGAGACCGGGCGTTGGCCCCACGTCCACCCGTGGCGCGTCCGCGCCCGTGACCACCACCTGCAGGCTCGCCGCGACCGTGCCGGCGACACCGCCCGCCGGCGTCATCGTGGCGCTGCCGCCACGCTGGGTCTGGAACGTGGTCGAATCCTCAGTCACGTCGGCGTGGTAATAGCCCGTGCGCTCGATGGTGAACGCCGCGTTCGGCGTGTCGAGCTCCACGATTTGCGCCCGCGCGAGCTCGCGAAGGTCGACGGAGGCTCGCCCCGCCGTCACGCTGAATTGCACGAAGCCAGGCTCCTGGTTGTCGAGGCCGATCTGGGTTCCCGAGGCGGCGCGGACGAAGGCGCGCGGTCCGATCTGCACCTCGACCTTGCCGTTGGGGCCGGTATAGAGGGTGTCTCCCGGAGCCAGTGGCATATT
>WNEZ01005905.1_pt1 | contig 17975 bp, 18 predicted proteins | sample 5400521 | NCBI WGS metagenome assembly WNEZ01 (sample SAMN13153339, study PRJNA577476) | soil metagenome | isolation source: 120 cm saprolite under Douglas fir tree site 2 hole 1 replicate 1 | place: USA:California | collected 2015-04-18
GCGCGATCTCAAGGGCAAGCGCGTCGTCCTCGGGCCGCCGGGCTCGGGCACCGAGCAGAACGCGATCCAGATCCTGGGCGCGCACGGTCTCGGTGAGCCCGATCTCCGCTCCGCCGAGCGCGCCCCCTTCACGACGGCGGTCGAGCAGATGAAGGCCGGCCTGGTCGACGCGGCGTTCTTCACGACGGCGATCGGCGCTCCGGTCGTGGCCGACGCGCTCGAATCCGGCAAGCTGTCCCTGGTCCCGGTGAGCCGCGCGGCCAGCGAGACGCTCGAGCGGAAGTATCCCTACTACACGGCCGGCGAGATCCCGGCCCGCACCTACAAGGGTCAGGATCAGCCGGTGCCGGTCCCCGCGGTCATGGCGATGCTGGTGGTGCGCTCCGATCTGTCGGCGGACCTCGTGTACCGGTTCACCCGGGCCGTCTTCGACAACCTGACTCAGTTCCACGCCGCGCATCCGGCGGCCCGGAGCTTCTCGCTGCAGACGGCTCTCGTGGCGATCCCGCTCCCGCTTCACCCTGGCGCCGAACGGTTCTTCAGAGAACGAGGGATCGCCAGATAGGGACGCAGCGCACGCCCCACGAGGGTGGAGGGCGACCGGCGCCCCGACGGCGCCGAGCCGTGGCCGAGGCCGTCTAGCGACCGACCGACTCCCACTTCGTCGGTGAAGCGTGCAGCGCGGGATGCGACACGAGCAGGTGCCAGACGAGCGGCTGGAACGACTCCGTGTGCGGCGTGACCGTGGCAGGATTCACGGTCGGCACGATCAGGCAGGCGTCGGCGACCTTGGCCGTGTAGCCGCCATCGCGCCCCACCACGCCGCAGATCGTCGCGCCCTTCTCCTTGGCATACCGGAGCGCCTCGACGAGATTCGGGCTCACGTTGCGCTCGAGGTCGCCGCCGCCGACTGAGAACACGAAGACCATGTCGCGGCTCGTGAGGCGACTGACCTCGAGCCACCGCACGAACACGGTGTTCCAGCCCTCGTCGTTCACGCGCGCCGTCAGCTCCGAGACGTTGTCGGTCGGCGCGTACGCCTCGATGCCCACGATCTTTCGGAAGTCGTTCACGGCGTGGGAGGCGTTGGCGGCGCTTCCGCCGACGCCGAGGAAGAACAGCCGGCCCTGGCGGGCACGCAGCGCCACCAGCAGGTCGACCAGCTTCTGGATGGTGGGGACGTCGAGGCGACCGAGGATCGCCGCGCTCTGGCCGAGGTAGCTCTCGATGAACGACATCAGAAGTTCACCATGACCTTGCTGCCCTCGAAGTCGAAGTGGAAGCGGAGCTCTTGCAGTCCCTCCGCGGTCATCGCCTCGCGCAGCGCCGCCTTCCGATCGTTCTCGACGTAGAACACGAAGAAGCCGCCGCCGCCCGCGCCCATCAGCTTGCCGCCGACCGCGCCCGCGCTGCGCGCGAGGTCGTACCAGCGGTCGAATTGACTGCCCGACACCTGGCCGGAGAGCCGCTTCTTGATCTCCCAGTGCGCGTGCATCAGCTCGCCGAACTTTCGCAGCTGGCCCGCCTCGAGCGCGCTCTTGATCTCCCAGCCGGTGTCCTTGATGCGGTGGAGCGCCTCGAGCACCCGCGGATGGCTCTCGTTCGCCGCCTGGTCCTGCGCCTGGAGGACGTCGCCCGTCTTCCGCACGATCCCCGTGTAGAAGAGCAGGAGACACTGATCCAGATCCTCGAGCACGTCCTCGCTGATCACGGCCGGGAAGGTCGACACGTGGTGGGTGCGGTCGATGTCCAGACACGTGATCCCGCCGATCGCGGTGATGAACTGGTCGTGCTTGCCGATCGGCTCCTTGAGGATCTCGAGCTCGATCCGACACGCCTCCTCGGCGAGCCGCCACTGCGAGATCTGCTCGCGCTTGAGCGCGTGCAGCGCGTGGAGGAGCCCCACCGTGAAGCTGGCCGAGCTCCCGGCTCCGGAGCCGCCGGGGATGTCGCCGATCGACGTGATCTCGACGCCGCCATCGATCCCGGTGAGCCGCAGCGCCTCGCGAATCAGCGGATGCTGTAGGTGGTCCACGCTCTCGACGATCTCGGTCTTCGAGTAGCTCGCGCGGATCAGGCGGTCGAGCTTGCGCCGGTTGACGGTGATGAAGGTGTACTTGTCGATGGCGGCGCTCACCAGGAATCCGCCGAACTTCGACGAGTACGACGGCAGGTCGGTGCCGCCGCCGCCGAGCGGAATGCGCAGAGGTGTGCGAGTCACGATCATCGGTCCACTCCCACGGCGACCAGTCGCCGAAATTCCTCCAGCCCGGCCGGTGAGCCGATCTCGTAGAAGCGCTGAGAGGTTTCCCAGGCCAGGAGCTGGCGCCGAGCGATCAGCGGGGCGTAGAGCTCCTGGAGCGATGCCGGCCGCCCGCGCTGGAGCCCCGCCAGCGCCTCACGGCGCAGAATCGACAGGCCCATGTTGATGTAGGTCATGCCCGGGAGCGGCGGCGACGCATAGGCGGTCACGAGGTCGCCCGCCACGCTCACGTCGCTCGCGCCCCGGCGATCGGAGTTCTTGTAGACCACCATCAGCGCCGGCTGATCGCGCGCCAGGAAATGCTCCATGATCGCCCGGTAATCGAGCAGCAGATATGAATCGCCGAACAGCACGAAGAACGCGTCGGACACGAGAGAGTCCGCCCACTTGAGCGCCCCGGCGGTGCCGAGGCGTCGGTCGGCCTCATCGCTGTAGCGCACACGCAGGTCGAACGCCCGACCGTCGCCGACCGCGTCGCGCATGGCGTCAGCCAGATGGCCCACGCACATGAGGACGTCGGTGACACCGGCGCGGCGCAGGAGCTCGACCTGCCAGGCCAAGAAGGGCCGGCCGTGGACTTCGATCAGGGACTTCGGCGTACGCGCCGTCAACGGCCCCAGGCGCGTACCGAGCCCTCCCGCCACGATCACCGCCTGCATCTCTATGGCCGGTCTCCCAGCATCTCGCGGATCGAGCGGCGCATCGCGTCCTGGGAGGTGAGGGCCGCGCGCCAGCCGAGCGCGTGGATCTTGGCGAGGTCGAACCTCAGGACCGGCACGTCGCCCTTCCAGCCCCGATCGCCGCCGCTGAACTGCAGCGCGACGCCGGTGAGCCCCATCTCGGCGATCACCAGGTCGGCGATGCTCTTGACGTCGAGATAGTCGTCGGTGGCGACGTTGTAGTAGCCGAAGGGGCCGGGCGCGGACCGGAGCACGTGCTGGATCGCGCCGACGATGTCCGAGACGTGGATGTACGACTTGCTCTGGGTGCCGTCGCCGAGAATCTCCAGACGCCGGGGATCGCGCCGGAGCTTCCGGATGAAGTCGAAGGCGACTCCGTGGGTCTGACGCCGGCCGACGACGTTGGCGAAGCGGAACGCCCAGGCCCGGAGCCCGAACATGTGGCAATAAGCCGAGATCAGCGTCTCGCCGGCGAGCTTGCTGGCGCCGTAGGTCGAGATCGGCAGCATCGGCGCCCAGTCCTCCGACACCGGCTTGAGCCCCGTGTCGCCGTAGACACCGCTGCCCGAGGCGTACACGAGCCTTCCCACGCCGGCGATCCGCATGCCCTCGAGGAGGTTCTGCGTGAGATAGGTGCCCTGCCAGAAATCGATGTCGGGCTCGCGCATCGCGCGGGCGATGTCGGGATTCGAGGCGAAGTGGTAGACGACGTCGTGACCCCGGAGGGCGGCGGCCACCGCGTCGGCCTTCTGGAGATCGCCCTCGACGATCGTCAGGCGTCGGCTCGAGGCGTGATCTTGCAGATGCCAGCGCTGGCCCGAGGTAAAGTTGTCGAAGACGGTCACGGCCGCGTCGGTCGCCGACAGGAAATGGTCGACGAAATGGCTTCCGATGAACCCGGCGCCGCCCGCGATGAAGACGTTCACGCCCGGGTCTTGTCCAGGGTCACCCGGATGCGAACACCCGAGCACTGCCACTTTAGTATTGGCACCAGCTGCATCATCTCGCTGACCGCGATCGTCAGCGGGGTCCACGGGCTCAAGAACTTCGGCGGCACGAACTGCAGCGGCGACATCTCGATCTTCGCCACGCCCGGAAGCGTGAAGAAGCTCCGGTAGCGCCGTGGGAGATAGCTGTTCTCACCCGCCTTGCGGTACGTGTCGGTGAATTCGAGGAGCCGGCGCATCAGCGAGGCGCCGTTGGCCTCGATCAGGAAGACACGCCGGCGCGCGATGCGGACCATCTCGCGAGCCATCGCGGCGGGATCGGCCACGTGGTGCATCACGTCGTACGCCACCGCGACGTCGAATTCGTCGTCGGCAAACGGCGTGGCGCACGCATCGGCCTGACGCGCCGTCGGGTAACCCTTTGCGCGCAGGCGCTCGGTCCCCGCCTCCGTCACGTCGCTCGGCGTGGTCGCGGCGCACCAGGCCGGACGGCGCTCCCGGATGATGTCGGTCATCTCCCCGTCGCCGGCGCCCAGCTCGACGACCGTGGACGGCGACAGGTCGCGCAGGAAGGCGTCGGTCCACCGGTAGTAGTTGGGCAGGATGTACTGCCGGGAGATGTCGCCGAACCAGTTGTCCCGGAAGCTCCACGTGCTGGAATAGCGCGCGTCGTAGGTGGCGACCATCCGCGCCTGGGACTTCTCGCGCACGCTCAGGCCTCGGCGTTGAGGCGGCGGGCCACGGCCATCCCGCGCTCGATGCAAACGTCCATGTTGATGTACTCGTGCTCGGCCACACGGCCGCACAGCAGGATGCCCGCGGACTCGAAGTACGCCTTGGCGATCCCGAGGTTCTTCCGGTAGCTCGCGTCCTGGACGACGTAGCCGTACTTGTCGCGGACGGTGCGCGCGTAGCAGACGTCCCGGCTGCGCAACATGCCGGCCTTCTCGAGGTCGTCGATCACGCGTTTCACCACGAGGTCGTCCGAGAGCTCCCAGACGCCGTCGCCGGCGTTCGCGGTGATCTCGGCGTTGATCATCGAGCGGCCGGTCGGCACGTTGTACGGGCTGAACATCCCCGGGTACGAGATGCGGTGAGTGAGGATCTCCGGATCGGGGATGTAAACCGCGGTATAGTCCGGCAGCTCGTGGGTCGCGAGACCCACCGCGACCACGATCAGCGAGTTGTAGCGAAGCGCCCTGATGGCCGTCACGACGTCGGCCGGCACGCCCTCGAGCCGCGTGGCCAGGTCGAGGATCGGGATGGTCGCGACGACCCGGTCGAACTCGCGCTCGTCACGGCCGTCGCTCACCACCCACTTGCGCCCGCGGCGCCCGATCTGCCGGACCTCGAAGTCCGTGGTGATCTTGCGCACGCGCTGCTCGAGGGCCTTGGGGACGCTCACGATGCCGCCGCGCTCGGGGTAGTGAAACCAGAGCTGGTGCGTGTAGCCTTCGGTCTCGACGCCGACCGCCGCCTTGATCACGTCCTCGACCGGCGGCTTCGGCACTCGTCCTTCGACCCAGTCGAGGCCAAGCTCTTCGGCGCGGGTGTTCCAGATCTTCTCGTTGTAGGGCAGGAGGTACTTCTCGGTGAGCCCCTTGCCGAAGGTGTGGTAGAGCCACTCCTTGAAGTTGGTCGGCTTCGGCGAATCGTTGTGCAGGTAGTGGTACAGACACTCGAAGCGGTCCTGGGGCTCGAGGTCGTAGAGCCCGTTCTCGAACGGGTACTTCACGTACCGGCCCTTGAAGAAGATCTTGTTGTTGCGGCGCGCCCGTCGCACGTTGCCGGCGAGGAGCGTGACTATGTAGTCGACCATCGGCTGGTTCTTCGAGAAGATGATGTGCGGCCCGCCGCCGTCCCAGGTGAAGCCCTCTTCCTCGATGGTCAGGCAGTGGCCGCCGCACTGGGTGTCGCGCTCCAGCACCTCGTACGGGTGATCGAGGTGAGCGGCCACGCTGAGGCCCGCGAGGCCGCCGCCGAGAATGCCGACGTTCATGCCTTGAGCTTCGCCTCGAGCTTCGCGCCGTCCTGGAGGAACATCTTCACCGTCTCCTTCGTGTAGGGATGGACGAGCATGCCCTCCACCAGGCTCGGCACGGCCGTCACGATGTGGGCGCCCGCCTCGAGCCACTCGATGACGTTGAGGACCTCGCGCGTCGAGCCGACGATGATGCGCGCCTCGAGGCTGAACTGATCAAGGAGCTTGCGCAGCTTCACGATCTCGGGGGTGACGTTGTACCCCATGTTGTTCACGCGGCCGCCGAAGAGCGAGACGTAGCTGGCGCCGGCGAGCGCGGCCAGGAAGCACTGCTGGGCGCTCATCATGGCGGTGACGTTGACGCGGATGTCGTGACGCGTCTCGAGCTCGTGGATGATCTCCATGTTCTCGAGTTCGCCGTCGGAGCCGTGCACCGTGACCTTGACGACGATGTTGTCGCCCCAGCTCGCGAACTCCTTGGCCTGGCTCAGCACCGCCCCGCGCTCGGTGGTCGTGACCTCGACCGACAGCGGGTGCGGCGCGATGAGCTTGGCGATGTGCCGCGACCGCTCCTCGATGCCGCGCATGCCGCCGGTCACGCCTTCCTTGAAGAGGATCGTGGGGTTCGTCGTAACCCCGCGGAGCACGCCCATTCGGTGAAAGCGCTCGATCTCCTTGAGATTGCCCGTGTCCAGGAAGATGGGCATCGTTCTCACTCCTCTTAGAGCGTCCCGGCTTTGATCCGGCGCCGCAGATCGGCGAACTGCCGGAGGATGTGGAGGATCGAGCGTGGGATCCCACGAAGCGGTAAGCCGCGCGATTCGCCGAACGGACGGCGCAGGTGGCGGATCGGCGCCTCGCGGATCGCGTAGCCCCGGTAGAAGGCGCGGATCGTGAACTCGGTGAAGGTGCACGCGCGCATCTGCCACTCGTCGCGCAGGAGGTCCTCGACGAGGCGGCGGCGCATCAGGCGAAATCCGCAGTTGACGTCGTGGAACCTGAACTTGAAGAGCGCGCCCACGAGTCGATTGAAGATGCGGGACATCACGACGCGGTACAGGGGATCGTGACGCGGCGTCTTGAAGCCGATGACCATGTCGCAGTAGGGAATCTGCTTCGCGAGCCGCCAGAAGTCGTTCGGGTCGTGCTGGCCGTCGCTGTCGCTGAAGAAGATCAAGCCGTGCTTGGCCAGCGCGAGCGCGGCTCGAAGCGCGCGCGTGTAGCCGCGCCGCTCGTCCTTGTGGATCAAGGTAATACCCAGTTCGTCCCGGAGCCGCTCGAGGATCTGCGTCGTTCCGTCTCGGCTCCCGTCCTCGGCGACGATGAACTCCGAGCCCGGCAACCGGCTCACGATCTGGGCGTGGTATCCGCGGACGACGTGCTCGATGACCTCCGCCTCGTTGTACACGAGCATCACGATCGAGACGGAGCGCCACGCTATCACACTCCTCCGGGCGGGCCTAAAGCTGCAATCGATGAGCCATCGCCGGAAAAGGACGTGGCGTGAGCCCGCGTGGGAAGTCGAATCGTAACTGCGTGAGATTCAAGAGATCTTTGGGTCTGCATCGCCGTGAGCTTTGCCACATCCTCCAAAGGCCTGACAAATATGACGTCTCTGGTCAGCCTCTTGCCGAACTGTCTCTGGCCGAAAGCATCCCAAAACCGTCCCGCGGCGCTCCCGACGGGATGATTCCTGATCGGACGGCCGGAAATGAATTGATCAAGAGGTGTTGCCGAGGCCGCTAACTCCTTTAGCCACGGCAGCTTGGCCTTGGTACGTCTCTTGCGGTTCGAGGAAGCAGAGGCCGTAAAGTCCTATGACGATGGCGATGATCCCCACGCTGGAGCGTCCATCCGTGGGTGAGATGGCTCCGAGATTCGCGCTACCGTCCCTCAACGGCGAGACGGTTGACCTGAGCGCCTACCGCGGCCGATCGAACGTCGTCGTCTGGTTTTCACGTGGCTTTACGTGTCCGTTCTGCCGCGTCTACACCGACGGGGTCCGCGCCGGGTACGAGCAGCTCCGCGCCGCCGACACCGAGGTGATCCAGGTGGCTCCGAATCTCCTGGAGAGCGCGCGGAGATACTTCGGCCAGTCGATCCTGCCGTTCCCGTTCATCTGCGATCCCGACAAGCGGCTCTACGCCGTGTACGGCCTTGGCGACCGGCGGGCGCTCGAAGCGACGCGGACGGCCGTCGTGAGCTTCGCGCACGCGTTCACCCACGGCGACGCCGTCAACCAGGTCCGGGGCGCGTGGTTCGACGTCATGAACCGGAACTTCGTGCGACGCCTCCACCACCACGCCATGACCGCGCACGAGCAGGGCATCTTTCTCATCGACAAGGACGGCGTGATCCGCCACGTCACGGTGGTCGGTCCGATCGATCCCGTACCCGGCGGAGCCGACCTCGCCGACCTCGCCCGCGCTCACTGCGCTGAAGCGGCGACACCGGCATGAGTCACGCCGAGCGGCTCACTCGCCTCAGCGAGATCCTCGTCGAGCTGTTCCGCTCGCCGGTCCCGACGCACTTCTTCCAGACGCTCGCCGACCAGGCCTTCGCCGCCGTGCCCAACGACTACCTCGCCGTCTGCTTGCAAGATCCTGAAAAGGGCGGCTACCTCGTGCACTCGCTCTCCGGCCTCGAGGATCGCGCTGTGAGTCAGCGCGTGTTCTCGCCGGACGAGGGTCTGCCCGGGCGGGTCATCGGCCTGGGCAAGACGCAGCTCCTCGCTGATCTCGCGGCCGAGGACGGTGTCGACGATCTCGAGGGCGTGCTGGCCGACGCCGGCATGCGGGCGGTGCTCGTCGTCCCGATCCGCCGGGGCCTCGACGTCCTCGGCGCGCTGCTCTTCGCAGGCCGGCCGCCGATCGCCTATGGCGACGACGATCTTCACATCGCCCAGCTGATGGCGTCGGGACTCTCCGCCGCGCTCGAGACATCGCTCGCGTACCAGGCGGCGGCCGACGAGCGCAGCACGCTGGGCGCAGTACTGGCCAGCACAGCCGACGCGGTGATCATGATGAATGAGGCGGGGCTCGTGTTGCTGGCCAACGCGGCCGTACGCCCCATGCTGGGCCTGATCCCCGACACGATCACCGGCCGGCCGTTCCTCGAGGTTGTCGACCACGAGCCACTCCGCGAGTTGTTCGCCGCCGGGCGCCCCGGCGTTTCCGAGCTGCCGCTGCCCGACGGACGGACGGCCCAGGCGAGCCTCGTTGCGGTGACGACGCCCTTCGGCGAGCCCGTCGGGCTGGCCGCGGTCCTGCGTGACATCACCCTGCTCAAGAATCTCGAGCAGATGAAGAACGACTTCGTCAACACGGTCTCCCACGACCTCAAGGGGCCCATCACCGTCATCGCGGGCATGGCCGATCTGATGCGGATGGCGGGCCCCGGGGACGAGAACCACGAGAGCCGTTGCCAGGACATCCGCGACGCCGCCCAGCACATGGCGGATCTCGTGACGGATCTGCTGGACCTCGGCAAGATCGAAGCCGGGCTCGACGCGGCCCGCGAGCCTATGGACCTGATTCCGGTGATCGGCGAGGCGCTCCGGCTCGTGAAGCCTCGCGCCGATACCAAGAGCATCGAGCTCCACGCCGAGCTGCCGGAGGAGACGATCGTCTCGGCCGTTCCGAGCCGGCTGCGCCAGGTGCTGATCAACCTCATCGACAACGGCGTCAAGTACACGCCGAGCGGCGGGCGCGTGACGATCGCGGTGGCGGTGTCCGGCGACGGGGATGGAAACGGGACGGTCACGATCCGGGTGACGGACACGGGAATCGGCATCCCCGCCCGCGACCTGCCTCACGTGTTCGACAAGTTCTACCGGGTCAAGAGCAAGGCGACGAAGGAGATCGCGGGCACCGGGCTCGGGCTCGCCATCACCAGGAGCATCGTCGAAGCGTACGGAGGCCGGATCAGCGCCGAGAGCCTCGAAGGCACGGGCACCACGTTCGTGGTCGAGCTGCCGCGCGCTCGCTACTGAGCCTCAGCCGAGATAGGAAGCCACGAAGGTTCCGCTCGGATCCTTCGCGGTGAAGCGTCCGAACGCGAACGGCGCGGGGTTCACCGGCGGCGCCGCGCCGGTGATCAACGCCGCCATCATTTCCCCCACCGCGGGTGAGAGCTTGAAGCCGTGCCCGCTCATGCCGGTGGCGATCCAGAAGCCGCGAACGGGCGACTCGTCGAGGATCGGCATCCAGTCCGGCGTGATGTCGAAGGCGCCGGCCCAGCCGCGACGGTATCGGGCCTCGGCCAGACGTGGGATCGCCCGGCCGGTTCGTTCGAGGACGGCCGTGGCTTCGTCGAGACCCACGTCGCCGCCGAGCTGATCGGGCTCCATCGGATGCTGCGTCTCGTCGTCGGTGAGAGATCCGGTCAGCGTGAGATCGCCCGTCTCGGGGCGCGCGTAGCTGCCGCCGGCAAGATCGAGGTAGACCAGATGCGGTCGGCCGAAGCCGGCGTCGCGCTCGACGACGAAGACCGGATGACGGCCGATGACGATCGGAAGCGCGACCCCGGCCAGCTGCGCGACGGCTCTCGACCAGAGCCCGGCCGCGTTGACGACGACCGGCGCGTCGACGCGCTCGCCCGCGGCGGTCTCGACGCCGGTCACTCGCTCGCCGGTCGTGCGGATCGCCACGACCTCGACGCCCTGCTCGATGCTCACCCCGCGCTGTCGCGCCGCCGCGGCGTAGCCGGTCGTGACCGCGGTGGGGTCGCCGTAGCCGGAGTCGGGCTCGTAGAGAACGGCGCCGAGATTGTCGGTATCGATCCGTGGCTCGACGCGTGTGAGCTCGCGCGGCTCGAGCACCTCGGCGCGAACGCCGAACCGCCGCTGGAGCTTGACGGTCTCCTCGAGCTTGGCCCGCATCGCTGAGGAAACACCGATCACCACGCCGCATCCGACGTAGCCCGACTCGCCCCCGACGATGTCGCGGAAGGCGCGAAAGGCGGCAAGCGATCTCACGACCATCTGGCTGGTCTCCGGCGTCGGATAGAGCTGGCGAACGATCCCGACCGAGCGCCCGGTGCCGCCTGAGGCGAGGAACTTGCGCTCGAGCAGGAGCACGTCGCGCACGCCGAGCGCGGCCAGATGGAAGGCGATGGAGGCGCCGGTGACGCCGCCACCGATGATGATGACGTCGGCGCGCCGGCTCACCTCGACGCGGCGGCGGTCACTTCGGCGGCCTCCATCTCGTCCAGGAGACGCACCGGGTCACCGTGACTGAACGAGCCCTCCGTCAGGACTCGGGCATACACGCGGCTCCAGCCGGGATGCCGTTTCTGGGACACGCGGCCGAAATACCCTTCCCTGAAGGATCCGGTGATGTTCGCGCAGGGGCTCGTGTAGCGAGTGATCTGCAGGAGCACCGTCTCGCCGAGCAGCACGTGGCACCCGGGGACCATCGCCGACCAGTCGAGCCCCTCGACCGTGACGTTCTCGCCGATGGCGCCGGGCACGATGTCATGCCCCTCGGCGCGCAGGCTCGCGATCATCTCCATCGCGTAGAGGCACACGGCTCGCTCGGGCCCGCCGTGAAGCTCCCGATTGCGATGCGCGTCGCCGGCCAGTCCCAGGGCCGTGACCTTCGCTTCGGGCACCGCCATCTTCGGCACGCCCCCGCCGGAGACGCTGATCTGGACGATTCTTCCGCTCACCGGTCGACCTCCGCGCCGAGCATTCGAACGCTGGCTCCGATTGTACGGGAGCGTGGCGTCAACCTGACTTGCGCCGGATCATCCGCTGGACGCGGGCCTCCAGGACGAGCTCGCCGCGCTGATTGAGGACACGGTGGCGGTACGTGACGATGCCGCGGTCGGGCTTCTTCGTCTCGCGCTTGTCGGCCACCTCGATCTCCACGGAGAGCGTGTCGCCTTCGAGCACCGGCGCCGTCACGCGGATCTCGCCACCGAGATAGGCCATGCCCGTGCCGTGAATCAGCCCGGTCTGCATGATCAGCCCTTCGGAGAGGGCGAACGTCAAGGCGCCGGGCGCCGCGCGCCGCTTGAAGAGCGACTCCCGCGCGACGTATTCCATGTCCATGAAGAGCGGCTCCGTGAAGCCGCAGAGATTGACGAACGAGACGATGTCAGTCTCGGATACCGTCCGGCCGAGCGTGCGGAACACGGCGCCGATCTCGTGCTGCTCGAAATGCAGGCCCTCGCCGATCATGGCTTCCTCCCCCGCTCGAAGACCATGAGCCAGACGTCGGAGCGCGGCGCGTAGTCGAGCGCCGCGGCGGCGCCCCAGCGGTACACGGTCTCCTGCCGCGGTACGATGTCGATCACTCCCACTCGCGTGAAGCTCCGCTGATACGGCTCGAACCAGCCGAAGATCGTCTGGTCGGAGCCCCGCCGGACGAGCCACGATCGCGTCGCGCTGACGGACACCAGGTACCGGGGATCGGCGGCCTCGATCTCCCGGATCATCTGGCGCTGCATCGCCGACGCGTACGGCTGGAGTTCCATGCGCGGGTAAGTATAGATGTAGCCGGTGGCCGAGCGCCGTCCGGAATAGAAGTAGATCTGGGGCTCGGAGCCGATGACCGCCACGCGCTCGCCGGGCTGCGTTCGCTCTCGGATGTAGCGGGCGATCTCCACGGACTCCGGGAACGGGTTGCGCCCGTAGATCTCTCGCGAGACCTGGGACGGCTCGAGCGCGAAGAGCACGTCGCGTGAGGCCACGATCGGCTGGAGCACCGCGGCGACCGCCAGCGCCGCCGGCACGCCCATGCGCAACGCCATCGTTCGCGATCCGGCCGGGATTCCGGCGAGCGCCTCCAGGCCGATGGCGGCCAGAATCGCGAGCGCTGGCAGCATGAGCACGAAGTAGTGGGGTCTGAAATGCAGGCCCACCGCCGTTGCCAGGCACGACGAAGCTACCAGGAGCAGGACGGGGTTTCGTACCGGACCGCCGCGCCGGATGACGACGGCGACGCCGACGGCGGCGAGCGCCAGCGCCACCGAGGACGTGGGCGTGATCGCGGTGAGGCTGCGGAGGAGATTGGCCCAGCCCGTGGCCAGCCCCGCCGAATAGGTCGAGCCGTAGACGAACGACCAGAACCAGAAGGTCTGTAGCGTTCCGGCGCGCCAGAGGGCCAGGCAGACGAGCGCCATAGGTACCACGGCGCCGGCAACGAAGAGAGCCGCCGCTCCGAGACGCCGGCGCCAGCCGTGGTCCTCGTCCGTCGCCGCCGGCAAGAGAAGATGGGCCGCGCCGCCGGCGACGAAGACCGCTGCGCTCCGCTTGCACAGTGCCGAAGTACGCGTACTCGCCCTCGTCGCGATCGAGAGGGACGTCGAGCAGCGCGGTCTCACCCGCGCACCTTCTCGTAGATCGTGATCTTCGGCCGATCGCCTGGATCCCGGAAGACGTGCCGGTCGGGCTCGGGGATGTTCTCCCAGATCGTGTCGGCCACGGGCAGGTCGACCCGGCGATAGCGCGGGAGCGTGACCGTGGTTTTCAGGTACTGGAGCGTGCGATCGGCATCTTCCTTCGCGCCCGGCGCGACCGGCCGGAATCGGAAGAAGTAGCGCACGATCACCCAGTCCGGCGGCGGCCAGCCGTCGAGACTCTGGCAACCCTGCCCCCCGCGCACGTCCAGGTTCGTGTGGAAGCGGAGGGGGAGGTCGCCGTATGAGATGTAGACGCGGTCTCCGGGCCGAGCGCCGGTCTTCAGGTGCGCGGCGATCCCCTCGATCGGTCCCGGCACGTGGTGGGTGATCTCGTCGACGTACTTGCCGAGCGTCACCGAAAACCGTCCGCGAATCAGATCGGCTCGATCGGGGAGGAGCACGAGGAGAAGAATCAGCGCGGCCAGCACCCGGCTCCGCGTCGCGACGACCGCGATGATCCGGGCCTGAAGGAGCGCCAGGGCGGGCAGGAGCGTGAGCACGTACCGGAAGAACACGAACGGGACGGTCGCGACGACGACCAGGTGCGCGATCGCGAACACGACGAGGAACAGGCACGCGCGAGCTTCCGTGGAGGCGAAATCCATCGGCATCCGGGTGGCGACGGCGACCACGACGAGGGCGGTGACCAGCAGCAGCGCGGAGAACGCGTAGAGCTCGATGCGCCCGGCGTAGCGGCCGAGGTTCGCTCCGAACGAGGCGGCGGAGCTCAGCGAGAGCAACGCCCCGCTCTTGCCGCCCAGGTCGGTGCCCACGAGCCAGGGCAGGTTCACGACGATCGGCGCGGCGAGAGCGGCCAGGAGCCACGGAAAGACCGCGCGATCGAAGGCGACGATGAGGAAGCCGAGCGCCAGCCCGGCGACGGCGCCGAAGAAGAGCAGATGGCTCGTGTGCAGCAGCACGGTGAGCGACAGGGCGAGCCCGGCGGCGGCGAGCCGCGGCGATCGGCGCAGCGCGAAGAAGAAGTAGAGGATCCAGATCGCGGCGAAGATCGCCAGGGCGTAATAGCGGCACTGGCGCACGTGCAAGAGGAACGGGACCGACAGAAGCAGGGAGCCGGCGGCGACGATCGCGGTCAGCAGGTCGGCGAAGACCCGTCGCGCGAGGAGGTACATCGAGGGAACCGCGAGGAGCCCCAGCAGCGCGAACGGAAGGCGCGCGGCGAAGGTGCCGGCGCCGAAGAACGCAAAGGACGCCGCGGTGAGGTAGATCGGCAGCCACGGCGTCTGGCGCCAGAGGTAGTTGGCGTCGTAGTCGGCGCCGCACTCCTGGGAGATGAGACTCGTGCCGTCCCAGGCGACCGGGACGCCGAAGCGAATCACGTTCTTCGCCAGGAGGGCGGTCTCGGCCTCGTCGTCCCAGAGGTAGCGGTCGCCGAGGCCCGGAAAGATCAGGAGGGCGGCGACCAGCACGAGGCCCGCGACCGCGCTACTCGCCGAGATACGCCCTTCGGACATCGGAGTTCTCCGACAGCTCGGCGGCGGTTCCCGAGAGCGCGATGGAGCCGGTCTCGAGCACGTAGCCTCGGTGAGCGATGGAGAGCGCCATTGCCGCGTTCTGCTCGACCAGGAGGATCGTCATCCCCTGGCGGTTGATGTCGCTGATCGTGTCGAAGATCTGCTCCACGAGCACGGGCGCCAGCCCCATGCTCGGCTCGTCGAGCAGCAGGAGCCGCGGGTTCGCCATGAGCGCACGCCCGATCGCGAGCATCTGCTGTTCGCCGCCCGAAAGGGTGCCGGCGACCTGGCTGAGCCGCTCGGCCAGCCTCGGGAACAGTCCGAAGACTCGCTCGAGATCGGGGGCGATGCCCGGGTCGCTCCTGAGGTACGCGCCCATCATGAGGTTCTCGCGCACCGTCAGGCGGTTGAAGATCCGACGCCCCTCGGGGACGTGCGCGATGCCCCGTGAGACGATCGCGTGCGGCGGCACGTCGAGGATCGATTCGTTCTCGAGCGTGATCGTGCCGCGAGTGGGGTGGAGAAGCCCCGAGATCGTCTTGAGCGTGGTCGTCTTGCCGGCGCCGTTGTTGCCGAGGATCGTGACGATCTCGCCCTGCCCCACCTCGAGCCCCACGCCCTTGAGCGCCCGGATCTCGCCGTAGGCGACGTCGAGCGCGTCGACTTTAAGCACGCGACCTCGCCCGCGGACCCGCGCCGCGCTTGCCGAGGTAGGCCTCGATCACCCTCGCGTCGCTCTGGACCTCGCGGGGCGACCCCTCCGCGATCTTCTCGCCGTGATCCAGCACGGTCACCCGGTCTGAGACCTCCATGACCACGCGCATGTTGTGCTCGATCAGGATGATGGCAAGCCCCAGGTCGGCGACGAGACCGCGCAGGAGACGCATCAGGGCGCTCGCCTCGCCCTGGGTCATCCCCGCGGTCGGCTCGTCGAGGAGCAGGAGCGCGGGCTCAGACGCGAGCGCCCGCGCCAGCTCGAGGCGTCGCCGATCGCCATACGGCAGGTTGCGCGCGACGACGTTCGCGCTGGCCTGGAGCCCGACGCGGTCCAGCAAGCCGACCGCGCGTGCGGCGAGCTCGGCCTCGGTCCGGCGGAAGCCGGGGCTGCGCGAGAGGACGTCCCACAGACGGAGTGAGATACGCGAGTTCATGCCCACCAGCACGTTTTCGATCGCCGTCATGTTGGCGAAGAGCCTGATGTTCTGGAACGTCCGGCAGATACCCAGCGCCGTGATTTGATCGGGGCGCAAGCCGAGCAGCGGCTGGTCGCGGAAGGTGACGCGGCCCTCGTCGGCGGCGTAGAGCCCGGTGAAGATGTTGAAGAGCGTCGTCTTGCCGGCGCCGTTCGGCCCGATGATCGACGAGATCCCTCGGTCGACGGCGAAGTCGACCCCGTGCAGCGCCGTGAGTCCCCCGAACCTCTTCGTGACGCCGCGGGCTTCGAACAGGGACGGCACGTTCGCGGGCTCTAGGATGCCGCCGCGGAGGATCGGTGGTCGGCGAGCGCCAGCTTCATCGGGCGAGCTCGCGCTGGCGGCGGCGCGCGGGGAAGATACCTTGCGGGCGGAAGATCATCATCAGGACGAGGATGATGCCGAAGACCATCCGCTCGTACTTGGCCGGCTCGAACTGGGTCGGGAGATCGGCGAGGCTGTAGCCGAGGACGGTCACTCCCGCGTTCTTCAGCTCGTTGAGCCAGAGCGAGAACCCCTTCAAGACTTGCAGGTTGAGCACCGTCACGACGGTCGCGCCGACGATCGCGCCGGGAATCGAGCCCATCCCGCCGAGGATGACCATCGCCAGGACGCCGATCGACTCGAGGAAGGTGAACGACTCCGGGTTGATGAAGATCTGCTTGGCCGAGAAGAGCACGCCCATCACACCCGCGAACGACGCGCCGCAAGCGAACGCCATGAGCTTCATGCGCACCAGCGGCACCCCCATGGCCCGCGCCGCCAGCTCGTCCTCGCGGATCGCCTCCCACGCCCGGCCGATGTGGGAATCTTCGAGCCGGCGGTTGACGACGATGACCGCGACCACGATGAGCAGGGCCAGGAAGTAGAAGTACTCGCCATACGGGAGCCCGAACGGCGTGGGAGGCCGCGAGATCGGCGTGATGCCCTTGGGGCCGTTCGTGAAGTTGATCGGCTTGTCGAGGTTGTTGGCGAGGACGCGGATGACCTCGCCGAAGCCCAGGGTGACGATGGCGAGATAGTCGCCGTGCAGCCGCAGCACGGGCAGACCGAGCAGGATTCCGGTCGTCGCCGCCGCGCCGAGCCCGACGAACAGGAATATGTAGAACCACCAGCCCGCCAGCGGGAAGGTCTCACCACCGAAGATGATGTTGGCGTGCGGCGAGCCGAAGATGGCCCAGGAGTACGCGCCGACGGCGAAGAAGGCCACGTAGCCGAGATCCAGGAGCCCGGCCAGACCGACCACGATGTTGAGGCCGAGCGCCAGCGCGACGAAGATCCCGACCTGGGTCGCGACCTCGAGATAGTAGGTGTTGAAGTACCCGATGGTCGGCATCAGCACCAGGAGGCCGATCGCCAGGAGGCCCCAGCGGAGCCGCTCGGGCATCCGCGCCTTGAAGACGAACAGGAGCGAGCCCTGGAAGAGGAGGAACACGAGGACGGAGCGCGGAAACGTTGCGACCGCGAGCGCAGACGCCGCCACCAGCGCCACGGCGAGCAGCGAACGGATCACGCCCGTTCCCGCACGATCTCGCCGAGAAGGCCCTTGGGCCGGAAGATCAGGATCAGGATCAGGATCGAGAAGGCGAGGATGTCCTTGTACTCGGCGCCGAAGGCGCCGCCCGTGAGCAGCGACAGATAGGCGGCGGCGAACGCTTCGAGGAGCCCCAGGACGAGCCCGCCGACCATCGCGCCCGGGATGTTCCCGATCCCGCCGAGGACGGCCGCCGTGAATGCCTTCAGACCCGGGATGAAGCCGCTGTAGGGATTGATCAGCCCGTACTGAACGCCGAAGAGCACGCCCGCGGCGCCGCCCATCGCGCCGCCGATCAGGAACGTGAGCGAGATGATCCGGTTGACGTCGATGCCCATGAGGCTCGCCGCCGCCTGGTCCTCGGCCACGGCGCGAATCGCGGTGCCGACCTTCGTGCGGTTCACGATCAGGTGAAGGGCCCAGAGCATGAGCAGTGCACCGCCGATGACGACGAGGGACTTGACGGACACGTCGATCGTCTCGGTGAGCTCGAAGCGG
>WNEZ01001827.1_pt1 | contig 17974 bp, 18 predicted proteins | sample 5400521 | NCBI WGS metagenome assembly WNEZ01 (sample SAMN13153339, study PRJNA577476) | soil metagenome | isolation source: 120 cm saprolite under Douglas fir tree site 2 hole 1 replicate 1 | place: USA:California | collected 2015-04-18
CGATGATCGGGCTCTGGTCCCAGTCCGGATTGTTGACGACCTGGGCGCGCAGCTTCTTGGCGTTCTCGCTGAAGCGGCGGACCTCCTCGGCGCGCTCCGCCGCCTTCTGCTTGAGCGCGGGCGTCATGAGCTGGCCGACCGCGGCGATCAGGTCATCGAGTCCGAGGCCGACGTCGGCGACGAGCGGCACCTCGGTGAGCATCACGTTTCCCATGCTGCCGAAGTCGATGCGCATGTCGATGAACTTCGGCCCGCGCGGCACGATCGGCGCCGGGCTGTTGTGCTGGAACTTGTTGCCGACATTGATGATCACGTCGGCGTTCGTCGGCCAGGTCTGCGAGCGCAGCGTGCCGGCCGGCACGTTGCCGACCCAGAGCGGATGCGTCTCCGGGAAGTTGGCGTAGAGCTGGCGCACCTGCGTGACCGGCATGCCGAGCATCTCGGCGAGCTTCACCGCCTTGGCGACCGCCTTGGCGTAATAGATCTCGTCGCCGACGATCAGCAGCGGCATCTTGGCTTCGACCAGGAGCTTGGCGGCGCGCTCGATCTCCTGCGGATTGGGCCGCACGCGCATACGCGGGTCGAACTGGTCCTGCGCGATGATCTCGGTGCGCACGCGCTCGTCGTTGTAGTCGGAGTGCCAGGAGATGTAGGACGGGCCGTGCGGTGGCGTCCACGCCGCCTTGAAGGCGCGCCGCACCGTCTCCGGGATCATGTCGGGCCGGCGCGACAGCCAGGTGAACTTGGTGATCGGCTGGACGATCTGTTCCTGGTTGGCGACCTCCTCGAAGCCGTCGCGCCCGGCGCGCCGCGACTGGTCGGTGCGATACGAATAGACGACGAGCGGGGTCTGCTCCTTCCAGGCGTTGAACATCTGCCCGATGGCGTTCGCCATGCCGACCACGGCGGCCTGCATCACGATGGTGGGCTCGCCGGAGGCCTTCACGTAGCCCGCCGCCATGGCGGCGCCGGGTCCTTCGTGCGGCGTGAGGATGTATTTGAGCTGCGGGCGGTCGACCAGCGCCTCGTAGAACTGCGCGTCCTCGCTCGCCGAGTTGCCGAAGACGTATTTGACGCCGCTCGCGATGAGCTGTTCCGCGAAGGCGGCGCCGCCCGTGCCCTGAAAGGATTTTACGGCGCCGCCGGCCGCGGTCGAGACCGATGTGCTGGCGGCGGTGGCCGCCGCGGACGGCGCCGCCGACGGCGCGGCGGTCTGGGCGAGGCTCACCGACGAGACCGAGCCGAGCACCGATTGCGCGGCGGTCGCGGTGAGGCCGGCCTTGGTGAGGCCGCGCACGAAGCCGCGGCGGGAGAGCGAGTGGTTCAAATATTTCGCAACGAGCTCGCGCATGGAGTCCTCCAAATCCTTATCGTGTCGGCGTCGGCTTGGCGTTCGGCCCGAAATCGGTCCCGAGATAGTCCGCCATCAGCTTGATCTCTTCCGCGGTGTAGAGCCCGCCGCGGCCGATCATGCGGTAGATCGTGGCCTCCCAGCCGCGGCGCTCCTGGCGATGGTCGCGGAACATCGCGTCGGTGTGGCACTGGAAGCATTTGCTCATCACCGCCTCGCGGCCCGGATTGGGCGCGGGTTGCGGCTGCTGCGCCGCGGCCGGCGCAACAAAGGCGAGCGCGCCGGCCAAGCCGAGCACGATCGGACGGATTTTCATGGCGTCTGTCTCCCCAGGGTCGTCGTTGGCGCGATTCTAGCGCATGACCTGGGGGAGTGGATACTGCGACACGGTGGGCGTTTCACCCGGATTCGGTGACGCACGTCGACCGATCCACCGACGCCGTTAGCGAAGCCCGAGGCTCGCGGTTTGACCGGCAGCCGCAAATGATGCAACCGCGGCGCCGGCGCGGGGTCGCACCGGCGCCGCTTCTCTCGTCAACCGGGGCGCTTCTCGTTCTTGGCGGCGCGCATGCCTTGCGCGGCGGTGTCCCGCTCGCACAGGTAGGCGCCTCGCTTCGTCTTGCCGTAATCCTTGTGGCCGGCGAAGTGGTAGATCTTCGACTCGAGGTTGGCCCACACGACGACGTCGCCGGGGCAATGGCTCTTCGCCTGCGCTTCCGTGGCGAACTGGTTGCTGCCGCTCGGCGCCACGGCTGTGGTCGCTCGCGGAGCGGGAGCGGGGCGCGCCGGCGCGGCGGTGGGCGTCGTGGCCGGCGGTGCGGTCTGCGCCGCAGGAGCCGGTGCCGGCGCCGGTTGGGCGGCCGTGCTCCCGCCGCGACACTGGGCGACGTAGGCCTTTTCGGTGATGCCCTTCGCCTGATTGGCTTCCTTGTTGGCGCGCCATTCCTCGACGCACGCCTTCACGGTCTTCTGCTGGCTCAACGCCGGGGAGGAGAGACCCAACGCCAGCGCCGCGCATGCAAGCGCCACTGATGGTATTCTCATGTTCCAACTCCTGAGCGATTGTGGACCACGCGGGTGGATCGATCGCCGATCCACGCAGGTACGGCGATGTGGATCGACGTGTGCCGTCACCTTCCGACGGCGTCAGTCACGCACTTCTTGGTGAAGCTCGTCTTCGCGGCACCGGCGAGCTTCTTCTCGCCGGCGCCAGCATCGCAGGACGCCTGCGCGTCCTTCTGGCATTTCGTCATGAAGCTGTTCAGCGCAGCCCCCGCGAGCTTCTTCTCGGCCGCCCGGTCTTTGCAGGTATCGGCCATCGCGGGCGCCGCGACGAACAACGACAGCAGCAGAGTCAATGCGAACTTCATGAGGATCTCCCATTCGCTCTTCCGCCCATTCCAACACCCTGAAACGGCGTTGCGCCTCGAAAGGTTCCGTCTTGCCGTCTCGTGAGCCATTTGCGGTTGCTGGCATCGGATACCGTTTGCGGGCATTCTGGAGGTGCCCGGTAGCACCGGGGGCGGAGACGGCCTGGGAGAGGCGGGATGGCACCGAACACGTCCGACGACATGGGCAACGTCATCGGCCAAGCAGGCGGCGGCAAGGCCGGCGCCGACGGCAAGCCGCAGATCGCCTATACGGATCTGCGCGAATGGATCGACGAGGCGCGCAAGCTCGGCGAGATCCGCGAGGTCAAGGGCCTGTCGTGGGAGAAGGACATCGGCATGGCGTCCGAGGTCATCCTGCACGAGGAGAGCGCGCCCTGCGTGATCTTCGAAGAGGTGCCCGGCGCGCTGCCCGGCAGCAAGGTGCTGGTGAACTTTTTCGGCGGCCAGCGGCAGAAGATGACGCTCGGCTTTCCGTCGCACTTCTCCAAGCTCGAGCTGAGCGAAGCGTTCCGCACGCACTACATGGCCGAGCTCAAGCGCATCCCGCCGCGCTACGTGAACGACGGGCCGGTGTTCGAGAACGCGATCACCGGCGACGCGGTCGACGTGACGATCTTCCCGACGCCGAAGTGGCACGAGGACGACGGCGGCCGCTACATCGGCACCGGCAGCTTCAACGTGACGCGCGATCCGGAGGAGGGCTGGATCAACTGCGGCACCTATCGGGTGATGATCCACGACCAGAAGACCGTCGGCTTCTACATCTCGCCCGGCAAGCACGGCCGCATCCAGCGCGACAAGTACGAGGCGCGCAAGGAGCCGATGCCGGTCGCGATCGTGGTCGGCTGCGATCCGCTCTCGTTCCTGATGGCGTCGAGCGAGGTGCCGTACGGCGTGTGCGAGTACGACGTCATCGGCGGCATCCGCGGCGCGCCGGTCGACGTCGTGAAGGCGCCGATCACCGGCCTGCCGGTGCCGGCCAATGCCGAGATCGTCATCGAGGGTTTCGTGCAGCCCGGCAACGTCAAGCCGGAAGGGCCGTTCGGCGAATGGATGGGCTATTACGGCAGCGATGTGCGGGACGAGCCGGTGATGGACATCAAGGCGATCTATCACCGCAACAATCCGATCCTGCTCGGCTGCGCGCCGCAGCGTCCGCCCGACGAGATCGCGCGTTACCGCGCGCTCACCCGTTCGGCGATCGTGCGCGAGAACATCACCAAGGCCGGCGTGCCCGGCATCACCGCCGCCTGGGCGCACGAAATCGGCACCGCGCGGCTGCTGCTCGGCATCGCGGTTCGCCAGCGCTATCCCGGCCACGCCACGCAGGCCGGGCAGGTCGCGGCCATGTGCCACTCGGGGGCGTACGCGGGGCGCTACGTCATCGTGGTCGACGACGACATCGACGTGTCGAACCTCGAGGAGCTGATCTGGGCGATGCTCACGCGCTCCGATCCCGCGACCTCGATCGACATCATCCACAATGCCTGGAGCACGCCGCTCGATCCGCGCATCGAGCCCGAGCGCAAGGCGAAGGGCGACTTCACCAACAGCCGCGCCATCATCAATGCGTGCCGGCCGTGGCACTGGCGCGACAAGTTTCCCAAGGTGAACGCGCCGTCGCCGGAGGCGGCGCGCCTCGCACGACAGAAGTTCGGCTATCTGCTGAAATAGGTCATCCGGACATTCCTCTGTCGTCTTCTCCGGTGTGCGCAGCTCGTCAGGCGCGGAGATCGCTCTGCTCACCATCGAGCGCGTCGAAACTCAGGGCCCACCGTGGCGTCCAGTACCAGCAGCGCGCGGGGTCGGTGGCCTCGTTCCATCGCAGAGATCGTACAAACTCGAATCCGCCGCGCTCGAATGCTTGATAGAGCGCAAGCTCGGCGTCGGCATCGCCGGCCAACGCGCCCTCGGCGCAGACGTAGTAGGCCGGATAGAGCCAGCGCGCCGCGAGCCCGTTCGCCGTCCGCTCTATCAAGAACGCGGCTCCATGCGCCGCATGCCGTGGAAATTTTGCGCGCACGTATGGATGAGGCACGCCGAGGGCGAACAAGAGCTTTCCGCCGGGTTTGAGATGCTCGATCCAATTCGCCGCTGGCGCCGTGGCCCCGAAGTTCACGTAGATGCGATCGACGCTCTCGGACAACGCGCTGCCGCCGTCCCCGGAAATCACCTTCACGTTCCGCCAGGCCGCAAGATTGACGCGCGCGCGTTCGGCCAAGCTTGCATCAAACTCAATCGCCGTCACCCGTCCGGTATGCCCCGTCAGCTCCGCCAGCATCGCCGTGTAGTAGCCCACCCCGGCGCCGATATGTGCAATGTGTTGGTTCGGCTCGACGGCGAGGTCATTGAGCATCTTGGCGTGCAGCGAGGGGCTGCCATTGTTCACGCCACGCTCGGGCACAAGGGCTAGCACGACATCCTGGTAGATGCAGACCGGGTCATTGACTGGCAACGCTGGCCCCGGCGGCCACGGCACGATTCGCCACGGCTCTGCTCCGAGGAAATCCTCGCGCCGGATGGTCGCGAACACACGCTCCAGGCGATCGTTCCGAACGCCTGCGACGGCAAGCATCTGGCGCGCGTAGGCGCGGCGCACGATGGCGAGGTCTTGCTGATCCAGCAGCCAATCCGACATGGAAAATCACAGCCTCCGCCTAAGGGTGGCATCCTGGCGAAAGTCCGGCCGCCGTTCTACTCCACCTTGATGCCCTTCTCACGGATGATGCGGCCCCAGCGCTCGTACTCGCCGCGCAGGTAGCGGCCGAATTCGTCCGGCGAGCCGGGCGCCGGCACGACGCCGGTCTGCGCGAGCTTCGCCCGCACCTCGGGATCGTTCATCACCGCGACCATGGCGCCGTTGAGCCGGGCGATGATCTCGGGCGGCGTCCTGGCCGGCGCGAGCACGCCCGCCCATTGATCCTGCACGGTGTCGGCAAATCCCTGCTCCAAGAATGTCGGCACATCCGGAAAAATTTCCGAGCGGCGTTGCGAGGTCGCGGCGAGGGCTTTGACCTTGCCGGCCGAGATGTACGAGATCACCGTCGGGCCGTCGCCGAACAGCGCGTCGAGCTGTCCGCCCAACAGCTCGGTCATCGCCGGCGCGGCGCCACGATAAGGCACCATGTTGAGCTTGATGCCCGCCGCGGCCTGAAAGAGCACTGTGCCGAGATGCGACACCGAGCCGATCCCGGTGATCGCGATCGTGTACTTGCCAGGCTCCCTGCGTGCCAACTCGGCGAAATCGCGCGCCGAGTTGACCGGCATCGACGCGTTCACCACCAGCATGGTCGAATTGAAGGCGACGAGGGCGACCGGCGCGAAATCCTTGATCGGATCGTAGGGCGCCGGGCGCAGATGCGGATAGACCGTCGCGACGCCGGCGGTCGTGAAGTAGAGCGTGTACCCGTCCGGCTCGGATTTCGCGACCGCCTCGGCGCCGAGCGCTCCGTTGGCGCCGGTCTTGTTTTCAACGATGACCGACTGGCCGAGCGGTCCGCGCAGCTTGTCGGCGAGGAGCCGCGCCATGAAATCGGTGGTGCCGCCGGCCGCGAACCCGACCACCAGCCGGATCGGACGCGAGGGATAATCCTGCGCCGATGCGGCCGCCGCCCACGCGGCCGCGAAAGCCATCAGTGCAACGAAGCTGAGCCGCCGACAGACCCGCACGCGATCCTCCGATGAGTGGCGTCGCCTGCGATTATGGACAGCGCGCCGCAAGACCGCCAGTTGCCCGTCACCGCATGGGTCGCGGTGCCACGGGCCCTTCGGGCGGCAGGGTCAGATTGGCCGGCGACTGGCCGCGCATCAGCACGATCACCTTGTCGGCGAAATCCGGCCCGGCCAGCACCGCGGGGTCGAGCATGAGCCGCTCCTCCGTGCCGAACAGGCTTTTTGCCGTGCCGATCCGCAACGCCAGTTCCTGCGCGGTGCTGTCGTCCGGCTCGACGTAGCAATGCGCCGCGCAGCTGATGATCATGCTCTCCGCGTTCGGATAGACGGCGCTCATCGCGGCGCTGTTGGCGAAGAACATCCACAGGCGGGTGCCGGCGTCGGCGCCGGTGTCGACCGCGCGCTCGATCGCCTCCATCGGCCCGAGACGGGCGAGCTCGTCGAGAAAGAACGTGACGGTCGAGCCGGGCGACATCGCCTTCTCGCGGGTGAGCATCGCGATGGTCTGCCCGACGATCGTCCGCAAGACAGGCGCGTAGCGGTCGAGGTCGCCGCGGTTGACGCAGAGATAAAGCGTGCCGCGGCGGCGCAGGTCGCCCGGCGTCCAATCGGAGCGATCGGTAAGGTCGGCGATGGGCGGCGACTGCCAGACCGCGAGTCCGGCTTCGATGCGGCGCGCCAGCGCTTCGCGTTTGGCGATCGGGAGCGTGTTGAGCGCCGCGGCGTGACGCACCAGCGGCGGGCGCGGCGAGCGCGCGAGCGCCGCGATCCACGCTTCGAGCTGCTGGCCCGAGCAGGTGACGCGCGCCACCACGCTGCGCATGTGGCGGCGTTCCGGCTTGGAATTGAGCGCGACGTCGTAGATCGCCGGTGCGATGAAGTCGCGCGCCTCGGCGTCCTCGCCGCGAACGCCGGTCAGAAGGTCGGCGAGGAGGCGCGCCTCGTTCCACGCCGTGGTGGGGTCTGTGCCGATGGCGTCGAGCGGATTGTAGTGCATCGACTGCGCCGGCAATCCGGGCGCGAACGCGAATATTTTTCCGACCTGCTTCTGCCGCCAGCGCGCGGTGGCGTGAAACGCCTTGCCGTCGATGTCGAGCGCGACCGCGCCGGCCGTGAGGCGTCCGAGGCTACGCGCGATCTGGGCATGACGCTTGTCCGAGCCGTCCGGCGCGAAGGTGACGAGATGGTGGGGCAGGTCGTAGATGAGGTCGCGATCGCCTCCGGCAAACACGCCGAGCGAGAGCGCGGCCGGCGACGGCTGCTCGAAACCGATCTCCTTCGGCGCGAGCCAGGATTGCTCGACATATTGGTAGGATTCGAGCACCTGATGCTCCTGCTCGGTGAGCCCGGAGTCGAGCGAGAGCGCGTTGCGCCACGCGCGCCGCAGGTCCTCGAAGAATTCCGGCGGCGCCTGCGCGTCCGCCCCGAACAGGATCTCGAGACCGCTCTTGAGGATGTTGCGGCGCGTCACGGTCTCGAAGCCGGGCGCCGCGGTCTGGCAGCGGCCCTCGTTCCAGATGATCGGCAGGCGCGCGCGCAGGCCGGTGGCGCGGTCGAACTCGCCCACCTCGCACAGCATGTCGATCGTGCGCAGGATCGCCCGCTCGCGATCGGTGAGGTCGCTCAAGCGGCGGCGCAAGGTGCATTTGCGCACCGCATTCTCGGTCCCCATCAGCGCTGAGCCCGGCTCGTTGGTGGCTTTCGCGATCGCCTCGGCGGCGGCGTGGAACTCCTGGTCGGGCAGGAAGGTGCAGTCGCCGACCATCAGGACGGCGTGGTGCCCGCCGTCCGCATAGAAAGCGGCGATCTGGCGCAGGCGCTTGATGCGGAAGTCGGCGATGCGGACCGCGCGATCGGCCGGTTGATCGGGGGTGGTTTGGGCGGACGGACGCCCGCGCGCGTTCGCTCGGCGCACCTGCGTCCCCGGTTGGGCGGGCGGCTGTCCCGAGAGCGATGGAATGGCGGCACCGCGAATGGCCGCGAGAATGCGGGCGAAAACCGACGCCATATCACCCCCGTGAAGGCGAACGGATTATGGCATCGGCGGTAAAGATTTCCAAACGAACCTGCCTCGCGCCGGCGTCGCACCGGTTCCGTTTCCGCATAGGGACCGGCAGTGTGACGATGCGCCTGCCGGGCCACGGAGTGATGCCATACCTCCGATCTGCCCACCGCGCCATCGGACCGTGCGTGCTCACACAATTTGACGCGTGGCCAAACGGGGCGCGGTCGATCTAGTCTCATTGCGAGGGCCCGCAATGACGGGGGAGCTTGACCGTTGCGACTGACCCGACGAACGCTGCTGTCGCTGGCCGGCGCGGCCGCCATGCCGCGGCCCGCCGCCGCGCAGGAATGGCCGGCGCGGCCGATCCGGCTCATCGTCGGCACCTCGCCGGGCGGCAGTCCGGACATCATCGGGCGCGTGCTCGGCGAAAAGCTCGCCGACCGCCTCGGGCAATCGGTCTTTATCGAGAACATCACGCAGGGCGCCGGCGCGGTCGCCTATCAGATCGTGTCGAAGGCGCCGCCCGACGGCTACACCATCATGGTGCTGACCGCGGGCTTCCCGCCCCAGGCGGCGCTGCGCAAGAACCTTCCCTACGATCCGGTCAGCGGCTTCTCGTTCGTCACGCTGCTGTGCGGCTACCCGATGGTCTATGCGGTCGCGCCCGCCTCGCCGATCAAGTCGTTCGGCGAGCTGCTGGCGCAGGCGAAGGCCAGCCCGGGCCGCATCACCTACTCGATCACGGCGCTCGGCTCGATCTATCACGTGCTCACGAAGTGGATCGAGATCGAGTCCGGCGCGTTGATGACGCCGGTGTCCTATCGCGGCACCGCGCAGGCGCTCTCCGACGTGCTGGCCGGACGCGTCGACCTCATGGTCGACGCCGCGACGTCGGCTTTTCCGCGCATCCAGGCCGGCCAGCTGCGCGTGCTCGCCATCTCTTCACCCGGCCGCTATCCGCTCATGCGCGAGGCGCCGACCGTCGCCGAGACGGTGCCCGGCGTCGAGTTCATGTCGTGGCTCGGCCTCGCGATGCCGCCCGACACGCCGCGCGCGATCGTCGACCGCATCAACAAGGAGACGCGCGCCGCGCTGGAGTTGCCCGACGTGCAGCAGCGGCTGCTCGAAGGCGGCAACGTGGCCTCGCCGTCGACGCCCGAGGAGATGCGCCAGAGGGTCGAGAGCGAGATCGCGCGCTGGAGCCGCGTGATCGAGACGGCGGGCATCAAGGGCGAGTAGAGCAGCGCGTTTTTGTTTTGCTATATGATGCTCCCGAGCAGGGAGCGTCCCGATGGCGGTGCAGGAAATCCAACATAAAACGCGTGACGTCAGCGTCCGGCTCCGCCACGACGGAAAGGGCGAGCCGCTTGTGTTTCTGCATGGCGCCGGCGGCTGGCCGACATGGGGGCCGTTCTTCGAGAAGCTGGCGGGCCGCTGCGACGTGCGCGCGCCGGAGCATCCGGGCTTCGGCCTCTCCGACAATCCGGCGTGGCTGAGGAACGTCGGCGACCTCGCCATGTACTATCTGGATTTCCTCGACGGCCTCGGCGGCGATCCGGTCCATCTGGTGGGGCACTCTTTGGGCGGCTGGGTGGCGGCGGAGGTTGCGGCGCGCAACACGGTCCGTCTCGGGAGCTTGACGCTGATCGCGCCGGCGGGCGTCCGCGTGAAGGGAAGCCCGTCGGGCGACAATTTCATCTGGTCGCGCGAGGAGAACGCCAAGAACCTGTTCTACGACCAGTCTTTCGCCGAACGGGAGCTGGCGCACGTTCCTTCGCCCGAAGAGGCCGACATCGAGCTGACCAACAGATACATGGCGACCAAGTTCGGTTGGGAGCCGCGCTGGTTCAATCCCTCGCTCGAACGGTGGCTGCATCGGATTCGCGTTCCGACGTTGCTGCTCTGGGGCCGCGACGACAAGCTCTTTCCGAGCACCTACGCAAAGGCATGGGCCGAACGCATGCCCGATGTCCGCGTCGAGATCATTCCCGAGTGCGGGCATCGCCCTCACGTCGAGAAGGCCGACGTCGCCGCGCAAAAGATCCTCGCGTTCGTCGGGGGCCGAAAATGAAGTTCACCTTCTTCCATCTCATGCCGTACCGGCCGCTCGACATGGCGGAGCGGCACAAGCATCGCGCCGCCTGGGTGGTGCTGCCAAACACGCTGTACGATCCGAAGAAGGGCGCCGAGGAATATGCCTCCTACATCGATCAGCTCGCCTACGCCGAAGACCTCGGCTTCGACGTCATTGCGGTCAACGAGCACCATCAGACCGCCTACGGCCTGATGCCGGCGCCCAACCTGATCGCGAGCGCGCTCATCCAGCGCACCAAGAAGGCCAAGATCGCGATCCTGGGCCGTGCGCTGCCGCTGGTGAGCAATCCGGTCTACATCGCGGAAGAGTTCGCGATGCTCGATAATCTGTCGAAAGGCCGGATCATCACCGGCTGCGGGCGCGGCGTCGGCAACGAATATCACGCGAGCGGACTGAACCCGTTCTTCTCGCACGAGCGCTATCAGGAGGCGCACGACCTCATCGTGGCGGCGTGGACCAGGCCCGGCCCGTTCTCGTTCGAGGGCGAGCACTACAATCTGCGTTACGTCAACCTGTGGCCGCGGCCCTATCAGCAGCCGCATCCGCCGATCTGGATTCCGTCGATGGGCTCCTCCGAGACGATCAAATGGGCGGCGGCGCCGGAGCGCAAATATCCGTTCCTCGTCACCTTCAGCGGCCGCGAGCTCGTGGCGCGCTATCTCAACATGTACCGCGAGCAGGCGAAACAATACGGCTACGAGGCAACGGGCGATCAGCTCGGCTGGGCGTCGCCGGTCTACGTCGCCGACACCGACGAGCGCGCCAAGCAGGAAGCGCGTGCCGGCATGGAGACGTTGTTCAACGATTTCCTCGCCGTACCTTGGGAGATGCTGTTGCCGCCCGGCTACATGTCGCTGTCCTCGATGAAGAACACCATCAAGATGCGCAAGGCGCTGGGCGCGCGCACCCGCCACAGCCTGGAAGAGCTGATGGAGAGCGGCACCGTGGTGGTCGGCAGCCCGCAGACCGTGCGCGATCAGCTCGCGCGCCTGCGCGACACGACCGGCGCCAACAATCTTGTCACCATGCTCCAGTTCGGCGTGCTGCCGGACGACCTCACCCGGCGCAACATGGAGATGTTCGCGTCCGAGGTGATGCCGCATCTGCGTTGACGGCGCACGGGAGGCGACGATGATTTGCAATCTGCTCTGGCTCGGCGTGACGGCTGCGCTCGCGGCGTCGCCGGCGCTTGCTCAAACGGCCGCGAAACCCGCCCTTGAGAACGATTACGTGCGCGTGAGCAAGGATGCCGCGCCGTGCGCGACCGCGGCGGCCGGCCGGTGCGAGGATCGCGTGATCCTCGCCATGGGCGACGTCACGCTGCGATCTGACGGCGCGAGCCGCCAGATGACCTACGGGCAGATCGCGGTGTTCAAGGCGGGCGACTCATACGAGGCGCCGGCCGGCGGCGCCTATTTCGAGGTGGCGGTGAAGCCCGGCCATCCGCCGGTGAAATCGCCGCCCGAGCTCATCCCGCCGCCCAAGAACATGATGGTGTTCGAGGGCGCGAAGTTCTTCATCTACGAGGAGAAGCTCGCGGTCGGCGACACGCGGCCGCGCCACAGCCACAGCCAGCGCGTCGAGATCCGTCTCAACAACGGCCCGCGCCTGCATCAATGGGTCGAGCAGGACGGCAAGGTCACCGAGAGCGAACCCGGCATCGTGAACTGGCGCGAGCCGATCATCCACACGGTGAAGAACGTCGGCGACATGCCGCTGCGCAATTTCATTCTGGAGTTCTTGCCGGAGAGGAAGTGAGGGGAGGCGGTGTCGCGAACTCTGCGCGCCCCCTCTCCCCGCGTGCGGGGAGAGGGTCGGGGTGAGGGGGCGTATCCACGACCCTGAGCGGCTCAGACTCGCGGAGAAGCCCCCTCACCCGGAATTCCTCGCTGGCGCTCGGAATTCCGACCTCTCCCCGCACGCGAGGAGAGGTGAAGAACCTCACGGCATCGGGATTTCCTGCACCTTCTTCGGCACGTGGTAGCCCTTCTGCACGGCCGGGCGGTTGGCGATCGCGAGGTACCAGCGCTTCACGTTGGGATACTGGTTGAGGTCGACGGTCTGCCATTCGTAGCGCGAGATCCACGGCCAGGTCGCGATGTCGGCGATCGAGTACTCGTCCGCCACGTATTCGTGGTCCTTGAGCCGCTTATCGAGCACGCCGTAGAGCCGGTGCGTCTCCTTCAGGTAGCGCTCCTCCGCGTAGGGCGCCTTGCCCTTGTTGTATTTCACGAAGTGGTGGGTCTGGCCGAGCATCGGGCCGATGCCGCCCATCTGCCACATCAGCCATTCGGTGACGCGGTAGCGCTTGAGCTTGTCGGTGGGAAAAAGCTTTCCGGACTTTTCGGCGAGGTAGATCAGGATCGCGCCCGATTCCATCAGGCTGAAATCGTTGTCGCGATCGACGATCGCGGGAATGCGGTTGTTCGGGCTGATCTTCAGGAATTCCGGCTTGAACTGCTCGTCCTTGCCGATGTCGACCGCATGCGCCTCGTAAGGGATTGCGACCTCTTCGAGCATGATGGACGCTTTGCGGCCGTTCGGGGTCGTCCAGGTATAAAGATCGATCACGTATCACCTCTTTGCGTGGAAATTTCAGCCGTGAAGGCGCTAAATTAGGCGAGGGACACTGCTTCGGGAAGGGGCGAGGAGGACGCGATGGCTGCGGGCGAGTCCAAGGTTGTTCGGACCGTACATTTCAAGTTCACCATGCCGGCCGCCGACCCGGCCCAGCTCAGCGCGATGATCAAGTCGGCGAAGCCGTTCTACGAGTTCTTCGGAACCACGCGCGTGCATCTCCTGCAGAACGTGGACGACCCCGCCCGCTTCATCCAGGTGATCGAGTACGAGACCGACGAGGCGGTGGAGATCAATCGCCAGCGCATCGCGAGCGACCCGCGGATGCAGGGTTTTCTGCAGGCCTGGCGCGCGATGCTGCCGGGCGTCCTCGAGGTGGACGTGTACCAGGAGGTCTGACACGACTTCGTGAAGGCGGCAGATTTGCCCCTGATTTTTTCGCTCGGCGAAGCCCATCTTGCCCCTTGGCCCAATATCGTCCGCGCCGAATTCCGGCTTAGGTGGACGCAGGAGGGCTGGGTCAGGAGGCGGAAAATGCGAATACTTCTGTCGGCCGTAACGCTGTCCCTCGGGGTCGTCGCCGGCGCGATCAGCGCCGGACCAGGTCACGCCCAGAGTCCCTACCAATATCCCTATTGCGCGCTTGATGGAGAGAGCGGGGCGACGTCCTGCTACTACACCTCGCGCGCCGCCTGCGGGCCACGCTGCATCGAGAATCCGGGCTATGTCGGACCGAGCGGCGCGATGGCGAGCACGCGCAACGGCACTCGCCGGTCCCCGCGCCGCTGACGCAATCTATTCGTTGGCGCATGTCCTTATCGGCGAACCGGTATCCACTTCGCCGGGACATGCGCGCGATCAGATCGTCTGATTGTACTCGCCCACTTCCGGGTGCGTGCGCAGCACGCTGTCGATTGCCTTGAACATGTCGCGCATGCGCGCCTCGGAGACCGGGCTCTCGACCACGACCACCAGTTCGGGCTTGTTGGAGGAGGCGCGCGCCAGCCCCCACGTGCCGTCCTCGACGGTGACACGCACGCCGTTGACGGTGACGAGATCGCGGATCGCCTGGCCGGCGACCTTCTCGCCTCTCTTCTTCGCCGCCTCGAAATGCTTCACCACCTCGTCGACCACGCGGTACTTCACCTCGTCGTCGCAATGCGGCGACATGGTCGGCGAGGACCAGGTTTTTGGCAGCGCCTTCTTGAGGTCCGACATCTTCTTTCCCGGATTGCGCTCGAGCATGTCGCAGACCGCGAGCGCGAAAATGAGCCCGTCGTCATAGCCGCGGCCGATCGGCTTGTTGAAGAAGAAGTGCCCGGACTTCTCGAAGCCGGCGAGCGCGCCGATCTCGTTGACGCGGCGCTTCATGTAGGAGTGGCCGGTCTTCCAGTAGTCGGCCTTGGCGCCGTGCTGTTTGAGCACCGGGTCGGTCATGAACAGGCCGGTCGACTTTACGTCGGCCACGAAGGTCGCGCCCTTGTGCAGCGCCGACATGTCGCGCGCCAGCATCACGCCGACCTTGTCGGCGAAGATTTCCTCGCCCTCGTCGTCGACCACGCCGCAGCGGTCGCCGTCGCCGTCGAAGCCGAGCGCCACGTCCGCCTTTGTGCGCAAAACCTCGTCGCGCATGGCGTGCAGCATCTTCATGTCTTCGGTGTTCGGATTGTAGCGGGGAAACGTGTGATCGAGCTCGCAGTCGAGCGGGATCACCTCGCATCCGACCGCTTCGAGCACGCGTGGCGCGAAGGCGCCCGCGGTGCCGTTGCCGCACGCGCACACCACCTTGAGCCGACGCTTGAGCTTCGGCCGCCTGGTGAGGTCGGCGATATAGCGCGCGGGAAAATTCTCGACGAAGCGATAGCTGCCGCCGCCCTTGAGGTCGAAACGCGCGCCGAGCACGATCTCCTTGAGGCGCGTCATCTCGTCGGGCCCGAAGGTGAGCGGCCGGTTGGCGCCCATCTTCACGCCGGTCCAGCCGTTGTCGTTGTGCGACGCCGTCACCATGGCGACGCAGGGCACGTCGAGGTCGAACTGCGCGAAATAGGCCATCGGCGTCACCGCGAGGCCGATGTCGTGCACCTTGCAGCCGGCGGCGAGCAGGCCCGACACGAGCGCGTACTTGATCGAGGCCGAATAGCCGCGGAAGTCGTGCCCGGTGACGATCTCGGGCCTGGTGCCGAGCTGATGGAGCAGCGTGCCGAGCCCCATGCCGAGCGCCTGCACGCCCATGAGGTTGATTTCCTTGCCGAACAGCCAGCGCGCGTCGTATTCGCGAAAGCCGGTCGCCTTCACCAGCGGCTCGGATTCGTACGCATAGGTGTTGGGCGACAGCGCTGATTTCGGAATCGGGAACATGGAAGGTCTCGGTGCGAGGGATCGCACGTGAGCACATAGCCCATGCACGACGGTGGGGAAAGCGGGGGCGGCGCAGCGCCGTTACCGCGCTGCGACAAATCAGTAAGTGCTCAGAAAAGTTCCGCCCTGCCGGACGTCGTGCCCGGCAGGACCAGTTTGGCCGAGATCGGCGGTCGTCGGCGTCAGTAATAGTAGTACGGATAGCGGCAGATGTTGACGCGGCGCAGGGTCCATCCCCACGGCGTCCACACGCGGCGCCAGCGATAGCAGTAGCCGTAGCCGTAGCCGTAGCCCTGATAGGGATAGATGCCGATTCCGAAGCCGCGGCGGAAAAAGGCGCGCCGACGGAAGCCGCCGCGGAAGAAGCCGCCGCGCAGTCCGCCGAAACCTACCCCGCGACCGACGAAACGGGCTCCTCCGCCGCCGATGAAGCGGGCACCGCCGCCGCCGCCGATGAAGCGGGCACCGCCGCCGCCGCCGATCCGGGCACCACCGACGCCGCGGCCGCCGCCTCCGCCGCCCCCGCCGCCAAATTTGGCTGCCGAGGCGCCGGTCCCGAAAGCGGCATTGCCCAGCACGAACGCGACGGCCATGACGAGCACTGAAAGACGTCGCATGTTCTTGTTCCTTGTTGTGTCACACACGCCCCGACGACGCGCTTATCGCACGCGCGATGAACCACGGCTGAACCGAGGATCACGAAAACGTGCGTGTGTCGACTGGATATCCCGGCGCGGCCGGTCGTGCTGCGTGCGGCGGTCGGTTGCAGTGCGGAATCGACGTGAGGAACGAGGCGCGTCGCTACTGTTCGAGCACCAGCCGGCCGTTGCGGTGCTCCCATCGCACCCGCGAGAGGAACGACATGCCGAGCAGGTTCTGGCCGAGCGCCTCGTCGGGCAGCACCAGGCCGGCGACGTTACGCACCGTGAGCGAGCCGACATCGACGCGGTTGAGCTCGACCGGCGCCGCTCGCACGATGCCGTTGGCGGTCGAGACGTTCGCCGTGTATTCGCGGCGCGCCGGATGAATGCCGAGACGTCCGGCATCGCTCTCGCGCAACGCGATGACCGAGGCGCCGGTGTCGACCAGGAACGCCATGCGCCGTCCGTCGATCGTCGCTTCCACCTGGAAGTGGCCGTTGTCGCCGCGCGAGATCGTCATGCTGCGCGAGTTGGATTGATCCGGGAACGGGTCCACCGGCCCGGTCTTGTTGGCCGCTGCGGTCGCGCCCGTGACGTTGGGGTAGAAGCGCGGCACCAGGCCCGCGACGACGAGCGCGAGGACGGCGAACAGAACAACGTGACGCATGGCCGGCAAATCCCTTGGGTAAGGCCAGCATTCAATACGCAACCCTTGAGCAATATTTTAACGACCGGGACGGGAGCGCCGGCTTTGCGGCCGATGATGAATGCGGGGTTACGGCGATCGCTAAAAATTGAGCAGACCGGCGATCACCGTGCACGGGCGTCGAGCAGCCATAGCTCGAAGAACCGCATGAGCATGCGGGTCAGCGATGTGACAGAGGCCATCGAGACGCGCATGGCCTGGTCGCGGCTCAGCGCCTCCGGATTGAGCCCGGCCGCGTAGTTCGTCACGGTCGCGAGCGCCAGCACGCGCAGGCCGATCTGGCGGGCGATCAGCACTTCCGGCACCGCCGACATGCCGACGAGGTCGGCGCCGAGCGTGCGCGCCGCGTGGATTTCCGCCGGCGTCTCGAAAGCGGGGCCGGGAAACCACATCAGGGTCCCCTCCTGGATCTTGCGGCCGAGCTCGCCGGCCGCCATGGCGAAGCGCTCGCGCAGGTGCGGATCGTAGGCAGCGGTGAGATCGACCGAGCGGTTGGCGTCGTCGATGCCGACGAGCGGGTTGAGCCCGGTGAGATTGATGTGGTCGCGGATCGGCACCAGCGCGCCCGGACCGAGCTCCCGGCGCGTCGATCCTGCCGCGCAGGTCAGCACCACTGCCTGCGCGCCCAAAAGCTTGAGCGTCTCGAGCGGCACGCGCATGCCCGCGATGTCGCCCGCCTCATGGTAATGCGTGCGGCCCTTGAAGACAGCGACGCGCGCGCGGCCGAGCGTCCCGATCACACATTCGGCCGCTGCGCCGCCGAAGCGCGGCCGCACGAAGCCGGGCAGGTCATCGTATTTGAAGCCGATCGGGTCGGTGAGGTGATCGCCGATGGCGGCGAGGCCCGCGCTCAGCACCAGCCCCACATCGACCGGGGCTTCGCCGATCCGCGCCCGGATCGCCGCAGCCGATTTCTGGCTTTGATCTCGCATGGCTTTGCGGCCGTTCGTTCGGCCGCCCCCGGCGCCCCCGGCAAATGCCGCCCCCCGTCACGCTACCAACCGCGAGTAAATGAATTGCCCACCAGCATACTACCGCCCGCGCGGCTTGGCACGCCGGGTTGCCGGGGCCGCCAACGGGTCATCCGGCCAGGGGTGCCGCGGGTAGCGGCCGCGCATCTCGGCCTTCACCGCGGCGTAGCTGCCGCGCCAGAAGCCGGGCAGATCGCGGGTGACCTG
>WNEZ01001828.1_pt1 | contig 17974 bp, 16 predicted proteins | sample 5400521 | NCBI WGS metagenome assembly WNEZ01 (sample SAMN13153339, study PRJNA577476) | soil metagenome | isolation source: 120 cm saprolite under Douglas fir tree site 2 hole 1 replicate 1 | place: USA:California | collected 2015-04-18
GACGAAATTTATAAGGTCTTGTGGATCGGCAATGAGATGCACTCCCCCATCATCGAAGCGGGCCTCTCTCGCGCGGGATGCCGTCAGATTCGGGCACTGGATATTACTGACGGCTTACAAGTTCTGCGTAGCGAAGATATCGACCTGATTGTTCTGGAAAGTCCTGCCTCGTGCGTGCAGGGCGAATTGCTTGCGGTGCGACTCAAGAATGTTGCCGCAGATGTACCCGTCCTTCTTCTTTGCGATCCTCTCGATAAAGCGACGCCGCAAGTCTTCTTCGTTAACCTGATTTTGGGGATGAATGCGAGCCCTGAATTGCTGCTCAAGGCAATTCAGACGCTGTTACCCAGCCATCCGGAAAAGAAAACCGGTACGTGATCCCCGTGGATTATTCGCGGGCTAATTGGACCTGCGGAACGGATTTCTCTTCTGGCGGCTTGCGGGTGAATTGCCACGCGTGCCACAGGATCCTCAAAGTGGCCATGACGGGGATGGACAGAAAAACGCCGATGACTCCCGCCACTTCGCCGCCGGCAAAAACGCCGAAGAGCACCATGAGAGGATGCAGTTCCAGAGTTTTACCCATGATCCTGGGAGAGCTGACGTAATCCTGAATACCGCGCCAGATCAATAGGAACAACACCAGCCACAGCATGTGGCTATAGCCCGCCATAAAGGCCACAGCTACGATGATCAGTCCGCCCACAACCGGCCCGGCCACCGGAATAAATTCGGCGGCGCCGGCGGCGGGCCCAAGAGCGATGGCGTAAGGAACGCGCATGGCTGCCAGCACGCTGGTAACGACCACGATGGCCAGAGCAGCCAGGATGAGCTGGGAACGGATGAAGTGCCCCAGCATGACGTTCATCTCTTCAATGGTCGCGGCCATGACGACACGGTTACGCGCATCTTCCACGGAATTGACGATCTTTTCCGCGAACTTGCGACCGTCTTTTAGGAAGAAGATGGCGAGGATCGGTACCAGGACCAACCACCATGTGTCCTGAAGCGTCCTTACAAAGCGGAATACGAATCTCTGGCCTGCGGCCACCAGTTCGCCTTTATGGGAATTGAAGTATGCCGTGAACTCATCGATGGTCTTCTGATTCCAGCCGTGCTGCGAGGCCAGTTGCTTGGCTAAATTGCCGGAGCTGATGTTTTCCGCCAGAGCAGGCGCCTGCTTGACGAGGCTCTGCGCTTCATCGATCACGGGCGGACCGGCGACGAGGAAAATCACTGTGACTAAAGTGATAAAGATCACATAAACAGCAAGAATGGCGGTACCACGCGAGCCGCGGAACCACTTTTCCAGCCGCGAAACCGGAGCTTCCAGCAGATAGGCAAAGAAGATGGCGAACAGAAAGGCGATGATGGCACGCCACGCGGAGTAAAGGAAGAGAAGAACAACCGCAAAAATCAGCGCCGTGAAAAGCGCCTGTGCCGTCTTCTTGTCAAAAAGCCTCAATCTCACCCCCGCGCGAGTCCGCTGCGTGATCGCGACAACCTGAGTACTAACTGTAGTTCACTATAGAGTAGTTCACTATAAAGATGAGGAAACAAGTCTAAAAGGTGTAACTTCCTGATTTTAAATCCAGCCAATCGCCAGTAGGGCGAAAGGAAAAGGCAGGCTATTTGCGGCTTTATTCGCGACTTGTTATTTGCGACTAACGATGAGAGAGGTTTCGTTCAGGTTCAGCCAGTAATTGGTGATTAGGTTTACCACCCGTTCGATTTCGTCCGGCGAGGGTGATTTCAGGAGATAAGAATTCGCCCCGGCATCGTAGGCAGCATCCATGTACCTGGCGTCGGTCTCGGAAGTAAGAATCAGTACAGGAATGCGGCGCAGCTCTTTCTGTTGCCGCAGCCAGCGCAACAACTCAAGACCAGACATACCTGGAAGTTTCAGATCAAGAAGAATGAGTGCAGGCAGCGGATTCCGGACGCGATCCATGTAGGAATCACTTCCCGTGAGGTAGAACAGTGCGGCATCACCATTGTCAAGGTGACGGATAGGATTCTGAACGCCAGCTTTTTTGAACGCCCTGATTAAAAGTTCAGCGTCGCCGGAGTCATCCTCGACCAGAAGTATGGTCTTCTTTGCGTCTTCGTCAGAATGCATTTAAAAAATTCTATGGCGTAAAAAACCGTAGAGTTGAAATCATCTCCACAAGCAAGATGAGGTTAACACTGATTCCGAAAATGGAACAGTGCTGGTCTGGGCGACCGCATGTTGACGTACTGGAATCCTTCGAAAGAAGATTACCGAACGAATCTGCCGCTCCCAGCCCAGGAAAAAAGGCTGCATAAACACCATTCAACAAAGGTTGTAACTGGCGATCGGAAGCTTAAGTCGCTGCAAAAGAGGTCTGCGTTCAAAGAAATAGCTTCCGCTCCTCTTCCTTTTAGACGTTCCGGCGCAAAACCTCGGGCCAAACCGCTGCGGCTGAGATAATAATCTCCAGTATGCCGGAACTACCTGAAGTTGAGACCATCGCGAACGGGCTGAACAAGCGTGTGGCGGGCGATGTAATCGAGTCCGTTTGGGTGGGCAGCAAGCCTGAACCGCTTAAGTCGACGCCAGCCATTATCGCCCAGACTCTGGATGGTGCTCGCATTGAGCGGGTGCAAAGAGTGGGCAAGCACATTGTCTTCAGCCTGGTGGGCAAAAACGATAAGGTCAGTGAGTTTATCGTCCACCTGGGGATGACCGGACGAATGCTGGTGGCAAACCCGGAGAACGAACTGCCCGGACACACTCACCTGATAGCGAGATTGGAGTCAGGCAGAGAGCTACGTTTTGTAGATCCGCGGCGCTTTGGCCGACTTGAAGTTCGCGATAGTAAATTTGCCGGTCCCGGAACCGAACCCACGAACATCAGCGCTGAGGCATTTGCCAGGCTCTTTCATCGCAGCAAGGCGCCGATTAAGGCGGCGCTGCTGAACCAGAAATTTCTGCATGGCGTGGGTAACATCTATGCCGACGAGAGCCTGATCCGCGCAGGAGTGCGTCCGCGTCGGCGCGCCAATACGCTGACCCGATCTGAACTCAACAAGCTGCATGCCGCCTTGCAGCAGGTATTACAGGAAGCCATCCGCGCTGGTGGCTCGTCTGTTTCCGACTATGTTGATGCAGATGGCGAAAAAGGTTTCTTTCAATTTCGACATCGCGCTTACGGGCGCGAAGGCAAACCCTGTCTGAAATGCAAAACACCGATCAAGAAGATCGTAGTCGGTGGCCGCGGAACGCACTACTGTCCCAAATGCCAGAATTAACGATGTAAGAAATAACGCAGCCGATTTTTGAGGTGATCAGACCGGGCGCATCTTTCTCATGTTCCGGATCCAGCGATCATAGTCGGTGGCCTTATTGAGAAAAAACTTGCCGGCCTCAGGATGAGGTAGAACAAGGAAACGCTCTTCGTCCATGGCCTTGATCACGTCTTCGGCAACCTGTGCAGGTTCAAGAGCGCCGGGAAGAAGAAATTCATTGCCGCCGCTGAGCAGCATGTTGGTCCGCACACCCTGAGGACAGAGTGCAGACACGCGAATGCCACGCTCGCCGTAGTTAATGGCCAGCCATTCGGCAAAGCCGATGGCCGCGTGCTTGGTGACTGAGTACGGCGCTGAACCAATATGCGTAAGCAGTCCGGCGGCAGATACGGTTTGCAGCAGATAACCTTCCTTGCGTGCCAGCATCTGCGGCAGCACGGCCCGGGCTGCGTAAACGTGGGCCATCAGGTTCACATCCCAGCTCAAGGCCCAGTCCGCGTCGGCAGCATCGGGCCCCCGGCCTACACCGACTCCGGCATTCGAGCAAAAAATATCAACTTGCCCAAATTTCTGTGTAGCTGCATCCACCAGGTGCTTTACTTCCGATTCTTTGGCTACATTGGCAGGGATTGCTTCAGCCTGATTACCCTTGGAACTGATTTGCCGGGCCAGGGTGGCCGCGCCTTCCACGTCAATATCCGAGATGACGACGGCTTTTGCGCCTTCGGCGGCAAATCTCAGACACAGCGCGCGGCCAATCCCGTTTGCGCCTCCGGTAACTACAGCTACTTTTCCCGAAATTTTCATGCAGAAGAAGATAATCTGGTATGTGCGTTTGTACAAATCGTTGCCCTGGCTAAGGCGGTAAAGATTGCCGCCGGTCATTTTTCGCGCCGTTAAACTAGCATCGTATTTTCAGGAGAGGATTGCGGATGAGTACCTTTTCCATTGGAGTTGATCTGGGTGGAACCAACCTGCGTATTGCGGCCGTGGACGAGAATGGAAAGATCATTGAAAAGATCACGACGGGAACGGAAGTCTCTCGCGGTCGTGACACGGTGATTTTCGAAATGTGCACCGCCATTCAGGAGCTGACCACCAAGTTCCGCAGCAGCGCAGGTCACCTGGCAGGAATTGGGGTTGGTGTGCCGGGAATTATCGAAATGAGCAGCGGCATGGTGCGGCAGTCGCCGAATTTGCCGGGATGGGAGGACTATCCGGTGCGCGAAGAGGTTGAGCGCCGTCTTGGCGCCAAAGTAGTGCTGGAAAATGACGCCAATTCCGCAGCCCTGGGAGAGAAGTGGCTCGGCGCCGCCGCAAACGTGGATGACATGTGCATGATTACCCTGGGTACCGGAGTGGGCGGCGGCCTGGTGCTGCAAGGCCGCGTCTGGCACGGTATGACGGGTATGGCCGGGGAACTCGGCCACATTACCGCCGATCCCAACGGCCCGCCGTGCGGTTGCGGCAGTCAGGGATGCCTGGAACAGTATGCGTCCGCAACGGCGGTGAAACGCATGGCAATCGAAGCCGTGGCTAACGGCAGCGCGCCGGAACTTGGTCGCGCCATGAATGAAGAGCCAGAATTCAGCTCCAAGGTGGTTTATCAGATGGCCATTCAGGGCGATGAACCAGCTAAAAAGATTTTTCACACCGTCGGTAAAGCGCTGGGAATTGTGCTGGCGGACCTGGTAAACATCTTCAATCTGCCCATGTATGTGATTGGCGGCGGCGTTTCAAGTGCATGGGAAGCTTTTGCGCCGGTGATGCTGGAAGAGACCCGCAAAAATTCATTCGTCTATCGCGCCACGGCGCCCACGCACAATGTTCCCGGCGTGGCGGGAAATAAGATCCATGATGACTCGCTGCCCTCGCGCCGCACAACCATCATCACGCAGGCTCTCCTCGGCAGTGACGCTGGATTGATTGGCGCTGCGCGACTGCCGATGATCGCGGTAAACGACCTTCTACCCGAACCACAGCTCAAGCGGGCCTAAGCTTGGATATCTTGATCTACGGGCAGTACTGAAGCATTACAAGAAAAACAAAAGCGCACCCGCCGTGGGTGCGCTTTGTGTTCCTGTGGTGAGTTGGCTAGGCGGCGCGGGCCATCCGCTCAATTTCAATGCCATCCAGGGCATGCCACAATGCCTTTGCGATTGTCTCTGCCGTCTCCAAAGCAGGCCCACGCAATCCAGGGTTAGCGCTGATTTCTTTTTCCAGCTGCTCACTCCAGACCAGCGAGTGATAGACATCAGCGGTTTGATGGTGGGTGAAGTAAGCACAGGTGCTTTGATCGGCGCCGTACATCTCGGTAAGTCCGCGGGCTTTTTCCCTGGCGATGCGAGGAACCTGAGATTCATAAGCGTAGAAGGCTGCTAAAGCTTCCGCCGCCGAACCTTCGCGCACGATCCGCTGAAACGTGCTGACCAGGTTTTCAACTTCTGGCAGCGGCGTGGTGGCTCCAACCGTTGCGCGCTCCGCGCCCATGCCTTCAGCAAAGTCCAGCCACATCTCTGCATGAGGGCGTCCGTCCGGAGAGTCCGCGCCTTCTTCTTCAGCGCGATTCTGTGCGACCACCTTCGACAAAGCCGGCGAATAGCTTTGCGAGCGGGTCTCAAAGGTTTCCAGGTATTCGGGGAATGCCGCAACGTGGTGAAAATATTGCTGTGCGTAGGCGCGAAGATCATCTTTGCTGAGCTGGCCTTTGCTCCAGGCCACGTAAAAGGGATGGCAGAGAAGATCGTGTTTGGCGATCCGCTGATCGAGTTCTTCGCGAAGGGTCATCATGGTGCGTTGTTTCCTTTCCAGAAGTGCAGATTACGAGGATACGCGAAGGAATGCATGGCTTCAACTCGCATTGAGTGCAACCGTTATTGAAGAAGTTGCTTTGCTACCGAGCAGTAAAGATCGACAGCGTCATGAAGCTGCTTTTTGGAGATGAACTCGCGATCGGTGTGGGCGACGTGAATCGAACCCGGGCCGAGCAGAACCGGCGTGCCCCATCCGGAGAGTGCGGGGATATCCGTGGTAAAGGCCGCGACCATAGGCTCAATGCCGGAAACGGTGCGCAGTTTGACGAAAGGAATTTCCAGGACGAACTCAGCCTCCGCCAGCCCGGAAATGGCGGCGGCGATCTGCGCACGGACTAGCTCCGACGAGCCGACCAGGCGGAAGAGAAGCTGGGCGCGAGCATGGTCTGGAATTACGTTGGGAGCCCGGCCACCTTCAATGAGGCCGATGTTCATGGTGCAGGGGCCCACCTCAGGATTTTCCGGCAGCTTGAGGTCGCGCAGACGGGTAAGCGCCAAGAGGAGCTTGTCTATGGCCGATTCACCCAGCTCTGGATACGCCGAATGGGCCATCTTCCCTTTGGCGGTGAGCTGTACGCGCAATGCGCCTTTGGAAGCCACGGCAATTTTGTTTTCGGTCGGCTCGCCGTTGATCAAAAAGCGGCTACCGGGCGGCGTCTGGTTGGCGATCTTTGCGCCCAGGCTGTCACGCTCTTCGCCCACCACAAACAACATTCCCACCGCCATGCCTTCTTTGCGCAGGCGCTGGCAAGCGGCAATCTGAGCGGCGATGATTCCCTTAGCATCACACGCGCCGCGCCCGTAAACATTGTCTGCGTCTTCAGAAGACGGAATAAACGGCGGCACGGTGTCCATGTGAGTGGAAAAAACGATTTCCGGCGCGCGCTCGTCAATGGTGGCGATCACGTTGAACCGCTGGTGCTCAATCGGCATTTTGTGCGTGGTGTATCCCAGCCGGCAGAGCTCGTCATAAAGCTCCGCACCCACGGCGCCTTCATTGCCGCTGATGGATTCAATGTCGATAAGCCTGCGCGTGAGTCTGATGGGATCCATGATGTGAGAAACAGAATAAACAAAATTTGCGATAAGGCACAGACGGCGCAGGTTGAATCCTTTGATCGCCTGCCCTCTATGGTAAAAAGTAATGTGCCTCAAGGACTTGGATCATTCTTTCTGAACGGCCCGGCAGGGCGGCTGGAAGCGTTGCTGAACGCGGGCAGTTCCACGGCGACGCATGCCGCACTGGTATGCCATCCGCATCCACTTTTCGGCGGGACCGTCCACAACAAAGTGGTGTATCGCGCCATGAAGGCGCTGAATGACTTTGGCTTTCCTGCGCTGCGCTTCAATTTCCGCGGGGCCGGGCTGAGTGAAGGCCAGCATGATCAGGGTCACGGCGAAGTGGATGATGTCCGTACCGCGCTGGAGTGGCTGGTCAATGAATTTCATCTCCCGGTAATGTTTTGTGGATTTTCGTTTGGCGCGGCGACCGGATTGCGCGCCACGTGGAATGACGATCGTGTTGTGGGATTGATTTCGCTGGGCACGCCCGTGGCCGTTCAGGGACGCGCCTATACTTATGAGTTTCTGCAGGGCTGCGCCAAACCAAAGTTGTTTGTCAGCGGATCAGAGGACCAGTACAGTACGCAGGAAGCACTCACGCAACTGGTCGGCTCGCTGCCAGATCCCAAGAAGCTGGTGTTCGTGGAAGGCGCCGACCATTTCTTTGAAGGACAGCTCCCGCTGATGCAGACGGCGATTCGCGCCTGGGTGAGCGATCAGTTTCACCTGCAGCCAAAGGTGGAAGCGGATTAAATGTCGGTGGCACACTCCATGCGTTCCGTTGCGCGCGATATCTTTCTTGATGCGCTGGCCGAAGCCGCAATCGGCAAGGCATTTGACCGCCACGTACAGTGTGAACGCGGCGTGCTGCGCGTCTGCGAAGATCTTTACGATCTGAAGATCTACTCGCGTGTGCTGGCCGTGTCTTTCGGCAAAGCTGCGCATCGCATGGCGGAGATTCTTGCCCGTCAGGCTGGACCGGCGGTGCAGGGAATTATCGTCGATCCCAACCAACATCCATACCAGCTTTCCGGATATCGCTATTTCCAGGGTGGTCACCCGCAGCCCAATGCCGAGTCAGTGAAAGGCGCGGAGGCGGTGCTGAAGTCGCTCGCCGCATTGAATGAGCAATCGCTGGCCATCTTTCTTGTGAGCGGCGGTGGTTCTGCGGCATTGGAGAAGCCGGTGGACGAAGAAATTTCGCTGGATGATCTGATTGCCACCTACAAATCTCTGGTGCACTCGGGTGCGCCCATCGCGCAGATCAACGCTGTGCGCAAACATCTTTCGGCGGTGAAAGGTGGACGCATGGCGCAGGCCGCGCAAGGGGCGCAACAAGTCTCCATCATGGTGTCTGACGTCCCGGAGAATGCACTCGACTCGCTTTCGTCCGGGCCGACCATGCCTGATACTTCTACCCTGGACGATTGCTACCGCATCGTGAATGAACACAATTTGCTGCCGCAGTTTCCCGCGTCGGTGCGCGAGCTGTTTGAGCGGCGCGCGCTGGAAGAGACGCCCAAGAAAGATGATGTTGCATTTGCGCGTTCACGCTGGTGGAAAATTCTGTCAAATGAAACGGCGGAACGAGCAGCGGCTGCCGCAGCGGCTCGACAGGGATTTGCCGTGGAGATTGATCACTCGTGCGACGATTGGGATTACGCCCGCGCGGCTGATCATCTGCTGGAGCGCATTCGCAAGCTACGCACCGAGGTGACAAAGGCCTGCATCATTTCCGGCGGAGAAGTTACGGTGAAAGTTCCGGAGGACGCCGGAGCCGGCGGACGCAATCAGCATTTTGCGCTTTATTGTGCGCAGAAGATTGCCGGAGAAAACATTGCCCTGCTGAGCGCGGGAACCGATGGAATCGATGGCAACAGTCCCGCGGCGGGCGCGATCGCTGATGGAACCACCATGGAGCGCGCTCGCGTGGCGAACCTGGATGTTGATTCGCATTTTAAGGGCTTCAATTCATTTCCGCTGTTTCAGAAGCTGGGGGACACCATCGAGACTGGTCCAACAGGGAACAATGTGCGCGATTTAAGAATCATGATGGCGTACTGAGATCTGCGACGTGGACAAAGGAGGAGCTGTGCCCGTCAAAGCATTGGCCAGAGTAAAGCGATTCTCTCAAACCCTGTCATCCTGACCGAAGCCGAGCGACGCAAGTCGTGAGGCTGAGTGGAAGCATCCCGAGAACCTATCCTCTACCACGCTGAAACAGGGAGTTCTCCCCGGAATTTTACGTGTGCCCGATACAAACCTAACGATTGTCTCGAGAGAACTCCCTGAAGCGGCCTTGTTACCGTTTGCATACCCGGGATCCTTCGACTGCGTCGTCGCACGCGCTCCGACTTCGCTCTCAGGATGACACCGGGATTGGGCATCGACGTGTTGGAATTAGCTATTTCTTCCGCGGAACCAGCTTCAGGCTGTCTGTGGCGAGGATTTTCTTTACCTGATTGCGGGCATGGATGGCCCAGGGACCAACAGTGTCGAGACGGGAATAAGCCTGCCAGTGGGCCAGGGCTTTGCGCGGCTGCCGGGCCTTCTCATAGGCGAGAGCAAGATTGTAATGCGCGTCAGCGTAGGTCGGCGCCAGTGAGATGGCGGCTTCATAGGCACGGATCGCCTCAGGCAGGCGTCCGGTTTCGTCCAATACATTTCCAAGGTCAAAGTAAGCCAGCGCGTAGCGCGGATCAACCTCTACGGCTTTACGGTAATAGCGTTCGGCAAGAAGGTAATCGTGGCGATTGTAGTAGAGCGTTCCCAGATTGATGAATGCGGCGGCGTGCGTGGGATCAAGATCCACGCACTTTTTGTAGGATTCAATAGCTTCATCCTGGGTCGCGGGGTCTTCTTCCAGTCCAACTCCGCGAGTGAAGAAATCAGCGGCGGTTTCAGCAGCGCGCATGGCATGCACCTTGCCCATCTTGGGCTCTACGACTTCGCGATCGGTGAAGTCCATGACAAATTGGCCGGCCAGAGGCTCCACCGCCGCACCGCGATGGCGATAGACCACGCGTGAACGGGTGGCAAAAGTGCCGGCTTCGAGCAAAGGATTTTCCATGCCGGCAACCTGTTGCTGCATGGCACGGAGAGAGTCGCGGATCATGGCAGGGCGCACACGTTTGGCGCGTAAATCACGAAGTTTTTTTATTTGCAGGAGATCGAAAAAGGAATAAAGATCCTTAACAGGAAACAGGCCGCCTTTCTCCCAGCCAGCGAGCTGTCGCGCCGTGATGCGAAGAATCCTGAGAACGTCCTCTCGATGGTATCGTTCCACTTTAGCCTTGAGGTGCCAAGTATCGTCTCAAACAGTCGAACAAGAATTCGCGATACAGTCCGCATTATGGCGGTTAACTCTAACAAATGCAAGGGCTAACCTAACTTTCATGTGGAAAAATAGCCGCAAACAGCAGGCGAAAGGTTTAAGGATCCAAGCGAATCAAGTTTTTGGCAGGTACTTGCTAGCAATAACAATGGTGCCCTTGCTCGTTTCGAGGGTTGTGGTCACCTCTGCCGGAACCAGGAACGGTGTCTTTTCGTCCAGAAGTGTGACCGACTGAAAAGTTACCTCGGCGTGATAGCGAAGCAGAGTACATTTGCCGAATGGATACAAATTCAATTGCGCCGGAAGCCCGGCGGACTCAAACGTAAATTTCTGAAACTTCGAGTCCCTGTCCAGGTCGAACTCCATCTCTCCACATGGGTGGTCCGGCAGATAGGACCCCGAGATTTGCGCCACGCTGAATACCGAACAGGGCTTTGCCGGAAGCAGCTTAAGTCTTGGAGAGTCCTGAGGGCCAGCATCGTCTTCAAAAGTGTAGTCGTCCGTTTCGGAGTAAATCTGAAAACCGGGCAACATCGTGAATAACATACTGTTCATGGACGCTTTGGCCACCTTCGCTCCGCGTAATGCTGCCCACATGGAAATATTGCCGTGAAAACTGGCATTCGAGGTCTTCTTATTCTTGCTGTAGCCGTGGAAGAGATATTCACCCGTGATGGTACTGGGCTTACGGGCTTTACCCGCGGCATCGGTGACGGTCATGGTCGTCACCTGCACCATGGGTAATTCCGCCGTATCGCGAAAGTAAAGTTTCGCTGCTTTTACCAGTTGGCCGCGAGTGACGCCAACCTTCGCTTCTTCTGCCGGTGCGCCTGTTTTCTCCGCACTTTGTGCGAGCGCACCCGAATTCATGGTGATGACGATAAGAACAAACTGTAATCCAAGACGTAGTGGCATGGTCATAACGCTTACCTCGTTCCCATTTCTTGCTTTGGCGGGCATGTTATCCCATTGCGTTTCGATTCACCATGGATTTCAGCCACTGAGGCTTTACTGTGTGTGCGTTGTCTCTTAAAATGGAAACTTCCCGGCCGACGTAGCTCAGTTGGTAGAGCAGTCGATTCGTAATCGACAGGTCATCGGTTCAAGTCCGATCGTCGGCTCCATCCCTTTTGTCGCTCCATTTTTCTTGTCGCTTTGCTCCAAACCGCTTCAAGAGCATCTCATCTGGTTACAGTTGTCAGCCCAGTTGCAGCGGGCTCGGCGCGTGTTCGGCCTCGCCCTTGTCGGCCTCCTTTCACTGTGGCTTCGCTTCGATCTGCTTTAAGGGATTTTCTAGTGACGGCCGTGCCTACCGAATCTCCTTTTTCACCGCGGTCTAGTGAGATTGCGACCGGAACAGCTTGCCCACGTTCAATCCCAGGTTGAATGAAAAACTGTTCAAGGCAAACGTAACGCTCCGTGAATACCCAAGCTCCACTCGCACGATCCGCGTGGGTTCAAAGCCGAACCAGGCATCGAAGCCGTGCTCTTTGGTCAGATCATTTCCAATGGCGGCTGGCCCCCTGGAGGGAGGCGCCACTTTGCCTGGCCCGTCATCACGTGGGGTCGCCGTATCAAAGCGATTGAATACCTGTTGTTTCCCAAACGGAACAATCTGATAAGCCGAGCTTCCCAGGTAAACAGGTCGCGCTATCTGTAATTCCACACCTTCTTCAAAATGGCTTACATTCCCGAGTGAGATAAAGTCGCGCGTTACCAGTTCGGAGTCGGGAACGGTGTTGCCCACTCCGGCGGCCACAAACGGTGCCAGGCGCCCGATCTTATGCCGGAAGCGATTATTCCAATCCACTGTCGCTTCACCTGGACTGAAGCCCTTGCGTACGCTGCCCGTTGGAGCTGAGATTGTGAGGGTTGAACTGTAGTCAACATAGCGATTTGGAGCATACGCGTCCAGGCCGAAATAAAGGTCTCCAGCGCCGGTGTCGTGGATCCGGGTCTGGCCGGTCGTGTTGCTGGAATCACTCGCAAAGTACAGCGGTACACCAGCAAAGACGCCAAAATATCTGTTGAAGTCATAGCCCAGAGTGGAGTCGAGCTTGAGCAGCGTGCCTGAGTGGTTGATCATGCCGCGGAAATTCTCATAGGCGTTGAAACCTTTCATCGGATCGGGAGACTGGTCAGGCTGATGTGTCGTGCTCTGGCCCCGGCCGGTATCGGCAGGATTCTGGCCGAATGCTGCGGTTGCCAGGGCAAACGCAATGACGATAAAAAATGCTTTCGCAAGAAATAAGTTCATGACATTCTCCAGCGCAAACGAATTTGCGCAGCTCCTACACAGGGACACATGCACTGGCAAGACCGGCGCGTGGCCAATCATGCAAAGTGCAAGGAGAGTGACAGAAACACAAATTGCCAGCGCCTCTGTCCTCTCATGTCGGTGTTGTGTTGAATTCAGCTTGCGATGCGCGGTGTATACCGCGATACGCTAAACGCACCGATCTCAGTTAACGAAGCAGATCGTTGTCATGCTCGGGACCATGTTCGCGTTCTATTTCATTGTCCCGATCGCGATCATTGGCCTGGTTGCGGCCGCGCTGCCGATGGCGCTCATGGTCACGCTCATTTTCGCGTTCGCGCTCCCGCTCGACCTCACGGTTGCGATCCCGATCACGGTCACGATCCCGGTCGCGATCCCGGTCACGGTCACGATCCCGATCCCGGTCCCGATCCTGTCCCCGGCCTCTTTCCCTGTCTCTATCGTGATGTCCGGCGGAGTGGCCTCCGTCACGGTGTTGCGCAAACATGGGAAGGCTTCCGAAGGTGCTGGTGCCGACCGTCAGAATCAAGGCCCATGCAAATTGCCGTAGTTTCCTCTGCATTGTTTTCGAGCTCCTTTTCAAGCTTTGGATTTTTAGGCGATTTGGGCGATTTGTATGAAAGATGTGCCGATAGTTGCTCGGGGTTGTGCTTGCGGCAGCTAAATCCAGACAAACTCAGTGCAAAAATTCCGGCGTGGGATTTTTAATATAAGAATGTATTCAGGTGCGATCATAAGAATCAATTTTGCTGTTCCACCTGGCGCCGCGAAGTGTCATATCAAAAGAGTGCAGGGAATGATTTGGGCGATTTCATTCCCTGCTGCTCCAGGGGCCTTAGGAGAAATTGCCCGAGGCCCCTTATCCATCCTTTCCCTCCACGTTTTTCGGGCGCAATTGCGTCCTGCGCAAAAGCCCGGGCTTCACTTTTGTGGCAGTGCTCACGCTGGCGCTGGGGATTGGCGCGAATACCATAATCCGGTTATTTCCCTGGAGTGTGGCCGAACCAATGGCAGTATCAGGCATGCGCCAGCGCGGATGGAGTACCATGCAGTTTTTCCGGCTGCAGCTTAAAGTAGAACGTTGCTCCGCGATCGGGCTCCGCGTGGGCCCAGATCCGTCCCTGGTGCTTCAAGATGATTTGCTGCACAGTCGCGAGCCCCACGCCGGTTCCCTCAAACTCGTCATGGCGATGGAGTCTCTCAAAAGCGCCAAACAGTTTGCCGGCATGCTTCATGTCAAAACCGACACCGTTGTCACGGACGAAAAGCACAGTCTCGCCACCCTGAGAAGTTTCGCCAACTGAGATCAGGGCATGCCGGCGCGAACCCGTGAACTTGATGGCATTGGCAAGTAAATTCCAGAATACCTGTGTAACCAGTCCTCGATCACACTCAATCGCCGGCAGGGGCGTCACGTCAAACGTCACATCTCGGCCAGCCAGCTCGCGCTCAAAACCGGCGATCACCTCGTGGACGACCACATTCAAATCGGTCATCTGGAGCTTCAAGCCGTGCTGGCCGAGGCGGGCAAAACGCAGCAGATCATCCACGAGCCGCTGGAGGCGCACCACGTTTTTCCGGATGCGATTCACGTGCTCAAGGCCGGAAGGAGTGAGTTCCCGCGCGTGGTCTTGAAACAGGATTTCAGAAAAGCCCGCGATGTTGCGCAGGGGAGCGCGGACATCATGGGAAACAGAATAGCTGAATGCTTCCAGCGCCTTATTGCGCTCTTCAAGCTCAGATACGCGGATATTGAGTTCTGCGTTGAGACTACCAATTTCCTGCTGGGCGCGCCGGCGGCTGGAAATGTCACGGAGAAAGGCGTTGAAGTGGTCCTTCCCATTGCGTTGCACGCGGGTAATCGAGAGCTCAATGGGAAACTCATGCCCATCGCGATGCAGTGCGGACAATTCCAGCCGCTTGTTGAGGACCGGGCCCTCGCCAGTCGCCAGCAAATGCTTCAATCCACGCAAATGAGACTCGCGATACTGGGGAGGAATAATGGTTTCATGCAGCGGGTGTCCTATAGCTTCAGCGCGGGGCCAGCCGAACAGCTCTTCGGCTTTGGGATTCCAGTCAGAAATGTTGCCGCGCCCATCGATGGCGACAAATGCGTCAGTTGCGGCGGTAATAATCTTACGCGTGTGCTCTTCACTTTCGCGCAGCCGCCGGTAAAGAGAAGCGATGATGAGGCCAATGGCCAACGCAAGTACGACAAATAAGATGGCGACGAAAGCGATAGGGCGTTCAATTTGCCAGATGGCGGCATCAATTGCCTGGACCGGGATTTCCACCAGTACACCCCAACCAAGAGAAGGCAACGGATGCCTGCTCACCAGTACCCGGCTTCCATCGTGCGAGAGAAATTCAGTGCCATCCTGTCCGGCAAGAACCTGTTTTACCTCGGGGCGACTGCCGGCATCGCCGGGTACGCCAAGGTTGGGAAGACCGGAGCCGGCCAGGACGGTCCCGTTCTGATCAACCACAGCAATCCACTTCAAGTTGGCAGGGGCAATGCCGCGCGTCCAGTCGGCGAATGCGTCGAGAGTATAGGTGGTAGTCAGGACCCCGGAGGGTTGGTGCGAATTGATCGGTACCGCCACGGTGATTGCCGCTTTATTCGTGGCTCTATCCGGACCGCTGAGGGCGGAGACGTAAGCGCTTCCGCCTTGCATTGCAGTCCTGAACCAAACGGAAGAAGCCATGCTGGTCTCAGTCTGGGAAGGAGCACCCGGATCTACAGCGCGGAGATGTCCATTCGCATCATAGACCGCGAAAGATGCAGCCTGGCGTTTCAGACCGTGCGCCATGCGCAATTGCGCCGCCAGGCGGTCCATATCTCCGTGGTTCCAGGCATCGAGCACGGCAGGATTTGCAGCCAGCGACTCGAGCGAGGCCTTTGCATCCGTCATCCGCTCTTCAATCACTAAGGCGGCAAGGTCTGCTGCAGGGCCAGTCCGTTCCAGAAGGTTTTTGGTGCTGGTCGAACGCAAGAGCCGGTCTGCCGCATAGAGAAAAAGAACAAGCGGCAGTACGGAGCACACAACCAAAATGCCGTACAAGCGCCAACGTCTTGTGGAGCGCCCGTTCTTTGAATGATTCAAGTTGGAAGGCCCTTTATATCACTCTTGCGCAAACAGTCAGCTCAAGAGGGAAACTGTTGGCTTACGCTCACGATGGTATCAGGGGTGCTCGCTCTTAACCTCTTCTTTCATCCTTAATTTCTGGTTTTTGTAAACCAGGAGTTCGCAAAAGGCGAGCTGGCTGATTTAGGCACGGCTGATCCTTCTGGCCCTGCGAATAGACTGGCTGCCAGATTACAATAAGCGGATATCCTCCAGAGGGAGATCATCCACATGGGCCTTGCCACCAGCCAGCGCGCCGCGCGCACCGTACAGTCTGAAATCCGGGTGATGTCTCTGGAGTGCGAAAAGATCAAGGGCATCAACCTGGCCCAGGGCGTGTGTGACACTCCCGTGCCGGAAGTTGTACGCGAGGGCGCTCGCCATGCCATGGAGCAGGGCATCAATAGCTATACCCGTGCGGAAGGACTGGCGCCGGTCCGCAAAGCCATTGCGGGAAAGATGGCGCGTTTCAATGGGATCCAGTGCGACGCAGAGACCGAGGTCATTGTTCATTCCGGATCCACAGGCGCGTTTTATTCTTCATGCCTGGCGCTGCTTGATCCTGGCGACGAGTTCATTCTGTTTGAACCTTTTTACGGTTATCACCTGAACACGATTATTGCTGCGGAGCTTAAGCCGGCCTTTGTTACTCTGCGCGCGCCGGACTGGAGCTTTTCACCCGAAGATCTGGAACGCGCGGTCACGCCGCGCACGCGCGGAATCATGATCAACACGCCGGGGAATCCCTCGGGGAAGATTTTCACCGGGCGGGAACTGGAGTGGATTGCCGCATTCGCTCAGAAGCATGACCTGTTCGTGTTCACCGACGAGATCTACGAATATTTTGTTTACGATGGCAAACACATCAGTCCGGCAACGTTGCCCGGCATGCGTGAGCGTACGATTACGATCTCGGGCTATTCCAAAACGTTCAGCATTACTGGCTGGCGAGTCGGATATACCATTTGCGATCCCAAGTGGACGCAGGCCATTGCTTACTTCCACGATCTTATCTATGTCTGTGCACCGGCGCCGCTTCAGATCGGCGTGGCTGAAGGTATCTTCAAGCTGCCGGAGAGCTTCTATCGTGAAATTTCGCTGGAGTACGTGCAGAAGCGTGACCAGTTGTGCGATGTTCTGAAAGAAATTGGTCTGACGCCTTCGGTCCCCAAAGGCGCGTATTACGTTCTGGCGGATGCTCGCATCTTGCCCGGTAAGACCAGCAAAGAAAAGTCGATGGCCCTTCTGCGTGAGACGGGAGTTGCCACTGTGGCAGGGAGCGCGTTCTATCATGGCGGTGGTGGCCAGGACCTGATTCGCTTCTGTTTTGCCAAAACAGAAGTTGAGTTGAATGAGGCCTGCCGCAGGTTAAAGACTCTTCCGGAAAAGCTGGGTGTGAAGGCGACGGCGGGTCAGGTGCGATAACATTTTTTCCGCTATAAAAAAATCACCGTCATCCCGAATCCCGTTCATGAGGCAGCGGTTTCTTCAGCTGCCGAATAGGGGTGAGGGAACCTTGCGTTTGGGTTCCTTTATCGAAAAGCAAGCGCAAGATCCCTCCGTCCTACTCACGCGCTGAAGAAAGCGCGCATTCGCTTAACGGACGTCGGGATGACGTAACTCTGTTGTTTCGGAGAACTCCCTGAGGCGTCATGGTTACGATCGACATTCTCGGGATCCTTCGACTGCGTCGTCGTATGCGCTCAGACTGTGCTCAGGATGACAAGTGGGTGAAGGGCATTGCCAATCGCGGCGATCTTTGGCAATTTTGGCAGTCTTGGCAATTGCTATTCCGGATCGGGCCCGTGTGTTCATCCAGGTTGGGGTTTCCACAGCTTCTGGTCCTAAAAGATAGCTCCATACTTTGCTTATAATCAGAACCAAATGAACTTCTCTGATTTGTTACGGGGAACCGGTCTGGAGCCGGTTGGCGGCAATCCGCAAATCGCCGGAGTGGATTACGATTCGCGGCGCGTGCAGCCAGGATGGGCTTTCGTCGCGATGCGCGGTGAAGCCACGGATGGCAATCGCTATATCGACGCTGCCATCAGGAATGGCGCGCTTGCCGTGGTAACAGATGCGGTGAGCGAAG
>WNEZ01007918.1_pt1 | contig 17973 bp, 16 predicted proteins | sample 5400521 | NCBI WGS metagenome assembly WNEZ01 (sample SAMN13153339, study PRJNA577476) | soil metagenome | isolation source: 120 cm saprolite under Douglas fir tree site 2 hole 1 replicate 1 | place: USA:California | collected 2015-04-18
CAGCAGCCGATGGCGGAAGGTGGGACGCAGTAACCCTTTTACATCGTCCGGGGTCACGTAGTCCCGTCCGTCAAACGCCGCAGCGGCCTTGGCGGCGAGCATCAGGAGCACCTCGGCGCGAGGACTCGCGCCCAGCACCAGCTCCGCGGCCTGCCTGGTCGAGACGGCCAGTTCGATGATGTACCGTCTCACCTTCTCCTCGACGGTGACCTTGCGCGCCTCCTCGCGGCATTCCATGACGGCCGCCGCATCGAGGACCGGCTCGACACCGGCCCGCGCCGGATCCCTCAGCTCGATGCCGGCATCCCACCGCCGCAGCATCTCGAGCTCCTGCGTCGGACTCGGGTAGGGCATCACGGCCTTGAAGAGGAAACGATCCTGTTGCGCTTCGGGCAGCGGGTAGGTGCCCTCGTACTCGATCGGGTTCTGGGTGGCCAGCACCATGAACGGGTCGGGCAATGGCTGCTGCTGGCCTTCGAGGCTGACGCCGCGCTCTTCCATCGCCTCCAGCAAGGCCGCCTGGACCTTGGCCGGGGCGCGGTTGATTTCGTCGGCCAGCAGGATGTTGGTGAACACTGGTCCCTGGCGAACTCGGAACGAGCGCGACTGCAGATCGTAGACCGACGTCCCCACGATGTCGGCCGGCATGAGGTCGGGCGTGAACTGCACCCGGCCGTACTGCAGCGACAGGAGACGGGCAATGGTTTTTGCCAGCAGGGTTTTGCCAACCCCCGGCACTCCCTCGAGGAGGACGTGGCTTTGCGCGATCAGGGCGAGCGCGCAAAGGCGGACGGCCTCGTCCTGGCCCACGATCGCCTTCGACGCCTCGGAACGAAAACGCGCGTAAAAGTCGGCAGCCTTCATGCGGACTCCTTTTGATTCTCTGCAGTCGCCAATGGATAGGCCAGGTCGTGCAGCCGCCGGGCCAAGTTCAGCACCGCGGCCTCCGAGGTCAAGGCCGACGGAAGCTCGGCCTCGGCCCGGGATAATTCGGCGGCCGCATCGGGGGAGCGTTGCGCGATCGTTTCCAGTAACTGCGCCGACGGCGTGGCGCTGCCAAGTCCGACGTGTTCAGCCACCGCGCGGCGAGTCGCCGAGAGCAACGTCTCCAGCGTGACCCGACGAGCCCCAGTCCGATGCAGCAAGCTGCCCACCGCAGCCGCGTACTCGCCGCTGGAACGATCCGCGGATTGGCGCAATGGGATGGTTGGACCGAAGGCGCGGCCGCGGAGGGCGAGGCCCGCGACGATGATGATCACCGCCAGCGCGAGGGCGCCGCCCCACGCGGTCAGCACCCAGGCGGTCGCCGGTGGAACGTTGCCGGCAATCTGCCCGTGATGAAACTCATCGAAGAGCACCGGCCCGCCGTTGGGCGTGAGCGCAATCAGGTCGGCGGCGAAGCGGCCGTTGTCGGCCAATCGAAGGTAGCCATTGCAGAGCACAAGGGGGTCGGTCATGGCGATCAGCTGTCCGGACCCGACCGCGATCCGGATCGCCAGGACGTCGCCGTGCGCGTTTCGAAGTAAGGGCACCTGTGATACCGATGGCTTGAAGGCCAGGGCCGACGTGGCACCGGAGAGAGAGTCGACCCCGCCGAAGATGGGCGCCGCCGCGTGGGCGGGCGCGTCGACAGTACCGCTCGACAAGTGGAGCCCGAAATGGGTGTCGAGCTGCGGATCGCGTTCCTCGGTCGCGTAGACCGCCACGTTGCCGGCTCTCAACCAGGTGTCGAGCTGTTGACTCTCGGCGTTGCTGAAGCCCTCCGTCGGCCTGAAGATGAACATCAGAGCGGGCGATGACGGAAGGCTGTAATCGCCTTCGACGGACCCTGTGGTATGACCGAGAGACTCGGCATAGAGGCGGAGCGCCGAGGTACCGTTGCCGGCGTCGCTGGCCGAGCTGTGGTTCGGTGAATCGCCGCCGGCGGTCCCGCGCAACACGACGACAATCGCGATCAGCGCGACCACCGCACCGAGCAGGATCCAACGGCCGCGGCTCACGCGGCGGACCTCCGATAGCGTTGTGCCACCTCGACTGCCTGCGCATACATCGGCCGATCGGGTGGACGGCGGCCGTAGCTCGCCTGCTCGAACGACCTGAGGAGGGGCCGGAGGAGCTCCGGATCCTCGGTCCCCGCAAAGAGCTCGCGCACCGTAAAGGGGCTCCGGTCCCAGGCGCGTTCGCCGCTGATCCTGACCGTCACCCCGCCCGCCAGCGCTTGAATCGCGCCAAGAAAGTCGCCGCCCGCTGCCAACCGGTCAGCCTCGGCAAAGAAATCGACCGATGGGCGGACCGCCGGCGGCGTCGCCCGCGGGACGGCCTCGCGCCCGCCGCGGCTCAACGTGCCCCGAATCGGCCAGACGATAATGCCGAGGATGATCGCCCCGGCTAGTGCCAGCCAGATCCAGAGCGGGACGTTCGGGTGGAAGTTGCCGAGGCCAAGCCAGCGGAAGAAGCGGCCGAGCGTATCGACGACAGCGTTCACGATCCGGTCGAGTATCGATGGACCGGATGCCAGCCCGACGTAGCGTGGCATCGACAGGACGCTGTTCAGCTGCTGCTGGGCGCGCCGCGGGTCCGGAGTATCGACGCGCGCCTGGAGCGCGGTGTACAAGGCCTGCAGGCGCTGGTCGGCGTCGGTGAGATTGGGGGGATCGGCGCCCAGATCGTGCAGAATTTCCGGCTGGCTGGGTCCCGGCGCGGTCTCGAGAACCTGGAGCGCCTGCACTGCTGATGGAGTGTCACCGCGCTCGGCGAACTGGACCAGCGTCAGCGCCCGGTGGATGGCGTTCGTGTAGTCGTCGACCTGGCTGGCCGACGCGGGCATGGCGGCGGCCAGCGTGAGGAGGAGCGCCGCCAGGAGCGGCTCCCCGCGGGCGAGCGTAGAGCTTCTACGCCGGAGCAGGGCCCGGGGAGGTCTGCTGGGCGAGTTGGTCCAGGTCGAGGCCTTCTTTGCGAACCCGCAGGTCGAAGTAGAGCAAGGTGATGGCGATGGTCGTGATCGGAGAGACCAGCGCGGTCAGGAGAGTCCCACCGACCTGGACGACCGCGGCCTGAAAGTCGCCGGTGCTGAAGAGGGCCGCAATCACACCGAACAGGATGAAGAGCCCGTAGCTGATGATGGTCTGCAGGATCCCGACAATCAGCAAGATGCCGAAGGTGCGCCACCAGGAGCCGCTGACCAGGTTCCAGCTGCGTCCGAGGCCGCGAATCGGACCGATGTCCTCGGCCATCATCGCCGCCACCGTAAGGGTCCAGCGCACCGCCAGGTAGATAGCGGCGCAAAACACCGCGAGCCCGGGGAGCACCAGCAGGACGAATCCGATGATCTCGGCGATGATCCAGCCAATGAAGATCAGGATGCCGAGCCCGACGAGGCCGAGCAGCGGCAAGTAACGGGCCAGGGTCTCGCGGAGGACTGAGCCGATCGTTGCCGGGCGTCCCAGAGCAACGTCGGTGACCGCGCGATAGACGGCTCCAATGCTGATGGGCAAGAGGAAGAAGCCGCCCACCAGGCCGAGGAGAATCGGCCCAAAAAGATTCAAGAACTGCTGGCTGTTGAACACCGGTGTCGTGCTCCCCGTGGTCACAAAGATGTTGGCGAACGAGGCAGAGTTCAGCCTGTAGGTGCCGGTAACCAGGGTCCACACCAGCCCCGGCAGCGCCACGAGCAAGGACACCCCCACGATGAGCGAGAAGTGCCGCCGATATAGTCGAAACAGTTCATCAAGGAGCTCCGGCAGAGGCATTGGCCGGAAGCGAATTGGCGCGGGGGTGGACGCCACGGCCCCCATCATGGCGGATAGCCGAGGCTGGTGTCTAGTTGTTTGCGCTCAGTTCGAACAGGAGCAGCTGCCGCCACAGGCGCAGCCACCCGAGGTCGATTGGCTCGACGCCTCGCCGGTCCCCACCACCGCGAAGGTCGAGAACATCACCTTCGTATTGGTGCTCTCGCACTCAGGGCAGACCTGGCGCTCATCGCGGCTGGCGTAGCCGCCGAAGACATCAAACGTTTGGCGACAACTCAAGCAGGAGAACTCGTAGATCGGCACGTCAATATTGTAAGGTTGTGCCCCCGAAAATTCAGCAGTACGCGCAACTCCTGCTCGAGTGGAACCGAAGCATCAACCTCACGGGCGCCCGGACACCCGAGCAAGCCGAGGCGCTGATCGCCGATGCCGGCGTCCTCGTCAAGGCGTCGTGGACCGGCATCACCAGGGTGATCGACATCGGCAGCGGCGGGGGGCTGCCGGCCATCCCATTGGCGGTGGCGATGCCGCAGGTGGAGTTCACCCTGCTGGAGGCCAACGACCGCAAATGCGCCTTCCTCGAGCACGTGGCCGCCACGCTGAATCTGACGAATGTGGTCGTGGCGGCCGGGCGGGCAGAGGAACTCGGCCACCGGCCCGCTCTTCGGGAGCAATTCGATCGGGCGATCTCGAGGGCGGCGGCGCGACCGGAGGTGCTGCTGGAGCTTGCCCTTCCCTTCGTTAGAACCGGTGGAGATCTTGTTGCCCAGGTCAGCCCCCTCGACCCGCTCGTGCTCGAGCCCGCCGCCCGCCTCCTGGGAGGGGGCACGCCGCGCCTCGAGCACCCAGCCCGCGGCCATGCGCTCCTGGTGGTGCCGAAGGTGGCCCCCACGCCAACTCGTTTTCCGCGCCGAACCGGGGTGCCGGGCCGCAAGCCGCTCGCGTAACTCACCACTCGTGGGCGGCGTTGCATGAACATGAGGTCGGCTCTCCGCCTAATTCCCCTGATGGCAATCGGCGCCGTGGCGGCCTTTCTGCTGGCTGGGCCGCTGACGTCTCTCTACAAGACCCACGCCGTGGCGGGCCGGCCTCAACTATCCGCCTCGCCGACCATCGATCCCCACGCCTCGCCGACGTCGTGCCCGGCGTCGCTGCCGATGCCCAAATCCGCACCGACCGTGACGCCACCCTCGGCGCCGGCGCTGCCGTTCACCATCTGGGTCAACGAGCCGCTGGGTGCGAGGCTGCGGGCGGGCGCCAGCGCATCGACCGCGCAGCTGGCCATCCTTTCGCAGGGCACTCAGGCCATGGCCGATCAGCGGGCGCCGGATGCCTCGGGCAACGTCTGGTATCACGTGAAGGCGGCGAGCCTGGCTGGATGGGTGCGGTCGGACCTGGTCGTGGCGACGCCGCTCCACGCGGCGAGCGGGTTCGGCTGGAGCCTGATGCTGCCCCAGGGATACCAGGTCGCCCCCTCCTCCGATCCATCAGTGACCACGATCTCGAAGAGCGGCGACGACCTGCCATTCCTGGTCCTGCAAACGAGCTCCTCGGACACGCTCACCGTACAACTGCCGGCTCAACTCCGCGCCGACATGGCTCCGGTCGCCGACCACACGACGACGGTCCAGGTTTGGAGCTATACCCCGCTCAACGAGCAAGTGTCGAGGGTCGCCCTCGATACCTGCAAAGTCACGTCCGCCTGGGCCCGCCCCGATCAAGGTTGGCCGTTCATGGCGTCGGTCTACGTCCACACCAAAGGCCGCAATTATCAGTTCTCGTTCTTCACCGCCGATGCCAATTCACCGGTGGTCAAGCAGGTCCTGGACAGCGTCGCCTTAAGCTGATCGCGTGAGCAGCGGGGCACGCTGGGAGAAAGCCGCCGAGGCGTACGCCACCGGCGAGCACAAGTCAGGGCGCGAACTGGAACTCGTCGTCGACTTCGCCGCGCCCACCGGGAGCGAACGTGTGCTCGACATCGGCACCGGCGCCGGCCACACAGCCCTCGCCCTCGCACCCCGTGTGTCGAGCGTCGTGCTGACCGACCCCGTCCCAACCATGCTGGCTACCGCCCAACGCCTCTTTACGGTGGCCGGTGTTCGCAACGCCGAATTCGTCGAAGCCGTGGCCGAGCGGTTGCCCTTCCCGGACGCAAGCTTCGACATCGTCAGCACGAGGCTGGCGGCGCATCATTTCGACGAGGTCGCCGCGGCGATGCGCGAGGTGGCCCGAGTCCTGCGGCCAGGCGGCGTCTTCATCTTCGTCGACACCCTCGCACCTGACGACCCGGAGAGTGCGGCCTACCAGGACGAGGTCGAAACGCTGCGCGATCCGACCCATCGGCGCATCTACACGCAGCGGGAATGGATTGCATTTTGTGAAGAGGCCGGTCTTCGAGTCGCCAGGACGGAGGTAGTCCGGAAGACCCACGACTTTGAGCCATGGCTCGAGCGCGGCGGCGAGGACGCGACGACGCAGCAGCGAGTTCGTGCCCGTTTCCTCGACGCTCCGGCATCGGCGGTCCGCGACCTCGAGATCGTGGTTGCGGACGGGCGAGTGACGTCCTTTACCGACCGCAAGCTGGTTCTCGCCGCCCGGCGCTGATCACGCCCTTCCGGGAGGTCAACCCTTAACGGTTCTGTTGCATCTCAGTTGCGCTGAAAAAGGACAATTTGCTCATTGCACTTCGTTGCACCGCCATGAACCTTGGCCCCGGGGAATCGATCGTCATCAGCGCAACTCCGGCTGCAACGTTTGGGGTATGGGCCCGGTGGGTCTTCACATGTGGTCTTTACGAGATCTGGCGCCGGCAGCATCGATTTACAGTGACCAACCAGCGCGTCGTCGTCACCAAGGGCATATTGAATCGCACAGAAAGAGTGGTCCCGCTCAGCAAGGTTCAGGATGTCACGGTGCGAACGGGGTTGTTTACCGGTTACGTTGTTCTCTCGTCGGCTGGTGGCGGGTTGGGTATCGAGCAACTCGGTCCCGTTTGGAGGCGACAGGCTGGCGCGATTGGAGATGCGATCACCCGCCAGCTGCGACAGGCAGCCTAGCGCTTGCGCCGGTGAATCAACGACCTGGCCTTAGCTGCCGGCCACTTGGTGTCTGAGAAGTTTTCGTCTCCACGTCCGAACCTGATCGAGAGCGATTCGGGCTTTTCTGGGGAGACGATCAATCGGTGGGACCCTCCGCATGATGCGGAGTCGCTGGGGCCAGGCGATCGCAACCCGATTATCGAAAACGTTCGGCGGGCTTTCGCGTCCCAGGGATACGAACCTCAGGTCAGCTGATCCTAGAAAGACCGCTGCCGGCACCACGATGCCGGTAGCGGTCTTGCCTGCGAGCTCGATGCTGCCGAGAAATCTTATCGGCTCCCCTTCGCCCTGGCTGACACTGGCGCGGCAACCGAGAGTGGCTGCGAGAAACGAATGTGGTTGCCGAACGGGTCCCGCAAGCCGCAGTCGATGCCGTAGGGTCGCTCGGTCGGCTCCTCGGTGAACTCCACGCCCTTCGCGCGAAGCTCGTTGTAGGTCTTGCGGCAGTCGGTCGTCGTAAAGAAGAGGTGTCCGCCGGTGGCGCCCTTCGACACCATCTCGCGGACCTGCTCGGCGGTCTTGACGTCGAGCGCCGGCGCACCCGGTTTCTCCAGAAGGATCTGTCGGGTATCGCCTGGCACGTTAACCGTCAGCCAGCGCATGAACCCCAGGTCCTGGTCGGTGTTGACTTCGAGACCAAGCTTGCCGACATAGAAGTCGAGCGCCTTGTCCTGGTCGAGAACGTAGATCGATGAGATCAGGAGAGCGTTGAACATTTGATAGACCTCCGTGAGATTGGAATTTGATGTCGGATCCCACGCTAGACGATGTCTCTGGCCTTGGCTTCTCCAAAACTGCTCGGTCGTGTCCAGGCCATCGCGAAGCAGTTCGGGACGGTCAGGATCGGCCCGCGCTCGCGATAGGTCGATGGCGCCCCGCCGACGATGTCGCGAAAGATCCGGCTGAAGGTGCCGAGGCTTGCGAAGCCCACGTCCAGGCAGATATCGGTCACGCTCCGGTCGGTCGCACGCAGGAGGAACATCGCCCGTTCGACCCGCCGGCGCTGCAGGTACCGATGCGGCGTCTCGCCAAACGTCGCGCGGAAGGTTCGGATGAAGTGCGCCTCCGAGACGTGGGCGATACGAGCGAGGGTCGGCAGGTCGAGCGGCTCGGCGTAGGCACGGTCCATCGCGTCGCGGGCGCGGAGCATCCGCCGGTTTGTTTCCTCGACAGCCCGGCTCATCGCGTAACCCTCAGTCTCACGCAGAGAGTCCGCGGATGGCCGCCTCGGCGGCGGCTCGTTCGTCCCACGGCTCCTTACCACGCCCGATGAGGATGCTTCGCTCGTGCCCCTTGCCGGCAAGCAAGACGGTGTCCCCAGGGCCGGCACGGCGGACGGCATGGGCGATCCCCTGCCGACGGTTTTCGATGCGGGCATACTGGTCGCCCTCGGTCCAGCCGACCTCCTCGGCGCCTGCGGCAATTTCGCTGAGGATCGTCATGGCGTCCTCTTCGCGCGGGTCTTCATTCGTGAAAACGGCGTAATCACTCAGCCGGGCGGCGATCTCGCCCATCCAGGGCCGCTTCTCGCGGTCGCGGTCCCCGGCGCTGCCGAAGACCGCGATCAATTTTCCGCGGGTGATGGGCCGCAGCTCACGAAGGACCTTCTCGAGGCTTTGCGGCGTATGGGCGTAATCGATGATGACGCTGAACGGCTGGCCGAGGTCGACCCGCTCCATCCGGCCGCTCACGCCGCGATAGCTCTCCAGCCCCTGACGGATCTCGTCGAGGGTCAGTCCGACGGCAACACCCGCGGCTGCCGCGGCCAGCGCGTTGGCGGCATTCCAGCGGCCGCTCATCTTCAAGCGCCATGACAGAGGCCCGAGCGGAGTCGAGGCCTCCACCTTCAAACCGTCGGGAGTCGCCTCGACCCGGTCAGCCTTGAGATCCGCATCCAGCTGAAGGCCGTAGGTGATCCGCCGGGCAATCGACCGGTTGACCAGGTAGGCGTAGCTCGGGTCGTCGCGGTTGAGCACCGCCGTCTTGTCGATGAAGACGGCGACGTCGTAGTCCACGCCCACGACCCGTTGCAACGCTAGTCCGTGCGAGCTGGTCTCAATGACGGCGTACTTCAGCCCGGCGTCGCGCATGCGAGCGAGCTGCTCCTGAACCTCGAGCGCCTCCAGGGTGGTCTGGCGCGAATCGTTCGGATCCACGGCGTCGCCGAAGCGAATGTCCACCGTGCTCATCGAGCCGACGCGCCGTCCGACGCTCAACAGCATCTGGTGGATCATCGTCGTGGTGGTCGTCTTGCCATCGGTACCGGTGACGCCGATAACGACCATGTCCCGGCTGGGGTGGTCATGGAGGGTGCTAGACATAAGTGCTAGCGCCCGGCGCGTGTCTGGTACCACCACCTGGGGCCAGGCGGTGCCGGCAGGGCGTTGCACCACGGCCGCCACGGCGCCATCTCGCAGCGCCGTCTCGACAAAGCGGTGCCCGTCGGTGTGCGTGCCGGGAATGGCGACGAAACAGTCGCCCGGCTTCAGCCGGCGGGAGTCGTAACAGAGGCCGGTGACCTCGGGGTCAGTCGGTGGCGCTTCGAGCACCTCGACGCCCTCGAGGAGGCGGCTCAATTTGATGCCAGTCACCGAAACGACATGATGCTACGCTCAGGCGGATGGCCGCTACGATGCGATCGGCCCGCATCGGCGAGCGCGACTTCACCTGGGGCGCGCGGACCTACGTGATGGGCATCGTCAACGTCACGCCTGACTCGTTCTCGGGCGATGGCGTGACGGATCTCGAGAGCGCGGTCGCGCAGGCCAGGCAGATGGAGCAGGATGGCGCCGACCTGATCGATATCGGCGGTGAGTCCACCCGTCCCGAGACCTGGGCGGGTCCGGGCCTCAGCCCGGAAGAGGAATTGGCGCGCGTGATGCCGGTGGTAGAGCGGGTGGTGGCCGCGGTCGCGGTGCCGGTCTCGATCGACACCTACAAGGCGCAGGTCGCAGCGCGAGCCCTGGCAGCCGGGGCCAGCCTGGTCAATGACGTCTGGGGACTCCGGCGCGATCCGAAGATGGCGGGTGTGGTCGCTCGCGCCGCAGCGGCGGTCGTGCTGATGCACAACAAGCCCGGCGGCGGCTACCACGACCTGATTGGAGAGATCGCCTCCAGCCTGCTCGAGAGCGTCGAGTTGGGACGGGCTGCCGGCATCCCGGAGGATCGCATCATCCTGGACCCAGGCATCGGATTCGGGAAAACGCGCGAAGAAAACCTCGAGATCATCCGGCGCCTGCCCGAGCTGCGCCGGCTCGGCTTTCCGCTCCTGCTCGGCCCCTCCCGGAAGTCGTTCATCGGTAAGACGCTCGATCTGCCGGCCGGCGAGCGGCTGGAAGGGACGGCCGCGGCGGTCGCGCTGAGCATCGCCGGCGGCGCCGACATCGTTCGGGTCCACGACGTCAAGGCGATGGTCCGGGTGGCGCGGATGGCAGACGCCATTCGGGGCACGTGACGAGGGTGTGGCTCGCGCTGGGCAGCAACCTCGGTGACCGCGCCCGATACCTGGAGGCGGCGCGCGCGGCGTTGCCGGGAGCCGGGATGACGGTGGTGCGCGCCTCCCGCGTGGCCGAGACGGAGCCGGTGGGCGTCCGCGACCAGCCGCGCTTTCTGAACCAGGTTCTCGAGGTCGAGACCTCGCTCGAGCCGCGCCCGATGCTGGAAGCCGTCAAGAGCGTCGAGCAGCGGCTTGGGCGAACCGCCCGCCAACGTTGGGGCCCGCGAGAGATCGATATCGATATCCTTCGCTACGACGGTCGCACCGTCGACGAGCCCGGCTTGCACATCCCGCACGCCGAGCTTCATAACCGACCGTTCCTGCTCGAGCTCCTCGAGGACCTCAACTCGCGATGAACGAGCCGTTACGCGTCGCGTGGCTGGGGCATCAGAGCGGGCGCGCCGGTGACGGCCTGCTCACCTACTCGCGCGAGACGGTCGCCGGGCTTCGGGCGCGTGGCGTCAAGGTGTTCTTCGTCCATCACGGCACGCTGGCGGCGGTGACCGACGACGGGCTCACGCTGCGATCACTGACGGGTAGCCATCGATACATCATTTCCTCGCCGCGCACAAAACGCAGCATCACCGATCTCCTTCGCCGCGAGCGCGTCGACCTGGTCCACGTCTCGCTTAGCTTCTCGACGTTGATCGATTTCGGACTGCCGGAGCTCTGCCACGAGTTGGGCCTGCCGGCGGTTGCGACCTTTCATGTCCCCTATGACTCCCGCTTCGGGCTCTGGCAGGGCATCAGCACAGCGGTGTACCGGCTCTATGCACAGTCGCTCGCGAGCTTCGATCGCGTGATCATCTTTTCCGAGCAGCAGAAGAGCCTGCTGGAGCACTACGGAGTCCCCGCCGACAACATCGCCGTGATCCCGAACGGCGTCGACGTCGAGAAGTACGCCCCGGGTGCGTCGGATTTCAAGCGGACGCTCAAAGCCGGCTCGCTGGTGGGCTACCTGGGCCGCATCGATCCCGAGAAGAACGTCGACATCCTGGTACGGGCGTTCCAGGATCTGGATGCCGCGGATGACGTCAAGCTGGTGATCGTCGGAAGCGGGAGCGAGAAGCGTCGCCTCGACCGACGCTTTGGAAGCCCACGTGTCGTCTTCACCGGCCAGGTACTCGATGAAGTGGAACGGATCTCGATGTTGCGTGCGATGGACATATTCGTCCTGCCCTCCATGGTCGAAGGCTTATCGCTGTCGTTGCTCGAAGCGATGGCCTGTGGCGTCGCCCCGGTCGCCACCGACGTCGGTTCGGACGGTGAGGCGCTCCGGGGCGCGGGCATTGTCCTCGACACCAAGGATCTCGACGGACAACTCCGGCTGACGCTGCGAACGCTGATCGAATTCCCCGACTTTCGTGGGGAGCTTGGCCAGCGCGCCCGCACCCGCGCCGTCGAGCGCTTCAGTCTGTCGGACAACCTCGACCGGCTGCTTTCCGTTTATCGCGAGCTGCGACCGGCTGCCGGCGCCGCGGCGTCCTGACACCCCCACCCTGACCCCCCCAAAGGGGGAGGAATATCACGCGAGTTTGCCGGCGCTCGTGAAGCGGTAGCCGATGCCCGGCACCGCGAGGATGAAGAACGGATGGGACGGATCCTGCTCGATCTTCCGCCGCAAGTTGCGGATGTGGACGTCGATGACCCGGGTCTCGATCGGGTACTCGTAGCCCCACACGTGGTTGAGGATCTTCTCGCGCGACAGCACCTTGCCCGCGTTCGACGCGAGAAATGCCAGCAGGTCGAACTCGGTGTGGGTCAGCATCACCTCGCTCGCCTCATGGAAGACACGGCGCTCGTTGAGGTCGATCACCAGGTCCTTAAATTCCAGCCGCCCCTGATTGACGGCTTCCTCCTCCTGACGCGCCTTGCGCAGGTGGGCCGCGATGCGGGCGAGCAACTCGCGGGTGCGGAACGGTTTCGTGATGTAGTCGTCGGCGCCGATCTCCAACCCGACGACCACGTCGATCTCTTCCGTCTTGGCGCTGAGGATGATGATCGGCACGCGCAGCCCCGCCTTGCGGATGTCGCGGCAGACGTCGAACCCGGAAACGTCGGGCAGCATGATGTCGAGCAGGATCAGGTCGGGCTTGCTCAGCTCGATGCGGCGGAGCGCCTCGCCGCCGGTCTCCGCCTCGACCACCTCATACCCTTCCTTCTCCAGGGCGAGATGAACCGCCTTTCGGATCATGGCCTCGTCGTCGACGATCAGGATCTTCTTCGCGGGTGCCATTGGTTAATGGGCGCCGACGGCAACCCGCGGTCGGGTCCGTGTGGCAGGCTCGGCGCGTGGCAACGTGACCGTGAACACCGTGCCCTTTCCGTGGCGGCTGCGCACGTGGACGTGACCACCAAGCATGGTCACCAGGCTACGCACGATGTACAACCCCAACCCGGTACCGGAGGTACGGCGCACAAACGGGTCGTCGGCGCGGTAAAACTTCTCGAACAGCCGGGGCATATGCTCCTTGCGGATTCCGACCCCCTGGTCTGAGACCTCGAACCTCACTTCCGATTGATCGATGCGCGCATTGAGGGTGATCTGGGTCCCGGGCTCGGAGTATTTTATGGCATTGGTCAGCAGGTTCACCAGGATCTGGTGGAGCTTGCGCGCCTCACCCATGACGGCGGGGAGGTTTTCGGGAGCCCGGCATTTGAGGATGCGACCCTTGAGCATCGGCTGCACCTCCTCGCAGACATGCTGCACCACCGAGGCGACGTCGACGCGCGCGAAGTCGACGGAGATACGACCGGAGTCGATCCGGCTCACCGCCAGGATGTCCCCGATCAGTCGCTCCATGCGGTCGGCCTGGCCGTGCAGGTCCTGTAAGAGCTCACGGCGTTGCGCTTCCGACAGGTCGAAGTCGAGCAAGAGCTCGCTCAGTCCCTTGAGCGTGGTCAGCGGTGTTTTCAGCTCGTGCGAGGCGGCGAGCATCAAGGCATCGCGGGCCTCGATCGTCTCCAGCTCCGGCGTGACGTCGTGGATGACGATCACCGCCGCATCAGGGGTCTTGCCCCTGAGTCGGATCGGCGCGACCGAATAAGAGACCCGCACCGGGTCGTCGCTGGTACGCAGCCGGAACAGGTAGGCAAAGTGGGTGTTGATGCGGGTGCCGAGCCGAAGGGCACGGCGCAGTGCCCCGTTGGGCGCGCAGAGATTGACGCCGGTCTCGGTGCGCACCTCGAGGATGTCGGCCGCCGGCCGGCCGACCGCGTCCCTCAGGGCCCACCCGGTGAGGCGCTCGCCGAAATGGTTCAACGACAGCACGGTCGTCTCGCGGTCGACGATGATCAGGGCCTGGGGGAACTGCTCAAATGCCTGCTCGGAGAGCGTTCGCTCCCTAGCCATTTCATCGCAGTATATGCATCGGAGAGCGCACTTTCCCTTTTAGCTGCTGGAGGCGCCGCTCGAGCTTGAGCGGACCGGGGCGCAGGACATGCTCGTAGAGACCGATGTAGCGGACCGTCGCACCGCCGAAGCCGGTCTTGAAACGGTAGAGGCCAAACCATGGATGGTCCGGCGCCGGTTCCTCCGGGATCCCCCACCAGTCGTAGGTATCGCAGCCAAGGGCCTTGAAGTCGAGCATCGCCTGCCAGTGCAGCAGGTAGTTTGGCATCAGCTCGCGCTTGCGGTCGCTCGACCCACCGAAGAGGTAGTAGGCGGTCTTCCCGAAACGGAAGACCATGATGCCTCCCAGCGTCTCGCCCTCGTGGTCGGCGAGGTAGAGCCGCACCTCGTCGGACGGGCCGAAAATGTCGAGTGCGGCCTGGTAATAGCCGACACCCGGTAGGTGGATTTCCTGTCGCTTGCCGGTGTCGGCCGCCAGCCGGGCAAAGGTCGCGACGTCGCGCGAGGCGCGCACCGCGACTCCCTTCTTTTCCGCCAGGTTGAGGTTGTAGCGGGTCTTCGGCTTGAAGCCGGCCTTGAGCGACTCGGGGTCGAGGTCGATGCGCAGCAGCCGCGTCGCCCCCGGCTGGACGGCCTTGGCCTTGACGAATCCACGGCCCTCGAAGAACGCCGGCCATTCGTCGCCGACCCGCGCGTTTGGCTCGACCCGGAGGATCAGCCCCCGTCCGGCGGTCGCGCGCCGCTCCAACGCATCCAGGACCAGCAAGCGATCGCGCTCGGCCACCACCGGCCCGCGCGGCACGTAGTAGACCGCCCCGCCCGGAAAAAGCGTGGCGCTACGCTGCACCGAGCAAACGCCGGCGCGGCCCTCGTGAACGACCAGCCGCTCGACGCTCCAGCCGAAGCGCGATTGGAGCTCGCCCCACTTCCAGCTCTGCAGCAGGTTCGCCTCGGGCTGCGCCAGCAGCAGCTGATCCCAGGCCGTAGCTCCCAGTCGCTCGCCGGGCGTGACCTCGAGGGCAGTCTCAGACAAACTCGGGCTGACCCGCGCGCGCAAACCGCTCGGCGAGGCGAATGGTCAGCGTCGCGGCGCGGTTGACCGGGAGGTCGTAGAGCCCGATAAAGCGGACCATCCGCCCATTGAACCGCGACTTGAAGACGGAGTAGCCGTAGCCGCGCTGGCCGGGTTGTGGATCCAGGGGCACGCCCCACATGTCGTAGGTGGTGCAGCCTCGTCGCTGCGCGTCTTCGATCGCCCGCCAGTGCAGCAGGTAACCGGGCTTGAGGTCCCTGGCGTCCGTCCGCGTGCCGCCGTAGAGGTAGACCAGCTTCGAGCCGAAGAACAACATGACCGCGCCGGCCAGTAATCGCTCTTCGAGGCGGGCGAGGTAGACGGCACCCTGGCCGCGCTCGCGGAACAGGCTCAACAGATCCTGGTAGTAGGCGCGGCTGCGGATCGTGAACTGCTCGCGGGCGGCGGTTTCCTGGAGCAGCTCATAAAAGCTGTCCATCGCCGCCGAGGCCTCCGACGCCTCGACCGTGACGCCCTGCTTGATACCCGCTCGGATGTTGCGCCGGGTCGATTCCTTGAGCCGCATCATCGCCTGATCGCCGCCGCTGATGTCGACCAGCCAGGTGGCCTGGTGCTGGATCGGATGCCGGCTTGGCAGCGCGCCGGACCGGGCGAGCACCGCCCGCTGCGCGTCGGTCGTCCATTCCGGGTCGACCTTGAGGACGGTGCCGCCGTCCTGGGCGAGGCGCTCGCGAAGCGCGTGCCAGAAGCCCGGCCACTGCTCGAGGCGGCCGTCCAGGATCGGCCCTCGCGGCGCGTAGTTCAGCGCCAGTCCGCCCGGAAAGCTCCGCCGAAGCACGGCAGCGGCCCCGACCGGGAGCCCACCCTCGACCCAGAAGTAGCGCTGAACGCCCCAGCCGTAGCGCGACTTGAGGCTGCCCCAGGCCCAGGCTTGCAGCACGGAGGCATCGCCAGCCTGAGAGACGAACGCGTCCCAGGCCGACGCGTCGTCGCAGGTCCTCAATTCGGGCATGCCTTGACAGCTTACCGGGCAGCTTCGGGGAACGCGCGCCACAGCGCGTCGCTGACAGTTCGGGTATCGTATTTGGCCTGTGCTAGCATTGGTTGGAAATCTCGGGGCGGTGGGAGGCTTTTTGTGAGTACCATCGAGCAGGCGCCCGGGCTTCTCGATAACAGGGGTACGCTCAACCAGACGCCGCTGCTCACCCTGTTGCAGTCGAAACAAGCCCAGCGCGCGACCGGTACACTTCAGGTCCGAAATGGCGGTGAGGCATACTCGCTGTTTTTTCTGTTCGGGCACCTTTTTCACGCCTATGGCAATGGGAGCCAGGGCGAGGAAGCCGTCTTCACCCCGCTCTCCTGGCGGCAGGGCGATTACTCCTTTGACCCGAAATCCAAGCTTCCCACTGAGGAGACCATCACAGCGCCGACCGCCGATATCCTCGCCGAAGCTAAGCGGCGCGGCGTGCCGGGTGCGGACAACGGGCCCGCGCCGGCGCGTGAAGCCCATGCGCCTACCCAGGCCGCTGCTCCGCCACCCGCACCGCAACCTCAGGTCAGTGAGCGTCCGGTCGTGAGTCAGCCTGCGGCCGCCGCCCAACCGCCGCCCGCGCCGGAGGAAGGACCGCCCGCGACCGAGCTCTACCCACTGCCCGTCGGCAAACTGGTGTACGAATCGCTCAAGACGGCGTTCGTCGATTTCCCCAAACTGCTGAGGTCGCTGAGCAGCGACCGGCTCACCGGCTATCTGCGGCTGACCGGCCTCGCCTCGCGCGGCATGATCCTCTTCTACCAGGGCAGCCTGATCGAAAGCTTCTACGACGGCGGCGCGGTGGTTTCCACCGGACGGACGGCCTTCTCCCTGTTCAAGAACGACGTCGACCGGGGCGAAGGCAGCATGGACGTGATCGAGTTGACGGCCGAGGTGGTCACGGCCATCTATCAGCTGCTGACCGCGCCGACCATCCTCCAGGGGCTGCTGGCGCGCTTCGTCGATATCCGCGCCCTGCTCCAGTATCTACAGGAGGAGAAGATCCACGGCAGCCTGCTGGTCCGCGCCCCCGAGGAGATGGGCATCGTCCTGCTGCGCGACGGCCAGTTGCTGGGCGCGTTTACCCGTGGTCAGCCACAGCTGGTGCAGGACCCCGAGGTCGTGACCCGCCTCTGCGCCGACTCGAAGACCCGAATCGAGGTGAAGGCCGTCGCCGACCTCGAGGAGCCGGCCTCGGTGAGCCTCGAAGAGATGCTCGCCATGACGCCGTCGATCGCCTCCACCATCTACCGGCCCGCCCCCCCGCCGGCGCAAGCCGGCCCCACCGCCCAGCCCGCGGCACCCCAGCGCGTCCCGAGCTATCAGCCAGCACCCCAGCCCGCCGCACCCCCCGCCGCGGGCGAGCCGGACATCGACTGGGGCTCACTGATGAGCCAGCTGAACCAGATGGCCGACAACGCGCTGCAGAACCGATCGAAGAAGGTCAAGGAGATGCTCGCCTCGACCGACCACAACGTCGACGGCCTGGACCGGACGATCGACCGGATCTCGCAGACCTCGATCATGTTCGTCGATCCAGCCCGGCTGACAAACCTGGCCAACGAGATGCGCCAGCTGCTCGAAGAGCAAAGGTAGAACCCCTCCACTGGACCTTCCTCAGGCAAGCTTCTCGCTAACCTTCTAACCGGGCATGCGGCGCGGAGTTCTCCTCGTCCTGGCATTGCTGGCGCCTCTCGCCTCGGCGTGTGCGCTCAATCCGCCACGGATCGTCAGCATCTCCCCTAGCCGTGAGGCGACCGACGTGGCGACCAACCAGGCCATCAGCATCAGCTTCGACCGGCCGATGAGCCACGACTCGGTGGAGCAGCGTTTCGGGCTCACCCCCGCCCTGCCGGGGTGCAGCGGATCGAAGAGTTGCCACTTCGCCTGGAGCGGCAACACGATGACGTTCATCCACACGCACGTCAACTTCGAACTCTCCACCGCCTATCGGGTTTCCATGCATGCCGGCTACGCCGATGCCACCGGCCAGCAGAATGGGCTCGAGCACTCCTGGCGCTTCATCACCGAGGGCCGGCCGACATTGACGGCGGTCGACCCGCCCGACAACGCCACGGCCGTCGCCCCCGATCGCAACATCGTGCTCAGCTTCAGCCGCCCGATGCAGGCGGATTCGGTGCGGGCGGCGGTCCAGCTCAGCCCCGACGTCCCCTTCCTGCTGCGGTCGAAGCCGGGCGGCGACGGCTCCCAGTTC
>WNEZ01002678.1_pt1 | contig 17969 bp, 20 predicted proteins | sample 5400521 | NCBI WGS metagenome assembly WNEZ01 (sample SAMN13153339, study PRJNA577476) | soil metagenome | isolation source: 120 cm saprolite under Douglas fir tree site 2 hole 1 replicate 1 | place: USA:California | collected 2015-04-18
CGGCGGCCGCCAGCAGGGGCTCGAAATCCGCCAGGCGGCGCTTCTTATAGCGGTTGTCGCTCGCCGGACCGTCGAAGAGTAGCGTACCCCAGAGGTCGATCGTGATGGTTTTGACCTTCATCCGATTACCCCGTGAAGTTCGGGCGACGCTTTTCCAGATAGGCGCTCATCCCCTCGAGGGGCTCGTCGGTCGCGTACGCGGTGGCGAACGCGTTGATCCCGTGGCGCACCGCGGTCGGGAGATCGCTTTCTCGCCAGCGCACCATCAGCTCCTTCTGGAGCCGGATCGCCTCGGGCCCGGCCGCGAGGATCGCCGCCGCCAGTTCCTCCGCGGCTGGACGCAGACGGTCATCCGGCACCACGCGGTTCACGAGGCCCCAGTCGAGCGCCGTCGCGGCGGTGATCGGCGCGCCCGTGAGCAGCATCTCCGCGGCGCGGCCGGGCCCAACCATCGGGGGCAGCAACGCCGCCTGGATGACCGAGGGCACGCCGACGCGCACCTCGGGTAGGCCGAACGAGGCGCTCGCCGCCGCCACCCGCAGATCGCAGGCCAGCGCGAGCTCGAAGCCGGCGCCGAGGCACGGGCCGTTCACCGCTGCGATCACCGGAAACGGCGCCCGGTGCACCGCGGCGATAGCGTCGTGGAGCGCGGTGATCAGCTCTCTTGCCCGGCCGACGTCGAGATCGCGCAGGACGCGCACGTCCATGCCGGCCGTGAACGCGCGGCCGCTCCCGACGACCACCGCCAGGCGCGTCGAGCGGTCCGCCGCGAGCGCGTCGAACGATTCGCGCACGGCGCGGATGAGGGTCGGCTCGAAGAGGTTGAGCGGGGGGCGGTCCAGCGTGCACCAGACCGTGGCCCCCGCCCGATGGATCGTGAGCGGGGACGCCACTAGTACCGGCGCATCGCGGGATCAACCGTGCGGGCCCAGTAGTCCAGCCCGCCGCGAAGGTTCTTCACGCTCTTGAAGCCGCGCTGGCGGAGGTAGTCGGCGACCGCCGCGCTCCGGACGCCTTGATGGCAGTAGACGACGATCTCGTCGTCGGGATTCAACTCGTCCGCCCTGAGCTCGATCTCTTCGATCGGGATGTGCACGGCATTCTCGAGCCGGCAGAGACGCGTCTCCCAGTCCTGGCGCACGTCGAGGAGGAGCGGTCGATCATTTCCGGCCAGGCGCGCCTTCAGGTCTTGCGGGGTGATCTCGTCCATACCTTGCTCCGCTAGCGGGGCGCCCGACGCCCGACCAGAAAGTCCACGAGCCAGCCGTTCACCGTCTCCACATGCTCGATCTGCGGGAAATGTCCGCACGCATCGACCCAGCGAACCGCCGCGTGGCGCAGCACCCTGGCGACCTCCGCGCAATGCTCCTGCGGCACGACGGGGTCCTGACGACCGTGGATCAGCAACACCGGCAGCTCGAGCGTGGTCAGCGCGCGGCGATAGTCCTCCGCGCGAGCCTCCAGATCGATCCGCACGTCGCGGAGCGTCGCCAGGTACGCGGCGCGCGCCGTGGCGTCCGTGCGAGTCGCGTATTCGTAGTCGACGAAGAAGTCGACCTCCCGGCGGTCGGGTGCGTGGAAGCAACGCGCGAGGGCAGCTTTGTAAAGCCTCGCGTGCCCCGCACAGGACAGCACCTCGCCGAGGCCGCGGAGCGCGACGAGGCGGTAAATCCACGACGGACGATAGCCGCATCCCGGAACCACGGCGCCGACGAGCGCGAGCCGCTCGACCCGGGACGGGTGCGTCAGCGCGTACGTGATGCTGACCGCGCCGCCGAACGAGTGCCCCACGAGCGACGCCTGCGCGAGCCCGAGCCCGTCCATGAAGCCCCGCAGCGCGCCGGCGAAATTGGCGAGACGGTACCGGGTGCGCGGCTTCGCCGAGGCGCCGAAGCCCGGAAGGTCGAGGGCGAAGACGGTCGCTCGGCTCGCGAGCGGGCCGATGTTGTGCCGCCAGGTCTCCGCGAACCCCCCCAGACCGTGGACGAGGATGACGGCGGGCCCGCGGCCTTCGACGACATAGTGGAGGCGGAGCCCGTCGACCTCACCGCCTCGAAGCTGCAGTTCTGGCATGGGGTACGATTCTACCAGAGGTTTTTCAGGTGAACAGGTCACGGGGCGAGGGATCGGCCCGTATCGGCTGGCCCAGGAGCCGCTTCAGCATGAGGGCGTTCTGGACCGGATAGTCGCGGTTGTTGTTGTTGAAGGAGATGACGACCTCCTCGGCCTCCTCGCTCACTCCCTCGATCTCGGGCAGAAACTCCCGCAGCTCCGCCTCGCTGTAGAGATAGTCGTACTTCTCCCGCACCGTCGGCTCCTCCCCGCGGAGCTGGCGGAGCCAGCCGTGCGCGTTGCGGCCGTGCAGCCGGAAGACGGCCGTCGGCGCGGTCACCGTCGTCACCCGGGGCACGGTGTGGCCCGCCGCCGGCGCGTCCACGATCACGTGGGCCAGACGCGCGCCGCTCAGCGCGCGCAGGGTCTCGTCGGCGTGATCGGGCAGCCACGAGCGGTGGCGGAACTCGATCGCGATCGTCCACCCCGGCAGTCGCTCCGGCAGTGAGGCGAGATAGTCGAGACGTCCGGGGTCGAAGTGGACCCACGGCGCGAACTGGAACAGGACATAGCCGAGTTTTCCGGCCTCCGCGATCGGCTGGAGGGCGGTTCGCACAAGACGGAAGGCGCGATCGAGCGCCTCGGGCGGAAAGCTCGACGCGTCGATCTCGCCGCGACGTGTACGTCGGGGGCTCCGCGGCAGGAGGGCGGCAAGGTCCGCGGGCACGGTCTCTGCCCTGGGGTGATGGCCGGTCAGGAGCGAGTACGCCTTGACGTGGAAGACGAAGCCCGGCGGCGTGCGCTCGACCCAGCGCAGCGTGTTCCTGATGTCGGGGATCGCGTAGTACGAGCTGTTCACCTCCACGCCGTCGAACACGCTCGCGTAGTAACGAAGCCGCGATTCAGCCGTCATCGACTTCCGGGGGTAAAAGGTTCCGGTCTCGATGAGCGCCGGATCCGCCCACGCGCAGATCCCGACACGGATTTGCTTGCCCAAGCTAGACGATCTTCTCGTAGATGCCCGGCGGGATCACGCGGTAGACGTGGATCGGCTGGGAGACGTTCTTGAACGTCCTCTCGCCGAGGCTCTCCAGAACGAAGTAGGCGCGGATGCGCTCGGCGGTGGTGGGGCCGACGACGATCTCGCCGCCCTGGGCCGAGCCCGCGAAGCGCGCCGCCACGTTGGTCGTGGGCCCGGTGGCCGTGAACGTCCACCGCTGCCCCTCCCCGGAGCCGAGCTTGGTAGCGCCGACCAGCGCCTCGCCGGTGTTGATCCCCATGTGGAGCTGGATCGACGGAAAGATGCCGCCGTACTCTTCGTTCAGGGTGGTCGTCCGCTGATGGATGGCGAAGGCGGCGCGTGTCGCGTTCAGCGCGTGGTCGGTCGAGCTCCGGTCGGACTGGAAGATGACCATCAGGCCGTCGCCGGCCGTCTCGTTCACGTCGCCGTGCTGATTCTGGATGATCTCGAGGAAGCTCGAGAAGTAGGTCTGGACGAGCTGGTTGAGTTTCCTCGCCTCGAGCTGCTCGGAGAGCTTCGTGTATCCGGCGATGTCGAGGAAGACGACCGAGACCTCGACGGTCTTCTTCGCGAGCTCGGTCGCGTTCGGATTCTGCTCGAGCAACTTCTTGACCGCGTCGGGAACGAATTTCGACAGCTCGCCCTTGAGCTGCTCGAGGAGCTCGAGCCGCTGCCGCGACTCCTGGAGGCTCTGGAGGGCGGTCTCCAGCTCCTTGTTCTTCGTCGCCAGTTCGGTGTAGGCCGTGGTGAGCCGTGATGTCATGTCGTTGAACGCGCCGCCCAGCTCGCCGATCTCGTCGCGGGCCCCGGCCGACGCCCGCGCCTCGAAGTCTCCATCGCCGACGCGCCGGGCGACGGCCGAGAGCGCGACGATCGGCCGGACGATGACGGAGCGCATCGCGATCGTCAGAACGGCTGCGGCGGCGAGGATCGTCAGCGCCGCGATGAGGAGCTGGCGGTTCCGGTGGCGTCTCACCTCGCTGAAGACGGGCTCCATCGAGGTCGCGACGCGTACCACCGCGCGCACCTTGTGGTCGGAACCGTGGCAGCCCTGACATTTCTCCTTGTTGAGGATCGGGTGATGGAGCGTGAAGAGCGAGACGCCGTTCTCGACCTCGAGGGACTCCTGCGTCTTCAGGGTCTCCACCGCCCGGGTGAAGAGCGGGCCGGCCATCGGGGTCCCGGGCGCCCGCTTCATCTTCGAGATGTTCTTCATGACCTCGTCGGAGAGCCCGGCGGCGCGCGCGACCTCGGTGGCGGTCGCGAGGTCGGTGAACGCCTCGACGCCGTTGCGGCGATAAATCACCAGCGCCTCGAGCGGCGCCGCATCCTCCGGCAGCTGCGCTCGCAGCTCCCGCTGCTCCTGGAGGAGGCTGCGGATGACGTCCGGCCGCTCCTGCAGCATCGCCGCTTCGATGCTGGCCACCACCGTCTGAGTGAGTCGCCTCACCGCCTGCTTGTTCTGCTCGACGAGCGCCGCCGACTCGCGCTGGATCGTCACGATTGTCGAGACCCCGAACCCGACGATCAGGACGGCCACGATGAGCACGGTGATCTTGAGCGCCAGTCGGGGACGGAACATTCTGCTCAGTGTCCTCCTCGTAATGCGTGCCGGCATTATAGGCCCGGTGTAGAATTCGCACGATGGCCGGACCGCGTGACAGCTTCGAAGAGTTCGAGGCGACCAGCCTCTATTGTCCGCGCTGCCGGCGCGCCACGCCGGCACGGAAGAAACTCCTGCTGGTCCTCCCGTCCGGCAGCAAGTACGACTACGTCTGCGCCGAGTGCGGCACCGCCGTCGGCGCCAAGACGGACAACGATTCGACCGAATTTCATCGGACGATCCCGTCTCCGCCCCGACGCCTTCCCGGTCGCCCCCGCTAAACCCGACGTCGCCTTTCGCGTTTAACTCTGCGTCGCATCAGCCCGTTCCCTGCGCGTCAGGAGCGGTGGCCCTGCCGGTGGTGTATATCCGGAACAAGCCAACATCCTGTTGCGTGATCCATCGGCGTATGCAATACTGCTTCTACTTTTCTCGTTTACCTTCCTCCAGACACAGCGAGACGCAGGCCGCGGAGCGAAACAGTAAGGAGGGCTGTATGCGCAGACTGAACAAAGTGCTTGCGAGCGTGACGTTGGTTGGCGTGATCGCCCTCGGGGGCGTCGTACTGACGCGCCAGGTCCTGGCGGTTGCTGGCGAGGCCAATGCGCAGCGGTTGAATCGCGCGATTCTCGCGTACATCGCGGAAAGGAATCCGGTCGCGCCCATCAAGGCCTTCCAGCGCTTCCCCGATGTGCTGTTTGCCGAGACCGAGCGCACGAAAATCGACCACTGCCTGGCGCTCGCGCAAGCAGAAGTGGAGTCGGAATTCCGGCACGACGCCGTCGGCGATGCGGGCGAGGTTGGGTTATTCCAGACCTTGCCCTCGACGGCGGCGCTGTTCGAATCGACCGTCGGCCCCTTCAAGCGCCCGGTCCTCAAGGGCCAGCGCGACCTCGGTGACCTGGCCATCCCCACGGTCAGCACGCAGTTCGCGATGGCCTATCTCCGAGATATTATGACCCGCAAGCCGAACATCAAGGACGCCCTCACCGAGTACAACGGCGGGCCCGCCGGGCGCCATCCGCACTACTACCGTATGGTGATGGGCACCTACGTGGAGATCCTGGAGCGCACAGAACTGAAGTGCCGCTACCAGGCGGCGCCGAAACGACCGCCGGTCATGGCGCTCCTGTCGCGCGTGTAGTTGGGTAGCTGAACATCGGGGGGAGCGGCGCCGCTCCTCCCGATTGCCCGCCACCGGTCACCCGGTCCGGCCTCACCCAGGATTCGATCGCGCCGGCAAAAGCCGGCGCTCGATCAGTGGCTATTCCGACGGGCTTCCGGACCGGGCAGGGCGGAGTCGGCCGGCGGCGTCATAGCGCGTCGATCCAGCGCGCGAGCGTGAAGTCTTTCGGGGTGAGCCCGCCGTCGGAATGGGTCCACACGGAGATCGTGACCTCGTTGTAGCGGATCGTCACGTCGGGATGGTGGTTCGCTCGCTCGGCGATCGCCGCCACCCAGTTGACGAAGACCATCGCCTCTCGGAAATCCCGGAAGCGATACAGCCGCTCGATCGCCTGGCCGGAGCGCTTCCATCCGGGCGTCCGGGCCAGCTCGGCCGCGACCTCGGCGTCTTCGAGCAGGCTCACGGCCGGAAGCAGCGCCGGATCGTCGGCGTCCAGTCCTCGAGCGACCGCGTCTTCCTGCCCATGACCTTCGCCTGGTCATCCCACCGGCGCAGCGCCAGCGCGTCGCGCAGCCACCGGTGCTCGGCGAATCGGGCGGCGTCGCTCGGCGACATGACGCCTCCCTGCAGCCGGAGCGTGTGGCGAGAGACGGGCGAGAGGCGCTCGAAGTATTCAGGCTCGGTGGCGCAGAGATAGCGTTTCGCGTCGGTGTGCATGCGCACGCACCAGGCCACGCGCTCGGGCACCCAGGGCGCGAGCAGCTCGGCGCCGATCTCATGATGTCCACGTGCGCTCGATCCGACGGGCGGGCGCTCCGTCGTGTCGGAGACGAGCGACTGATCGACCGCATAGCGGCCCACATCGTGGAGCAGGCACGCGAGCTGGAGATCCTCGTCGGCGCCGCCTTCGCGGGCGAGCTCGGCGCACTGGAGCGCGTGTTCGAGCTCGGACACGACCTCGCCCCCGTACCGGCTCGCCGCGGAGCGTGCCAGCGCGTCGAGCAGCCGGTCGGCCAGCGCGGTCATGCCCGCGCGAACTTCTGCAGCGACCGTATTTCCCGCGGCGGGCTCAGCGCCTTACCGCGCGCGGTCCAGGAGACCTCGGCCACGTACAGATCGCCGCGCGAGTCGACGACGCAGCCGTGCGGCGCGATGAACTCGCCTGGCTTCTCGCCGCGGAAGGGACCGCCGATCCGGCCGATCCGATCGCCCTTGAGCGTCACGATGCTCACGCGGGCGCCGAGATTGGGCACCTCGGCGCTCACCGGCAGGTCCGGGGGCAACTCGCCGACGTAGAGCAGGCCGCCGTTCCGCCGGTCGGCGAAGAGCCCGCACGGACGGAAGAGGTTGTTGAGTTGGGCGAGGTACTGACCCTTGCCGTCGAAGACCTGGACGCGGTGATTTTCACGGTCCGCGACGTACACGCGCCCCTCGGCGTCGGTCGCGATGTTGTGGGGGATGTTGAAGCACCCCGGATCCGTGCCGGGCCCGCCCCACGAGAAGAGCAGGCGCCCCTTCGGATCGTACTTGTGGACGCGCGAGTTCCCGTAGCCATCGGACACGTAGACGTCGCCGGTACGCGGGCACAGCGCCACGTGTGTGGGCCGGTTGAAGGGCTTGCCGCCGTGGAGCGCCGAGGGCTTGTCGGGATCGCCGAGCGTCAGGAGCAGCTTGCCGTCGGGCGTGAACTGCCTGACGGTGTGGTGCAGATCGTCGGTGAGCCAGAGCGTTCCATCGGGTCCGATCGTGATCCCGTGGGCTCGCCGGAACACCCCTTCTCCCCACGACCGGAGAAATTTTCCGGCGCGGTCGAACACGATGACCGGGTGCGGACCCCGATTGAAGACGTGGACGTTGTCCTGGGCATCGACGGCGACGCTCGTCGCCTCGACGAACGACCACCCCTCGGGCAGCCGTCCCCAGCCCTCGACCGGACGGTAGTTCACAGATATGACCTCCTCGCTCCCGCGCCTATACTGCCACAATACGATGACCGCGCCTATCGGGCTCTCCGTCAAACGCCGGGAAGACCGGCGCCTGCTCACGGGCCGTGGCCACTACGTGGACGACGTGCGGCTGCCCCACCTCTGCCACGCGGCGATCGTGCGGAGCCCGCACGCCCACGCGCGCATCCTGGACGTCGACGCGCGTCGAGCGACCGCTCTCCCGGGCGTCGTCGCGGTCCTCACGATCGCCGACCTGCCGGAGTGCGCGGCGGCGGTGCCGTCCCTCGTGACGTCGCCGAGGTTCCGGCCGTACGTCCAGCCCGCCATCGCCGGGCCGAAGGTCCGCCACGCCGGCGAGGCGGTGGCCGTGGTGGTCGCGGACGACGTCTATCGCGCCGCCGACGCCGCCGAGGTGTTGGACGTTCGGTACGCGGTGCTGCCGGCGGTCGCGACTGTCGAGGCCGCGCTCGCGAAGGGCGCGGCGCGGGTCTTCGACGAATGGCCCGACAACGTCGCGGGCCCGTCCGCCGGGGCCGTCGGCGACGTCACCCGGGGGTTCGCCCAGGCGCACGTGGTCGTCGAGGCGCGGCTGAGCGTGCCGCGCGTCACCGCGATGCCCATCGAGCCCCGGGGCGTGGTGGCCCAGCCCGATGCGCCGGACGGCCGGCTGACGGTGTGGGCGTCGACACAGATGCCGTTCGCCGTCCGGGCGGCGGTCGCCGTGGCGCTCGATCTCGCCGAAGAGCAGGTGCGCGTGATCGCGCCGGACGTCGGGGGCGGCTTCGGAGCCAAGGGTCACGTCTACCCCGAAGACGTTCTGATTCCCGCGGTCGCGCGCCGGCTGGGCCGGGCGGTGAAGTGGATCGAGACCCGTCGCGAGCACTTTCTGGCGACGGCGCCCGACCGCGACCAGCACCATCAGCTGCGGCTCGGCGTGGCCTCTGACGGCGCGATCGCCGCGATCGAGACGACCTTCACCCGAGACGGCGGGGCCTATCCCGTCCTCGGCGACGTGATCACGCTGAACACGATCAACCACCTGCCCGGGCCCTATCGCGTCGCGCACCTCAAGGGATCTGCCGTCAACGTGGTGACCCACAAGACCTTCACCGGCGCTTACCGAGGTGCCGGACGCCCCGAAGTCGCCTACGTGCTCGACCGGCTCCTCGACCGCGCGGCGCGACGGCTGGGCATGGACCCCGCGGAGCTACGGCGTCGCAACCTCATCCGCTTCGATGAGATGCCCTACACCACCGGCCTCCGGTACCGTGACGGCATACCGATCGTCTACGATCCGGCCGACTACCGCGCCGCGTTCGACCGCTTGCTCGCCCGCTTCGGGTACGACGAATGGCGTGCCGCGCAGAAGGGGCGGCGCGCCTCGTCGAGGCCGATCGGTATCGGGCTGTCAGCCTATCTGGAGGGTACCGGCATCGGCCCGTTCGAGGGCGCCGACGTCAGGATCGACCCGAGCGGAATGGTCTATCTCCAGATCGGCGTGTCTTCGCAGGGCCAGTCTCACGAGACGACCCTTGCGCAGGTGTGCGCGGCCGAGCTCGGCGTGGACACGGAGCGGGTCGTCGTCGTGGGCGGCGACACCGCCGTCCTGGGCTACGGCAACGGCACGATCGCGAGTCGCGTCGCAGCGGTGACGGGACCGGCCGTCGCGCGCACCTCGCGCGAGGTGGCGCGAAAGGCGCGGCTGGTCGCCGGTGAGCTGCTCGAGTGCGCGCCGACCGACGTCGTGTTCGCCGACGGCCGGGCGCACGTCGCCGGCATGGCCGGACGCAGTATCGAGCTCGGCGAGCTGGCGCGCGGATCGCTCCGGAGCCCGACGCTCTTGCTGGAGGGCGCGCCGGGGCTCCACGCCTGCGCCTTCTTCCGGCCGGAGACCGTCACGTGGGCGTTCGGCGCGCACGCCTGCGCTCTCGAGGTCGACGTCGAGACGGGCGCGGTGCGGCTCCTGCGATACGCGGCCGTGCACGACTGCGGCCGCCCTCTCAATCCGATGGTCGTCGAGGGCCAGCTCCACGGCGGGATCGTTCAGGGGATCGGCGCCGCGCTGGGCGAAGAGCTGATCTACGACGGCGGCGGACAGCTCTTGACGGGCTCCCTGATGGACTACGGGGTGCCGAAGGCCGATGAGGTGCCGCCTCTCGACGTCGTCGCGCTCGATTTCCCGTCCACTCGCAACGAGATGGGCATCAAGGGCGTCGGCGAGAGCGGGATCATCTCGCCGGTGCCGGCGATCGCCAACGCGGTCGAGGACGCGCTGGCCGACCGCGACGTCGCGATCGAGCGCGTGCCCCTCACGGCCGCCAGCGTTTGGGAAGCGCTGCGAAGCGCTCAGCGGCCGTCGGGATCCCGGTAGTGCCGGAGGAGGTAGACGAGCAGCGTTTCTTTGTCCTCGGGCGGAATCGGCGCGCCGTACTTGATCATGCGGTCGAGCGTGTCGGACCAGCCCCTGGGCCCGAAGCGCTGCTGCACCGCGACCTCGACGCTGTGACAGATCACGCAGCGCATGACCAGCTCCCAGCCCGGCGTCTGGGGGATCGGCGTGTTCTGAGCGGACGCGAGCGCGAGGCGAAGGCCCAACGCCATCCCGGCGGTCAACGCCAGGAGGGCCGCGGTCCGCAGGCTACGCCACATCAACCTTGACAGCGTGGATCACGTTCCAGCGGTAGCCGAGTCGGTTGAACGCGCGACTCGTCGGCTGGATGCGACCAAGGCTGTCGGACGCCCGCGCCATCACGGTGTGGGCGCCCGGCTTGGCGTCCCATTCGGCCTCCCACTTGCGCCAGGAGTAGCGGTCCCAGCGACCGGTGAAAGTCCCCGGCGACCAGCTCTGGCCGCCGTCGGTCGAGACGTCGATACCGGTCAACTCGCCCTCGCCGCTCCACGCCCAGCCCCACACGGGTGTCCTCCCCGCTGGCAGCTTGGCGCCTTCCGTCGGGCCGACGATGACGGATTTCACCTCGAGCGACTGGAGCGAGTAGATTTCCTTCTCGTTGTCGGCCCGCGGCGCCGTGTAGTTCGACTTCATGTAGAAGCCGTCAAACTCGTCGGCGAGGACGATGATCCGCTCGAGCCACTTGACGGACGCCGAGCCGACGAACCCGGGGACGATCGCGCGCGCCGGGCCGCCGTGCAAGTGCGGAAGCGGTTTGCCGTTCATCTCGAGCGCGATCATCGTGTGCGGCTCGAGCGCCTTCCAGATCGGGACGCTGCGGATGAAATCCGGCGCCTGCAGCGTCGGCGGCTTGTCAAGGCCGTCGAACGCGACGTGCCGGCCGGTCGGCCGCGGCCTGGCCAGGGACAGCACGTCGGCGAGCCGCACGCCCTTCCACGCGGCGTTCCCGACGGCGCCGTTCTCCCACTGGATGCCCGAGGCCCGCGGCTTGTGGAAGGAGCGACCGTTGCCGGCGCATTCGAGGGTCACGTCCTGCGTGAACATGGAAAGCTTCTGCAGATCGTCCAGGCGGAGGACGAGGGGGTTGTCCACCTCGCCCTCGATTTTCACCGACCACTGCGCCGGGGCGATCGGTGCGGCGTCGTAGTTGTTACGGACGAAGAACACCTCGTCCGGCGTGTGGTAGGCGGTCAGGTCTCCGAGCCGCGCCTCCAGGTTGATGGGGCGCGGGCTCCGTACGATGAGCCGGTCCTTGCCCGGAACGGGCGCGGAGGGTTGCTGGGCGCGCGCGCCGGTCGCTCGAAGGAGCGCGATGGCGGCGCCGCTGGCGATCAAGAAGCCCCGTCGTGTGGTGGTCATGGGTACCCCCTTGCGCGCGCAATATTACACAACCGCATTTGCCGTTCCACCCTCCGGCGCGCGTGCCGCGTATAACTTAGCGAGATGGACGAACGCACATTCGCCCGCGCCGTGGAGGCATACGCGCGCCGGCTGTACGCGGTGGCGTACCGGCTGCTCGGCAACCGGGCCGACGCGGAGGACGCCGTCCAGAGGGCCTTGCTGAAGGCCTTCGAAGCGCGGGAATCCTATGCGCCGCGGTGGGCGGTGTCCACGTGGCTCTATCGCGTGCTCACGAACGTCTGTATCGACGAGCTGCGCCGGCGCCGACGCACGCCGCCCGAGCCGCTCCCCCGCGGGCGACCGGGCTCAGCGGTGGAGCGCCTCGACCTGACGCGCGCGCTGGAGACCGTTCCCCGCGAGGCGCGCGTGCTGCTGGCGCTCCACTACGTGAACGGTCTCGGCTACCGGGAGCTCGCAACGATCAGAGGAATTTCCGTCAACACGGTCAAGAGCCAGCTCGCACGGGGTAAGGCAATCCTGAAGCGAGCGCTGGAGGAATAGAGACATGGATCGTATCGACGTCATGCTCGAAGAGTTCTTCGCTCCCGAGGCTCCGCGCGATCTCGCGTCGCGGCTTCTTGGCGGTCTCCGTGCCAAGCGGGTCGAGCTCGAGGCGCTGGCCGACAGGTTCAGGATCGAGGCGACCGAGCGTGGTGTAGCGCGGCTTCGCCCGGGACGCGGCGACCACGGCGCGTCCGCCCGCGCTCGCGCCCACGCCGAGCGCGCACGGCAGGAGCTACGCGAGTACCTGGCCGGACGCCGGACGTTCTTCACGGTGGCGGTGGACCTCGCGGGCGTGGCCGACTTCCAGGCCCGCGTGCTCGCCGAGGCGGTGCGCATTCCGTTCGGCGAGGTCGACTCGTACGCGGCCCTCGCGCGACGCGTGGGACATCCGCGCGCCGCGCGCGCCGTTGGCAACGCGCTCGGCGCCAATCCGGTGCCGGTGATCGTGCCGTGCCACCGCATCATCCGCGGCGATGGGACCTGGGGTCACTACGCGTTCGGCGGCGAGATGAAGACCCGGCTGCTGCGGCTCGAGCGCTCGACGCCCGCGCTCATCGGTTGCACGAGCACGCGGATCGTCTGCCGCCGGGGCTGCGCCCACGAGCAGCGGGTGACCGAGGCGAATCGGGTCGTCTTCGCGTCGGTCGCCGACGCCGCGAGCGTAGGGTACCGGCCCTGCCGCGTCTGCCGTCCGTCATCTTTGCCCGGGAACGCGACCCCATAGCGGTGCTGGTTGCAAGCTTCTTGGGCGTGCTCCGCCTCGCGACGACCGCGGCCTAGACGGCGCCGACCAGGCGGCGGTCGGAATCGTACCGCAGCCGGGCGAGCGCGTCGTCCTTGTCGGTCCAGAGCACCTCGTCGACCTCGTGGTCGTGGTCGCCGACCTTCTCGAGCGGTCGCATCAGGAACCAGCGAACCGTCTTCTTGATCTGCCGGCCGTCGCGCCGGAACCAGTAGGTCACGGGTGCGAGCTCGCGCTCCAGCTCGCAGCGGTACCCCGTCTCCTCGCGCACCTCCCGGAGCGCCGCCTCCGCGCTCGTCTCACCCGGGGCCAACGCGCCTTTCGGCAGCGTCCACACGGGTTGACCGCGCAAGTCGCGGGCTCGGATCAGCAGAACGCGGCGCCGCTCGTCGAGGACGAGGCCACCGGCGGAGAACTCGAGCAGTACGCGAGAGTCGTCGGGCACATCCCGATCATACCTGCGTCACCCCGCGTGATACCATTCCTCGCGGCCTTCACTTCACCTGCGCCGAGGCATACGAACGTGTGACGGATCGCGTCGACCTTCTCGCGCACTTTCCTCCCGGCTTCACGCCGCGCCCCGAACAGGCGCGACTCCTGGCATCGCTCGCCGACGCGATCGCCGAAGCCCTCGACGACCCGGCAGCGCCACGCGTCTTCGTCGTCGAGGCGCCGCCCGGTGTCGGCAAGAGCCATATCGCCATGGCGCTGGCCCGGTGGAGCGGCGACGCCTACCTCCTGACGTCTCAGAAGCTTCTTCAAGATCAGTACGAGCGCGAGTTCGGCAGCGACCTGCAGCTCGTGAAGGGGCGCGACAACTACCGTTGCGAGCGGTACCCGGAGGTGCCCGTGCCGACCTCCCGGGGCATGTGCCGCCGACCGCGCGGCCCGCTGTGCCAGTGCCCGTACGCGCGGGCGAAGGCAGCCGCGCTCGGCGGTCCGGTCTTCTGTACCAACACCGCGTATTTCGCGACGCTGCGCTACTGGCGCGCCGAGCAGCTCCGCAAGCGTCGCCTGCTGATCATCGACGAGGCGCACAACCTTGAAGCCCAGCTCGTCAACGTCTTCACCGTCGCCTTCCCGCCCGCAGAGACCAAGGCGTGGTTCGGCGGGCCGCTGCCCTGCCTCGAGACCGCCGAGGAGTACCGGAGCCTCATGCGCGAGCACCTCGAGCGGCTGGAAGGCCAGCTCGAGTCGCTCGATCGCGCGCTCGAAGGCCTGCGGCCCCCCGGCGTCTCACCCGAGAGCCTTCTGACCATGCCGCCCTCTCGGGCGGAGCAAGAGCTGCTGGCAGAGCGCGAGATTCTCGAGGTCGCCCTCGCCCGCATCCGCTACTTCGTGGACGCGGAGGACCGAGAGTGGATCGTGCGCTATCCGCCCGAGCCCGGTGCCACGCTCGAGCTGGTCCCGCTCACGGTGACGTCGATGGCCCGCGAGCTCTTGAGCGAGTCTGCCGACTTCGTGGTGCTCTCCTCCGCCTACCTCGGGCACCGGAGCGCGCTCGCTGAGTGCGTGGGCCTCGAGGAGACCGCTGTCCGCTCGTTCGCGAGCGATTCGCCGTTTCCGCTCGCCCAGCGGCGGATTGACTACCGTCCCGTCGGCGCGCTTTCGAAAGCCACCCTCGCCCGGCTCGAGCCGGCGCTCTTTGCCGCGGTCGCCAAAATCCTCGACGGGCACCCGCGCGAGAAAGGGCTGATCCACGCGCCGTCGTACGCCGCCGGCCGGCGTCTCGTCGCCGACCTCGCGGCGCGTGGGCCGGCGTTGGCGCGCCGGCTTATCTGGGTCGAGTCCACGGAAGCCAAGGCGCGCGCCCTCGAGGTGCATCGGACTTCCCCGGCGCCGACGGTGCTCGTCTCGCCGTCACTCCGGGAAGGCGTGGATCTGCCGGACGATTTCCTCCGCTTCCAGGTGATGACGAAGGTGCCTTACCCGGACCTCGGCGATCCATGGACCGCCGCACGGCGGGCGCGGGATCCCCGCTGGTACGCGCTCGAGACGGCGAAGGCGCTGGTGCAAGCGTACGGCCGGTCGTGTCGCCACGCGGACGACTTCGGCGTCACGTATATCCTCGACGGTCAATTCGAGCGCTTCCTCGCGCACTACCGCGCGCTCCTGCCGCCGTGGTTCCTCGACGCGGTCTACGCGGCGATGCGCGCGCGGCACCCGGAGGCGTTGACGGACTGCTAGCTTCGGGCGCTGGCAAGACTGCGGCGCGGTGCTCGCGCGGGACCCTAGCGAGCCCGCGCGGCGCTTGGCCGGCTGGCGCCGGCGGCCGAGCGGCCGGCGATTCGCCCGAAGACCGCGCCAGCCATCAACCCTGCCCCACCCGGGTAGTTGTGATAGAAAAGTCCGCCCACCAGCTCGCCGGCGGCGAAGAGGCCGGAGATCGGACGCTGCTCACAGTCGATGACCTGGCCCTCACTCGTGATCCGCAGGCCGCCGAACGTGAACGTGATGCCCGTCGTGACGGCGAAGCCCACGTACGGCGGGCTGCGCCCAGTTCGACTTGGGGGGCGTGATCCCGCGGGTCGCCTTGCCGTCCTTGATGGCCGGATTGTAGGTGCCGGCCTGGACGGCCGCGTTGTACGCGCGCATCGTGGCGACGAATCCGTCGACGTCGATCTCGAGCTTTCGCGCGAGCCCCTCGAAGGTCGCGTCCTCGGCCTTGGTGACCTCGCGGATCCGGTACTCCTCCCGCAGGAGATGCACGACTTTCTGGTCGAAGATCTGGAAGGCCGTCCGGCGCGGTTGCCCGATGACCGCGCGCCCGTACTTGACGTAGGTGTAGTTGCGGAAGTCGGCGCCCTCGTCGACGAAGCGCTCGCCCCGAAGATTCACGATGAGCCCGAGCGGGTAGGAATGCTTCTGGAAGTTGTCGCCCACCTTCCGGTCGCCGTGCCACGGCGCGTTCAGGTCCCACTGGACGGAGTGGCAGCCGCTCCAGTGGCCCCACGGCAAGGCGCCGATGTCGAGGGCCATCCGGATCCCGTCGCCGGTGTTGTACGGCGTGCCGCGGACACGCGCGAGCTCCCAATTGGGTCCGAGATAGCGCGTGCGCATCTCCGGATTCGCCTCGAAGCCGCCCGACGCGAGCACGACCGCTCCCGCCGGGATGGTCTCGGTGCCGGTCGGTGTCCGCACGGCGACGCCGGTGACGGCGCCGCGGTCGTCGGTCACCAGACGCGTCACCTTCGTCTCGAACCGCACGTCGACGCCGTTCTTGGCCGCCGACTGGTACTCCATGTCGATGAGCCCGGGACCGCCTCCGACCGCCTCCAGCACGAGGCCGCCCCAGAACCGGAAGCGCCCGCCGACCTTGTAGGCCTGCCGGCCGAACATGGGGATCCAGCGGACCCCGCGATCGCGCATCCAGCGCACCGTCGGCAGCGACTCGCGCACCAGCTGCATCGCCATGTCGGGATCGGAGCAGTCCTCGGTGACCCGCATGAGGTCGTCGTAGAACTGCTCCTCCGTGTACGGATCGACCTCCATCGAGGCCTTTTCTTCATCGGAGAGATCGCCGACCAGCTCGCACAGCTCCTCGAAGCTCTTGAAGGCGAACCGGAAGCCGCCCGCGGTGAAGAAGCCGTTGCCACCGCGCCACGCCTCGGGCGCCTTCTCGAGCACGAGGACGCGCGCGCCGTGCTCGCGCGCCGAGAGCGCGGCGCACATGGCCGCGTTGCCGCCGCCGATGACGATGACGTCGTATGCCATGTGGGTTACCCGATGATCTCGCTGATCTGGATCTGCGGCTGGATGTTCGTGTAATTGGGCACGTCCCCCATGATCTCCTTGGCGTGCTGGCCCATGCCCTTCTGGAAGCCGTCGAGCGAATTGAAGTAGACGTGTCCGATCGCCACGTACGGCGCCGGAGCGCCGGGCGCGCCACCGGCCACGCCCTTGTCGACCTCGGTGCGGACCAGCCCGAAGCTGCCCAGGCGCTCGCGCACGAGCTTCATGTGCCGGTTGACGTAGTAATCGTGGTCGAACTTCTTGCCTTCGGCCGTCGCGTAGAACACGGAGATGCGGACCATGATGACCTCCTGGCTCGCCGGATACATCCACCGGCGGGGCTCAAACTATGCGGCCCCGGGGCCAGTGTCAAGACGAGAAACTCGGGCGCGAGACTCCGCGGATACGGCCTTGCTTTTCGTAGTCGATGATCGTCCGCGACAGAGTGTCCCTTGCGATTTTTCGCTTGACAGCTTTCTGCGTGAGTAGTCGCCGCGGGTCGGCAGCACGTGGTGAATGTCACCCCAGCGGTCCACAGAAGCGCGGAGATGTCATCGCGGGTGCGTTCGCAGAAAAATGTCGGTCGGGCCGCGATCGCCGCTCGTCGCGCCTCGCAGATGGCTCCGAAACTCGGGTGTAGAGTCGCCCCATGTAGAAGGGGACTCGCCATGGACACGCTCTCACTGGACCGTCTGGGTGATGAGATCGCCGAGCTGTCGGCCCACCTCGACGCTGCGACCGCCCGCCTCCTCGATCTCATCCGCGAGTTCGACGCCCGAGAGGGCTGGAACACCGGCTTCCGCTCCTGCGCCGCCTGGCTGAGCTGGCGCGTAGGGCTCGACCTGGGGGCGGCCCGCGAACGCATCCGCGTGGCGCGGGCCCTGGGAACGCTGCCGCTGCTGGCCCAGGCCCTCGCCCGTGGAGAGCTCTCGTACGCCAAGGTCCGGGCCCTGACCCGCGTGGCGACCCCGGAGACGGAAGAGCGACTGCTCGCGGTGGGACGCGCCGGCACGGCCGACCACGTCGAACGCATCGTGCGAGGCTGGCGGCCAGGGCCATCACATCCGTCACTGGGCCCAAGGGGGCACGATGCGGAGGGGCTTGTTCTGCACGCGCGGACCACCACCCCGAGATGGCTGGGGGAGCGCCTGGACGTGGGCTGGGCGATCGACGTCTTGCACCCCTCAGCGCGCTAGAGCGTAAACGGCACTAACTTCCGGAACGGGCGTGCGCCAGCATCTCGATCAGCACGGTGCGGCTCTCGTCCGCCGTCCGAACCTCGCGCGGGAACGCGATGCGCACGCCGTGCAGCCGTTCGCCACTGCGGAGCCGCAACCTGAACCCCAGCCGATCGACGGCCACCATCGTCGCCTCGTCGGCCGGCTCGCCTGCGAAGTGGCGCGCGTAGGCGATCAGCGCGTCGGCGTGGTCC
>WNEZ01006422.1_pt1 | contig 17950 bp, 17 predicted proteins | sample 5400521 | NCBI WGS metagenome assembly WNEZ01 (sample SAMN13153339, study PRJNA577476) | soil metagenome | isolation source: 120 cm saprolite under Douglas fir tree site 2 hole 1 replicate 1 | place: USA:California | collected 2015-04-18
CCAACGCCGATGGCAAGCATGGGGCTCGTCTCCCCTGCCGCAGGCGCGAAGAATGCAGTGACCTCCTCGTCGTAAAACGTCGAGCCGGTCGCGCCCACCGCCAGCGCGTAGGCGGCCAGATAAAGCCGGCCGCCGAGGATCCCGGCCTCCAGCTGCGCCGCGCGGTAACCGCGGGCGCCGAGTGCCGAGGTCGCTGCTCCAAGGTCGGCCATCAGGAAGATCACGGCGGCAGCCTGGGCCAGGAGTGCCTGCTCCAGACAGAGGTAGCCGGCATCCCGGCGGAAGGCGCCAGTCTTGATCAGAATCAATTCCCGGGAGCGCGGGTCCAGGCAGTAGGCGCCGGACGATAGACCGTCGACGGCGTTGACGATCAGGAACAGCTGGTTGATGGCAGCCGCCGGGTCATGGAAGTCGCAGGAAAGAGGGTCGAGAGCTGGCGCCAGGATGGTCGACAGCTGTCGAAACGTGATCGGATCGCTAGTGAAGCGGCGGCTCGAGCCCCGACGCAGGATGACGCGCTCGATCCGATCGGGCGGCGACTTCATGGGGTTGAGCTGGATGCGGTCACCGGCCAGGACGCGCATGTCGTGCGCGTAGCGCACCTTTCGAAAGGCCCCAACCTCCGAGGTGGACCGAAAGCGCGAGGCATCGTGCGCTCCCATAGCGTCGGCGTATTCGATCTCACGACTCGAGAGCGGCCGAACCTCGGGGTTGATCTCGGGCGGTTCGGTAGGAGCGGGCTGAACCATTGCACCGTCGCCCAGTGGGACCATGGCCAAACTGACCTCATGGCGGCCGTCGAGCCCTAGCAACCGGTCGACCTCGTCGTCGACGAAACTAAGGAGCAAGCGGGCTGATATCCGCATGGCCTGCGCGACGGCGAACAGGTTGGCGAGCATCATGCCACTATCCCAGTAGAGATGCCGGTAGCCGCGGGCCTCGTACTTCCACATCGTCCGCCAGTAGATTCCGCTCAGGACCACTGTCACGGGAGCGGTGGCGACGGCGGGATCGTTCGCGGTCGCGGCGAGGAGGTGACCGCGGTTGTCGGTCGCCCGCAGCGGACGGAGGGCGTGCTCCTTCGGATGAAAGTGGTAGACGCCGGCCTCCAGTCCGTCGATGTCGCCGGTTACGACGTAGAGCTCGACCGGGTAGAGGGCGCCAGCACAGGCATAGGCCCGAAAGTAAAAGGGCTCGCCGTCGAATTCACGGACCCGGGTGACGCCGGCACAGTAATAGAGGATGTGGCCGAGGGTCTCGAGCGTCAGGCGAGTGGGTTCAGGCGGCGGCGCCTGCCGGGGCGCGGGCAGCTGGATGAAGGGCCGGTCGACGTATTCCTTGAAGGGCCAGGGCTTGATCTGCCAGTCCATACCGCGGCCTGGGCGACGAACGCTGGCATAGGTGTGATTCGTCCGCCGATGGAACTCCAGGACGTCGAGCGGCATGGCATCAGACTAGGATTTGGCGCAGGTAATCGGCACGCAGGAGGGCGAAAGGCGGCAAGCTCCATCTCAGCCGGCTGTGACTCGGAAGACCCGGTCGCCCGCACGCACCTTTTCCGCCACCGTGAAGGCAACGTCGGCGCCCGGTCCGGCTGTAGGGGGGCAAAAGTCGATTCAATTCACATAGCACGCGCGTAGGCTGCTGGAGACCACGAAGAGTCAACGCGACACCACCCGTACTTGAACGGAGCCTTGCCTACAGATCCAAAAGGGGCGGTGTCGGCTATTCTGGCGTCCCGCCGCTCCAGTACGACCCGATGTGGCGTGCCCAGATCGAGAAGGAATTTGCCGAGGTCTGGTGCCGTCCGCCGAAAGCGTCGGGCGTGCCATTCCACCTACGCGGTGCGCACGTTCCTAGTGGGTGGGCCCGTCGACTGAGAACACCCCTTCGCGATTGCGTGGCCGTCGTCTAGCAAAGCAAGCTGGTCTCGGATACTCCAATAACGATGGAGACCGCGTTATCGGTCATTGAGATCATCATCGGGCTGATCCTGACCTGGGCAGGCATCAGCCGGATCGAACTCGAGACGCTGCCCAAGGCCTGAACCGCGACCAGATTGACAAGCAGGCGAAATCCGGCATAGACGATTGAGAAGAGCATCGAGGAGCTGTACGACGTCAGTCTAGATGGCTTCCGGTCATCCGACTCACTAACTGCACCCCACAGCTTGACGCCAAGGCGGAAACTTCAAACAGTCACTATCGGCCAATTCGTAGACTGGCTCTGCCATGCCGTCCGCAGCTTCCGAACCTGCCATCTTGGTCACCGGACTCAAAAAGCACTACGGATCGACGCATGCGGTAGACGGCCTGACGTTCGACGTCGCGCCAGGTGAAGTGTTCGGCCTGCTCGGGCCCAACGGTGCGGGAAAGACCACGACCGTCGAGATACTCGAGGGCTATCGGCAGGCCGATGCGGGGACGGTGCGGGTGCTCGGCCTCGATCCGTGGCGTGACGGTGCCCGATTGCGGCCGCGCATCGGCGTCATGCTCCAAGAAGGTGGGCTCTACCCCGGCCTGCAACCGCTGGAGTTGCTCCGGCTATTCGCCGCATACTACGACGGGCCCGAGGATCCGGCGAAGCTGCTCGACACCGTCGGACTGCGTGACGCCATCCATAACACAGTTCGCCGGCTCTCGGGTGGGCAGCGTCAGCGCCTCTCCCTCGCGTGTGCCCTCATCGGCAATCCCAGCGTGGTATTCCTCGATGAACCAACTGCTGGGATGGACCCGCGCGCACGCGCGACCACGTGGCAGCTTGTTCGTGACCTCGCCCAGCGCGGTGCGACCGTTCTACTCACGACGCACGCGATGGACGAAGCCGAGCAGCTGTGCGATCGGGCCGCGATCGTCAACAGCGGACGGCTCGCTGCACTGGGCTCTCCCGCCGAGCTGACGCGAAGGGGCACGGCTGAAGAGATCCGCATTACGACCTCGTCGTGTGTTGACGTCCCCGCGCTGGCGTCCGCGCTTTGCGTGAACGAAAGCGACGTCCTCAAGCAACGCAGTGGCGAGTACATTGCGCGCGCCGCGGGCACGCCGGCACGCATCGCGGATCTCGCCAGCTTCCTGCGCGACCACAATGTCACACTGATTTCGCTTCAGGTCGGTCATTCCTCGCTTGAGGAGGTCTTCTTGAGGTTGACAGCCGAGGACACGACGTGAGGCGTGAGGCACTCGTCGCGCAGATCAGAGCGGAGACGGTCCTACAACTGCGTCGCGGTGAGAACATGCTCGTCACACTCGCCATTCCGCTCGGCATACTCTTTTTCTTCACAAACGTCGACGCCATCAACACTGGCTACACGCACCCGGTCGACTTCTTGGTTCCTGGGGTGCTCGCGCTGTCGGTCATGGCATCGGCGATGGTGTCGCTTGGCATCGCGACCGGATTCGAGCGCCGCTACGGCGTGCTGAAGCGGCTGGGCTCGACGCCGCTCTCGCGCAGCGGGCTGCTCATCGCGAAGATGGCCACGGTGATAGCGCTGGAGATCGTACAGGTCGTCCTCGTTGTACTCGTCGGCGTCATGATCGGATGGCATGTCCCGACGGGGATGATCGCGGCGGTGGGCCTGCTGTTGCTCGGTAGCATCGCATTTGCCGGCATCGGACTGCTGATGGCAGGCACGCTACGCGCCGAGGCCAACCTTGCGGCGGCGAACGCGCTGTTCCTCGTGCTGCTGTTCCTCGGCGGCATGGCGTATCCGCTGTCGAAGCTGCCCAACGCGATCCAGGACGTGGCGAGGCTGCTACCGGCGGCCGCTTTGTCGGAGACCCTGCGTGCGGTACTGGCAGCCAAGTCCTTCCCCGTGGGCGAATTGCTGGTGCTCCTCGCGTGGGCAGTACTCGCGCCGCTGGCCGCCGCGCGCTGGTTCAGGTGGGAGGAGTAGCTATACCTTCAGGACTGCGTCGGTCGCGCTGCTGGGCGTGACGACATGTCGACTCAACTCCCGCCAGCTCGCCGCTGGGGTTCCAAAGCCTACAGACTGGTCGCCCCGGCTGGACAACGGTACGGTCTGTCAGGTCGTCAGGTCGCGCAGATGCCGGGCATCAATGCCATCCTCTTGGCGTTGTAGGAGGGCAAAAGTCGAGCCAATAGGGGAGGAAGGTGGTATGGTGCGGCGACCCTCTTGTCATATCTGTGGAGGAAAGAGCCCTGTAGGGTGGCAAAAGTCCGTCCGGCCCTGGGCAACTGGCTTTGCCCTCCGCGCTTCAGAGTGTTGCCTTCTTACCAGGGCGCCCTTAGGCACATACATATAGGATGGGCTCGCGCGCCGGCGGGGATGGCGAGCGGCTGTTCGGTCAAGCGGTTCCAGGGAGACGAGGGTCGATGCCCTGGGCAGGCCGTCTGCTGGCGTTGCGACAAGTGGTATCGCTTGACTATGGGTGGTCTTCAGCTATCCGCTGGCTTGCCGTCTGAATTGGATCGACTTTTGCCCTCCTGCAGCGACAAACCCCAGCTCGCGGAGGTAGGTTGCCGGTAAGCTTCTCGGGCTCGGAACCGAAAGGAGTCCAGCCAGAGGCGGCCGTGCCCTCAGGCATTCGGGGTCGTTGGTTAGCTGGAGGCGGCCAGGTCGGACGTGGCCACGAGGAAGCCTCCGATACCCTGGCCGGTCGCCTGGCCCGGCGCGGTGTCTTTGACCCATCGGTACAGCGGGTGCCCGTTGTAAAGGACTTGGCTCCCGTCCGGCCCGGCGAACACGCTCAGCGTGCCGGTGACGGAGGCCGAACCGGTCGGCGTGCCGGTCGCCAACAGGACTGGGGGCCAGTTGACGGCGCAGGTTCCGGTGCAGGTTACTTTGGTCGAGTTGTCCGTGGTCCGATAGTAGAGGGTTAGTCCCTGGCTGTCGGTGAGGACAGTCTTCGAAGTTCCCGCCACCGTTAGCGACGCCGTCTGGATCAGAGCAGGGCTGGGCGATGGGCGGGGGGTTGGGCTTGACGTCGTTCCTGCGGTGGAGGTGCCGCAAGCGGCCAGCGCCAGGGGTACGAACGCCAAGGCCAGTGTTGCTCGAAGAGCTCGCATATTCGTGGTTGCCTCCTTGATCAGCTGGTCTCTTAGAGCTGGGGCGCTTGTTTGTTCCTACGCCGCTAGGTTACATGCCGGCCGGCCCGCGTCCAAATCTGCAAAGCGGCACCAAACGGTGGGGTGAAAAAGCTCAATCATCTTTAGGCAGTTGCACGCTCCTACGGCGTGTGACCTGGTCGATCGCGACTTTCGGCGCTCGGAACCCGACCAGCTGTGGGTCGCCGACATCACCGAACACCCGACCCGCGCAAGGTGTTGTGGGGCGGCAAAAGGCACGCGGTCACGCGGCCCATTCATAGCTGTGATGGAGGTCGCCTAGGATCGGACGGCAAACGAGCTTGCCGGACGGCCGACGGTCCCTGACTTCCGGCGTCATCAAGGCCAAGCTCCGGTGCGGCCGATCTCGGTTGTAGTAAGCGACGAACTCCCTCAGGAGTGATTGCAGCTGCGGCTCATTCAGCACGATCAGGTGGTCGAGACACTCCCGCCGGAAGGTTCCCACCATACTCTCGGCGATGGCATTCGCCCTCGGGGCCATCACCGGCGTCCGGATATCGCGCATGCCGACCCTCCCCATCCGCGCATCGAAGTCCGCGCCATAAGCCCCATCCCGGTCATGAATCAGATAGCGCGGCTGCCGACCCTCCGGCGTGGCATTCAGGAGCTGCAGCCAGACCCAGGCCACCGTTGGGTGCTCGGTGACATTCAAGTGGGCCAAGTGGCGGCGTGCATGCTCGATAAAGAACAGCACGTAGAGCGTCTTGAAGGTCAGGGTGTGCACGACGAGCAAGTCGACGGCCCAGATCCCGGCGATCTCGTTGTGCAGGAAGGTGCGCCAGGCCAGGCTTGGCGAACGAGCCGTCTGCAGGCGCCGGCAGCGCCGGATCGATCGGGCACTCACGATGAGGCCGAGCTTGAGCAGCTCGCCTCGAATCCGCTCGGTTCCCCACAGTGGGTTCTCGCTGGCCATCCTCCTGATGAGGAGACGCACTTCAGTCGATAGTCGAGGACGGCCGAGCCGGGTTCGCGATCGCCACTGCCAGTACCAGCGCCAGCCGCGCCGATGCCAGCGAATGACCGTCTCGGGCCGGACGAATAGAAGGTAGCGGCGCCAGTCTGGAAGGAGGCGCCGGACCAGAACCCAAATGAGCCGGTCACGCGGCTGGAGCGAGAGGCGGCGCCTCGGTCGCAAGGCCACCTGGAGCTGCTGGCGAAGCAGCAGATTCTCCAAGATCAGGTCGTTCCGACCGCGGACAGCCGACCGAGTAGTACCGATGATCAACGAAAGGAGCTCAAGCACCGCCGAAGGATAGCCGTTCGGCATTCTCCCCTATTGGGCCTGACTTTTGCCCTCCGACAGGGTCTCGATCCTGCGGCGGTAGTCGTGCCCGGGAATTTCGTAGCTGATCTTGCTACGGCAACCTTCGTCCAGATGAACGCAAACACGAAGGCCCTGGGGGAGGAGCGGAGGTCGCGGCATTTCCTGGCTGGAGGCTACGGCATTTCCAGAAAGAGGGTTCCGTTGCGGAGGAGTTGAAGACGAGGCGAAGTCCCGTTCAAGTCGAATTGAAGTTGAGGAGCCTGGTACCCTCAAAATGACGGTGTTGACGGGGTCCGCACTGGAAATACTGTAGCCGGAGTTGAAGTTCCGTTGAAGTTAAGGCGAAGTTCAGAAGAAGTCGCAGCGAGTCTTAGGAGTTTTGCAGTCGCAATGGCTTCGGCGTCGTGCAAGTAGCGGGTCTTGATCGGCAAGCTCGAAGAGGTCGGCGGCAATACATACATCTATATATGTGCCGGAGGCGTGCTATGGGCCCGTCCGGTTACTGCGGAGAGACAGCTTCAGCGGCATCGTGAGCGCGCTCGGCAAGCGAGCTCCAAATCAGTTAGATGAATAAGCCTAAATTTCGTAGCGCTGAGCGCGTGGATTGGAGGGAAATCCTCGTCGTCGGCTAGGCTGCCAGGGGCAATATGCGCTTGCCTCTCCAAGATGTGTCCTGAGAGGGTTCGAGTCCCGTCGAACCCGCGACAACCTTAAGCAGCCTGATCGAGAATCCGCTTTCCCCTCCAGGTCGCGTCCTTCTCAAGGCCATCGATTCCGGTCGTCCATGACTGGTATCGATCTAAATCCACCGAGCCGTTAATTTCCACATCACCAGCGCGAACCGGTCCAGAGAACCCAGTCCCCATGGCAGGCTCGAGTTAGACAACCGCATCAGTCAGGGTCCGTGCACCGGTGCTGCCAACTCCTGCATCACCGCGGCGGTCATTGTAATGACAGCGACCGCATCCGTCCGCGTCCACTCTATTGCCGCGGCAACCTCGTCGGCATGCCGTGCCGGATGCGTCAGGACCTTGAGCGCTTGGCGAAGCAATCGAAGGCGCTCAGCTTTGTCGAGCTCGCGGGTGTTAGTTACCAGCTTTGCCAGCTGCTCATCCTTATCGCGAAGCGCTCGGGTGAGCGCCTCAATAACGTCGCGGCAGCACCCCACCGCCTCTCGGTACTCGCCTCGCAGCATGGCCGCTTTCGCTTTCCTCAGATGGCCAGAGGCCTCGTCAAAGGCCGGGCCAAGGCCGTCGAGAAGTGGAACCTCCAGGAGCATCAGCTTCGCGTAGCCGAGCTGGCCGAGCACCTTGATCCAGCTGGTCTGATTGACTTCGAACGGCTCTCCGCGATTGTCGTAGTGAACGGTCCCACTCGGGTCGGCGATCGTTGAGAGCCACGAAGCCAGACCCACAGGACTCGATCCGGAGCCCGGATGCGGGGATGGGGATTGGTGCGCAACGCGACCTGGAGCTGATGGTGGAGCATCAGGTTTCGCGAGATCCCGGCGCGATCGAATGGCAGCGACGAACGGACGCAGCTCAAGGAGAAGTAATTCGGGCATCCGTCAGAGTAGCAACCTGCCGCTGAGGGGCGCCCGTCGAATTGGACCGCCTTCTGCCGCCCTTCGACCGGTGTGAGTGATAATCGCGAGGTCGACGTCGTCGAAATGGCCCAAACGAATGAGCTCGGCCTTGCTAACTATGAATTCGATGACGCCACTTTCCGGAGACCCAAGCGCCGATCGAGCTCGGCGACCTCTTCAGCCGGGGTCGCAAACAGGACGATGTCTCCATCGAGTTGACCACGCACCTCGAGCAGGCCCAAACCTGCACCTAGCATCGCTGCCACCTGGGCGCGGTGGCCACAGGCATGTGCAGCGTGCGTTGAGGGATTGGAATACGGGTGCTCTGGCAAAACCAGGGCATCGAGTTCACCAATGATCGCGACTGTTGCGGAAGACTCGCGGCCACGGAGCCAACCATTGACGCCGGTTATTGCAAGCCCGGCCTGGTGTTCAATTCCGTTCGAGGAGAAAAACTCAGCGACACGCCTAGCCGCCCTCGTCTCCCTGAATCCTGTCTCAGGTTCCCGTTCGATTTCGCGGCTGGTGGCCACGACCCAATCTGCATGGCGGTCGATGGCCCGGATCGCCTTTCGTTTCAGGGACTCTAGTGTCATCGGCTTCTCACGGCGCGTTGCGGGACATCGGCGATCGAAAGCCGGGTCGGCCTCGGCGACTGTGCCCCTCCTGGCCGATTAGCGAATACTTAAGGTTCGGGCCGTCTTCATGACCCAGCAAAGCCGTGCTTGCCGTCTGCGAAGCTGGCGTCCGGCTCATTTTCGCCGTATACAAAGGGTGCAAAGACAAGTTCTCGCCCATCTGGATCCCGGTAGGTTACTGCTCCCGTAGCCACCCAGTAGGGATGCGATTCAACCGGCTTCACACCAGCCGCCTGCAAGCGTTCAATTGCTGCCTCCTTTGCGGCCGCATCTGGGAAGTACAAGCAGAGTTGCTCGTGAGGATCGACCACTAACGGTTCGACAGCCTCGACGATCTCGAATGACAGCGCTGGGGTAGGCATGCCGAAGATGGCCCCGTTGCTACCGTAGCTGCCCTCGAACGTCTCGTAGAGCGGCAGACCAACGAGGTCTCGATAGAAATGCACAGCCTCCTTGAAGTGGAAGTAGCGTCGCGCAAAGCGGATCGCACCGATCCTAGCGAGGCTATCCGGCCAGGCAGTCATCGGCCGAGCGACATGTCGGTTGGAACGTCCATCATTCCTGGACTTCGAACTCACAAGACACCTCCTAACTTAGTGGCTGATATTAGGATCCCCGACCATCTGACTAACCCTCGCACGAAATGACTAGCACGAACTGCGTTGGCCGCGCATGATCCCTGCAAGGGTAGGCCTGGATACCTCGGCCTTGCGAGCGAGCTCCATGAGGCTCCACCCTTTGCTGACGCAGGCGAGTTTGACCTTCTCGGTATCCAGCGTGACGAAGAGACCCGAGGGCGTCAATTCCGTCTTAAGGAGGAGAGCCCTGAGGAACCTGGAAGCCGGGAGTTCGGCGCTCATGGCTGGTCCAAAGACACGCCGAGCCGGGTCGCCCCATCCCCAGGGTTCTTGTCCGTCACCGTCCCAGGCCTAAAGGGATATATCCGACTAAGCTACTGCATTTAACACTTGCCGGAGGAAGCCTGTTTTGTGGCTAGAATCTGAACGTGGAAGGGCGCAGCCGCAAAGACAAGGGCACCAAGGCAAAGCGTCGGCCTAAGAGCAAGGACCGGCAGAAGCTGGCCAACCATCAAGGAAACTCGTTGAGCGGAATTCGAACTAACCCCATAGTGCTGTAGGGCGGCAAAAGTCCGTCCGCCCTCTGTGTGCGGGCTTGCTTTGCCCCTCTCAGGTTCAGAGTCGCCGCGTCTAACAAAGGCCCTCGGCCACACACAGATATAGGATGGGCTCGCTCCCGGCTCGGGCTGACGAAAGGGCTGTTTGGTTAAAACACCTCCAGGGCGCGACCCCTACCCCAGCACCGACGAACAGGTCCAGGGGCTGCGTGAGGCCGGGTGGGCCGACGCCCAGATCGCCGACGCCGTCTACGACGGCGCGCTCTTCAACCTCTTGGTGCGCCTCGCCGATGCCTTCGACATCCATCCCGACCCGACGTTCGATGCCGCCGGCATTCCGGGGTCCTGAGCCAACCCGACGGCGCCTGACCCTTACCTCGGGGCGTGCGTCGGGGCGTCAGTCGCCAGCAGATGCGTGGTCCCAACTAGCTGCAGCGCCACGGTGTGGTCAACGCCGCATTTTGCAGCGAGAAGCCATGGGCTTGTAATGCAAGGTAAATGGCGTTACCATGCCCTGTGTGGACGCTGCTGTGACCCAGATGCGGAAGGGGCTCCTCGAATACTGCGTGATGGCCCTGCTGGTCTCCGCTCCCCGGTACGAGCTGGCCAAGGTGGATGGGATGCTCACCACCGAAGGCACGATCTACCCGCTGCTGGCCAGGTTGCATCGGGATCGCCTCGTGGCCACCGAATGGCGGGAATCATCTGGCGGCCATCCACGCAAGTACTACCGGCTCACTATCGAGGGCGACCAGGCGCTGGCCTCCTTCCGCCGACAGTGGGCGACCCTGCGTTCCGCCGTCGACGAAATCCTGAAAGGAGGCAAGCCATGAGCGGCCCGCACGCGACCCAGATCATCGAGGGCTACGTCGCCCGGCTCGAAGCCGAGCTGGCCGGCCTGCCGGCCGATCGCCGACGCGAACTGGTGCAGGACGTCCGCGATCACATCGGCGAATCTCGGGCAGCCCTCGGGCGGGAGACCGATGCCGACCTGCACAACATCGTCGATCGCCTCGGCGAGCCGGCCGAGCTGGCGCGGGAGGCACGTGAGCGGGAAGAGGTGAAGCGGTCGAACGGCCAGCACTGGGGCTGGATCGAGGTGGCCGGCATCGTGCTGACTATCCTGGCCTGGCCGGCCGGCGCCATCCTGGTCTGGCTGTCCGGGGTCTGGAGCCGGCAGGAGAAGCTGATCGGCACATTGATCGGCGCAGTCGCCTTCGTCATCGGGTTCCCGCTCTTCGCTCCGCTGGTCGGCCCTACGCTAGGGCGGCTGGTGCAGACGCTGGGCGGCCCGACCCCGCTCCTCATCCCCACGCTGGGCTTCTTCAACGTCATCGGGGCAATCTACCTGGCCTTTCGGTTGAGCCGGCGGGAGACCGCGCTGTCCCGAGTCACCGTGTAGGTCTGCGGAGATCGAGGTTGGGCATCCAGCTGCGCGACCGGCGGGAGCAGGCAGCCGCGGTCGTGACGGCGCTCGGGTTGGGAGTGTGGATCATGTCCAGCTTCGGCAGCCACTCGCAGGGCTCAGGATTTGGGCGGATTGCCTACGTCGCGCCGGATGCATCCGGGCAGCCGCAGATCTTCACCGTGACTCCCGATGGCAGCCAGCAGCGACAGCTCACCCAAACTCCGGCCGCCAAGGCGTTTCCGGCATGGTCGCGCGACCGCACCAAGATTGCCTTCACCTCCATGGCCGGCGGCCCACCTGAGCTCTGGGTGGTCGCGGCCGACGGCAGCAACCTGCGGCCGATCACCGCGCCGCCGGCGAGCGGGAACTTCGTGCCGAGCTGGTCGCCCGACGGCAAGCAGATCGCGTTCGCCTCGGTCAGGACCGGCCACCCGGAAATCTGGGTGATCGATACCGCGAGTGGCAACCAGCGTCAGCTGACCCAGACTCCGACGCTGGGCGGCAGCAACGCGCCGTCGTGGTCGCCGGACGGGAGCCGGATCGCGTTCGCATCGGATCGAAGCGGGCGCACGGAGGTGTACGTCATGAAGGCGGATGGCAGCGATATACGCCGACTCACCGAGCCGACCGCGCCGTCATTCCCAGACAGCAACGTCCCGGTCTGGTCGCCAGACGGCGGTCGGATCGCGTTCTGGTCGGGCATCGAATCGCAGTACGGCCAGGTCTCGGTCATCGACGCCGATGGCCGCAACCGGCATCCGTTGACGAACTGCGATCCGCCACGAAACTGTGACAACCCAGCCTGGTCCCCCGACGGATCCCTGATCCTCTTCGAGACGAACCGCGCCGGCCCGCCCGAGACCTGGGTGATGGGCTCGGACGGGAGCAACCAGCACCGGCTGCTTGCATTTCCCTATGGCGCCGGGCGCCTTCCCTGGTAGCCGCCCGGCAGTTGACAATCGGATGACTGCCCCTCCAGTTCGTGACCAGGTGTATCCGTGTCGGCCGTCTCGATCATCACGCCTCATCCCAGATGATCGCGCGACTGAACGAATTCTTCATCGATTCCTAAGAGCGGCAGTCCGCTGTCGCTTACCCGATCGTCCGCACAGTCGACGTGTCCTATAAACGAGGCGGGCGCGACCGCCTGGTGATCCGTGACCACGCTTTGGCCCAGTCGTCCAGTGGCGCCAGGGCGCTGAGCAGGCCCCGACCTGGGTCGGTCAGCCGGTACCCCCCGCTCGTACTGGTTGCAACCAGCCCTGCTTCGCGAAGCTCTGAAAGCCGGGCGTTGAGGACGCTTGGTGACATGGAGTCGCAACGACTCCGAAGCTCGCGGAAAGTCAGCATTTCGTGCCTAAGTTCCCAGAGGACCCGCAGGGTCCAGCGACGGCCGAGGAGATCCAGGGCCGCCATGATCGGCCGCCCGGTCCTCGATCCTCGCACCCGCTGTCCGGGAAGCGGGGTGCGCGACCTGCGCTTGGCTTGAGCTTCGGATTCCGTAGCAGCCATGGTACAGCCATGGTACATTTGCTACGAAATTAGTAGCGGAAGAGGAGCGTAGCCATGGTTCCGGCTCCCAGGATCCCCGCGTTAGAGCCTCCTTACGACCCGGAAGTTGCGAGAACCCTCGAACGGATGATGGGCGGATCCGGCCTGCAGCCCCTCCTGCTCTTTCGAGTCGTCGCGCACAATCCCCACATATTGGACAAATTCCGGAGCAGTGGGTCGTACCTGCTGAACTTCGGAACGATCGATCCCATTGAACGAGAGATCGTCATCGACCGGACCTGCGCGCGGTGCGGCGCCGAGTACGAGTGGGGTGTCCACGTGGTTGTGTATGGCCGGCGCGTGGGGCTCAGCGAGGAGCAGATTCGAGCGACCGTTCTGGGAACCGCCGAGAGCCCGGCGTGGACGAAACGACAAGCGATATTGATAAAGCTCGTAGACGAACTTCACGACACCGCGGCGGTGTCGGACGCTCTGTGGGCGGAGCTGCGAGCCGGCTGGACAGAGGCGCAACTGGTCGAGCTGCTAGCCATCGTCGGCCAGTATCACATGGTCTCCTACTTCACCAATGCCCTTGGCCTGCCTTTGGAGACCTACGCAGAGCATTTCCCGGCTGATGTCCGACCGTGACTTTCCCGGCCCCTAACCTTCGGAGTCAATTTTCGCGGTCTCCCGATCCGCGGGTGCCGCCCGTAGCCAGGCCAACGCGCACACGGACGGGTCGACGATCAGGCGGCGCCGAGAGCGAGACCGGGCGATGGTTCCGGAAAGGCCGCGAGTTCAAGTTGATGCACTTTTGGCGAACACGGGGCACGGCGTAGCTATGTGATTCGAGTCCGCCGTGGCCCACTTCCAATCGCCGGTCCTTGCACTTCTCTAACCAACTTCGCCGCGGCTTCGCCCGTGTAATGACTTCCGGCGTTCGCAAAATCGGTCTGAAGTTTGACGCTGAGACCTGATCGGATCAGCTGAGCTTGGCCAACAGCGACGCGACGTACGTATCTAAGATGACCCTCTCCGTCTCTGTCCCAGGCGGTGCCGGCGCGAAGTTGAGCGCTTCCCAGAAGGGGTGCGGCTCCTCTCCGGTCACTTGGCGGTAGTACACAAGGAATCGCTCGGCGACCTCGAAGCCGAAGTCTCCCAGCAGGTTGTAGCGGAAATGGCTGAAGTCCAGCTCCGCCGGCCCCATTGAAGCGTTGATCCAGTCGAGGACGCCGGTCGGCCGGCCCCGCGCCCAGAGTACGTTGTAGTGCTGGAAATCGCGATGCACGAAGACGGACTTGTGGTCGGGCCAAGGACCACGAACGATCTCGATCAGGCGCTCCCAGTCCCGCTTGCGCGCCGACCAGGCCGGGGGCGACATCTCGCGTAGGTCGTCCCAAATCTCCCAACGTTGGACGCGGACGGCCCCCGGCTCAATCGCGTGGATCGGAGGTAGTAGCTCGGCCATCTGACGCAGCCAGGGCTGGAGGTCGCGCGGCTTGAGGTCGAGATGGCCCGGCAGGCGAGTCATAAGTACCGCCGGCACATCGCATTCGGCTCCGTCCGGGTCGACCGCCACGAGGCGTGGGGCCGCGATCCCGACCCGCTCGATCAGCTGTAGATTGCGGGCCTCCTTCTCGGCCAGGTCGGGTTCTTCCTGGAGCCAGCCGAACAGGAGATGCCGGCGCAGCACGAGACGGAGCATCAAGCCGCGCGACCGTCTGACGTCAACCGCGTGGACCGCGGAGGAGCTGCCGCCACTCATTCGCCGCACCCGGACCACCTTCGAACCGGCGCCCGCGACCTTCTCCACCCAGCGAAGGGCCCTGTCAGTCGGAGGCAGGAAGTAGGTACCTGGCCAGCTCATGTAGTTGGCGTCTCACCGACTGGGGCGCGGAAGACAGGCTCGAAGTCGCCGCTGACGAGTCCCTCCACGTACGGCCGCACCAGTGGGCGGACTTCATCACGCTTACGCGCGGGCAGCACGAGCATCCGCCATACGCTAGCTGGTTGGCGTGACGCTGCGGGCTCGATTTCCGGGGCGTCCTCTCACCGTGGTCTAGGACGCCCCGGTGCTTGAGTCTCCCGAGTTCTCGGCTATTCCTCGCCTCCGTTAAGAACGTGGAACAGCGTCGCTCCGCCGTGTTGCGTGAAGTTAAGGTTGAAGGCGGGGACCGAAAGCGTGATTCCCTCCACGATCCCTGGACGGCCGCCCGGTAGAGAGCAGTCCACGGTAAGGACTCCCTCGGCCTGGGCACCGGAACTCGCGAACAGGTGCACCTTGAGCGAAAGGATTCCTCCAGACGTATCGCCCAGTTCGCCGATGCCATCGGTTAGCGGGATACCGGCCAGCGTTCCCCCAGGCTTGCGGAAGCTGTTAAACCCGGTCACGAGATAGAAGCCGTGGGCGCGCTCCGTGGTGCCGTCGCTCGCAAGGTGGACAAACGTCCCGCCTCCCGCAGCCTCGTGTTCGCCTGGCTCGGCCTGGCCTGACCCGGTGAGCCGGACGAGGTCCCCGCTGCTGCTGTCCCGACCCTCGTCGGTCCCCCCTGCAAAGATCAGTGAGCCTCCGGGGCCGGCGAACTGAGGGAGGTCCCAGCGGACCAATTTTCCACCACCGTTGTCCTCGGCAAGAGCAGCGGTGGGAGCAAGCGCTCCCAATACACCAACCGCTCCGGCGCCAATCAGGACCTGCCTACGGGTAACCTGCGGCATAGTCATCTTCCTTCCTCCTCCCGGCTTAGGGCCGGCCACTTAGCGTGACCCCCGAAGATACCCTATGCCGCACGCATCATCGAGTCAAGCCGAATGGGACTGGATTTGCCACCTAATGCGAGGGCCGGGCCGTGGTTCTGAAGCCGTTGCCGCCAGGAAGCGTTCCTCGCTCTCCCGAGTGCCGACCAAGAACTGGCGCCCGTAGAGGGTCGCATAGAGGCCGCCGAGCTTGACCAGCTCGGCATGGCTGCCCCCGTTCGAGAGTCGCCCCTGATCGCAGACGAGGATCAGGTCAGCCGCAAGGACCGTTGAGAGACGGTGCGCAATGACGAAGGAGGTTCGGCCGGCAAAGAGCGGTCGCAGCCGCCTGGATCAGCTGCTCAGACACCGTATCGAGGTTCGAGGTCGCCTCGTCGAGAATGACGATGCGTGGGTCCTTAAGGATCAGCCGGGCGATGGTAATCCGCTGCTTCTCGCCGCCGCTGCGCCACAGGGCGTCGCGAGGCGAAGCCTCGTACGGATCGTCGGGCGAGCCGCCCTCCCTGGCGCTCGTTCATTGGGAGGTCTTCGGCCCTTCGCGTTCGGGTTCCGGCGGTGGCTCCGGCTGGCCGCCCCCGGCCGATGCCAGCTCCAGGCGGCCGTCTTTCGCCGCCGACCGGCCATCGCGGCTGGCGGTCACGATGATGTCGTCGATGATGCCGTACTCTTTGGCTTCCTGGGCACTCATGAAGAAGTCGCGCTCGGTGTCCCGCTCGATCTTCTCGATCGGCTGCCCGGTGTGCTTGGCGAGCATCTCATTGAGGGTGTGGCGCATCCGCAGGATCTCCTTCGCGTGGATCTGGATGTCCGTCGCCTGGCCCTGGATCCCGCCGGAGGGTTGGTGGATCAAGATGCGGGTGTTCGGCAAGGCGAACCGTAGGCCCGCGGTACCTCCGGCCAGCAACACCGTCGCCATGCTGGCGGCGAGCCCCATGCACACCGTCGATACGCGCGGACTGACGTAGCGCATGGTGTCGTAGATGGCGAGCCCGTCGGTGACCACGCCCCCAGGACTGTTGATGTAGATGTTGATGTCCTTGGCCGGGTCTTCGGAGGCCAGGAAGAGCAACTGGGCCATGACGACGTTGGCAACCTGGTCATCGATGGGTGTGCCGATGAAGATGATGCGGTCCTTCAGGAGCCGCGAGTAGATATCAAAGGCGCGCTCTCCGCGGTTGGTGGTCTCGATCACCATTGGGATGAGCGCTTCCGGTTGCCTGCTCAGCCGTTCGGGGTTCATGCGTCGCTCTCCTGTTGTTCCGCCGTTATTGGGGTCATTTTCTTACCATCCAGTCCTCAGCTCTTAGATCGCCTTAGCCTCCGCCCTTGCCCTTGCCGGCGACCGGTTCTTTCGGTGGCTGCTCGGGCTTTTCCGGCTTCTCGGCCTTCGGCTCGCGGGGCCTGATGATCGGCGTCAGCTTGATCTGACCATCGGCCAGTGCCACGATCACCGAGTCGCCGGCGCCGAACTTCGTGGTGAGCAGCGTCTCGGACAGTGGGTCTTCGATCAGGCGCTGGATGACGCGGCGCAGTGGGCGAGCGCCGTAGAGCTTGTCATAGCCTTCCTTGGCCAGAAAGTCCTTGGCCTCGGTGGTCACCTCCAGCTTCATCTCGTGCTCCTCGAGGCGCTGGGCCACCTTGATAATCAGCAGGTCGACGATCTGCCTCATCTCGGCGGGCGAGAGAGCCTTGAAGACGACCACGGCATCCACCCGGTTGAGGAACTCGGGGCGGAAGGTCTTCTTCAGCTCGTCCATGATCTTCTCGCGCATCTTGCCGTGCTCTTTCTCTTCCTGGCTGGTGCTCGGCATCGACGGCTGGAAGCCCATCGAGGTCGTCGCCTGCTGCAGGTTCGAGACGCCGATGTTCGAGGTCATGATCACGATGGTGTTGGCGAAGTTGACCTGCTTGCCTTTGGCGTCGGCGAGCCGGCCGTCCTCCAGGATCTGGAGCAGCATGTTGAAGACTTCCGGATGCGCCTTTTCGATCTCATCGAACAGCACCACCGAGTAGGGCCGGCGGCGGATTGCCTCGGTCAGCTGGCCGCCTTCGTCGTAGCCGACGTAGCCGGGCGGTGAGCCGACCAGCCGCGCGGTCGAGTGCCGCTCCATGAACTCCGACATGTCGAGGCGTACGATCGCATCCTCGTTGTCGAAGAGGAACCGGGCCAGCTGGCGGGCGAGCTCGGTCTTTCCAACCCCCGTCGGTCCAAGGAAAATGAACGACCCGATCGGACGCCGGGCGTCCTTGAGGCCGGCCCTGGCGCGACGCACTGCCTGAGAGATCAGCTTGACGGCGTCGTCCTGGCCGATCAGCCTGGCGTGGATTTCGTCTTCCATGCGGAGCAGGCGGGCGGACTCCTCCTCCACCAGGCGGGAAACGGGCACGCCGGTCCAGGCGCTGACGATCTCGGCGATGTGCTCCTCGTTGACTTCCGGGACGGTGGCGCCCAGCTTGTCGCGCCACTCCAACTCCTCCTTGACGTACTTGTCCTTGAGCTTCTTCTCCTTGTCGCGGAAGGAAGCCGCCGTCTCGTAGTCCTGGTTGACGATCGCCTCTTCCTTCTTGATCTGCAGCTCGCGGATCTCTT
>WNEZ01006743.1_pt1 | contig 17946 bp, 16 predicted proteins | sample 5400521 | NCBI WGS metagenome assembly WNEZ01 (sample SAMN13153339, study PRJNA577476) | soil metagenome | isolation source: 120 cm saprolite under Douglas fir tree site 2 hole 1 replicate 1 | place: USA:California | collected 2015-04-18
GGTTTTCATCCTGACCGTCCGGGCACGAGTTACGCGACGAGCCATACTGAACTCATGCCAGTATCGAGCAGCGGTGACCATTCCGTAGCCAGCGCTGGTGCGTACCGCGCGACCCATAGTGTTAGACTCTTCGACCAACAGGAAAAGGATTCCTAGCAGAACATTCCTTGTCCCACAGGAGTTGAGTGTGATCGGTCAAGTGCTTGGTCATTATCACGTCGTATCGAAAATTGGGGAAGGAGGGATGGGTGCTGTCTATCGCGCGCATGATGAAGTCTTGCATCGCGATGTGGCTTTAAAAGTCGTGAGCAAGAGTGCCGGGCTGGACGAATCGGCCAGTCAGAACCTGCTGCAGGAGGCGCGAGCATCTTCGGCCCTCAGCCATCCCAACATCTGCACCATTCACGAAGTCGGCGAGACCAATGGTGAGCTCTACATTGTGATGGAACTGGTCGAGGGTCAGTCCCTGAGATCCCTAATCGGAGACACCGGCTTAGCGGTGGAGTCGATCCTTCGATACGGCGTACAGATAGCTAACGCCCTCGGCCGCGCTCACGATCGCGGAATCATTCATCGTGATTTGAAGAGCGCGAATGTTGTGGTCACTTCTGACGGTCTGGTCAAAGTTCTAGATTTCGGTTTAGCCAAACGCGTAGGACGCGGGATATTTGAGGGCTCCACCCGGTCCTTTGAGACGGTGCAGGACGCATCCATGTTAAGCGGCACTTTGCCGTACATGGCGCCCGAAGTTTTGCGTGGCGAGGCGGCCGACTACCGCAGTGATTTATGGGCGCTCGGAGTTGTGCTTTATGAAGCCGCTTCCGGGCGTCTGCCATTTGAAGGACGCACTGGCTTTGAGATCAGCTCGGCCATCATGCGCGAGATGCCAAAGCCCCTCGGCCCTCCGGTGCCGCCCGGCCTGTGGGCGATTATCCAACGCTGCCTGGCCAAGGAGCCAATGCAGCGCTATCAACGCGCTGGTGAAGTTCAGGCCGCGCTAGAAGCAGTTCAGTCTTCTGCAGTCATTTCCGCCGAGCCCGGTGGCGATCGAAGCGGACCCAGAACCACGGTCTTGCACAACGTGCAACACATTCATGTCAGGAAGGGAGACTTTCTTTTGTTGGTGGGAACGACAAAAGGAGCTTTTGTCCTACGCTCGAACAGTCAGCGCACCCGTTGGGAAGTTGGCGGTCCATATTTCCACGGGCACGCCGTTTACGCGATGGCCTATGACCAGCGTGATGGCCAACACCGCCTGTGGGCTTCCACGCAGAGCTATTGGGGTACGCTCCTGCGCTCCAGCGACGATTTCGGGAAGAGCTGGACGAATCCGCAGGAAGCCCCCATTCGATTTCCCGCTGATACCGGCGTGTCCTTGAAGAATATCTGGCAGATCTGTTTAGGCCGGCCAGAGGAGCCGAACCTGCTCTATTGCGGAGTGGAGCCTGCCGCACTGTTCGAATCGCGGGATGCGGGGGAGTCATGGTCCCTGGTGCGTGGTCTGTTTGATCATCCGCACCGACCCCGCTGGATGCCCGGGAACGGCGGACTGGCCCTGCATACCATTGTGCTCGATCCCGGGAATGCGCAGCGCATGTACGTGGCAATCTCAGCCGGTGGCGTCTACCGGACCGACGATGGAGGCGGTACCTGGACGGCGCAAAACCGGGGCATCCGGGTCATGTTCATGCCCAGCAAATATCCCGAGTTCGGACAATGTGTACACAAGATCGCGATGCACCCCGCTCGTCCCGAACGTCTTTTCCTGCAAAATCATTGGGGCTTGTATCGCTCCGACGACTATGCCGAAAACTGGAAGGACATTGCCAATGGCGTGCCGTCGGATTTTGGTTTTGCCGTGGTGATGCACCCCAAAAACCCGGACTGTGTGTATATCGTCCCCGTTGACTCCGACGAGTTTCGCTGTACGTGCGAGGGCCGATTGCGTGTTTATCGAACCCGCAATGCTGGCGCTTCATGGGAACCGCTAATGCGCGGCTTGCCTCAAAAGAGAGCTTACGAGACTGTCTTGCGCGATGCCATGACCGCGGACCCGCTCGATCCCGTGGGAATCTATTTCGGCACGCGAAGCGGACAACTCTACGGCTCAACCGATGAAGGGAGGACTTGGAAGAAGATTCTCGATGGGCTGCCGTCCGTGGTCTGCGTCAAGAGTGCTGCCGTCGGAGATCCCTCTGTTTTCCGCGAACTAAAGCCCCCTCAAGAGGCCACAGCGACTTCGTCTCGAAGCAGACGATCGACGGGGAAAAGCACATCTCGAAAAGGAAAAGGCTGATCGTGTCCGTCACCTTTCACATTCCGGGTGCTTTGCGCGAGTTTACTGAGGGGCGCACGAAGGTGGAGATGGAAGCGTCACCAAAAGTTGTCGGCGACGCATTGAAAGCCCTATGGACGCGTTACCCTGGCATTCGAGATCGCATTGCAACCGAGCAAGGCGAAATCCGGCAGCATATTAATGTCTTCGTGGGCAACGAAGAAATTCGATACACCGGCGGACTTGCAACTCCGATACCTCCTGGATCTGAGATTTCGATCGTCTCCGCTGTCAGCGGTGGAGGAGCCCGTCCACGCGGTCCGTACACCAGGTCACCGACCCGATTGCCGCCGGATGACGGCCCGACACGGACCTAATCGGATGGTGAAGAGTTGCCGACAATACACCCGAGGAACCCGGCCTTGCGTAACTAGGAGGTCAATCACAGATGCACTAGACTGCCGCAGATACGAGTACTCATCATGAAAATAGCTGTAGTCGTCGGTACATCAATGCTGGGCCTACTTCTAGGAGCAACTGCTCTTGCCAACCCACAGCACGGCCACGAGGACGCACGGCAGGCTGGTTCCCAGGAGGAGCAACGGCACGAGCATCAAGACGAACACGGACGTTCGTCTACGCAGCAGCACTCGGAGAGACACCAAGTCAATGGGCCGGAGCAACGCAGCGAACGACGGCCTCACGAGCAGCGGGAAAGCCAGAACAGGCCAGAACGGCAGCAGCCACATTACCAGCGGGCAAATGGGCCGGAACACGTGCGCGAGGGAAACTGGCACGAACACGAACAACACTCCGGACCGCGAGACGTTTGGCAGGGCCAGCGCGCGCAGCATTGGCAGGGTGAACATCATACTTGGCGCGAACGTGGGGGTTATCGGGGCTACCGCATTCCTGAAGACCGCTTCCGCGCTCATTTTGGCCGCGGACACTGGTTTCGCGTTCACAGAGACCCAATTATTGTGGTGGATGGATACCCCCGATTCCAGCACGAAGGCTGCTGGTTCAGTCTCGTTGATCCGTGGCCGGAATACTGGTCGCGCACCTGGTACGAAACTGACGACGTCTACGTCGACTACGTCAATGACGGATATTACATGTATAACAGGCGCCATCCCGGAATCGCTATTGCCGTCAACGTCTCATTCTGATCGGCGATCAGAGGTCGTTTAGCGCTCCCCTCCATGCGCCCCTTCTCGTGAGAGCGCCGGTGATGGTCTGCGAGTCCCGAAACTTCGTTCGGCCGGCGCCACCCAAGTCGATCCAGGTCCGGGCGGGCCTACATTGCGATGGAATCATGCACAAGTGACCGCCTTTGTGCCGCGAACGGCGATTCGCTAACTTAAGACTTACGGTTTGCGAAGCCCGACCCGCGTGCCCTGAGGATGGTTGGTCGGAAGACAAGCCCATCACCTTTTCCGTGTCGAGCAGCCGGCGCCCCTCGAACAGTCGGCGGCCCAGCTCCTTGTTTGCCGCAACAACGTCGCTCGGCGGAGCGTTTCGCCGTCTGCGCGTTCGCGGCAACGACCACGCTGCCTCGCACCAGAAATGACCAACCGAGCATCGAGACTTTGATAGCTGCCAAGCGTATTCTGATTGATGTGGAATGGACAGCCAAAACGGTATGGTGGACGAGGGCGGTTGTTGTCGGCGTTATCGTTGTCCTCGTAGTAGGTAAAGAATGCAGGCGGAGAGCGCACCATGAAACGGGTGCAGGTAACCAAGCTCACGCGCAATACTAGAGAACCTAAAGCCATTCTCAGGGATGGCTCGTGCGACGGCTCTGGACACTCTCGGAGTTCGGCATCTGTACGCTCCAGGAAATGATAGCGATCCTGGGATGTGCCGACAGCCGATACGCGCACCGCTTTGAGCGATCGACGGTACGACCTCAAGAAGGACGGGAGTTTACGTGCGACTACTCAGTGTTCGCCTCATTGTTTCGCTCATACTGGGCGTTACTCTGGTTTCATTGTTCTCCACGTACTACGAGGCCCGAAGAGAGAAGCAAGGCCTGCGGAATGAATTGGAGCGCAGGGCAGAGGTTCTTGGAGAGAGTCTGGTCGGAAATGTCGAACCTCAGCTCGACAAGGGATCGCTTAGGGAACTCAAGCGGGTGGTTGAGCGGTTTAGCAACCGCGAGCACTTGGCCGGAGTCGCCGTCTTCAACCCAAAGCTGGAACCCATTGCTGTGTCCTCGGGGTTAATGCAAGGTCTCCAGCCCCAGTCTTTCGCAGTTCCGCAAGCCATTGCAGAAAACAGGAAACAGAGCCAGTTTGTTCGCAGAGCTAGCGGGTCCGTGCACATTTATGCGCTGCCTCTTCACCAGCAGGAACAAGTGGTCGGTGAACTGGTTATTGTGCACGATGCCAGCTACATTAACGCGCAGACCGCCCATGTGTGGCGCGAAGATTTCCTCCGGGTGCTGCTCCAGGTTGTTCTGATCGCGTTCATTACCCTGTTGATTGTCCGCTGGAGCATCGCGGGACCCATCGCTCGGGCGGCGCAGTGGATGAAAGCTCTACGGACCGGCAGAGTGGGCGCCATTCGTGCCGCTATGCCCGACCTGGATTTGCTCCGCCCGCTAGCGAGAGAGATGGAGACTTTGGCAGAAAGCTTGAGGACGGCCCGTTCGGCCGCGGAAATGGAGGCGCAATTACGCGAAGCTGGGGAATCAGTCTGGACACCCGAGCGGCTTTCCGTGCACGTGCGCGGCAAACTTGCCAACAGCCGATTATTCGTAGTCTCCAACCGCGAGCCTTATAGCCACATTCGACGGGGTAACTCGGTACAGGCCATAGTTCCGGCTAGCGGACTAGTAACCGCGTTGCAGCCAGTGCTGTGTGCTTGTGATGGGACGTGGGTCGCGCACGGCAGCGGCGATGCCGACCTAGAAACCGTCGATGGGCACGACCGTCTGCGGGTTCCTCCTCAAGAACCGAAATACACCTTACGCAGAGTCTGGCTGACAAAAGAAGAAGAAGAAGGTTACTACTACGGTTTCGCCAATGAGGGGCTCTGGCCGCTTTGCCATATTGCTCACACCCGGCCGACGTTTCGCGTCTCCGATTGGGACCATTATTGCAAGGCAAACGTGAAGTTTGCCAAAGCCGTACTGGAAGAGATGGCTGGCGTAGAACAGCCGGTTCTCCTGGTCCAGGACTACCACTTTGGATTGTTGCCGCGTCTGGTGAAAAAAGCGCGACCCGACGCACGGGTGGCCATCTTCTGGCATATCCCCTGGCCCAACCCCGAGACCTTCGGAATCTGCCCCTGGCAGCGCGAATTATTGGAGGGTCTGTTGGGCGCCGATCTGATCGCGTTCCATATTCAGTCGCACTGTACAAACTTCTTGCAGACTGTGGACCGCACGCTGGAATCACGCATTGACTGGGACCACTTTGCCGTCAATCGCGAGGAGCATCGCACTGCCGTGAAGCCTTTTCCCATCAGCGTAGAGTTCCCTGGCGTTTCACCTACTCCACCTGATCACAACCCTTATCTGGAGCGGGTGGCGCTACTACAGGAATCCGGGGTGGAGGCGCTGCTGCTCGGACTGGGCGTGGATCGCGTGGACTACACCAAGGGGATCCTCGAGCGTTTCCTGGCGATTGAGCGAATGTTGGAGAAATATCCGGACTATTGCGAGAAGTTTACCTTTGTGCAGATTGGAGCTCCAAGCCGCACCCATATCAAGCGCTATCACGACTTCTTTGCCGACGTAGAAGCCGAATCCGAACGAATTAACTGGCGCTTTCAGATTGGCAAGTGGAAGCCGATTGTCTTCCTGAACCGGCAGCATAGCCACGGCGAGATTGAACGTTACTACCGGACCGCGGACGTTTGCCTGGTCACGTCCTTACACGATGGAATGAACCTCGTAGCCAAGGAGTTTGTTGCCGCTCGTGATGATGAACAGGGAGTCCTGATCCTCAGCCGCTTTACCGGGGCGGCTCGTGAGTTGCGTGATGCGGTGTTGGTGAATCCCTACGATATTGAACGCACCGCGGATGCCATCCGATATGCCCTGGAAATGGAGCCCGAGGAGCGAACCGCCCGCATGCAACGCCTGCGCAAGGTGGTCAAGGAGAAAAACATTTATCGCTGGGCGGCAAACCTGATTGCCGAACTTTGCGAGGTCCGTCTTGACGCCCCAACTGGCGTCAGAGTTGCAAACGAAGCTGCGCCCGCCAGTTTGCTTCCCAAGGCCTTACAGCAGTGAGGCGAACGCTGGTGGATGCGACGAATGAAACGATAGCTGGAGCAAATCTCGCCCCAAAAGGGTAGCCTGAGCGAATGAGCCCGGAAGCCCGAAAAGACCAGGCGGGCCACAGTTAGCCAACTTTCCGTCTAGTGGCAGTGCCGGCGTTTGGGCGACGGCATTATCCAGAGCTGCCCCGGCCAGCTATAATCGCGCCTCGCGATGATTACGGTTTCCAAAGAAGATTATCTGAAAGCGATTTTCGAAGCTGAGAGCGAAGGCGTAAGCGTCATCTCGGCGACGCTCGCCGGATGGCTCAAAGTGACCCCGCCAGCGGTCACCATGGCGTTGCGTCGACTGAAGCGGGATGGCCTGGTGGAGGTGCGCAAGGACCGGCGGGTGCGGTTGACCAACGCTGGCCGACGCATTGCGAAGCGCACCGCCATTCGCCATCACCTGATTGAACGGATGCTGAATGAAGTATTCGAAATGCCCTGGTACCGGACCCACGATGAAGCCGAACAGCTTGAGCATGCGGTCTCGGCGGATTTTGAGTTGTTGCTGGTCAAGAAGCTGGGGCGAGGCGGAGCCTGTCCTCACGGCAACTTCGCGACCTTCGATAGTCCCGCACAGAAGAGCCGGCGTGGGTACAGGCTGCTGTCGGATGTGGAACCGGGCCAGAGCTACATCGTGGCCAGTGTTTACGAGCGGGATTCGAAGTTGGGTGAATTGCTTGATAAACGAGGCATCAGGCCCGGAAGCCAGCTGTATCTGCGTGAGCGCAACTACGACCAAACCCTCTCCATCGACACCTCCGCTGGCGCCATTGTTCTGGGCAGCCCGGCGGCAGAGAAAATCTGGGTGTCCTCAGCCCCGGCTCCGGTCGCTAGGCGTTAGTTAACTGCGGTTAATCTGTGCTAATATACCGACGCTAAGTGAAAGCAGAGGGACGGATGGAGACGAAGGTTCCAGACGGCAGCCACTTGTCGTTGGAGGGGATGCACAGCACCGTCGAAGTGCCGCACCGCGAGGCCGGCTTCTGGGAGCAGTGGCGGGCTTTCGTGGGGCCGGCAATTCTGGTCAGCGTCGGCTACATGGATCCCGGCAACTGGGGGACCGACCTGCAAGCCGGCGCTCAGTTCAAATACGGACTCTTGTGGGTGGTTGGAGTGGCCAGCCTGATAGCCATCTTCATGCAGGTGATATCGGCGCGATTGGGGGTGGTGACCGGCAAGGATCTGGCCCAATGTTGCCGCGACTGGTATCCCGGCTGGACCCGTTGGCCCAACTGGCTGATGAGTGAAGTGGCGATTGGAGCCTGTGATCTGGCGGAGGTACTGGGGAGTGCCGTAGCCCTCAATTTGCTGTTTCATATCCCGCTGCTCTGGGCTGTCATTATTACCGGCCTGGACGTGCTCCTGCTCCTGGCCTTGCAAGGGTTTGGGATGCGCACCATCGAGGCGGTGGTTCTCCTGCTGATAGCGACAATCGGGGTGTGCTACTTCATCGAGATTTTCGTTCTTCCGCAGACCCACCTGGGTTTTCTGGAGATGGGACGAGCACTGATTTCCCCCCACTTCGGTCATACCGGGATGTTATACGTGGCCGTCGGCATCATCGGCGCCACCGTAATGCCGCATAACCTGTACTTGCACTCGGCCCTGGTGCAGAGCCGCCAGCTGCAGAAGGACGAACCGTCCGTCCGGCGCGCGATCCGCTTCAACACCATCGATTCCGCCGTGGCCTTGACCGTTGCCTTCTTCGTAAACGCGGCGATTCTGGTACTGGCGGCGACGGTGTTCTTTGGCAAGGAAAGCGTAACTGTATCCGGCGGGCAGGTAGTTAGGTTCAGCCCCGAGAGTGACTGGATTCGGGTCGCTTACTTGACGCTGGCGCCGTTATTGGGGACGGCCGCCGCGAGCACACTGTTTGCGGTGGCGCTGCTGGCAAGCGGCCAGAGCAGCACCATCACCGGCACGCTGGCCGGGCAAGTGGTGATGGAAGGCTTCATGCACTGGCGCATCAAACCCTGGGTGCGGCGGCTCATCACCCGCTCACTGGCCATCCTGCCGGCAGTACTGGTTATCGGCTGGCGCGGCGAAAGCAGCGTTACCGATCTGCTCACGCTTAGCCAGGTTGTGCTGGCGCTGCAGCTTCCCTTCGCCATGTTTCCCCTGCTGCACTTCACCAGTTCCCGCAAGCGTATGGGGGCCTGGAAAAACGGATGGTTTTTACTGATGGCTGGCTGGGCCAGCGCCATTCTGATCACCGCGATGGACCTGTATGGCTTGCCGGACTCGCTCAAAGCCGCGTGGCAGGTCATCACCGGCGCATAAGCCGGCAGAAACGGAATAACCATGTACCAAACCATTCTCGTGACCTTGGATGGCACGGCAACTGACCGGGCGATTATCGAACATATCAAGCAACTCGCGGCGCTCGCGGGGAGCCGTTTGGTGTTGCTGCACGTGGCCGATGGATGGGCAGCCAGGACCTATGGCCCGGACGCAGTCAGTCCCGAAATCGCCGAAGACACAGCGTATCTGCAAAAGGTCCGGTCGGAGTTTCAATCCATGGGCATTCCTACGGAGGCCGAACTGGCATATGGCGAACCAGTGAACGAGATTATTAAATGGATCCGGCAGAAGGGCTGCGACCTGGTGGCGATGAGCACACATGGACACCGCTTCCTTGCCGACATATTTCTTGGCAACACAGCCAGCCGGGTGCAGCACAGTATCAGTGTGCCAGTTCTTCTTCTCAGGGCGAAATGACGTGTTGCCACGGAAAAGCGACGATTTGGAACTTGTCGATACTGCTGCTTCCATGGTTTCTGGGCGTGGCGATTGTCGCCTCAGCGCAGCAGAGTGCCGGGACGCCAAAAGGACCGGAAGACGTGCCGGGGCCTGTCGAACCCACAGCCAACCCCGGCCGACCAACCGTCTCCACGCCCGCCACCCTCACTCCGGTCGCCTACCTTCAATTTGAAAGCGGATTCTTGGGTGCGTGGCATTCTCCCGAGTTCTCTTCCCAGTCAAGTCTCAATGAGGTGGTGAAGTTTTCCCTATCGCGCCGGATCGAATTGCTAGCCGGGGCAGGACCATTTGCCCATTCCCGCGCTGGAAACCAAGCTGCCAATGGAACGGGAGACGTGTCTCTGGGAGTGCAAGGGGTTGTCCATCAGGGGGAAGGCGCACAGCCGACAATTGCCTTGAGTTATTTCCGCCGAGTTTACGGTGGAGGCACACCTGACCTCGACATTGGCAGCTCCAGAAACTCCATGCTCCTGCTTGCCAGCGCCGACGTAAGAGGCTTTCACTACGACACCAATTATCTCTTCAACGAAGTCATTGACGGCGCGACTCACCGCGCCCAGTTCGGGCAGACGCTCTCGGTTTCACACTCACTCGGGAATAAATTTGGAATCTCCGGAGAAATATGGCATTTCACTCAGCCTTTTCTCCACAGCAATGCCGTCGGCAACTTGTGGGCGCTGAACTACAACGCGCGGAAAAACCTAGTGCTCGATGGCGGTTTCAATCGTGGACTCACGAGTACGTCCACACGGTGGGAAGTGTTTGCCGGATTCACTTATGTGCTGCCGTATACTGACCTGCAAGTCACCTCGGCGAGGAACGGCGCATATTCCAGATAGCTGCTGAAAATACGGGCAATGGGGAGACTGTGACAGCTTGGGGCTTCTTGCGCCAGATCACTGGCTCTACCGGTCCGACCAGGAAAACCCAGGACGTTGTTCCTGTCAGTGCGACGGCCGTGAGTATGGCGAAAGCCCAGTAAAAGTGGCCGGTCCGGTCCAGGACCAATCCGGTGATTGCCGGAGCCACAACCCCTGCAAGATTGCCAACGAAGTTCTGGAAACCTGTCCATCGGCCTGCGGCTTGCGGCCCCGCGAGCGTCTGCGTGATCGCCCAGAGATTGGAAGCAGCAGCGCCGAAAGAAATCACGGCCAACAAGAGCATGGCTACGCAAAGGACCGGCCCCGTGGCGGCAGATAAGCCGAGGAAAGTCCCGGCAAGTGCCAGCCCTCCATGGTAACGTGGCCAGAGTAACAGTCGGTCCAAGCGGCACCAACTGGAACGGACAGCATGTAACAGAAATCGTGAGCTCTGTTTCAGGTACTTGCCCCGGGAGTTTTCCTAACGCTTGCTCAGGCAGTACCACTTTCCAGATTGGGGCGGGCTACCAGCCCTCGGTTCCTGAGGGTAGTAAGACTGTTCCAGTCGGTCCTCTTCTTGTGGCCACCGAGAATGAGTTCTTTGACCAATATTCTTCAACATCCACCGCGAGTCTACTTGACTACTACGGCGGTGGCAGTACCTGTGCGCAGACGTGGAGCCAACAGTCAAGAACGCGTGCAGCGGAGGACAACAGATCCTGAGTCATACTTTCATTTACACTTTCACCAAGTCGACTATTAATGGTCCACCAGTGACGCTGGTAACGGTATGTGAGTGAGTGAGTGAGTGAGGGAGGGAGGGAGGGAGGGAGGGAGGGCCTATGTTGCGCGCTCTGTATCTAATTTCTGCTGTCCTGTCATTCGTGACATTCTCGCATGCTTTTCCACAACAACCGCCCGAAGTTGGCCGTGTAAAGCTTTACAGGTACGGCGAACTCTTACAGCAGCACAATATAGAGTTAACGGAGCCGGCCTTGATAAATGCCTTGAAGAATCCGGATCCCGATGTGAGATACTTGGCCGCGATGAAGCTGGCAGAGGACAAAGCGTTTGCCACGATTCCAGCTATTGAAGAGGCCGTCAGAGTCGAGAAAGATCCTCGGGATCAGGTGAATATGGCACTCGCACTTGGGCTACTCAGCGATCAAATCGGACTGGCCAAACTGAAGAAGGTGTGCGCCGACAAGAACTTTGTTCCAGAATTCCGGCTCTATGCGGTTCGGTATATGTTCGATCTCCATTCTCAAAAGGATGAAGATTGTCTCGCCGCTGCTGAGCAGCTGGCGGCATCCAGGAATGTTAATATCGGTGATCGGGTGTCAGCTTTATCTCTTCTACCAAGTTTTCAGAATCTGACGACAGATGAATCACCGAAGATCGTTAACCTAGTAGCTAATTGTTTGGAGGACTCGGAGCCGGTCGTGCAACTGGCCGCTAGTAGTGCACTTGTGAATCTTGGAGGAGCGTCTGCCATCCTTTATCTCAGGAGTGCAATAGCAAGAGAGAAGGACGAAAACGTGCGTGCAGCGTTTGAGAGGGATCTCAAAAGGTTGGAGGAGAGCGCAAAGTAATAAAGCAAACACTGCGCGACCAAAATAACGATTTCCGTCTGTTAGAAGGAAATCCGATTCGGGACTTGTGGTTGTTTTCGCAAATGCCGACGCGCCGTACTAACCGGGGCCGAACGCGAAGCTAACCGAATCCTCGGCCATGCTGGCTTGCGGGCTGTTTGGTTAGAATGTCCGGTGGGGCCGTCCACCGCTAACCCGCAGGGAACCTTGCCAGAAAGCGCCCCAAGCTACCGACATCAGGCTGCGGGTGCTTGCTGTGCCCATTCAGAATAAGTTCTAATACAATGTCTTCGGTTTTACAGTCCATCCGGTTCTCGCCAGCGTTTACTACCAATACGCAGTACGTTCTCGCGAGGAATGACGATGCCGAGTTTGAGCTCCCCATAATTCTGGGGTTGCGTCATAGCCTCATAGCCCACGAAATCGGTCATTTGCTGCTTGGCCCGAACGGCCACTCCTCCGGGGGAATCATGCAGCGGCAGTGGGAACCTCGTCAGGTCCGGCATCTCATGATGGGGACTTTGCTTTTCACCACCGAACAGGCGAAGCTCATGCGGGCCCAGGCGCGAACGCGAATCAGGGCGCAGGCGGCCAGCGTTAAAGAGTCCGCGCAGAGTGAATGATCGCTGGGCAGGAGTAGCGACCCGGATTTTGCCATTTGGCAGCCCATCCGACGATTCTGGACGTATCGTCGCTAGCCGGAAGTAACCTGGCCTCGCCATCACGAGATTAACCCCGCCACCAATCAATGCAATCAGACTTACTTCTACAGCAACTGGGCACAGCGCGTGACAGAAAGCGGAAGTTTCGGGATCTGACGATCGAAGCTGTTGATGAATCCGTGCTCAGCGATTCGGCGTGGACGGATTATGAGCGGGACGGCGACAGTAAAGCTCTCGCAGCGAAGCACGCGCTGTTCTTCCGTTCTGTCTTCATGCCATCGTTGGCTTCAGCTCTTACCCGCGTTCGCAGCGGCGACGCCGAAGCCTTGGCGGCTTTCGGAAACCGGCTGGAGGATGGGCTGAAGCGACGTTTGGCAGAGCAACCCGCAGCGATGCACTCGTTTGTCCATACAATCGTCCTGGCCAAGTAATGCTGTGCTTAACGTCGCGATTGCAGAAAGCGAAGGCAAAACTTCTGCCTGAAGGCTAAGCGGGCCGATGCTCCAGGTTGCTGCCATCACAGCTTCATAGCACACGATCTCCGCGCCAGGCGAACGCCACAGCCACGGCGGCAACGAGAGCAGCTACGGCAATCGCCAAGAACATCGCGGTAGGACCGGAATCGACCTCTTGAAGGATTCCCGCCACCCACAGTGCGGCGTCCCTCGTCGTCCGGCCAAAATACTTCGGTGTTGGGTTGCGGACGCACCCGTCGAGAGTAGAATGTGGCGTCTCAGAAGTAAGGAGCGCGGAGCGTCTTTGAACGACTTGCCGCCGCGAGCCTGACGACATAGGTGGGGTGATTCCATCCCGGAAAGGATCCTGTGCGATGAGGATTGGCTTTGCTCTTCCCAATATCGGGCCGGTCGCTACTCCCGAAGCCGTGATCGCGGTGGCGGAGCGCGCCGAGCAACTGGGTTACGACAGTCTGTGGACAATTGAACGGCTGCTTTATCCGGTGAAGCTACAGAGACCTTATCCGGTAACCGCCGACGGTTCGCTTCCTGAAGTGTACAAACATGCCCTGGATCCGCTGGAGGCTTTGACCTTCGCGGCCGCGCGCACTACAAAAATTGCCCTCGGCACCAGCGTCCTCGATATCCCTTACTACAACCCCGTGATGCTGGCACGCCGCCTGACAACGCTTGATTTTCTTTCCAAGGGCCGTGTTCGGGTGGGCCTAGGCCTGGGCTGGAACAAGGACGAGGTGGATGCCACAGGTGGGGACTTCAGCCAGCGCGGCGCGATGGCAGATGAATTCCTGCAGGTGCTCAAAGCCATTTGGACTACCAACCCCGTTAAATTTCACGGCAAGTTCTACCAAGTGCCAGAGTCTTACATTGGTCCCAAGCCGGTGCAGAAACCACACCCGCCCATTTACATGGGGGCCTTTGTACCACGGGCGCTAAAGCGCCTGGCCACGTACGCAGACGGTTGGAATCCAGTGGGTATGCCGCTGGACGGCATGGCGCAGATGTTCGATTCAATCAAGCAGCTCGCGAAGGAAGCGGGGCGCGATCCGTCACGCATCGAGCTGGTCATCCGGGCACATCCAGAAATTGCTGACAAACCGCTGGGCAAGGAACGCTCTCTTTTTTCCGGCTCAGTAGATCAAATCAAGGAGGATATCGCCGGATGCCGCAATATTGGCGCCCACGAAATTCACTTTGATCCTACGTTCATGAAGGGAGGCCAGGCCCTAGACCGCTGGCTCGCAGTGATGGAGCAAATGCGCAAACTGGTTTAGTGATCAGATCGTTGGTTCGACAGAGGGTCCGAAGATGTTTGCCTTGGGCCCTTCGGATTCGCCAGGCCGGCTAGAACTTGCCCCAGAACGCGATCCGCTGGGGTGTAATCCGGATGATCGGTGCGTCGTCGGGAAGCATTCCCGCTGCATATTGCCGATACTTCTTTCTCAGCTGGCGAATTACTCTGGCGCGCTCCCTGGTTGCCGATTTCGGAATCAGCTCGGCCGTTCCACGCACGAGGACGAACCAAAGCCTCCTCCACTCTTCGTAATACTCATCGATAAGGAGCGCAACCTGCGGCATCGCCCTGATGTGCCGCACCCGTGCCAGCCGTTCCGGCGCGAGACGCTTTGGCTTCTTGTCAACTGCCGTGTAGAAGACTGAGCCATCGTAAAGAAAACAGACAGGCACAACATGCGGTCTGTCCGCCGCATCTAGCGTCGCGAATCGCGCGACCCTGGCTTCTTTCAGTCTGGTTCGAATAGGGGATGAAAGCTGGTTAGCCCTGCGCCGCATGTCAGAACCTGGTGCGCTCCGAATCGTAGGTTCTGTGGCTTCCCAAGTCAATACATGGCATGGAAGGAGTCAGCGCACTACACCCTGCCGAAAGCCGATTCACTCCTCGCGCAGCATAATCAAAGGATCGACCGACAGTGCGCGTTGCGCTGGAATCCACGTAGCCAGTAGCCCCAGCAACAACATTGCCAGAACAACACCGGCCAAAACCAGCGGATCGCGGGGAGTTGCCTGATACACGATGAAAGCCAGCACCCGGGCCGCCAGAATTCCGAGGAGCAATCCTGCTGCCGAACCAAAAGCCAGCAATTTAAGTGGCCGCCCCAACGCTGCCTGTAACACTTCCTTGCGCTGGGCGCCGAGGGCGATGCGAATCCCCAACTCCCGCAGCCGCTTGCTTACCGAGTACGCAGCCATTCCAAAAATGCCGGTGATAGACAGCATCGCACCCATCACGCCCAGAACACCTAGCGACAGCGTCGCCATACGCGAAGGAAATAGAGCGCTCTCCAGTTCTTGGTTCCACGTTTGGATGGTAAAGGGCAGCCCTGCATCCAGGTCCCGCACTGTACTCTTGATGGCTGCCGCCAGTTGCTGGGGATCGCCATTCGAGCGCACCACCAGGCATGTCTGACTCGAAGGCGATTGCAGGATGGGTAGAAACATCGCCGGCTGTGGATCTTCGGCGAGGCTCGCATATTTCCCGTCTTCTACTATGCCTACCACTTGTAGGCGCGACCCATCCCGCATCTTGTAATATCTGCCCATGGCATCGTTTAGGGAGCCGAAGATTCTCCTGGCAAACTCTCGATTCACTACGGCTACGCGGGGCGAGTTTTTGTCGTCATGCCATGACAATGTCCTGCCCGCCAATAAGCTGGTCCGGGCCGCATCGAAGTATTCGGGAGATATGTTGTACGTCATGGCTTCAGCAGCGGCATTCGCTGGCCTCAGATCGGTCGTTTTCTCGGTAAAGACATTCGAGCTGTTCGCGCCGTAATACAACGGTAGCCGATCGACCGATCCCACAGACCTTACGCCGGGAATCGTCTGCAAAGCTTCGATCATGCGCTTTTGCATTGCGGGCACTCTGTCGCCGCTATAACCGGCCATGCTCAGAGCCGTTTCTACCAGCATTGCTTGCTGCGGCTCAAAACCGAAACTGCTGTGGAGCGAGCGCACCAGCCCGCGCACGGCGACCAGAGAAGAAGTCACCAGCACCGCACAGATCGCAATTTGCACTGCGAGCAACAGGTCTCGAACAGACATCCGCCGCCCCACCGTGCCGGTTGATCCCGACTTGATGACCTGATATGGGTCCGTGTGAAGCACCTGCCTTACCGGGACCGCGCCAAACAGGAATCCACTCGCTAAACTCAACAGCAAAGCTACTCCATAAACATTTGCGTCTGGGTTTACAGGCACATGGAGGGGGGCTGTTGGAAGCGGCTGCCACACGCTCAGCTCGCGCAACGACACAATGCTGCCCCATAGACCGACAGCGCCCCCGATCAGGGAGATCAGCACGGCTTCAGTAAAGAGTTGCCGCAGAATTCGCATCGGGCTTGATCCAAGCGCGAGTCGCATAGCAACTTCCCGGGAACGGTCGGCGGCGCGTGCGGCAAACAGGCTGCCTAGGTTGGCACAGGCGGCCAGCAGAATTAATCCCGCCAGCAGCATCAATCCGGTAAGGAATGCCCGTAGCGGACGGCCCAACCAGTCGCCGGCCAGACCTGGACGCGCCAATGTAAAGGTCATTTGGCCATCGTCTTTTGGGTAGGTCTTTTCCAGATAAGAACCAATCGAGTTGAGATCGCCAACCGCCTGTGCCCGAGTGACCCCCGCCTTCAGATGCCCCAACACCATCAAAATGCCGCGGTTCCCGCGCGCATTCAGCACATTCGCCCCCTCCACCTGCTCCTGGTTAACTATCGGCACCCAGAAATCGGGAAACACAAACGACAAAGTTCCCCGGAACTCAGGTGGCGCTACACCGAGGATGGTAAAAGGATGCTTGTTCAGCTGAACAATACGACCCACCACGCCGCGATCATCTTGAAAATGGCTGTGCCAAAACGCGTAGGTGAGCACGATATACGGAGCGCTGTTTGGGCCATGCTCATCGGCGCCGTGAAAGAAACGGCCAAGATACGGCTGAACGCCTAATGCGTCGAAGTAGTTCCCGGTCACCTCGAAGATCCAAGCGCCGGATGGATGGTTGCCCGTATCCAACCCAACCGAAGTGACGTTATAAGCTGCCAGATCATCAAAGCTGCGGTTGCGATCGCGCAGATCGAGATAGTCGGGATACGATTGATTCACGGCCTTATCGCTCCCGCGCTCGATTCCGTAGAGGCTCTGCGCCTGAGGCACATTCAACGGGCGCAGTATCAACGCATTCAGTACACCGAAAACCACCGCGTTTGCGCCGATGCCCAGAGCGAGCGTCACCACGGCAATAGCGGTAAAGCCGGGAGATTTGCGCAACATGCGGAGAGCGAAGCGCAGGTCCTGCAGCAGGGTGGTCATGGTGGGCCTCCGCGTGACGATGTGGCATGAAAAGAAATGCAATTCGAGAGCCAAAGTGTCGTGAATGCAACTTTATAGGAACGAAGCGGCTTGCGGGATCGTGCAGGTGTATAGGAACCGAATTGTGTGTCCGGTTTCACCGGAGGATGTCCGTAAATGAACAGGGACGGCGGCGATAGCAGCGTCCTGGAAATCCGCCACCGCGGGCCATTATGGAATGGGTCATCTGGGAGCCGCGCAACGGCGGTTTCTTGCCTCCTCTCAAACCAGGCCGGATCAATACCGGGCCTAGTACGCGTACGCCTTGAGGAAGGTGAAAACCACCACGCCGGTGATCGAAACGTACAGCCAAATGGGGAACGTCCATCGTGCGATTCGGCGGTGCATCGCGAACCGGCCCGTCAGCGAGAAAAAGAACGTCGTCAGCACCATCGGCAGTGCGACGATGGAAAGGATTACGTGGCTGGCTAAAATTGAAAGGTACAGCGTGCGCACCAGGCCGTGACCGGGAAAAATCGTGTCGCCGTGCAGTGCGTGGTTCACGATGTAGCTAATGAGAAAAACTGAAGAGAACGCGAAGGCCAGCAGCATGCTCGTGCGATGCGCTTCCCTGTTGTGATGTTTGATGAAATACAATCCCACGCAGAGTGCAATCGCGCACAATCCGTTCAGAAGCGCGTTGAGGGCCGGCAAAAACATCCAGCGCCCGGCGAAATCAGCCGAAGCATG
>WNEZ01001838.1_pt1 | contig 17937 bp, 18 predicted proteins | sample 5400521 | NCBI WGS metagenome assembly WNEZ01 (sample SAMN13153339, study PRJNA577476) | soil metagenome | isolation source: 120 cm saprolite under Douglas fir tree site 2 hole 1 replicate 1 | place: USA:California | collected 2015-04-18
CGCGTCGACGCCACCGGCAAGCTCGTGTCCCCGGGCTTGATCAACTGTCACCTGCACGCCGCCACCAACGCGGGCCAGGCGGTCTTCCTCGACGGGCTCAAGGCGGACTACTTCGGGAGCAACTTCGTCGGCTACGTCGCGCCACGCCGAGGTACTGCGGTGCCTCGCGCGGGTGATCGCGCCGACGTGGCAGGGACCTATGGCCTGTGGTCGGCGCTCCGCGCCGGCGCCACGACGATCATGGACGTCGGCACGATGGCGGGTGGTCCCGCGGCGTTCACCCGCATCGCGGGTGAGCTCGGTGTGCGGGCCTATCTGGGCCCGGCGTTCCGGTCCGCCGGCTACGCCTTCGACGGCAGCCGGATCGTCTGGGAATGGGACGAGGCCAACGGCATCGCCGGGCTCGAGCGCGCCGTGGCGTACATCAAGGAGTACGACGGCGGCTACAACGGGCGCATCCGCGCGATGCTCTATCCGGGCCAGCTCGATACCTGCACGCCGGAGCTGCTGCGTCAGGCGCGACGCTGGGCCGACGACCTGGGCGTCCCGATGCAGCTCCACGCCGCGATGAACCAGCGCGAGTTTCACCACATTCTCGAGCAACACGGCCAGACGCCGATCCAGCTCCTGCACTCGATCGGCTTCCTCAAGCCGCGCACCGGCCTCGGACACTGCGTGTTCCACAACGATCACTCCTGGTGTCACTACCCCTACGCCGACGACCTGAAGCTGCTCGCCGACAGCGGCGTCACGGTGGTCCACGCTCCGTACAAGTACGCCAAGATGGGCGTCAAGTTCGAGTCGTTCGAGCGCTACCGCGCGCTCGGGATCAACATCGCGCTCGGCACCGACACGTATCCGCAAGATCTCATCCACGAGATGCGCTGGGCCGCGCTGATGTGCCGCCTGGCCGACGGAAGCTTCCGGGTCGGCCGACCGCAGGACGTCTTCGACGCCGCCACGCTCGGCGGGGCGCGCCATCTCGGCCGCGACGACCTCGGAAGGCTGGCGCCGGGCGCCAAGGCCGACATCATTGTCGTCGACCTGCGCCACCTGCACTACGGCGCCGTGCACGATCCGATCAAGGCGCTCGTCGACTGTGGCAGCGGACGCGACGTCGAGACCGTCATCGTCGATGGCCAGGTGCTCGTGGAGGGCGGCCGGGCCGCTCGCATCGACGAGCAGGCGCTGCTGAACGACGTGCAGGCCGAGGGCGAGCGCCTGTGGAAGGCCATCCCCCGATGGCACTGGACCGGCAAACCGCTCGACGAGATCGTGCCGCCAAGCTACCCGATACGCGGCGCGCACTAGCGTTCCGTGCGGCTGGCCCCGCGTGGAGCCGGCGGCGAGGGGCGCGTGCGGCAGGCGTCGGCCGGACCACGCGGCACGCGTTCGTTGCTCCGGGGCGGTTGGGCTCCATCCGGGCGCGTCACCGTCGACCCCCGCCGCACGCGCCCCTCGCCGCCGATTCTACGCGCGGCCGCTAGCTCACCAGCAGCGGAGCGAATCGTGAAGGATCGCGCCGATCTCGGCGGCGCCGACGGCCCGCGGCGCGCCGCTCAGGAGCCGCGGCTGCTTCAGCGTGCCGTCGATCAAGGCGGGGATGTCGCGCTCGCCGTAGCCGAGCGCCGTGAGGCCGTTGGGAATACCGATGTCTCGCATGAGCGCGACCAGCGCGCCGGGCAGCGCTTCGCGCGCGTCACGCTCGGAGAGCCCGATCGTCGGGACGCCCATCAGCTCCGCGGCGCGGAGGTGCCGCTCCGGCGCGGTCGCGTACGTGAAGCGGAAGGTCGCCGGGGCCGTCACGACGACCGAGACGCCGTGCGGGACGAGCGGGTGGAGGGTCCGATAACCGCTCGGCACATAGTCGCGCACGAGGCCGGCGATCGGATAGCCGAGGGCGTGCGGAATGTGCACGCCGGCGTTGCCGAAGCCGACGCCCGCGTAGTTGGCGGCCAGCGCCAGGTGCACGCGCGCCTCGAGGTCGAGCCCGTTGAGCACCGCGCGCCGCAGGTACTTGCCGACGTACTCGATGGCCTTTTCACACCAGATGTCGCTCGCCGGGTTGGCGCCGATGTAGGCCGGGCGATCGGGCGGATGGTGCTTGGGTCGCGCGTGGTACGGGCGCGTCGTGTAGGACTCGATGGCGTGCGTCAAGATATCGGCGCCCGCCGCGGCCGTGACCTCCGCCGGCGCGGTCAGCGTGTTGAGCGGGTCGACGATTCCGAGGGTCGGGCGCAGCAGCCGGTGCGACACGCCGGCCTTCACGTGGTGATCGAGGACGTGGGTCACCGCCACCGCGGTCGTCTCACTGCCGGTCCCCGCCGTCGTCGGGACGGCGATCAGCGGCTTGAGCGGACCCGGCACCGGCCGGCCCCGTCCGACGGGCTGATTCACATAGTCCAGCAGCGGCGCCGGATACGTCGTCAACAGATTGACCGCTTTACCCGTGTCGAGCGCGCTGCCGCCGCCGACGGCGATGAGTCCATCGAGTTCACGCTGGCGCGCGTACTCGGCGGCTTCCTCCATCGACCGGTCGGTCGGCTCGATCTCGACGCCGTCGTAGATGTCGGCCTTGATGCCTTCCTCTTCGAGTAGCGCGCGAACGCGGTCGGGCAGCCCCAGCTCGCCGATGTGCCGGTCGGTCACGATCAACACGCGCTTGAGCCCGAGCCGGCGGGCGTCGTAGGCGATCTCGTCGGTGGCGCCGAGCCCGAACTTGATCGGTGACGCCTCCATCACGAACACCGTCTCGGTCGGCAGGGTCACGCCCTTCATGTGGTTTCCTCTCTTTACAGCCGTGTCTTTATAGCACCTGAGCACGGATTATAATCGCCACAGTGAGTCGATCGCCGCTCCTCGCCCCTGGGCCCCCGCCGGGCACGAAGTTCGGGGCGCTCCACCACCGTGACTACCGTCGCTACGTCGCCCTGGTACTCCTCAGCGCGACCGCCGACAACATCGAGCACGTGATCAGCTACTGGGTGATCTTCCAGGCGTTCCACTCGCCGACGCTCGCGGGGTTCGCCGTCATCAGCCACTGGGTGCCCTTCCTGCTCTTCTCGGTCTACGCGGGCGCCCTGGCCGATCGCTTCGATTGTCGCAAGCTCATCCAGATCTCGCAGGGGCTGTTCGCGCTCGCGTCGTTGTCCTGGGCCGTGCTGTTTCTCACGGGGACGTTGCGGATCTGGCACGCGGCGGTGATCCTGCTCATTCATGGAGGGGCGGGCGTGATCGGCGTGGCGGCCTCACAGCTCATCATCCACGACATCGTGGGCCCGGAACGCCTGCCGAGCGCCATCCGTCTCAACGCCACGAGCCGCTATCTGGCGATCCTGCTCGGGCCGGCCGTCGGGGGCGGGCTCATGCTTGTCCTCGGCCCGGGCCTGGGGCTCCTCGTCAACATCCTCTTCTATGCCCCGTTCACGGTCTTCCTGCTGCGCATCCCGTACACGGGCCACCTGCGAGACGCCGAGGGGAAGCGGCGCGCACCCCGCTTCGGGCTCGCCGAGATCCCTCGCCTGCTCGCCGAGGCGCGCTCCGATCCGCGCGTCATCATGATGATCGTGCTGGGCGGGACCACGTCGTTTCTCGTCGGCAACGCGTTCCAGGCCCAGATGCCGGAGTATGCGCACCATCTCGGCGCCGACGAGGCCGGCGCCTGGTACAGCGTGCTGCTCGCCGCCAACGCCGTCGGCGCCATCATCGGCGCGGTGCTCCTCGAGAGCGCGCCGTTCATCCGGCTCAGCGCGCGGACCGCGATCGGCTGCGCGGTGGTCTGGGGCGTGCTGATGGCGCTCTTTCCGGCGGCGCAGAGCTACCCGGCGGCGGTGATCCTTCTCGTGCTGGCCGGCACCTTCAACATCGCGTTCACGTCGATGGCGCAGACCATCATCCAGCTCCTGGCCCCGCCCCATCTGCGCGGCCGCATGGTGGGACTCTTCAACACCTCGATGCTCGGCCTGCGCGCGGGCAGCGGCGTGACGGTCGGTGTCCTCGGCGCGGTGATCGGCGTGCAGTGGTCGCTGACGCTCAGCTCGACGGCCGTCGTGCTGATCGCGCTCGGTCTGCTCGTCATCGACCTTCGCTCGCGGCCGCGGCCGGGCCTCTCGGTTTAGCCCGGGCCGCGGCGGCGACGGAGTGGGTCAGTGGCCGATGGTGGCCTTGATGCTGCCGAGGTGCTCGTCGATGTGGTGGAGGAGGATCCCGCCGACGATCTGCTCGACGCTCATCGGCGGCATGCCCGTGAGGACGGTGGCGCTCCGGCCGAGCTCGGCATCGCTGAGCCCGCGCAGGGTCGCGGCGGCGGCCGCGGCGCCTTTCTTGTGCAGTGCCACGGTCTCCGCCTTCGTGGCCATCACGTGCTCCTTGGCGTGCTTCGCGTTCATGTCGTGGAGCATGTCCATCGTGAAGGGCGGCATGGACTGTCCGGCCGCGACGCTCTTGATGATCCCCGCGATCCCCTCGTGACCCCCCGCCAGGTGGTGCGCGACCACGCCGACCGTCCATTTCTCCGACGCCGTCGTCTTCTTCCAGTCGGCGTCGCTCAGGCGCTCGAGCGCCGCGGTCGCCTCCTGCACCTTCGCCTCGAACTGCTTCGCCAGCGCTTCGGCCTTGGCTGCCATACGATCCTCCTTCGTCACGGTGGTTCGCGACTTCGTTTCGTCACTCCGATGATAACGCCTCGTTCAAGGGCTCGTCACGCCGACGTCCGCGCGCGGGGAACCCATCCTGAAGTATCATCCGCACCGATGAGACACCACGCGCTCCGCTGGGCCTGGCTCGTGCTGGGACTCTTGCTCGTGGCCCCCGCCGTTCACGGCCAGGAGCGAGAGCCGGTGAGGATCGGCATCATCTACACGAACAGCGGCCCGCTCGCCCAGCTCGGCATCGACATGCGCGACGGAAACCTCCTCTACTGGAATCAGGCCGGCAATCGGGCGGGCGGGCGGCGCATCGAGCTCCTGCTCGAGAGCACGGGAACCAACAAGCCGGACGAGGGCTTGACGAAGGCGCGCAAGCTCGTGGAGCGCGACCGCGTCCATATCCTCACCGGGGTCCTCGAAACGCCCGTGGCGTACGCATTGGCCAGCTACGTGAACGAGAAGAAGGTCCCGCTCATGATCAACATCGCGGGTGCCGACGGGCTCAGTCAGAAGCAGCGGAGCGAGTACGTGTTCCGCTCGTCCTTCTCCAACAGCCAGGCCTCCCACCCGCTCGGCGAGTGGGCGTACCGGCAGGGCTACCGAAAGATGGTGCTGCTCGCCTCGGACTTCGCGGCCGGGCACGAGCACATCGGGGGGGTCGCGCGGACGTTCGTCGGCGCCGGTGGGCAGGTCATCCAGGAGATCTACCCGCCGCTGGGCGCCCCCGACTTCGCGCCGTACCTGGCGCAGATCCGGCGGGACGCCGACGTCGTGGCCGTCGCGATCTTCGGGGCCGACGCTATGCGTGTCGTCAATCAGTACGCCGAATTCGGGCTCAAGGGGAAGATTCCGATGATCGGCAAGGGCGGCGTGACGGATGAGGCATTCCTGGAAAAGATGGGCGACGCCGCCCTCGGCATCGTGGTGGCGTTCAACTGGAGCGCCGCTCTGAACACTCCGGAGAACCGGCGCTTCCGCGAAGCCTTCGAGAGCAGGTACAAACGGCCGGTCAGCCTGACGGCGGAATCGGGGTACGTGGGAGCGCAGATGATCGCGAAGGCGCTCGAGGGCCTGAAGGGTGACGTCGAGAACCTCGACGCGCTCCTGACCGCCCTCAAGAGGATCGATGTCGATGCGCCGCGGGGAAAGGTCAGGCTCGACGGCTTCCACAACCCGCTCCAGAGCGTTTACATGCTCAAGACGGAACGAAAAGACGGGGTGCTGCAGAATACGCCGATCGCGAGCTATTCGAACACGAGCCAGTTCTGGACGTGGACTCCGGACGCGTTCATGGCCATGCCCTCCTACCTCGAGCTGAAAGGCAAGTGGGCGAAGTGAAATTCGGCGCCGGCGTCTGGGGCCCGTTCCCGCTCGGCCGGTACGTCGAGTACGCCGTGACGGCCGAGCGGCTCGGCTTCGACGCGGTCTGGATCGGTGACACCCAGCTCCTGACCCCCGACCTCTATTCGGCGATGGCCCTGTGCGCCAACGCCACCTCGCGCATCCAGATCGGGAGTGGCGTCACCAACACGGTGACGCGTGACCTGACGGTGACGGCGGGCGGCGTTCTAGCCTTGAACGAGTTCAGCGGTGGCCGGTGCCTGCTCGGCGTCGGCGTGGGCGGCTCCGCGGTGGGCACCGTCGGGCTGGCCGCCGACGGGGCCGCCGAATTCCGCCGCAAACTGGCCCTCATCAAGGCGCTCGTGGCGGGCGAGACCGTGACGCTGAACGGCACCGAGGTCCGAGGGAAAATTCGGGCGCCGCGAGTGCCGGTCTACGTCGCCAGCTCGAGCCCGCGGGTGCTTCAGGTCGCCGGCGAGCTGGCGGACGGCGTCATCCTGAACGTCGGCGTGGCGCCCGAGCTGATCCGCGAGGCGCTCGACCACGTGGCGAACGGCGCACGCCGCGCCGGGCGCGACCCGGCCTCGCTCGACATCGTCGTGATCGCGGGATCGTCGATCGGCGCCGACGGAGCCCGGGCCGTCGACGAAACCCGCGCGTGGGCGGCCACCACGCTCCGGCGCGTCGGCCAATGGATGGCCGCCGGCGGCGACGAGCTGCGCGCGCTGGGGGCGACGATCCTCGCTCGCTATCGCTGGGACGAGCACATCGCTCTGGGCGCGGCGCACGCGCGCCCGGTTCCGGACGAGATCGCCCGACGCTTCGTCTTCGCCGGGACCCCCGCCGAGGTGACGCAGACGGTCCGTCGGCTCGAGGCCTGCGGCGTCACGCACGTCCTGCCGCTCCTCATGGGGTCCAACATCACGGGCACGCTCGAGGCCTGGAGCCGCGAGGTCATGCCCGCCTGGCGAATGTCGTCGCTGGCAGGGAGATGAGCATGCAGGTCTACGCGTTCGATCTGATGCCCTGGCCGCACCTCGCGGAGGCGTCGTACTACCCGGACTCGAACGGGCTCTACGATCCGGCCCTCGGCCGGACGGTCTACGACGAGCACTTCCGACAGATGGAGCTGTACGAAGAGTGCGGCTACGACGCGATCTGCATCAACGAGCACCACGCCAAGCCCTACGGGCTCATGCCCTCGCCCAACCTCGTCGCCGCCGTGCTCACCCAGCGGACGAAGAAGATCAAGATCGGAATCTTCGGCAACCTGCCCGCGCTCCACGCGAATCCGGTCCGGCTCGCCGAGGAGGTCGCGATGCTCGACGTCATGTCGGGCGGGCGCATCATCTCGGGGTTCGTGCGCGGGGTGCCCCAGGAGTTTCTCGCCTACAGCGTGCCGCTCGCCGACGCCCGGCCCCGCATGACCGAGGCGTGGGACCTGGTCGTGAAGGCGTGGACGGAACGCGAGCCCTTCGAGTGGCACGGCAAGTACTTCAACTACGACCGGGTCTCGATCTGGCCGCGCCCGCTTCAGCAGCCGCATCCGCCGATCATCCTGCCCGCCGACAGCGACGAGGGGCTCGAGATCGCGGCCAGCCGCCGCGTGCCGACCGGCTCCGCCTATCGATCGGTGGGCCGGGTGCGCGCGGTCCTCGATCGCTACCGTGAGCTGGCCCGGAAGCACGGCTGGACGCCCGGCCCCGAGCACTGCCATCTGGTGCGCCACGTGTACGTGGCCGAGACGAACGCGCGGGCCCGCGAAGAGGCGGAGCCGCACCTCCTCTACTTCTGGCAGAAGCTCTTGAGCTATCATCGCGGCTCCATGGCGCTCCTGGGGCAGTCGCCGCCGCTGCGCCCAGCGCGGGTCGAGAAGGCCGAGGACGTGCCGCTCTACGAGTTCGACTTCGACCTGTGCCAGAAGGAAGGCATGTCGATCGTCGGCGATCCCGACTACGTCATCCGCGAGATCCGCGCGCAGACCAGCGAGCTGGGCGTCGGGGTCTTCGTGGGGCTCTTCCAGTTCGGCTCGCTGCCGCACCAGCTCGCCCTGAAGAATATCCGCCTCTTCGGCGAGAAGGTCCTGCCGGCGCTCAGGCCATGACCTTCTGGGTGACACAAGCCCTGAACGGGATCTCGTTCGGCATGCTCCTGTTCTTGCTTGCCGCCGGGCTCTCGCTCATCTACGGGCTCATGCGAATGCTGAACCTGGCGCACGGCTCCTACTACATCCTGGGCGGCTACGTCGGGCTCGCGACCATCAAAGTCACCGGAAGCTTCGTGCTGGCTGCCCTCGCCGCGACGTTCGTGGTCACGCTGATCGGCGTGGTGATGGAGCGCTTTTTCCTCCGTCGCTTCCCCGAGCAGGAGCTGCCGCAGGCGCTCCTGACGTTCGGATTCTTGCTGATCTTCGCCGACCTCTCGCTGTGGCTCTGGGGCGGCACGCCGCAGACGCTCCCGAAGCCCGAGATCTTCGAGCGATCGATTCGGATGGGCACCATCGTCTTTCCGAGCTATCGCCTCTTCGTCATCGGCGTCGGCCTCGTGATCGGCCTCGGGCTCTGGTGGCTCCAGGAGGGAACGCGGCTTGGCGCGATGATCCGCGCCGGCGTCGACGACGCCGAGATGGCTCGGGGCACCGGGGTGAACGTCGGCCTTCTCTCCACGGCCGTGTTCGCGCTCGGCGCCTTTCTGGCCGCCCTCGGCGGCATCATCGGCGGGCCCTTCGTCGGCGTCTATCCGGGCGCCGACTTCGAGATCCTCGAGATGGCGCTGGTCGTCGTCATCATCGGCGGCCTCGGCAGCCTCAAGGGCGCCTTCGTGGGCGGGTTGCTCGTCGGCCTCCTCGACAACTTCGGCAAGGCGCTCTTTCCCGAGCTGGCCCTCTTCACGGTGTTCGCGCCGATGGCGATCATCCTCGCCATCCGGCCGACGGGACTGTTCGGCGTCCGGTGAAGACGCGCATCGCGATGCGATGGGCAGCGGCGCTCGTGGTCCTCATCGCGCTGCCCGCCGTCCTCTCCTCGTATCAGGTCGGTCTGCTCACGAAGATGCTCATCTTCGGCATCTTCGCGATGAGCCTCGACCTGCTCCTCGGTTACGCCGGGCTCCCCTCCCTCGGCCACGCCGCGTACTTCGGTGTCGCCGCCTACACGGTCGGCCTGCTCTCGCTGCGGGTCGCCAACAACTTCTGGCTCGACTTTCCCGCGGGGCTCGCCGTGGCGACCGGCGTGAGCGCGCTCTTCGGTCTCTTCGCGCTCCGGGCTCGCGGGAGTTACTTCCTCATGATCACCCTCGCCCTCGGTCAGGTCCTGTGGGGCATCGCCTTCGGGTGGCGCTCGCTCACCGGGGGCGACGACGGCCTCCCCAGCGTGCCGCGCCCGCGACTGCCGCTGCCGTGGCCGCTGACGGACGGCGGGCCCTTCTATTACTTCGTGCTGGCGTTCTTCGTCATCTCCATCCTCGCCCTCTCGGTGATCGTGCGGTCGCCCTTCGGGCGCGCGCTGATGGGAATCCGGGAGAGCGAGCGGCGGATGGAAGTGCTCGGCTATGACGTGTGGCGCTACAAGTACGTCGCCTTCGTCCTGGCCGGGCTCTTCGCCGGGGTCGCCGGCAATCTCTTCGTCTACTTCAACGGCTTCGTGAGTCCGAGCTACCTCAACATCGTCTTCTCGGCCGCGGCCCTGCTCATGGTGATTCTCGGCGGCGCCGGCACCCTCGTCGGGCCCGCGCTCGGGGCCGCCGTCATCGTTTTTCTGGAAAACATGATCAGCGCGTACATGGAGCGCTGGGTCCTGGTGCTCGGCGTCATCTACGTGCTCGTCACCCTCTTCGCACCCAGCGGGCTGGTTGGTCTCGTCCGCCAGCGCCTGGGAAGCCATCCGGCATGATGGCCCTGCAGGTCGAGCAGCTCTCCCACAGCTTCGGCGGGCTCCTGGCACTCAGCGACGTGAACCTCGCGGTCGCGCCGGGCGAGCGGCTGGCTATCATCGGCCCCAACGGCGCCGGCAAAACCACGCTCTTCAACATCGTCACCGGCATCTTCCGACCCTCGGCCGGGCGGATCCGCCTGCTCGGCCAGGACGTGACGCGCCTGCCCCCGCACCGCCGTGCCCAGCTCGGGCTGGCCCGCACCTTCCAGATCACCACGCTCTTCCCGCGGCTCACCGTGCTGGACAGCGTGCTGCTGGCCGTGCAGGGCCTGGACCCGGTACGTTTCACGCTCCACCGACCGCGCGAGGCGTACGGCCACCTGCGCGAGCGCGCGGAGTCGCTGCTGGCCGAGTGGGGGCTGGCCGACCGGTGCCACGCCGTGACCGGCCGGCTCTCGTACGGCGAGCAGCGCCAGGTCGAGCTGCTCCTGGCCCTGGCCGGCGCGCCGAAGGTGCTGCTGCTCGACGAGCCGACGGCGGGCCTGTCTCCCGCCGAGACGGCGTCCGTCGCGGAGATGATCCGGCGGTTCTCACGCGACACGACGATCCTCCTGATCGAGCACGACATGGACGTCGCGCTCGAGCTCGTCGACCGCGTCACCGTCCTCTTCCAGGGGCGCGTCCTCGCCGAGGGGAGCAAGGAGAAGATCCGGAGCGATCCGGAGGTCGCGGCCATCTACCTCGGGACCGACGATGCTTGAGGTCCAGGACATCCACACCAACTACGGAGAGAGCTACATCCTGCAGGGACTCTCCCTGCGCCTGGGCCAGGGGCAGGTCGTCGCCGTGCTCGGTCGCAACGGTGTGGGCAAGACGACTCTAATCCGCTCCATCATCGGCTTCACGCCGCCGCGGCGAGGGCGCATCCTCCTGCGCGGCGAGGACATCACGCATCTTGCTCCGCACGAGATCGCCCGCCGGGGCGTGGGGCTGGTCCCGCAGGGCCGGCGGATCTTCGCGTCGCTCGGCGTCGGCGAGCATCTCGAGATCGGCCAGCGCGCCGGCAACGGCGCCGGCTGGAGCTTCGACCGGGTGCTCGAGCTCTTCCCGCCGCTGCGCGAGCGCCTCCGGAACCGCGGCAACAAGCTTTCCGGCGGTGAGCAGCAGATGCTCGCCTGCGGGCGGGCGCTGGTCGGCAACCCGGACATTCTCTTGATGGACGAGCCCTCGGAGGGGTTGGCGCCGCTCCTGGTGCGGGAGCTCGGGCGCATTCTGGGCCGGCTCAAGGCCGGGGGCGCGTCCATCCTGCTCGTCGAGCAGAACCTTGCCTTCGCCCTCCGCGTCGCCGACCACGTCTACCTCATGAGCAAGGGCAAGATCGTCCACGAGTCCCGCCCGGACGAGCTCCTGCGAAACGACGAGGTCAAGGCGCGCTACCTGGGCGTCTGACGCCGCGCCCGAATTCGTCGATACACCCGGGCGCTTTCCATCGGCAATCCCTATTTGCAAAACGCCAGTTCGCCTATAAGCTCCGCTGTGTCGCCGGCGGGAGTTTTCGGGGCGCGCCCCAACACCGTCCCGCCAAGTCACCCGACGCCAGAGGAGAGAGACCACGATCATGAGATCCGGACGGACGCTTGTTCTACTTTCGCTGCTCGGTCTCGCGCTGATTGCCGTGAGTGGACTCTCGGCCACCGCCGACGCCCAGGGCGGCAAGCTGCGGTTCGGCGTGGGCCCGCTGCAGCCGACACCATCGGAGACGAAGAAGGCCTACGAGCCGTTCTTCGCCTACCTCGCGAAGGAGCTCGGGCGGGACTTCGACCTGATCGCCACCACCGACTGGGCCGGCATCTCGGTCGCGCTCGCCAACAAGCAGGTCGACCTCGCCTGGATGGGCCCGTGGGGCTACGTCCTCGCCAACGACGACTCCGGCGTCCGCGCCATCGCGACCGCCAAGTACGACGGCAAGCCGATCTACCACGCGATCGTCGTGTGCAAGCCCGGCCTCGTGAAGAACTGGCCGGACGGCGCCAAGGGCAAGCGTGTCTCGTTCGCCGACGTCGGTTCGACCTCGGGCTGGCTCATCCCGACGTCGTGGTTCAAGCGGCGGGGCATCGATCCCAAGCAGCTCTTCAACTACTCGGACGGCGCCACACACGCCGCGAACGAGATCGCCGTCGCCAGCGGTCAGGCCGATTGCGCGACCGATTTCGACCGCAACCGGAACGCCATGATCGAGGGCGGCAGGATCGAGCGGAACGCGACGGAGGTCGTCTGGACCTCCGACCCGCTGCCGAACGACGCCATCGCCGTGCCGAAGGATTTCGACCCCGCCCTCGCCGATCGGATCCAGAAGACCCTGGTCTCCATCACCGAGGCGCAGGCCAAGACTATCCTGCCGACCCATTACACCGGCTTCGTGACCGCGACCCACGAGAGCTACCGCATGATCGAGGACGCAGGGGTCCTGGTCGGGCGAATCAAGAAGAAGTAGATGGCGACGGTGGTGAGACGGGCCGGCGACTACCCCGAGCCAGTCGTTTCGTGGTGGTCGCGGCGCCGGCTCCGCTTCGTGCTGGTCCTGGTGCTCCTGACCGCGTTCTACTCCGCGAGCTGGCGGCTCGCGCGGGTGGACCCCGAACGGCTCCTCACCGGCCTGCCGAAGATGGCCGGCTGGGCGGCGAAGGCGTGGCCGCCCGCCACCGATGAGCTGCCGGTGCTGCTGCTGCGGACAGGCGAGACCATCGCGATGGCGGCGATCGGCACGACGGCGGCCGCGCTGCTCGCCCTGCCGCTCTGCGTCGTGGCGGCGCGCAACGTGACGCCGAGCATGGCGCTCTACTATCCGGCGCGCTGGTTTCTCAACGCGCTCCGGGGCGTGGACTCGTTCGTCTTCGCGCTCCTCTTTGTCGCGGCGGTGGGCCTCGGACCGTTCGCGGGCGTCCTCGGCATCGCGCTGCACACGTGGGGCAGCACGGCGAAGCTGTGGGCCGAGGCGATCGAGAACATCCCGCCGGGCCCACTCGAGGCCGCGGCGGCGACCGGCGCCTCGCGGCTCAAGGTGATCGCCTACGCGCTCGTGCCTGACGTCGCGCCGAGCATGGTGTCGGTGGGGCTGTTCTGGTGGGAGTTCAACGTACGCGCCTCGACCGTCCTGGGCGTGGTCGGCGCGGGCGGCATCGGCCAGGAGCTCAAGAACTCGATGGATCTGCTCCTCTTCCCCCGCCTGCTCACGATCATCCTCTTGATCCTCGTCACGGTGACCGTCATCGACCACACGAGCGAATGGCTGCGGCGCAAGCTCGAGTGACGCCGGAGACCGCGGGGAACGACATCGTCGCCCGCGCCGACGGGCTGACGAAGCGCTATGCTCCCGACGTGACCGCGCTGACGGAAGTGTCGTTCGCCGTGCGACCCGGCGAGTTCGTCGCGGTGCTCGGCCCCAGCGGCGCCGGCAAGACGACGCTCTTCCGGTGCCTCACCGGGCTCACACGGCCGGATCGCGGAACCGTGAGCATCGTCGGACGCGATATCTGGGAAAGCCCCCGCGAGCTACAGCTGGCCCGGCGCGCGGTCGCGCTGATCTTTCAGCAGTTCAATTTGATCCGCCGGCTCCCGGCGCTCGAGAACGTGCTGGTCGGCCGCCTCGCCCAGGTGCCGGCATGGCGCGTGGTCCTGCGCCGCTTCGCGCGCGGCGACCGGCAGCTCGCTCTCCGGTGCCTCGACACGGTCGGCCTTCTCGACCGCGCCTACACCCGTGCGGACGAGCTGTCCGGCGGCCAGCAACAGCGGGTCGCCATCGCGCGAGCCCTCGCGCAGGACGCCAAGGTCATCCTCGCCGACGAGCCGGTGGCGAGCCTCGACCCCGAGTCCGCGGCGACCGTGCTCGAGTCACTCCGCTCGGCCGTGTCGACCGGCGTCGCCGTCGTCGCGAGCCTCCACCAGGTGCATCTGGCCCGCGCCTACGCGGACCGTATCGTGGCGCTGCGGGGCGGGCGGATCGTCGTGGACGCGCCGGCCGCGCGCCTCGACGCGCGATCGATCGAACAGATCTACGAGCGGAATGGGGAGCGGAACGACCCATGAGCCCGGGCTCCCCGGCCCCGCGAGTCGCCAACGCCGAGTGGGACGCGGGTGAGCTCGGCTGTGGCGACCTCGTCCTGGAGCTCCGGCTGCGCATGGACGCGATGCAGCCCGGGCAACTTTTGAAGCTCATCGCCCGCGACCCGGGCGCCCGGGCCGACATTCCGGCCTGGTGCCGCATGACCGGACACACGTTGATCGCGCAGCAACATCCCCTGTACCAGATCCGCCGAAAGGAGAACTGAGCCATGGCAAACCGATTCTGTGTCAGCCTCACCCACGCGAAGGACAATCAGGACAAGTCGACGGTGGCGTTCGTGGTCGCCAACGCCGCGGTCGGCTCGGGCAAGGAGACGCTCGTGTTCCTGAGCGTCGAAGGCGTCCGCCTCGCCCAGAAAGGGTACGCCGACGACATCCGCGAAGAGGGGTTTGCCCCGCTGCGCGAGCTGATGGACAACTTCGCGAAGGCCGGGGGCACGATCTACGTGTGCTCGCCATGCTTCAAGAAGCGCAAGCTGGACGAGAACAACCTCGTGGCCGGCGCGGCCATCGTCGGCGGCGCGAAGCTCGTCGAGTTTCTGTCCGAGGGAAGTCCCTGCGTCAGCTACTGAGCCGTCATGGAGCCCGTTGACCGCCATCAGCTCGAGGCCGACGCCAGCTTCGACGGCGGGGACCTGGATTGCGGCAACGGGCTCCTGCTCCTGATTCGCCAGCACATGGATCCGCTGGAGCGGGGCCAGCTCCTGGAGTTCCGATCCACGGAGATCTCCGTCGAGGAGGACTTTCCGGCGTGGTGCCGGCTCACCGGTAACGAGCTCGTGTCCCTCGTCCGGCGGGGTAAGGAGCGAAGCTTTCTCGTCTGCAAGGGCAAGCTGGCGGAGCGCCCCCAGCCGAGCCTGCGGGCGCGGGCGCAGGCGGTCGCGCCTCTCGCGCGCCAGCCGGTCACCGTCACCGTCCCGGCCACGCTGCCTCAGCCCGCTCCGGCGCCCGCCGTTCGTCCGCTGTCGGTCATGGGCATCGGGAGCTGGCCGCGCCCGCGGTGGATGCTGCAGGCGATCCACGAGCACCTCGAAGGGCGCCTCGGCGAGTCCGAGTTCCAGGCGACCGGCGACGACGCCGTGCGCCTGGCCGTCGACGCCCAGCTCCGTGCCGGCGCCGACGTCATCACCGACGGCGAGCAGCGCCGTGACAACTACGCGAGCTACGTGGGCGGACGGCTCGACAACTGCCAGCTCATCCCGCTCACCGATCTGCTCCCGCTCGTCGACGACCCGGAGAAGTTTGAAAAGGAAATGCGCTCGCTCGACGTTCCGGCCTCGGAGGTGCGCCATCCCGCCCTCTTCGGGCCGCTCGGCCGGAGCCGTCCGCTCGCCGGCCACGAGCACGAGTTCGTCCGCACGCTGACCGACCGGTGAAGATCGCGCTGCCCGGGCCCTATCTCCTCACGCGGCTCATGTGGCTGGAATGCGTGTCGGACCGCGTCTACCGGTCCCGCGAGCACCTCGCCGAGGACGTCGTGCGCGTCCTGCGCGAGGAGCTTCACTTCCTGCTCGCGGCCGGCGTCTCGCTGGTCCAGCTCGACGAGCCGGTGCTCGCCGAGGTGGTCTTCACCGGCGCGAAGAACACGCGAAGCTTCATGTGCGGGGCGCTCAGCGAGAAGGGAGACGCCGCGGGGGAGCTCGAGTTCGCGCGGACGCTCGTGAGGCAGGTGGTGGCCGGCTTGCCGCGCCCGCGGCTCGCGCTGCACGTCTGCCGGGGCAACTGGACGCGGAACGAGGAGGCGGCGCTGGCCGGCGACTACCGGCCGCTGGTGCCGCTCCTCTCCGAGGTCGAGGTCGGAACGCTCTTTCTCGAGCTGTGCACGCCTCGCGCCGGCGAGCTGGAGATGCTCACCGACCTCCCGTCGGACGTCCGCGTAGGCATCGGCGTCGTCAACCAGAAGCACGAGCGGATCGAGTCGGCCGAGGAGATCGCGGCCCGCGCGCGGCGCGCCGTCGCGCTCTTCGGCGCGGACCGCGTGCTGTTGACCCCGACTGCGGCTTCGCGACCTTCGCCGACAATCCGGTCGCCTCGGCGCGCGTCGCCGAGGACAAGCTCAGGGCAATCGTCGAGGCGGCCGAGCTCGTCCGGCGCGGCTAGGCCGTCGATCGGTCGGTAGCCGATTGCCTCGGCGGCCGAACGCCACTACGATCCCCCCATGGACACGCAGGCTCCGAGCACCGCTCCGGGGCGCCCTCGGCCGTTCACCGGCAAGGAGTTCCTGGAATCTCTTCGCGACGGGCGCGAGATCTGGATCTACGGCGAGCGGGTCGAGGACGTGACGACGCATCCGGCCTTCCGCAATCCCGCCCGCATGCTGGCGCGGCTCTACGACGCGCTCCACGAGCCCGCCACGCAGGCGGTGCTGACGTGCGCGACCGATACCGGCTCCGGAGGCTACACCCACAGGTACTTCAGGGCGCCGGCCAGCGCCGATGATCTGGTCGCGGCCCGCGACGCGATCGCCGCGTGGGCGCGACTCACGTATGGATGGATGGGCCGCTCGCCCGACTACAAGGCGGCCTTCCTGGCCACGCTGGGCGCCAACGCCGACTTCTACACGCCGTATCAGGACAACGCCCGGCGGTGGTATCGCGCGGCGCAGGAGCGCGTCCTTTACCTGAATCACGCCCTCGTCCAGCCGCCGGTGGATCGGCACCGTCCGCCGGACGAGGTCGCCGACGTCTATGTCCACGTCGAGAGGGAGACCGACGCCGGGCTGATCGTCAGCGGCGCGAAGGTCGTCGCCACCGGCTCGGCGCTCACCCACGCCAATTTCATCGCGCATCCGTCGACTACGCCGATCAAGACCAAGGAGTTCGCCGCGGTCTTCATCGCGGCCATGGACACGCCGGGCGTGAAGCTGATTTGCCGCCCGTCCTACGCGATGACGGCCGAGGTGATGGGCAGCCCGTTCGACTATCCCCTGAGTAGCCGCATGGACGAGAACGACGCCATCCTGGTCCTCGACAAGGCCCTGGTGCCCTGGGAGAACGTCTTCGTCTACGAAGACGTGCAGAAGTCGAACACCTTCTTCCAGGGTTCCGGCTTCTTCCCGCGCGCCATGCTCCACGGCTGCATACGGTTGGCCGTCAAGCTGGACTTCATCGCCGGCCTGCTCCTGAAGGCGGTGGACGCCGTCGGCACCAGCGAGACGCGTAACGTGCAGGCGTCGATCGGCGAGGCGATCGCCTGGCGCAACCTCTTCTGGGGGCTGACCGACGCGATGGCCCGCACGCCCGTGCCGTGGGCCGGCGCCACCGTCTTGCCCAACCCGGAATACGCGCAGGCGTACCGCGTCTTCTCGACCGTGGCCTATCCGCGCGTCAAGGAGCTCACCGAGAGCATCCTGGCGAGCGGCCTGATCTATCTCAACTCGCACGCCGTCGACTTCAAGACGCCGGCGCTGCGCCCCTATCTCGAGAAGTACCTGCGCGGCTCGGACGGGACCGACGCCGTGGAGCGCATCAAGCTGATGAAGCTTCTGTGGGACGCCGTCGGGACCGAGTTCGGCGGGCGCCACGAGCTGTACGAGCGGAACTACGCGGGGGCTGCCGAGACCATCCGCATCATCACCTGGCAGATGGCGCAGGAGAGCGGCCGGGCGCGGGAGTTCCGCGGCTTCGCCGAGCAGTGCATGGCGGAATACGACCTGGACGGCTGGACCGTGCCCGACCTGATCACGCCGGCGGACGTCAATCTCTTTCTCAAGAAGCCCCGGTGATTCTCAAGAAACCCCGGTGAAGGGAGCTGCCGATGGCCACGCCGCCTGCGAAAGAATCGCTACTCGCCGAGCTCGACCGCGTCGTGCGTGAGACCCTCACCTATTTCGAGGGTGCCGGCCGGGTGACCAGCGCGCGGGTCGACCGATGGCAGGCGCGCGACGTGCTGATGCACTTCATTTACTTCCACGACGCCACCGCGTGGGGCATGCAGTCCGTGGCGCTCGGTGGACC
>WNEZ01002426.1_pt1 | contig 17928 bp, 17 predicted proteins | sample 5400521 | NCBI WGS metagenome assembly WNEZ01 (sample SAMN13153339, study PRJNA577476) | soil metagenome | isolation source: 120 cm saprolite under Douglas fir tree site 2 hole 1 replicate 1 | place: USA:California | collected 2015-04-18
GAGATACTTGTGGTTGGAGATACGACATCTCTCGACCAAAACGGCAAGCCACTCCCCGGTGTTGCGCAAGTTGCAATCCAGCAGGGGCGCTATGCAGGAAAGCTGATCCACAGCCGTCTCCTTGGGACTTCAAGACCACGTCCATTTCATTACTTTGATAAAGGCAACATGGCCGTGGTCGGTAAGGGTTTTGCGGTGCTGCAAACCGGCAAAATTAAAATGAGCGGCTTCGCACCGTGGCTGGCATGGGCTGCGGTGCACTTACAGTTCCTGGCTCAATCCAGCCTCCGCGTGAGTGTCTTCCTGCAGTGGGTTTGGACCTATTTGACTGGGCAGAGGGGTTCCCGGCTAATCGTGAATCACCACGGGTCTGAGCCTGTGAGGACCGCGGTTGATGGCTAACCATTAAGATGGGCGTTGCGCGTCACCCGGCGATGACAAAACTACTCAATGTAAGGAGCGAATATGAAGAAGAACATGGCACTTTTCGTAGCAATCGTTGGAACCAGTCTCTCGGGCGCCGCAAGGGCAGTCGCCCAGGATCGACCATCGCAGTCGGCGGGACAGAACGTGTCCCGCGCAGGTTCCCCCAAGAGCGACGTTCCGGAAGCGACTTCCGACGCAGATATTCAAATGTTAAGGAGGGACTTGAAGTCCCAAAAGAAGCAAATTGTCGCAGCGAACATGGACTTCACTGGCGCCCAAGCAGAGAAGTTCTGGCCAGTCTACGAACAGTACACGTCCGATTTGGTCAAAATCAGCGACACGAAGGCTGCTCTGATCCAGGAATATATACAGACGTACGACACAATGACCGGCGATCAGGCGGAGAGCTATCTCAGAAAGCGCGCTGCGGTTGAAGAATCGATCATGCAATTGAGAGTCAAGTACGTCCCGATCTTTCGCAAGGGGCTGTCCGGCAGAGAAACAGCATTGTTCTTTCAGATTGACTGGCGGCTCGGCCTCATGATCGACTTGCAACTGGCGCAGTTGCCTTTAATTAACCCGTGACGGCCGAGAGGTTCCTCGGTTCAAGTGCAGACTAGAGATGTTCCATCCAATTGGCTAACGGCTTGGCTGCCGCTCTGGACCGGGGATCGATGAAAGGAGCTGCTCGATCGCGCGATCCATTGTGTGACTCATTTCGCCGACGACAGCAGGCACGTTGCGCTGAGACACACTCGAAGTCTCGCACGCGTTGTTGGCCCAGACAGTTGTACCCGTACGAAGGTCTGTCATCTCTGCAGAGAGCGCAACTTCGACCTTTACTCCGCCTTTGTAATCTACTTCTTCAAGCCTTTCCAGGCGTCCGCTGATGATGTAGTCCGCACTTGAGCGTCCGTCATAGATTTTTACTTCAGCGAAGTTGCCGCTGGCACGTAGACGATCCGCGATTGCACTGGTCACGAAGTCCCGGGGGTCGGTCGCCCAACGATGATAGTCATAGAAGCCAATCTGTTCCGCCGACGCACGATACACGAGCGGCCCTTGGCGCAGGTAACTTGGCGATCTGAATTCACGTATGGCAACGCTCGCACGTGCCTCTGGTCCGGGCGGAGGGTCGGGGGCTGGCGGCAGATGAAGCTCGTAGTAGGTTGGATATCTTACCTTGCCCAAGCACCCGACGAAGACGGTCGACACCGCGACCGTGATAGCGAGAACTGCTGCGTGCTGTATTCTCATGTTCGTTTCGTCCTATTCCGGGACTTTGCGTTCCTTGGGTTGCTTTATCCGAATCAAGCTCCACGGCCGCTGCTTCAGTTGGTCCGTCAGTTGGTCTAGGTTGTCGGTGGCCACGCGCAGGTTTTCTACCGTGTCGTCGATTTTGAAGTCGTTGGCCCGCACTATCCCCTGCATATCCACTAGCACGATCTTGGCCTGCTGCAGGGTGCTTTGGAGTTCAGCGAGATCCATGCGAATCGGTTCACGTAGGCCGCTGACGGTGCCGTTGACGTTTTGGATAGTCTCGTCAACGTGGCCGATCACCGGGTCAAATTTTAGGATCATGCCATCAGCATGTTGGCTCAACGCCAGCAATTGATCTGTGATACGGTCGATTTTCGGGCGTTCGTCCGTCGCTACTGAGTTCAGGTTCGCGAGGAGCTTTCGCGTGCCGCCCAGTTCTCCCTGCACTTGGACAATCAAGTCATTTGCGTTGCCGGCGACGGTCGCCATTTTGGCCGCAATCTCATCCAAGGTAACAACTTCCTGTGAAGGGATTGCCTGGCCGGGAGCGATCCGATTGGCGTCGTTGGTGCCAGTACTGACCAACAGGGCGGGTTCGCTCATTACGCTCACCGATCCGAGCTTTGCAAGGCTTTTCTGGTTTACAGGCGTTCCTTCTTTGAGCTCTAGCAGAATCTCGATGCGAGTCGGGTCGGAGGCCCAGGGATGCACAGCGCTGACGCTGCCGGCTTTGATACCTCCGAACAGAACGGGAGCGCCGGCTTCAAGTCCGCCCGCATAGCGCAGGTAGGTTCGGTAGGGCACCTTCCCGCCGCGGAACTGTGCGTTTGCCAGATAGACGACTGTAGCTGTCAGTATCAGGAGAGACGCCAGGACGAAAACGCCAACCTTTGCTTCCGTTGTCAAAGATTTGCCTCCTCGCCTCGCAGATATTTTCCGAAGGAAGCTGCGACCTCAGAGGGCTCCCCCATCTTGTCCGGAACCCGGTCAAGAAATTGCCGGATGCGTGGATGCGTACTGTTTTTGATCTCGTCTTTGGTTCCGACCGCAAGGAACGCCCCGTTGTACAGCATGGCAATGCGATCGGCGATGCGGAACGCACTCGGCAGCTCATGAGTCACGACGATCACCGTCATCTGAAAAGCCTTCTTAAGAAGGAGAATCAATTCGTCCAGTTCTGCCGCAACAATGGGGTCAAGCCCAGCCGAGGGTTCGTCGAATACAAGAATCTCTGGGTCCAGAGCAAGAGCGCGCGCTACCGCAGCCCGCTTCTTCATGCCCCCAGATAATTCCTGGGGGTGCAGATGGCCGAATTCTGCCAGCCCAACAGCGGCCAGATCCATCCAAACCATAAGGTCGATGATGGATGGAGCGAGCGCGGTGTGCTCGCGCAGGGCGAGTGCGACGTTGTCTTTTACTGAGAGGGAATTGAACAATGCGGCACTTTGGAACGCGACCCCGATGGAACGCCGTACCAGTCTCAGTTCCGCCTGAGAGCAGCGGGTGATGTCAGTCCCTTTCACGAAGACGCTGCCGGAATGCGCGCGCTCAAGCCCGAGAATCTGGCGGAGAAGGGTGCTTTTTCCCGACCCGCTCCCCCCCAACAAGACCATCGTCTCTCCCGGTTCGATTTCCAGGTTCAGCCTGTCCAGCACGCGGCGACCGTCGTACTCGACAATGAGCTCGCGAATCGAGATGATCGCCATCAGTGTTTCCCCGTGAAGTAGAAGATGGCGGTGAAGATAACATCCGCAACAATGACCAGAAACGTGGACTTGACGACGGCGGTCGTGGTGGATCGACCGACAGCATCGGGCCCGCCCCGGACGCGAAACCCCTCCAGGCAACCCACGTGGACGATGATGGTCGCGAATGCCAGGCTCTTGATCAGGCCGCTAATCACGTCGCGCAATTGGATCGAAGTCAACACGTAGTGAAGATAAAGGCCGAAACCAAGGTGGGTGGCGAAGAACATGAAGATTCCGCCCGCCAAGATGCCGCAAACGTTCGAGGCGACGGTGAGGCAGGGCACCATGATCAGCGCTGCTAAGTACTTTGGCGCTAACACGAATTCAACGGGTTCAAAAGCCATGACCCGGAGTGCATCGATCTCTTCGGTCACGCTCATGGTTCCGATTTCGGCAGCGAATGCGGAACCGGAGCGTCCACTGACGGCGATTGCGGTTAGAAGGGGTCCCATTTCCCGCGTGAACCCAACTGCGACGAGGTCAATTACGTAGTGCATGGCCCCGAAGCGGCGTAATTCGGAGGCTCCCTGCATGGCGAGAATGAATCCGCTACACATCGCCATGAGTCCAACCATCGGGAGTGCTGAAACCCCAATCTGCAGCATCTGCCCTACCGATGCTTTCCACCGATAGTGGTTCCCTACGATAGGCAGCGAAGCCCCAATCGCGCGGAGAGCCGCCCACAGTTGAATGGTGAGACCTCCGACGTAGTCGAGGTAGGTGAGGGTCTTTCTTCCGACGCTCTCGGTTACGGTTGCCATCACTGCGTCTTCTGAATGGAAGGATTGTTCATGGGGCCTCAGGTTTCGAACAAAGACAGCAGACCGGTCACCTCTAGCAAGTACCGTGGCCGATCGTGCAAACCGGTTAGTTCCAGTCCAGTTTTGCGAACACGTGCTGTTTTCAGGGCTTCAAGGAGTGTCGCAACACCGGAGAGATCCATATACGGAACATCCGACAAATCGACAGTCAAGTTCTGCAAGGTCTCCCCGTGCAGGATCGTGAGCAGCTGCTCCCGAAGCGCAGGTGACGAGTCGATTGTGAGACGGCCATCCAAGGAAACCAGCGCACCGCCTTCACTGCGAGTGACGCTAATCCTTAGGAAGTTGCCGGCATATGTGGCTTGAGTAATCGTTCCCGCTCCCCTGTTCTCCATCGTCCAACCTGATCAAATGCAAGGCTGCTGGCGGACCCGGCTACTGATTGGCAGGAAGTTCCGCGTACGCGATACCGGTGAGGTTTCCTTGGGCAATAAGCAGCGTCCTCTTGTTCGATCCGTCGAGATTCGCGCTGTAAACAGACCCTCCGAGATCGGTCAGGAACATCCGCCCACCTCGCAGATCCAGTGACAGTCCGATGCCTTCCATCAAGTGGTTGAAAACAATCTCCGGGGCTTGGCGACCTCCGGGCGCAGCGTCCATGGGCGCGCGGTTTACGGTATTGCCACGTGGCGGGTCGCCGCGATCCGTCCAGTACATCATCCGGTTGGCAAGGTCGAGATCCAGGTCGATGGGCTCGGGAAGACCATCGAAAAGAAGCTCGATGTCTTTCCGGTTTGCTGGACTTTGACCGATCGGAATTTCCAGATTCGCGCGGAAGACGCGGCCCTGGCCGGCGTTGTCTGGCCCCTTTTGGGTCCAATAAAACTTTCTGCCTTCAGTGTCGACAGCAATACCGACACACCAATTTCTGAGGTCCCGCCGGTCTGCATCGCCACGGCCGGTTTCCACAAGGGTCTCGATAGCGGAGCCATTCAGATTCGCGCGCATGACTCGCATCCCTTCGCGATCTGACCAGTAGAGCTTGCCGTTTCTTTTGTCGAGCTGGAGTTGCTTGGGAGTGAACGTGCCACCCGGAGGAATGATATTGGTGACGTTGCTTCCATCGAGGTCACACCGATCAATGGAACCATCATTCGCGCTGGGGTTACCCATATTCGTCCAGTAAATGTGTCCGGCGTCAACGTCCACAGCCACTCCGTCGGGGATCCTCAAACCCTTGGTGACGATTGCTTGCAGATTGGAGCCGTCGGGATTGAGCGACATTATGCGGCTGCCGCTGACATCCAGGAAAAACAGATGTCCCGAAGTTGGTTTTGGGCCGTGTTCCGCGATCTTTGATTTGGGCACTGTGGTAGAGGACATTGATTTTGATAGCTTCCTTCCTGAAATCCGGATCGGCCTTTCCTTTCAAACGAGCTACACGAAGGCGCTGAAACCAGTGATAGCTTTGCCGACAATGAGAGTGTTCATTTCTCTCGTCCCCTCATACGAGTACAAGGCCTCGGCATCGGCAAAGAAACGGGCGACCTGATGGTCGAGCAGGATGCCGTTGCCGCCGAGAGCCTCCCGCGCCCAAGCCACCGTCTCACGCATTCGCACGGTGCAAAAGGCCTTCGCCAGCGACGCATGGTAATCCTTCAGCTTGCCTTCGTCTTGCATCTGGGAGAGCCGGACAACCATGCACTGCGACGCAGTGACGTTTCCCAACATCCTGGCCAGCAGGTCCTGCACGAGCTGGAAACTTGCGATGGGCTTGCCGAACTGTTCACGTGTTTGGGCGTAAGCGAGAGCGTGCTCATATGCCCCCATCGCACACCCCACTGACATCCACGCAACGCCTGCGCGGGTCATGCGAAGGACCTTGGCGGTGTCGCGAAAAGAGGCGTCTGCTTGCAAGCGGTTGTTTTCAGCCACGCGGCAGTTCTCGAGTGTGATCAACCCGTTCTGCACCACGCGTAGCGCGATCTTGTTTTCGATCTTTTCTACTTTGAAACCCGGTGTCGTTTTGTTCTCGACGATAAAGCCTTTGACCTGGTTGTCGGCCAAGTCGCGGGCCCAGATAATGGTGAGATCACACCAGGGAGAGTTGCCGATCCACTTCTTTTGGCCATTGAGAACCCAGGTGTCGCCATCGCGCTTCGCCGTAGTGGTCAGGCCGCCCCCTGTTCCTGAACCCACCAGCGGCTCGGTCAGGCCAAAGGCCCCAATCTTTTCGAGCCGTGCCATAGGCGGCAGCCACTCTCGCTTTTGTTCCTCCGACCCGCCGAAGTAAATGGATCCCATGGCAAGGCCGTTGTGCACACCAAAGAACGTTGAGAACGACGGGTCAATGCGGGCCATCTCCATCTGGACGAAGCCGTCAAGCAGCGTGCTTCCTCCGCGGCATCCATAACCCTCCAAGCCAAGGCCGCCAATCTTGAGGTCGCGGAGCGCCGGCAGCACTTCGAAAGGAAAAGCGTCGTCTGCCCAGTATTTTGTAATGATGGGAGCGACACTGGTTTCCATGAACTGGCGTACCTGTTTCAGAAGCTTGAGTTCCTCGGCATTCAGGCTTTCGGTAACCTCATAGAAGTCACTGTTCGGCGCGGGAAGCGGCGGAGCAAGCTTGTTACCCTCTGCATTCTTCCTATCCTGCGTTCTTGTCGGGACCACCGTTACCATATGTTTTCCTTGTTCGCTTCGTTAGATCAGCTGGTTAACTGGCTCGACCGCTTTTTCTGCTCGTTTTCCCGCTTTGGAAGACTTGGTCCGAAGCGCGAGGAGTCCCATCAACACTTGGTCTCGCTCTGCGGCGAGTTGATCTATGGAACGGCCTGCGGCCTCTTGAAGTACGCCATCAACGATGGTTTGCTTCACCTGGGGAGTGAATTCTGTTTGCGCCCCCAAGTCTTTCCACCAGGCAGCGACCGGACCGGAAAGGTGCTCCATGAAATGTTGAATCCCGCCCTCGCCGCCCCCGAGATGAGAGAGGAGATTGGGGCCCATCACTGCCCAACGGAGGCCTGGCCCCCAGCACACAGCGGTGTCAGCATCGGCGACGTCCACAACACCCTTCTCAATGAGGTTGACAATCTCCCGATAGATCGCTGCCTGCAAGCGGTTCGCGACATGTCCGACGACTTCTTTTTGGACGTGAATCGGTTTTTTCCCAATTGATGTGTAAAACGAGATCGCCTGTCGCACAGTTTCGGATGAGGTTTTCGTGCCCGCAACGACCTCGACGAGTGGAATCAAGTGAGGCGGGTTGAAAGGATGGCCTATGACGCAGCGCTCCGGATGGTTACAGGCCGACTGCATCACGCTCATTGTTAAGCCCGATGAGCTAGAGGCAATGATCGAATCCGGCGGCGTGGCAGCGTCCATATCTGCAAACAGCTTGATCTTGAACTCCTGACGTTCCGGCCCGTTCTCCTGGACAAAGTCGGCATTGGACAGCGCCTTCTTCATGTCGAGAGTGAACTCAAGACGGTCGCGCGACGCCTTGGGCGAGAGACCGAGCACTGTGAGGTCTTTCCAGGCGGCGTCGATATATTGGCGCAGGTTGGCTTCGGCGTTTGGCGCCGGATCGCTTGCAACGACGTTGAAGCCATGTGCAAGGTAGAGAGCGGCCCAGCTCGCGCCGATGACTCCTGTTCCGACGATGGCGACGCGACGTACTGGCTTAGTCACAGACATTGGTGATTTGCTCCAGTTCTAAAATTTTCATGCGGGGTCCTTCACACAACCAGGTCCGGTCAGGTGAAGAACCCCGCCTGGGGAGTGGCCCATCTCTTCGTGTGCAAAGAGGATGCCACTCCTGGTTGATCCACTCCAAGTGGCGAAAAGAGCTGAGGGAAAAGAAGATCTGCGTGGAAGGGCCCTTGATTTCGAAAGTGTTCCGACATCTTGCGTGCTCGCGGGTTAGCGGCTGCCAGCCCATTGGCACTGCATCGCAGGACGCCATGCGCGGCGCATTGGGGCTTGCGCTCAAGCGTCTTCTGTGACCCTGCCCCCTTGGACGCGCACTCCCGCTTAATGCTGCCTCACTTGCTTTGAAAAGGACTTCTTGCTGTTGATGCGCGAATAAGCTTGCCTTCGACGGACTGGTATCACGCGTGCATCCTCACATGCCTGATCACATGTGATCTTCGCGATACCAACGCTCAGTAATACGTCGTTGAACGGATACTCCGCACGGTGAGAGTTCGTACGAAGGAGATGCAGATGCAGGGGAGACGGCCGTCGACTGGATTCGATCGAGACGTTCGAGTCGGTTTATCAACCGAGAGCACTCGTGACCTGAACGATGCTGTCTTGTACAACCTGCCGATGTTCTATAGGAGGGCCTTTCGTTTCTTGGGGAACTCAGCCGATGCCGAAGATGCTGTTCAAGATGCTCTCCTCTCCGCTTACAAACACTTCGCACAATTCAGAGGTCAAGCGCGAATCTCAACCTGGTTAGCAGCAATTGTCACTAATGCGGCGCGAATGCAATTACGGCGCCGTCGTGTCGTCTACGTGTCGCTTGAGCAACAGGAGCTGGAAGATGGCCTCGCATTATCGGAACGGCTGGCTGCTTCCGAGCCAGGTCCAGAAGAATTGTGTCGTACAAGCGAAGCGCACGCACGTTTGCTCAAGGGAGTCAGGCAGCTCTCACCGCCGCTACGCCGGGCATTTCAGCTACGTGGTATTGACGGGTTGACGACGAAAGAGACGTCGGATGCCCTGGGTATCCCCGAAGGTACGGTGAAAGCTCAGCTCGCACGGGCACGCATGAAGCTTGCTCGGTTCATGACGGCAAAGCCCAGCGGGGTTCGTCTTCGGGTCGTTGCTCCTCAGGTAAGCACAATTGCCGTCAAGGTACGCAGTTCTGGGTGTGTCGGCAATATCACGAGGAGTGCTGTACTCCGCAGCACAGATCTGGGGAACGTAAGGTGATCTATACCCATTCTCTTGGCCGGGCATCACGATACTATCCTGAGCGAACAGCGATTGCTGCGGACGGTGCGCACCTGACATTTCGGAGACTTCACGATCGTGTTGGAGGCATTGCGGCGGGGTTAAGCAGACAAGGTTTTCAATCTGGGGACCGACTCGCTATTCTCCTTCCGAATGGGCCTGAGTACATCGAACTGGTGTACGCCTGCAGCTGGCTGGGAGTAACCGCAGTCCCGCTGAACATACGGCTTTCGGCGGTGGAAATAGATCGCGTTCTCGCGGACGCAAATCCGCGCGGCCTGGTACGGCATTCATCACTGCCACTCCCGAAAACAGAACTGACATGGCACTTGGTGCTCGACAAAGAACCCTGGGATATTGGGAATGATTCCCATCCCACGACCCATTACGATCCGGAAGCGATTTTGGCTCTCCTATATACCAGCGGCACAACGGGCCAGCCGAAGGGCGTTATGCTGACGCATGCAAACATTCTCGCGAATGTCGACAATTTTAACTACTGGATGAGATACGGGGAAGGCGCGGTCTATCTGCACGCGGCGCCGATCTTCCATATCGCGGACTTTCCCGCGATGTTCGCGGTTCCGGTGTTTGGCGCGTGTCAGATAACCATTCCCAAATTCAGCCCGCAAATCTTTTGCGAGACTGTCGAACGGGAACGAGTCAGTCACACCGTTTTGGTGCCGACAATGATCAATTTGCTGACCCAATCTCCAGAAGCTAAAAAGTACGACTTGAGCAGCCTCGAGGTGTTGGCTTATGGCGGATCTCCGATGGCGCCGGAGCTCATTCACCGGACGCGGGAGCTTCTGCCGAATCTTAAGCTGGTTCAGGTCTACGGATTGAGTGAAACCGGTTTTCTCACGGGCCTGCAAGATGACGAGCACACTGACGATAAGCTCCTATCGTGTGGGCGACCTTGTCCCGGAGTCGACGTACAGGTAGTCGACGAGTCGGGGAGGCAAGTCGATGCCGGGCATCCTGGTGAATTAGTAGCCCGGGGTGCGAATGTCATGCGCGGGTATTGGAACAATCCGAAAGAGACAACACTTGCGTTTCGAGATGGTCTGTTTCGTACTGGAGACGTCGGCTATCAGGATACAGCCGGGTATTTCTACATCATGGACCGGTTGAAGGACATGATTGTCACAGGCGGCGAAAATGTTTACTCCGGTGAGGTTGAGGCGGTGATTTACGAGCATCCTGCGGTTCGCGAAGCTGCGGTCTTCGGAATACCTGATCCACAGTGGGGCGAAATCGTGGCGGCCCGTGTCGTGCTGAAGCCAGGAAAAGCTCTTACCGTCGATGAACTGATCACCCATTGCCGGCAAACTCTGGCCAATTACAAAATTCCGCGTAGCGTCGACTTCTCGGAGACTGAGCTACCGAAAAGCGGTTCAGGGAAGGTCTTGAAGAGAACCCTGCGAGAACAGTTCTGGGCTCATCAAGCGCGGACCGTGAGCTGACCCTGATCATGCTTTACTGCATTGGCTGAAATAATCACAATTTGTTAGGGGTGCGGGGGCAGCAGCCGAGTACTGGCGAATCGCGGCCCTATCACGAGGCGAACGCCTGTAGCTCTTCGCGCGCGGCCTCACTGAAGTCCTTCAGTGGATCAATCCCCCCTCCGCTTCTTATCAGCTCACGCAACTCCCGGATAGTCTTGTTTGGTGCGAAGTAGGTGTCGACCGTTGCTTCCACGACCTTCTGAGCGCACGCGACAGTTCGCGCCGAGGACAGGACCCGCATCCTGCTGATCATAGCGTAGAGGGCGACAAGGTCCTGCATCTGTGGCTCGTTGCTCAGCATGGCATCGCCATAGGCTTTCGATGCCGCAACAATGAAATCCTTGAAGAGGTCGTCTCGCCGGGACAGGTCGTGGGCGAGCTGGCCGGCCCGAGCTTGGTTACGCAGGCTCAGCCAAGTCGTAAGGCCCGATGTCAGTCCGCCGACCATCGATCCGGCAAGCGCCGACAACGCCGGGAGGTATGCTGCATCATACATATATGATTACATGAATTTCGTCACAGTCATTACTTTGACTCCAAAGTGCCACTCTTCCCATCTACCTTACGTTTGTCCCTCGGTTCTGCGAAGTTGCCGATTCAACCTTGTTCAAGGGGTCGGTCTCCGGCGTGGGCCGAGGGTCAACGCTCAGGAATCGCGTGTTGTTCCTCGAAGCAGGACTCCAGATTCTTCAGGTCTACTGCAACGCGGGCTTGTGAGCCTTCCGGGGCAGCTCTGAGATATTGGACAGGCCACAAAATTGGCTGCCCAAGCTCACGGGCTGCCCGCAATGGCCAATACGGATCTCGCAGAAGTTCGCGGGCGATGATGACTGCGTCGGCCTGTCCGGTGCCGACAATGTGCTCGGCCTGAATCGGAGATGTGATCATTCCGACCGCGCCGGTCAGGATGTTGGCCTCCCGGCGGATCTGCTCGGCAAACTGCGTTTGATAACCCGGACCGACCGGAACCTTTGCATGTAGTACATTGCCGCCAGAAGAGCAGTCGATCAGGTCTACTCCAAGTTCCTTCAATTGACGGGCGAGTTCGACCGACTGCTGAATGTCCCAGCCGCCATCGATCCAATCGGTGGCCGAAATGCGTACGAATAGCGGTGCTCGCTCTGGCCACGAACCTCGAATGGCGGCCACAATCTCGCGCAACATTCGAGTGCGATTCTCAAATGACCCGCCATAGGAATCTGTTCTTTGATTGCTGAGAGGTGAGAGAAACTCATGAATCAGATATCCATGAGCAGCGTGAATCTCAATGACACGGAATTCCGCTTCGCAGGCACGACGTGCCGCGGCCGCAAAAGCCGAAACGATGTGCCTAATATCATCGATTGAGAGCGCTTGCGGCATGGGATAGTCATCAGCGAAGGCCAATGCGCTTGGAGCAACAACATTGCTCCATCCCCCACTACTTTCGGGGATCTTTCCGTGGCCGGACCATGGCCGGTAGGTACTGGCCTTGCGACCGGCATGCGCTAACTGCATTCCAGCCACACTACCTTGTTCATGAATAAAGCGGACGATTCGCGCCAGCGGCTCAATGTGATCGTCCATCCAGATGCCCAAGTCCTGCGGACTGATCCGAGCCTCGGGAAGAACTGCAGTTGCTTCCGTCAGCACCAGTCCAGCGCCGCCTACTGCCCGGCTGCCGAGATGCACGAAATGCCAGTCGTTCGCGTATCCGCCAGTGCTGGAGTACTCGCACATCGGCGAAACAAATACGCGGTTCGCAAACGTAATATCCCGAATCGCGAGCGGGTCAAACAGGTGAGTCATGGGGTGTACACTGCCTCTCTCTCAATTTCATGTTTTGATGCCTCGGCTACGGCGAGACCCGAAAAATAAGGTCCTACGTGTCATATTGATCGCGCTGGACTGGCCAAGGTTGCGGGCGCGACGCGCAATTGGTGCAAAACACCACAGTGATTGCCCGTTAAATCGGTCGAGTAATTTCAAGTTTTTTCATGTAGAACTGAAGGGTAGATCGATTCAAACCCAAACGGGACGCTGCACCGTCCGGCCCAGACAAAACCCACTTGGTCGCTTTCAGAGTCGCCAGAATGTGGGCACGTTTAACTTCCTCCAGCGTCGCGTGACTCACGTCACTATTGTTGGGTATGGCTCGGTCACAAAGATCCTTTAGACTAACTCTCAAAATCGGACCCGGAGAGAGGATCACAGCCCGTTCGATGACATTTTCCAACTCACGAATATTACCGGGCCAGCAATAGCGAACGAGACCTTCCATCGTTTCCGAAGGGATAGTGTCGATCATCCTGTTCATGTCCCGGGAGAAATGTTTGACGAAGTGCCTTGCAAGGATCGGAATGTCTTCCGGGCGCTCACGAAGAGGCGGCACTTGGATGGGGAAAACATTCAATCGGTAAAACAGGTCAGGGCGAAATGCCCGTTCTTCGACCATGGCTTTTAAATTTCGATTGGTTGCGGCAATGAGGCGTGCGTCAGTTTTGAGAGTACGCCCGTTCCCCAATCGCTCGAATTCCCGCTGTTGCAATACCCGGAGCAGCTTGGGCTGGAGCTCCAATGGAATCTCTCCGATCTCATCGAGAAACATGGTGCCGCGATTGGCCACTTCGAAGCGTCCGAGCCGCTGGGCAATGGCGCCGGTAAACGCTCCTTTTTCATGGCCGAAGAGCTCGCTTTCCAGTAATCCAGTCGGTATTGCTGCACAGTTCAGGGTGACAAAAGCATTCGGCCGGCGCGGGCTGAGGTCATGAATCGCACGCGCAATGAGTTCCTTACCGGTCCCAGTCTCGCCGAAGACGAGCACGCTGGAGCTGGTGGCCGCCACCGTCTCGACCTGCTTGAGGACCTTACGCAAAGCTGCGCTCTTTCCAATAATCCCTTGGAAGTGCGTCTCGCCGTGAATTTCCTCTTCTATGTACACACTTTCTTTGGCAACTCGGTCCTGAAGATCAGCGATGTCACGATGGGCGAGCCAATTATCGATTGCCAGGGCCAGTTGGCTCGCTACCTGACTTAAGAACGCGACGTCTTCAGCGGTGAAAGAATTGGGCTGCAGACTCGCAAGTCCTAATACTCCAATGCGGCCATAGGGCGTGCTTAGTGGCAGTCCGCAGAAGGATCGATATCCCAAGTCGAGGTTCTTCAGCCTCTGACCCGCCACGGCGTAGCCCTCATCAGCGTCACAGTCCGCGATCCAGAGAGGCTGTTGATAGCGGTGGACCCGCCCCAATACCGTCTCCTCTATTGGAACGTCTTTGACGGCGGTCTGCTCTGCTGTCGATGAGCGCCACTGTGCTTCATTCCCATCGTTTTTGTAGATGACTACCTCCAGCAGGTCGATGGGAAGCATGTTTCGAAGGTCGGTGCTGAGATCCCTTATCCAATCTCCGGGCGTGCCAGCAGACATTAACGTGGACAGGCGTGACAATGTTTCATAGCGTTTCCGAAACATCTCCGTCCGTAATCCGATCGTGGGTTTCCCTGAAAGGATTCTTGTTCCGGGTGCCTTAGGTATGAGACTGAATTCAGCGATGCTCGCCATCATATTCCTCGATAATCCAGGCGGTGCGCACACCAGGCGTCCTGACACTTGCAGTGAAGGTTTGCAAATCCATTGATCACCCTCGATTGGCTGCTCATATGAACTCTCGGCCCGATATGCACGGAAACAAGTATTTTGAGGTCGAGGAGGTCAATACCGCTGAAGGACCGCCACACTTTGCTGCCGCCGTTGTCAGAACTCTTCAAGTACCGTCATGACCAACGGAAATTACGGGACTACTGCGGTTACGCTCGCTGCTATTCCTTGAAAGGCTAGAGGTGTTACGAACTTCTGAAAACCTCGGAAACCACAGCATTGGCCCTATATTTTTCTGCAGTGTCGATCACTACCGAGAAAATGTGTGGAAGGACTGATGGTCTAGACACGAAACATATGTGTTTGGAGGCAAGCGATCTGGCGCGGCGCTGATTGACACGAGGCCCCCTTGCTCACAAAAAAGGGGGGGGCACTAAACAGGAAATCGATCAATGGCGACTCGAGTGCAATTGAAGCAGCGCAGTTCTTCTGTTCGTCTGCGGGAGAATCGTATAGGAAGGTTGTGAATCAAAAGGGCTGTTCATACGGAGGACGATGTGGATCTGAAACTTGCTGGAAAAGTTGCACTGGTAACGGGATCAACGGCCGGGATCGGCTTTTCGATTGCCCAGTCGCTTGCGAGCGAAGGTGCGCTTGTCTATGTGAATGGGCGGACGCGGCCCCGTGTGGATGCGGCGATCGCTGCGATCCGGTCGCATGCTTCTGTCGTCAAGGTCGACGGCATTGCGGCGGACTTTTCGGGTTCAGCCGGCGCGGACGCAGTTATTGCCAAACTGCCTGCGGTAGATGTGCTGGTAAACAACGTGGGTATATTCGAGCCGAAACCATTTGGGGACATTCCTGATGCGGACTGGTACCGTTTTTTCGAGACTAACGTAATGAGTGGAGTGAGGCTTGCGCGACACTATCTCACCGGGATGCTGAAGAAGAACTGGGGTCGTATCATCTTTATTTCGAGCGAGTCGGGGGTGCAGATTCCGGCTGAGATGGTGCACTACGGCGTGACGAAAACGGCACAGAGTGCCGTGGCGCGCGGGATTGCGGAGTCGGTGGGCGGAACCGGCGTGACGGTGAACAGCATTCTTGCCGGCCCGACGGAGTCGGAAGGTGTGGTCGGCTTTGTCGAGGCGATGGCGAAACAGCAGAAAAAGTCGAAGTCAGAGGTCGAGAAGGAATTCTTTGAGCACGTGCGGCCATCGTCCCTCCTGAAACGCTTTGCCACTGTGGATGAAATCGCAGCAATGGCGACCTACCTGGCTGGCGAGCCTTCTTCCGCCACAAACGGGGCAGCACTGCGAGTGGATGGTGGCGTCGTGAGGGCGATTCTTTGAGTGAGGCAGAATGTTCCCGTTCTTACCTCGACCCTACAGACAAATACGTTCAAGACTGAGCGAACGCGCCGAACGAGGCACCGACATGTCGGTTTCCTCGATTTTTAGGCAGAGTTCTGTCCTGGTTCGCGCGCTGAAGAGGCAACTGAACAATCTACTGTCCGAGAAAGCATTGGCGCTTTCGTCTCCAGGTGCCTACTCTCGACGAGTTTCATGAATTCCCGCCGTCGATGAGGATGTCGCCAACCTCGAGGTCGAGCAAACGTACTTGTGGCCGGGTCAATGGCACTCTTAATCTAGCGCGGCACTCTTGGAAGAAATCACGGTCATTGGGTCATTGCCCGACCTTACACAGGACTCGGCTCCTTAATTCAAGCTCGCGCTCGTGAGTTCCTCGAACTCGGGGACCTGGATAAGCGAATAGTCCCCGGTACAAACCAGCTCCGTTACGCGCTACCGCTGATATTGACCCCTGGCCTGGGCCCACCGCGAAACCTCTGAAGAGGAGAGCATCACCTTCATGCACACTCAGCTCGGAGCTGACGGCTAAATCCGATATTCGGACGGTTTACGCGGAACTGCAGAGGCGTGACTCCGACCATCCTGCGGAATACCTTTGTGAAGTGACTCTGGTCCGCAAATCCGGTTGCCTCTGCCACTTGCCGGACGGTGAATTGGGGGCTGCGCAGAAATTCCTTGGCCCGATCCATCCTGCACCGCAGCGAGTACTGGTAGGGACTGATGCCCGTGCTCTGCTTGAAGAGCTCGCAGAAATAGTGCGGGCTCATCCCCGCGAGATTCGCTAATTCCCACAGGCGCGTTTCCTTAGCATAATTTTGTCGCATGAAATCCAGTACGCGATTGAGTCGGACAGCGGGCATTCCGTTTCGGTATTCGGGGTCACGCGTCGTTCGCACCGCGTAGCGCCGGATAAGGTAGTGGGCGAGCGCGACACTCAGTGACTGGCCGTAAAGCGGACCGGCCGGTGAGCCATCTTCCAAGTCGGCATGCAGCGCGCGCAATATTGCGACAATGTGCCGGTCCTGGAAACTCAAGTTTGGCCTCAATTCAATGTCCGCCAAGTGCGCTGTTTCATCCAGCACCCCGGCGAGAAATCGCGGCTCCATTACAAGAAGGATTCGACTGTTTGGCCCCGACCAGGTCGCGAGATCGCGGCTCCCTGCGGGGAGAAGGTAAAGAGTGCCCGGACCGTGATCTGCCGTTCGGGTGCGGCCGTCCATGGTCCATTGCGCCCTGATTCGGCCGGACGTGAACAGATTTAGAAAATGCGTAGGATGTTCGTGCTCGGGGATGTTGCTGGCGGGCACATCATGGAATGCCTCAAGCGCAATACCATTCCATTCAACACGCCGGCTTGAAACAGCTGCGGGTGTGAGGATCGGAGAGATGCGATGCCCGTCACGAATAACTTCGACAGCCCGCACCGGCGAGATACCAACGCTCTCCATCGAACAAGACGCCTCAGATTCCTGCCAAGCGCCACGTCGATGGGCAAACGGGAACCGCCACCGACGAAGGCTTTTTGCGTCGTCAGGCCTTCATATATTACCTCAAAATCTCGGAAGAATTGACCAGAACCAGACCATTTGACCAGTCGCCTAGGCTTATCCTGCGTTCATGAAGGTTCAGGCCAAGCCGATTCGTATCCTGAGCGTCGAGGACCATCCAGTCTTCCGCGAGGGACTGACTACGATCATCGGCTCTCAGCAGGACATGCTTCTCGTGGCCCAGGCGTCGAATGCCGTGGAGGCGGTAGCTGAATTTCGCCGTCATCGACCTGACATCACCCTGATGGACCTTCGGCTTCCTGGCACCGACGGCACCGATATCCTTATCGCAATTCGTGGAGAGTTTCCACAAGCTCATGTCATCATGCTCACAACCTCAGACAGCGATGGGGACATTCAGCGTGCGATGCGAGCGGGAGCGTCGACTTACATACTGAAGAGCATGCCGAAAAATGAATTACTGGGCGTGATCCGGTTGGTTCATGCTGGCCGGCGGCACATTCCGCCCGATGTAGCGGCTCGCATTGCCGAGCACCTGGGGGACGACGATCTTACGACGCGGGAGCTGGAGGTTCTTCGACTCATTCGCGATGGACATCGCAACAAGCATATTGCAGATCAACTGTCGATTGCGGAGACCACGGTTAACTTCCACATCAAGAACCTCGTGGACAAGCTGGGAGCCAATGATCGGACGCATGCAGTTACCATTGCGGTCCGCCGCGGCCTGCTTCAAATCTGAGCGCATTCCAAGGGCTATAGAAAACTGCAGGATGGTAGCTGTAGGTTTCGATGTTACGCGAAAGCC
>WNEZ01004433.1_pt1 | contig 17927 bp, 13 predicted proteins | sample 5400521 | NCBI WGS metagenome assembly WNEZ01 (sample SAMN13153339, study PRJNA577476) | soil metagenome | isolation source: 120 cm saprolite under Douglas fir tree site 2 hole 1 replicate 1 | place: USA:California | collected 2015-04-18
GAGCAGATGGCCAAGCTGAAGCCGGTCTTCGATCGCCGCTACGGCAGCGTCACCGCCGCCAACTCCTCGCCGCTCACCGACGGGGCGTCCGCGGTTCTGCTGATGAGTGACTCCGCGGCGCGCGCGCTCGGCTACACCCCGCTGGCCTACGTCCGCTCGTACGCGGTCGCGGCGGTGGACCCGGGGTGGCAGCTGCTCCAGGCGCCTATCTTCGCTGTGCCCAAGGCGCTCGAGCGGGCGGGCATCCAGTGGAAGGAGCTCGGCCTCATCGAGGTCCACGAAGCGTTCGCCGCGCAGGTGCTCTCGAACCTCCAGGGCTGGGCGGCCAAAGGCTGGGAGATCAACGAGGACATCATCAACGTGATGGGCGGCTCCATCGCCATTGGCCATCCGTTCGGCGCAACCGGCACGCGGCTCGTCACCACGCTCGCGAACGAGATGGCCCGTCGGGACGTGCAGTTCGGCCTGCTGTCGATTTGCGCGCAGGGTGGGATGGGTCTCGCCATGGTGCTGGAGCGCCGCTGATGGCTCCGGGCGCGGCGCTCACCTGGGAGCTGGTCGACGACGGCATCGCCGTCGTCACTTTCGACTTGAAGAACGAGCCGGTCAACAAGCTCTCAGCCGCGGTGAAGCAGGATCTGCTCGCGACGTTCGACGCGTTGGAGCACGACGCCGCCGTGCGGGCCGTCGCCTTCTTCTCGGGGAAGCCCGAAAACTTCATCGCCGGGGCCGACATCGAGGAGTTCGTCCGGCTCACCACCGCCGCGGAAGCCGAGCGGCTCTCGGCCGAGGGCCAGGAAATGCTGGGCCGGGTGGCGCGCTTCCCCAAGCCTATCGCCGTCGGGATCCACGGCGCGTGCCTTGGCGGCGGGCTCGAGTTCGCCCTCGCCTGCGGGTACCGCGTGGCCTCCGATCAGCCCCGGACCCAGCTCGGCCTCCCCGAGGTGCAGCTCGGTATTCTCCCGGGGGCGGGCGGCTGCCAGCGGCTCCCCCGATTGATCGGCGCCCGCGCGGCGCTCGACATCATCCTCGCGGGCAAGGTCGAAGGCGCCAAGAAGGCGTTCCGTTTGGGCATCGTCGACGAGCTGGTCCATCCCGCCATCCTCAAGGACGTCACCATCGCCGCGGCGCGACGCATGACGGGCGGCTGGCGCCCGCGGCGCAAGCGGCCGGGCGGGTTCCGGGCGTGGCTGCTCGACGGCAACCCGCTCGGCCGGGCGCTGGTCTTCCGGGCCGGGCGGAAGCAGGTGCTCGCGCAGACGCGCGGCAACTATCCCGCGCCCCTCGCGGCGCTGGAGGCGGTGGAGCACGGACTCAAACACGGCATGGCGGAGGGTCTGAAGCGCGAGGCGCAGCTGTTCGGGCAGCTCGCCGTGACCGACGTCTCGCGTAAGCTGGTCCAGATCTTTTTCGCCACCACCGCCCTCAAGAAGGACTTCGGGATCGCCAACCCGCCGCCCCCCGCCGTCGTGAGCCGCCTCGGCGTCGTGGGCGCAGGGTTCATGGGATCGGGCATTGCGGGCACGGCGATCGCCCAGGCGGGCGTGGACGTGCGTATGAAGGACGCCGACCTGCCGCGGGTCGCCAAGGGGCTGGCCGCCGCGCGCGAGATCCTCGACGACCGGCTCAAGCGACGCCGTATCACCCTCTACGAGCACGCCCGGCTCGTCGCACTGCTCTCGGGGAGCGACCACTATAGCGGGTTCGGCCGGGCCGAGCTCGTGATCGAGGCGGTGTTCGAGGATCTCCAGGTCAAGCAGCAGGTGCTGCGTGAGGTCGAAGCGGCCGCCGCGCGGGACACGGTGTTCGCATCCAACACGTCGACCATCCCGATCCACCGCATCGCCGAGGCCGCAAGCCGGCCGGAGCAGGTCGTCGGGATGCATTTCTTCTCGCCCGTCGCCCGGATGCCGCTGCTCGAGGTGATTCCATCGGCGCGGACCGCGGCGCAAGTCATCAGCACCGCCGTCGGGTTCGGCCGCCGCATGGGCAAGACCGCCATCGTCGTGAAGGACAGTCCCGGCTTCTGGATCAACCGGATCCTCACGCCCTACATGAACGAGGCGGGCCATCTCCTCGTCGAAGGCGTGGCCATCGAAGAGGTCGACCGGCTAATGGTCGAGTTCGGTTTCCCCGTCGGGCCGATCACACTGCTGGACGAGGTGGGGATGGATGTGGGGGAGAAAGTGGTCGGGGTGATGCACGAGGCGTTCGGTGAGCGGTTCGCGCCGGTTCCCGCCTTCGCCGGCATGGTTAAGAGCGGCAGGCTAGGCCGCAAGGCGGGGAAGGGATTCTACAAGTACGCGGGCGGCAAGAAGGGGAGCGTCGACCCTGCCGTGTACGAGGTGATCGGAGCCCACCCGAATGGAGGCCCGCGGCCCGCGGAGATCATCCAGCGGCTCGTGCTCGTCATGTTGAACGAGGCGGCGCGCGCGGTAGGGGAGGGGATCGTACGTACGCCCCGCGACGGCGACGTCGGCGCCATCTTCGGCTTCGGGTTCCCACCGTTCCGCGGCGGCCCGCTGCGGCACGCCGATGACCTCGGCGCCGCGCGCATCGTGGGCGAGCTCGAGCGGCTCGCCGAGCGTTACGGCGCCCGGTTCGCGCCGTCCGATGCCCTGCGCGACCAGGCGCAGCGCAACGCGAAGTTCTATTCCTAGTCGCCGGGACCCGCCACCTCGCCCTGATGCTACGCGCCGGCCTGCTCTGGCTCAGCGAGCAACCCCGGGTCTTCCGGTTCATCCGTGGTAACGGCCTGGCTCGCCGGTTCGCGGCGCGCTTTGTCGCGGGGGAGACGGTGGACTCAGGGGTGGCCGCACTGAAGGACCTGAACGCCGCCGGACTCACCGCGAGCCTTGACCTGCTGGGCGAGTCGGTGCACAACGCCGCTGAAGCGCAGGCCGCCCGTGACACCTATCTCGAAACACTCGACCGGATCAAGGCCGCCGGAGCTGATTCCAACGTCTCGGTCAAGCTCACCCAGATGGGCCTCGACTTCGACGAGGCGCTGTGCGTCGAAAACATGCGCGCCATCATCGCTCGGGCGCAGGCCCAAGGTTCATTCGTGCGTATCGACATGGAGCAGTCCGACTACACCGAGCGCACGTTGCAGCTCTTCAAGCGCACGCTCTACCCGCAGTACGGGAACGTGGTCGGCGTAGTGTTGCAGTCGTACCTGCGGCGCACCGAGCAAGATGTGGAGCAGATGATCGCGCTCGGCGCGCGTGTGCGGTTGTGCAAGGGTGCGTATCAGGAGCCTGATACGGTAGCCTTTCCCGACAAGCGCGATGTGGATGCCACCTACGTGCGCTGCATGGAGCGGCTCTTGCTGAAGGGCAACTACGCCGGCATCGCGACCCACGATGCGCGCATCATCGAGCACACCAAGGCGTTCGCTCGCGACAAGGGCATCCAGCCCGCGCGCTTCGAGTTCCAGATGTTGTACGGGGTGCGGCGCGACCTGCAGCTCGGGCTGCGGCGCCAGGGATCCAACGTGCGTGTGTACGTCCCGTTCGGCACCCAGTGGTATCCCTATCTCATGCGTCGGCTCGCCGAGCGGCCGGCGAACGTGGCGTTCCTCGTCGGCAACGTGCTGCGGGAGTCCCTACGGCGGAGCTGACGGACGGAACCCTGGGCGGGTACCAGCGAGTGCACGAGCGCGCCCCCGCGTTCTCCGGGAGCAACGGCCAGTCCTACTCGGTGGGGACATACGTGGATGACGCCCCGGACGCCCAGGGCCGGTACGGGGCGGCGCTGTTGTTCGTACGTTGGTCCGACGCGGGAGATCGTCCCGTCGGCCACCTCGAGACCGACTACCTGTTCCGGGGCGCAACGCCCGCCGACGCACTCAGCCCGCTGCTCGCCCTGACCTTGCAAGAGGTGAAGCAGCATCTCGACGCGTGCATACGACGGCAGGGACGAGACACGGGAGACGAGAGAAGAGCGTGATTACCACGGGTGTCGTGCTCGTGCGCACAGGGTCTGCGTATCGCGTGCACACGGAGGGTGGCGAAGTTGTCGCCGTGCTGCGCGGCAAGCTCAAGCACCGGGACGACGACCGCGTAGTGGCGGGGGACGTGGTGGAGCTCGAGCTGCAGGCCGATGGGCACGCTACCATTGCCACCGTGCGGCCCCGCAAGAGCGTGCTCGCGCGCCGCGCCGCCGGTGAGCGGAGCCCAAGGGCGCAGCCGATCGCCGCCAATGTCGATCAGGTCGTGGTCGTCGCATCGGCTCGGAGCCCGGAACCGAGCCCCCGGATGCTCGATCGATTCCTGGTGATCGCCGCGGCGAACCGCATTCCCGCGGTGCTCGTCCTCAACAAGATCGACCTCGACCGGAGCGCGCTCGACGCCCTGCAGCGGCGGTATGGTCCGGCGGGCTACCAGGTGCTCGGGACCTCGGTCACGCAGCCGGAGGGTCTCGTGGCCCTGCGCGACCTCCTGCGCGGGCGAGAGTCGGTGCTCGCCGGTCAATCCGGCGTCGGGAAATCCAGCCTCCTGAACGCGCTCGACCCGGGCTTGAACCTTCGCATCGGCGCGATCAGCGCGAAGTGGGATACGGGGAAGCACACGACCCGCGCCGCCCTCGTCGTGCCAGTCGCTACCGGGGGATATGTGGTGGACACGCCGGGGTTGCGCGAGGTGGGCACGTGGGGGATCGATCCCGAGCGCTTGGGCGCCTATTTCGTCGAATTCCGGCCCTTCCTCGACGAATGCCGCTTCGACAACTGCCGGCATCTCGCCGAGCCCGGCTGCGGGGTGCGGGAAGCGGCGGCGCGAGGCGCGTTCGATCCCGATCGTCTCGTGTCCTACCAGCGGATCTACGAGGAAGTCAGCGTGCCTTCCTGGTCCAGCGAGCGGCGTCGCGGGAGGTGACTTTCTGCATCATCGCTCGGAACGCGTCGTCCAAGTCGATCCCTTGTGAGTTGGCGAGACAGATGACGACGAACAGGATGTCCGCGAGCTCCATCGCGAGAGAGCCCTCCGGCTCCTCTACCTTCTTGGTTTTCTCTCCGAACCGGTGGTTCACCTCGCGCGCCAGCTCTCCGACTTCCTCGGTGAGACGGGCGAGGTTGGTGAGCGGGGGGAAGTAGACACGGGAGGCTCCGGGCAATCGTGAACGCCGAGCTGCCGCTGCTCGTCACGCCGCTCCAAGGAGAGCGGTACGCTGCAAAAGAGTTGAGCGCCCTCATCGCGCCCCCCTACGACGTCATTTCCAGCGAGGACCGTCCCCGCTATGCGGCGCGCGATCCCCACAATATCGTGCATCTCATTCTCCCGGAAGCGTCCTCGGGCGGTCGCCGGAGTGGCGGCGGGGACCGCTACGCTCACGCCGCAATGCTCCTCGCGACGTGGCGGGACGCGGGCGTAGTGCGACGGGATCCCGGGGACTCGGTGTACATCGTCGCGCAGGACTACACCCTGCCGTCGGGCGAACGGCGGACGCGCATTGGGATGCTGGCCGCCGTGCGCGCCGAGCCGTTCGCCACACGCCGCGTACGGCCGCACGAGCAGACGCACTCGGCGCCCAAAGCCGATCGGCTGGCGCTGCTGCGCGCCACCGCGACCAACCTCGAAACCATCTTCTTGCTTGCGCCGGACTCCGACCGGATGCTGGCGCAGGCCCTCGCCAAGCGGGCCTCCGGCATCCCGGCGGCACGCGCCGAGCTCGACGGCGTCGGCATCCGTCTCTGGGTCGTGTCGGGCGATCAGGCGGCGGCGCTCGCTCGGCTGGCGGGCCGGGCTCAGCTCTACATCGCCGACGGCCATCACCGCTACGAGACTGCGGTGGTGTACGCTCGCGAGCGGCCGAGCGCCGACCGCGTGCTTTCGTTCATCGTGTCGGCAGCCGATCCCGGCCTCACGATCCTCCCTACCCACCGTATCATTTTCGGTGCGGGCCGCGACGCCACGACACTGGTCGCGGCCTGGCGGGAGTGGTTCGAGGTCGGGCGGGTGGCGCCCTGCATGGACCGGGTCGAGCGGCTGGCCGAGCTGGGGCGCGAGCGCACCGCGTGCATCGTGGCCTTCCCGGACGCCTATGACGTCACCCTGGTCCTGAAGAACGAAGCGAGGCTCGACACCGTCCCCGACATGGGGAAGACGCCTGCGGTCCGCGCGTTGGATGTGGCCCGGATCGAGTCGCTCGTCGTGCAGCGCATCCTCGGGGCGGGCACCGCGACCCCCTCGCTCGCCTACACCCCCGATCCTCACGCCGCTTTCGATGCGGTCCGGAACGGACGGGCCGCCGCCGCGGTACTCCTGAATCCCACGAAGGTGCAGGATGTGTTCGCCGTAGCGGACGCGGGAGACGTCATGCCGCCCAAGTCGACGTACTTCGTGCCGAAGGTGCCGAGTGGACTGGTAATGCGGCCGGTCTAGAAGGCGGTGCGAGGCCATCGCCTCTATATTTTCACTCCATGTCCCCCCCGCGACCCCGGGACCGCGTCCTCGGGAATCTCGAGTCCATCTACCGCGAGGCCTACGAGCGCGCGAAGGTTGCCGACGACCAGACCCGCATGGCGGATCTCGATGCCGCCTACCAACGCGAACAACTGTTGCTCGAGGTGCTGCTCGACATCCGCGACGCGCTCGCGTCCCTTCCGGCATCCGCCGAGACGGGATCCGGGAAGACCGCTGGATCCGACCCGATCGCCGCGCTCGAAACGATCCACCGCATCACGAAGCTGCGCTGAGGAAACCGCATGCGCCCACGCCTTTCTCTGGGACTTCTCTGCCTGACCCTCGCCTCCTGCGCCCGGCAGGCGGACATCATCGTCACCGGCGGGATGGTCTGGACTGGCCTCTCGAACGGCGCAGCCCAGCAGGGCGCGGTTGCCATCGCCGACGGCAAGATCCTCGCGATCGGCGACAGCGCGCAGATCGCGCGGTATGCGGGCCCCAAGACCCAGGCGATTCAGGCCGGCGGCGGGCTCGTCCTGCCTGGCTTCACCGACGGACACACTCACTTCATCGACGGCGGGTTCCAGCTCGCCTCGGTCGATCTCAGGAATGCGGCGACACCCAAGGAGTTCATCCGGCGCATCAAGGACTACGCCAAGACCCTGAAGCCCGGCGACTGGATCACCGGCGGGGATTGGGACCATACGCTGTGGCCCGGCCAGCCGCTCCCCCATCACGAGTGGATCGATTCCGTCACGGCGAACAATCCGGTATTCGTGAGCCGGCTGGATGGCCATGAGGCGCTGGCCAACGTCGCAGCAATGCGCGCGGCCGCGGTCACGAAGGCCACCCCCACCCCGTCAGGCGGTGAGATCCTGCGGGACCCGAGGACTGGTGAGCCGACGGGCATCTTCAAAGACCGGGCGCTCGACCTCGTCGGCCACGCGATCCCGGACCCATCTCCCGCGCAGCGTGACTCAGCCCTAGCTCGCGCGCTTGCCTACGCCGCGTCGCTGGGCGTCGCCGCTACGGCCCACGTGTCCGCGTCGTGGGCCGATCTCGCGAGCTATCGCCGCCTCGAGCAGGCGGGCCGGCTCACGATGCGGGTGGCGCTCTATCTCCCCCTCGATTCCTGGCGGGCAGTCGCCGAGACGGTGAGCCGTTCAGGCCGCGGCGACGATTGGGTGAAGATCGGCGGGCTTAAGGGCTACATGGACGGCTCTGCGGGGTCTCGGACCGCGTACTTCTTCGAGCCCTATAGCGATTCGGCGGGCTACAATGGGCTGCTGCAGCACCCGGAGGCGGACATGCGGGGCTGGATCGGCAGCGCCGACTCGGCGGGACTGCAGGTGACCGTCCACGCGATCGGTGACCGCGCCAACGCGATTCTCTTGTCGATCTACGACAGCGTGGCGAAGGCCCACGGGCCGCGCGACCGGCGCTTCCGGGTCGAGCACGCCCAACACCTGCGCCCGCAGGACATCCCCCTGTTCGGCAAGCTCGGAGTGATCGCTTCGGTCCAGCCCTATCACGCCATCGATGACGGCCGCTGGGTGGAGCAGCGCATCGGGCCGGTGCGCATCAGGACCACGTACCCGTTCCGCACCCTGCTCGACACGGGCGCCAGGCTCGGGTTCGGGTCGGACTGGACGGTCGCGCCACTCGACCCGATCCTGGGCGTGTACGCGGCCGTCACGCGCCGCACCCTCGACGGCAAGAATCCGAACGGGTGGGTGCCGGAGCAGAAGATCTCGGTGGGGGAGGCGCTGCGTGCGTACACGGCGGGTAACGCCTATGCGACGTTCGACGAAGGCAAACGGGGCACGCTTGCACCGGGCGCTGATGCAGACGTCGCGGTGCTGGACCGCGACCTCTTCACCATCCCGCCCGATTCGCTCGATGGGGCGCGGGTCCGCTACACGATTGTGGGCGGCAGGGTCGTCTACCGGCGCTAGCCGGAGTACGTGAGCCCGGCTCCGTCGTGCTCCACGCCGGCTTCCACCACCTCTCCTAGAACCAGGGTGTGGTCTCCACTGGGGAGTGTCGCGACGACGCGACATTCCACCCACCCGAGCGCATCGGCGAGCACCGGCGCACCGGAGGCCGGCGCGGGCTTGGTCTTGATTCCCTTGAGCTTTTGGGAGGCGCCCGCCCCCGCGCGCCCCAGCTTCTCCGCCAGGTCGCGCTGCCCCTCGTGAAACACATTGACCGCAAAGTGATGCGCGTCGCGGATCAGCTCGATGATCTTCGATCTGCTCTCGACCGCCACCACCACCATTGGCGGGTCAAACGAGGCCTGGCCGACCCAGTTAGCGGTGATGCCGTGCTCATCGCCTTCACGCTTCACGGTGACCGCGTAGAGGCCGTACGTGAAGTGCCTGAGGACCGTCTCCTTGGCCGCTTCGTTCATGGAAGGGAATATGCGAGTTGGCTATCTTTGTGCCATGGCGACGCGCGCTCAACCCCGGCTTCGGGCCGCAAAATCACTGTCCAAGGCCGACCTGCTCGACATGTATCGGCTGATGCGTCTGTCGCGGCGCATTGACGACAAGGAAATCCAGCTCAAGCGGCAGAACAAGATTTTCTTCCAGATCTCGGGCGCGGGTCATGAGGCCGTGCTGGTCGCGGCGGGCAAGGTCCTCCGCCCCGCGTACGACTGGTTCTACCCCTACTATCGCGACCGTGCGCTCTGTCTCAGCCTGGGCATGACCCCCACCGAGATGTTGCTCGCGGCGGTCGGCGCGGCCGAGGACCCCAACTCGGGGGGCCGCCAGATGCCTTCCCATTGGGGCCACAAGGCGCTCAACATCGTCAGCCAGTCGAGCCCCACCGGTACGCAGCTGCTCCAGGCCGTCGGCTGTGCGGAGGCGTGGCTCCGCTACGACCGGATCGACGCGATCGCCGAGAAACCAATCCATGGCGACGAGCTCGTGTACGTCTCGGCGGGGGACGGCACCACGAGCGAGGGAGAATTCTGGGAGGCGCTCAACACCGCCAGCAATCTGAAGCTGCCCGTACTGTTCCTGATCGAGGACAACAAGTACGCGATCTCGGTCCCGGTCGAGGTGCAGACCGCGGGCGGTTCCGTATCGAAGCTCGTGCGGAACTTCCCCGGCCTCCTTGTCGAGGAAGTCGACGGCTGCGATCCGGTCGCCTCGTACGACGTGCTGTTACGGGCCTCGGAATACGTGCGCCAGCGCAAGGGCCCCGCCCTGGTGCACGCGCACGTGACCAGGCCCTACTCTCATTCCCTCTCGGACGATGAAGTGCTATACAAGCCGCCGAAAGAGAGAGAAGAGGAGGCGCGCCACGATTGTCTCACCCTGTTTCCCAAACGACTCATCGCGGACGGCGTAGCCACCGAGGCCGAGATCGAGGCCATCCAGGGCCAAGTGGACGAAGAAGTCGGGGTCGCCGCCGACATGGCGCTGGCCTCGCCCCAGCCGGAGCCCGAGACGGCCCTGCTGTACGTCTACTCGCCCGAGGTCGATCCCACCTCCGAGCAGTTCGACACGGAGGACGACCCGCGGTTCGGGGGCGATCCCACCACGATGGTCGACCTGCTCAACGCCTGTCTGAAGGACGAGATGGCACGGGATCCTCGCATCGTGGTGTTCGGCGAGGACGTGGCCGACGCGAGCCGCGAGCAGCATCTGGAGCACGTGAAGGGCAAGGGCGGTGTCTTCAAGGTCACCTGGGGGCTCCAGCGACAATTCGGGAGCGATCGGGTCTACAACTCCCCGCTCGCCGAGGCGAACATCGTGGGCCGAGCCATCGGGCTGGCGACTCGTGGCCTGAAACCCGTCGTGGAGATTCAATTCTTCGACTACATCTGGCCCGCCTACCATCAGCTCCGCAATGAGCTCGCCACTCTCCGGTGGCGCTCCAGCAACGCCTTCTCGAGCCCGGTGGTGGTGCGCGTCACCTACGGGGGCTACCTGAAGGGCGGCTCGATCTACCATTCCCAGACGGGCGCCGTGGTGTTCACGGCTGTTCCCGGGCTCCGTGTGGTTTGCCCCAGCACAGCGCTCGACGCCAATGGTCTGTTACGCACGGCGATTCGGTGTGACGACCCCGTGTTGTTCCTCGAGCACAAGCACCTCTATCGCCAGACCTACAACAAGGCGCCCAATCCCGGGCCGAACTTCATGATCCCGTTCGGCAAGGCGAAGGTAGTACGAGCGGGCCGGGACCTCACAGTGGTGACCTACGGCGCCGTGGTGCAGCGCTCGCTCGTCGCAGCGAAAGAGCTCGAGGAGCGGGAGGGGGTGAGTGTGGAGGTGATCGATCTCCGCACCCTCTCGCCCGTGGACTGGGAGACGATTACGGCGTCGGTGACCAAGACGAACAAGGTGCTCGTCGCCTACGAGGACGCGCAGTCGTGGGGCTATGGCGCCGAGATCGCCGCCCGCATCGCCGACGAGTGCTTCCCGTGGCTGGACGCGCCCGTGAAACGGGTGGCGTCGACCGACACCTTCGTCGGCTACGCCCCCAGGCTCGAGGATTTCATCCTGCCGCAGGTGGAGGATCTCGCGCGGGCGATGCGCGATCTGCATGCGTTCTAGCGCCGTCCGCGTCTTCGCCCTGCTGTTCTTCCTGTCAGGGGCGACGGGGTTGGTGTACGAGTTGCTGTGGGTTAGAGTCCTCTACCAGAGCTTCGGCTCGACCATCCAATCGGTGACGACGGTGGTGGCCGCCTACATGGGTGGCCTTGGGTTGGGCGCTTGGCTGTTCGGGCGCCGGGCGGACCGCCATCCCCAACCAGCCGCATTGTACGGCTGGCTCGAGCTCGCGATCGGGGCGTTCGGGGTGGTCTCGCCCTCCGTGCTCGCGCTGGCCCATCGACTTTACCTCGGAGCTGCCGGTGCGCTCCAGCTGGGCGGCGCACCCAGCATAGCGTTGCGCTTTAGCCTGGCGGCACTGGTACTCCTGGTGCCCACGGCGCTCATGGGCGGCACCCTGCCGGTGCTCGCGCGGGCGTTCACCGGCACCAATCGCGCCGAGCTACGACGCTCGGTCGGTCTCCTGTACGGTTTGAATACCCTCGGGGCCGTCCTGGGCACGGCCCTCGCGGGGCTCGTGTTGATCGAGCATGTCGGGATCCGGGCGAGCCTGTTCGGGACGGCGGCGCTGAACCTCGCGCTCGGCGCCGGCGCCCTCGCCTTGGCCCGCCCGCTGGCACTGCAGTCGCACGGCGCGGACGGCCCGCCCGGTGTCGCTTTACCGGCGGCGTCGATCCCACTGCGCTCCGTCGGGTTCGCCCTTCTGGGGTTGACGGCCTTCGCCTCACTGCTCGATGAGATCGCGTGGACCCGGGTACTGGTCATGATCGTCGGTGGCTCGACGTATGGGTTCACGCTCGTGCTGCTCGTCTTCCTCCTCGGCATTGGGCTCGGGAGCGGTATCGTGGCCCGCTGGCGCGTCGCGCCGGGCCAGACCACGTCACACGCGGCCGTAGCGCAGGGGGTTACCGCGGCGGGGGCTGCCCTGCTCTTCGTCATCTTCGCGGCCCTGCCGCGCTACATCGTCGCGGTGTTTCAGACGCCGTCGCTCGGCGCCACGGAGCGCCTCCTCGCGATGGGGCTCGCCGTCGGTGCCGTCGTGTTGATCCCGGCGATCGGGATGGGGATGACCTTCCCGCTCCTCGTCGATCTCGTGGCGCCCGGCGGCGCCGCGGGCGGTGCCGAGGTGGGCCGCGCGTATGCGACCAACACCGCCGGGAGCATCGTTGGGGCCGTGCTCACCGGCTTCGTGCTGGTTGTGACCCTCGGCACGGACCTCACGCTTCGCCTGGGGTTGCTCGTGAACGTGATAGCGGCGCTGGTGCTCGCATGGCTCGCCGCGCGCGGGGTCGCCGAAGGCTCGGCCGAGCACCGAACGCTGCGGTTGCGGGTGCTGGGCGCCGGTGGCTTGGCGACTCTGGCCCTCGTCGTGGCGCTGGCCGCGCCGCGCTGGAGCACCAGGCTGATCGATCTGGGCCCGAGCATCTACGCGCGAGACCGCATGGACGCGCGCGGCGTCGAGGCATTCCTAATGCACCGCGGCGCGCGCCAGCTGGCGTATCGGGAGGGGTGGAACGCCACCGTGTCCGTGTGGGAGGGGGTGTCAGGACGTTACCTGAAGGTGAACGGCAAGGCAGATGCCTCGGACTATGGCGACATGGACACGCAGATCCTCGCCGGTCTCGCCCCGGTCGCGGCGCGGCCCGGCGCAAAGACTGCCTTCGTGGTCGGTTACGGGAGCGGCGTCACTGCCGGGATCCTTGCCCGGGTGCCTGGCATGCAACACGTGCGCGTGGTCGAGATCGAGCCGGCCGTGCTGGAGATGAGCCGGTTTTTCCTGCACGTCAACGACAGCGCCAGCGTTCACCCCAAGGTCTCTCTCGTCACCGACGACGCTCGCAGCGCCCTGCAGCTCGATCCGACCCGGTACGATGTCATCGTCTCAGAGCCGAGCAATCCGTGGCTGGCGGGCGTGGCGACGCTGTACACGCCCGAGTTCTTCCGTATTGCCCGCAGCCGACTCGTGGACGGGGGCGTGTTCTGCCAGTGGGTCCAGCTCTACCAGGTGCCGCTCCCGGTGGTTGCGGGCGTGGTGCGGAACGTCAACGCGGTGTTTCCCCACGTTCATCTCTGGTTCGGCGCGCTGGGCGACGTCCTGGTGGTGGCGTCGATGCAGCCGCTCACCTACGATCGTACCTGGCTCAGCCGGCTGGTCGGCCCGATGGGCGCGCTGGCTGAACTGGGGCGCGAGTATCTGAACGTGGACCAGCCGGACGACTACCTCGGGCACTTCTTACTCGGCGAAGCGGGCGTCGCGAAGCTGATCGAGCGCCCCGCCATCGTGCACCGCGACGACCGACCGCAACTTGAATTCGTCGCTGCGCGCCGCTTCCTCGATCCCTGGGGGATGCCGGGGGTGTTCGACTCTTTGGCAGCAATCCGGGCTGCCACGCAGGCCGCCGAGGATCCCTCACCGGTGCTGTTCGCACGCGGCCTCACCGCCCGTCGGGGCGATCCCAGCGTTATGCAGTACGTGGAGGCGGCCCGGCGCGCTCAACCGGACGATCCCCGCTGGACCACGTCGCTGGCGGCGATTCGCCTCACCCTCGGAGACACCACGTTCGTGGACTCGGCACTTCCCCGTTTGTTGCGGCCCGGCCGCAATTCGGAAGCGTGGCTCCTGAGCGGTGTCGTGGCTGCCCAGCGTGGCCAGGACCGGCGCGCCCGCGCCCTGCTAACCGGCGCGCTCGCGGCGGGCGCCGACACCGCCGAGGCGAGCGCCGCACTCGGCGCGGTGGAGGCCCGCGCTCGACGCTGGGCGGAAGCTGCCGCGCACACCCGCGCGGTCGTGCGCGGGGCCCGCAACACCTTGCGTCATCCCTATCCGCGAAACTGGCTGTCGGCCACGTTGACGCCGCTCGCCCTCAAGGGGCCGCCCTGGGTCGCGGATAGTCTGCTCGTCACCGGCATCGCGCGCTGGGATGGCTGGTTTCAGTTGCACGAGCTTCACGCCGTGACGGCGCTGCGTACGGGTCGCTGCGACCTGGCGGCGGAGGAATTCGTGGTGCTGCTCCAATTCGGGATCGAGCTGGCGGACGCGCCCGCGCTCGTCAGCCAATGCCGGCAGGGGATAACGCCCTAGGGCTGGTCGCCCAGCGCTGCCTTGACCTCGCCCGCCGCCGCGATGACGTGGTCGACGTCGCGCGATAGTGCACGGGCCTGCTGTGTGGCGCGGGTGAGATCGTCGAGGGCCACCGCCACACCCGCGGAGCGAAGGCGCAGCAGGTCGAACCGGACGTTCTGCATCGCCAGCACGCATGACTCGAGTTGGTCCGCGACCAGCTGACGCCTGGTCAGGAGATCGGTGAGTGCCTGGCGCTGGCGCTCGAGCAGGGCCACCTGACGATCCCGTTCCGGATTGTTCCCTTCGCGCGGCCGTCGTGTCAGCCCGGGGTCGCCCTGATGCTTGGTCGCCTGGATCTTCTCCTCGAGCCGGGCCAGGGCACCCCGGTCCACCGTCCCGCTCATGGCGTGCAGGGTCCGGGCCAGCTCTTCTGCCCGATTCAGAAGCGCGTCGGCCGTCGCGACCACGTCGGGCAGCAACTTCCGCTCCGATTTGGGGAGACGGTCCACGATCCGCAAAATGGCCTTTCGGTCGCTGCGGGCCTGCTGGATCGGCTCGGCGTGGCCGCCGAATTCGTCGGTTGTGGCGCGCGGCAGTTCGACGGGGCGACTCCCCACGGCCGCGAGCTGCGCCTCGATCGCGTCGGGTGCCGGCGGCCGGGCAAAGACGTCGCGCCACGAGTAGCCGGCGTGCCACAGTCGCACGTAGCGCGGCACGAGCTTCCAGCCGGCCCACACGCCCGCGACGACGAGCGAGAAGCCCGGGGCGTGGTTCCCCGTGGCGATGTCGATGATGAACAGCGAGCCGCAGACCGAGGCCCAGGTCACGAACCGGCTCCGCAGCTCACGCACGATCTCGGGCTCGCCACTGGGCGCGAGCGTGGGTCGGTCGCGCATCCGGTCGAGCCGCCGCGCCCGCTCATCGAACGCCCGCCCTCCGCGCCCCCGGGGTGACGGCTGCGGGGCTGGCGGTGGCGCGCGCACCCCGCGCGACGGGGAGGGGCCGCTCGAGCGGCGCGGCCTGTACATGGTCGCGCTTCGGGCCTCGAGCGCGCGCCGCAACGCGTCGGCCGTGGGCCAGCGGTCCTCAGGGTCTTTCTCGAGCGATCGCATCACGCAGGCCCCGAGATCCTCGGGCACCTCCGGCCGCCGATCGGTGATCAGCGGCGGCCGCTCCGTGATGTGCTTCATCAGGATCCCGGGAACGGTGGGAGCCTGGAAAGGAAGCTCTCCCGCGAGCATCTGGTAGGCCACTACTCCCAAACTATAGATGTCGGATCGCCCGTCGATCTCGCGGTCCCCCGCCGCCTGCTCCGGGCTCATGTAGTGCGGCGTGCCGATCGCCACGCCCGTGGCGGTGAGCGTGGCGCCGCCCGTGGTCGAGGACAACGCCTTCGCGATCCCGAAGTCCGTCACGACGACGCGGCCGCGACTCCCTTCGAGCAGGATGTTATCGGGCTTCACGTCGCGGTGGATGATCCCGAACGCGTGCGCGGCTCCCAGCGCGTCGGCGGTCTCCTGCATGATGCGGCGCGCCTCGTCCGGGGGCAGCCGGCCGCGCCGCTTGAGCTTCGCGCCGAGCGACTCGCCGTCCACGTAGGCCATCACGAAGTAGACCAGCCCGTCCGGGCTCTCGCCGACCGAGTGGATCGGCACGATATGCGGGTGCGACAGCCGCGCCGCCGTCTCGGCCTCGCGCACAAAGCGCAGCCGGATCTCCTCCCGGAACGCGAGCTCCGGCGGGAGTACCTTGACGGCGACCTGGCGCTTCAACCGCTCGTCGCGGGCGCTGAAGACCACACCCATCCCGCCCCGGCCGATCTCTCCCTCGAGCGTGTAGGAGCTGCCGAGCGCCTGGCTCAGGCGGGTGGCGAGTGCCTTGTCTGCAGCATCGTTCATCGAGCGTCGCGTGAAGTGCGCGCGGATAGATTAGCCGCGAGGCGACGAGCGTGCAACCTGTAAGCGCCTTTTGACTTACGGTTCGGCCGCCGGGTTGGCGCTCGCGCGGTGGCTATTCGGCAGCGCCTGCCTTATTGGCTGCGGCTCCGCGGAACGCGCGTGCTCAGCGCAGCGTTTTGGTGGTGGCACGGACGATGCTTAAGCCGCTGCGAACTATGCGTGTGCTTACCCTCACTAGAGTTTATGCCCATGTCTGAACGACTGACGCTCCCCGTGCTCCCGCTCCGGGAGGTCGTGCTGTTCCCCGGTGTCTCGACGCCGGTCGGCGCCGGACGCCCCGCGACGTTGCGCGCCATCGAGGCGGCGCTGAAGAGCGACTCCCGCCTCATCTTTGCGGTGGCGCAGCGCGAGAACGTCGATACGGTCAGCCCCGACGTGCTGTATACGACGGGGACGATCGCCAAGATCAGCCAGATCCAGCGCGGACTCGGCGGCGTGCAGCTGCTGTTGCACGGCGAGCGCCGGGGCACGGCGCTGCACTACACGGATAACGGCCGGTACCTCGAGGCTGTGGTCCACGAGGTCGACGACCTGCCGCCCCTGAACGCCGATGATCCGGCGTTTGTCGGTCTGCACCGTGAGGCGCGCGAGCGCGCCGCGGAATTAGGCCAGAAGTCGGGCCTCCCCGAAGACGTCGTCCGTCAGGTGCTCGAAGAGGTGTCTGACCCCGGCCGGCTCGCCGACTTGGTGGCCGGCTACCTCGAGATTCAGCCGGCGGAGCGCCAGGGGCTGCTCGAGACGCTCTCCGTAGAGGATCGGTTGCGGCGTGTCCTCATTCACGTCCAGCGGCAGATCGGCGTGCTCGACGCGCAAGAGCACATCAAGTCCCAGGTCCAGGAAGAGCTGGGCGAGCGCCAGCGTGAGATGTTCCTGCGGGAGCAGATGAAGGCGATCCGCAAGGAGCTCGGCGAAGGGGACGAAGGCACCGAGGTGGAGGACCTGCGGAAGCGGTTCGAGGCGCTCGAGCTCCCTGAAGCCGCGCGCAAGGAAGTCGACCGCGAGCTCTCCCGGCTGGAGCGGGCGAGCCGCGACTCGATGGAAGCCCAGGTGATCCGCACCTACCTCGAGACGATGGCAGAATTGCCGTGGAACAAGCGGGCGGAGGAGTCGCTCGACTTGAAGCGGGCGGCGGACAGGCGCGCGGTCAGGTCTTGTTGTTCGTCGGCCCCCCGGGGGTCGGCAAGACCTCGATCGCCAAGTCGATCGCGCGCGCCATGGGTCGGCCGTACGTTCGCATTTCGCTCGGCGGCGCCCGCGACGAGGCCGACATCCGGGGCCATCGGCGCACATACGTCGGCGCCATGCCGGGCCGGATCATCCAGGGCATGAAGCAGGCGGGTGCCAAGAACCCGGTATTCCTCCTCGACGAGCTCGACAAGCTGGGTGTCTCGTTCCAGGGAGACCCGGCCGCCGCGTTGCTCGAGGTACTCGACCCGGCGCAGAACGATTCGTTCACGGATCATTACCTGGGCGTGCCCTTCGACCTGTCGGAGGTATTGTTCGTCGCGACCGCGAACTTCCCGCAGAGTATCCCGGGACCGTTGCTCGACCGCCTGGAGACTGTGACGTTCGCGGGCTACACCGAGCGTGAAAAGCTGGAGATCGCGAGGCGTTACCTTGTTCCGCGACAGCTGCACGAGAACGGCCTGACCCCGGAGCAGCTCACGGTCACGGACGCCGCACTGAGCGAGATCACTACGAGCTACACGCGTGAGGCCGGTGTCCGCCAGCTGGAGCGCGAGATCGGGAAGCTCGGGCGCAAGGTCGCGCGCCAAATCGCCAGCGGCGAGATCGAGCGCGTCGCGGTCGACGCCAAGGATGTGGACGACCTGCTCGGGCGTCCCAAGGTCCATCCGGAGCACAAGGCACGCGAGGACCAGGTCGGCGTGGCCCCGGGGATGTATTACACGCCGGTCGGCGGCGACATCATGTTCGTCGAGGC
>WNEZ01003176.1_pt1 | contig 17914 bp, 16 predicted proteins | sample 5400521 | NCBI WGS metagenome assembly WNEZ01 (sample SAMN13153339, study PRJNA577476) | soil metagenome | isolation source: 120 cm saprolite under Douglas fir tree site 2 hole 1 replicate 1 | place: USA:California | collected 2015-04-18
CGATGCCGCAACGGTGCACGCCGCGATCCGAGCGTGGCTGGAGCAACACGGCGCCGCCGAAACGCGAATCCTGTATGGTGGCAGCGTCAATCTAAAGAACGCCGCCGACCTATTGGCCGAGCCCGAATTGGATGGCGTTCTCGTCGGCGGCGCATCGCTCGATCCCAAAGGCTGGGACGAGCTTGTGCGCACCGCCGTCGCCTAGGTATCTTGCCCCGCGCATGTACGGAATTCTCGTTGCGATCCTGATCCTCGACGCGCTGATCCTCGCGACTGCCGTGCTGTTGCAGGCGGGGCAGGGTGGCGGGCTCGCGACGATGGGTGGCGGCGCCGGCACCGAAACGATCATGGGTGGTCGCCAGGCAACCACGTTACTCACGAAAGTGACGTGGTGGACAGCGGGCATCTTCCTGTTTCTCGCGCTGATCCTCACGTTCATGTCGACGTCGGCCAATCAGGTCCGCTCGGTGCTTCAGGATCAGGGACAGACGCCGGCACCGGTCGCGCCCTCGAAGCTGCCCATCGAAACTCAGCCGACGGCGCCTCCTGCCGCTCCGCCGCCGCAGCCCCCGAGCAATCGCAGGCCCTAGCTCGAGACCCGCCTACGTCCTGTTAGAGGACGGCGCCTGGTTCCCCGGAACCGCGCCGCTCCCGTTTGAGCCGGCGTACGCGGAAGTCGTCTTCACCACCAATCTGAGCGGGTACCAGGAGGTCTTCACCGACCCCTCGTATCTCGGCCAGATCGTGGTGATGACGGCGCCGATGATCGGCAACTGCGGAATCAACCCGGAAGACGTGGAGTCCGATCGGCCGCGCGTCGCTGGTGTCGTGGTGCGCGAGTTGTCAGCCAAGTCATCGAACTGGCGTTCGACCGGAACGCTGCTCGACTGGCTCGCCGGCGCCGCGGTGCCGCTCGTCGCTGATGTCGACACGCGGCAACTGACGCGCTACATCCGCTCACGCGGCGCGATGCGCGGGGTCCTCGCACTCGGTGAGAAACCGACCGAAGACATCAAAGCCGCGCTCGCTGCCTCGCCGTCGATGAACGGACTCGATCTCGCGAGTGTCGCGACCATTCCTGCTGCATACACCGAAGGGCCGGGTGGCGCGGCGCATCACGTGGTCGCGTTCGACTTCGGAATGAAGCGCAACATTCTGCGGTTGTTCGTGCAGAAGGGTTGCCGCGTCACGGTGGTCCCGGCTGCCACGACTGCCGAACAGGTCCGCGCCCTCAAACCGGACGGCGTGTTTCTGTCGAACGGCCCCGGCGACCCCGCGGCGGTCGGTTACGCGATCGATACAATCCGGAACCTGGCCGACGGGAACGTTCCGATCTTCGGCATCTGTCTCGGGCACCAGCTGCTTGGCCTGGCGATGGGTGGGGAAACAGTGAAGCTTCCGTACGGCCATCGCGGCGGCAACCATCCGGTGCGCGATCTCGCGACGGGACAAGTACTTATAACGTCGCAGAACCACGGATTCGCGGTTCGCGGCGAAAGGCCCGGCGTTCCCGGCGCGAAGTCGCTTGAGGTCACCCACCTTAACCTCAACGACGGAACCGTCGAAGGGATCAAGCACCGGGAGTACCCTATTTTTGCCGTCCAGTACCATCCGGAAGCGTCACCAGGCCCCCATGACGCCCAGGGACATTTTCAACAATTCCTACAAGCTCTTGACGCCAAATAAGTAAGCCCGTATGATAGCCCCCGACTTTGACCCGGCAGATGTTCGGGGGGGACCAATGACGAAGGCCGATCTGGTCGAAAAGGTCACCGCGCAAATCGCTCGCACCGCCGGTCCCCTCATTTCAAAAAAGGACTGTGCGCGGGTGGTCGACTCCTTTCTCGACGCCGTAAAAGCCGCGCTTGCGGAGCAGCATAACATTGAGGTACGCGGATTTGGGACGTTCAAAATCCGCCAGCGGAAGACGCGGATGGCGCGTAACCCGAGAACCGGTGATCCGGTCGAAGTCGCGGCGCGCCCCGTTCCTGTCTTCAAGCCCAGCAAGGAGTTGCGCGCGATGGTCGCGGACGCGAGCGCGAAGGTTCCCTCCTAAATCGATGCTGTAGGGTAAGTTAAGATTGGGCCTCGGCATCACGCCGGGGCCCAACTTCTTGCCCGGAGTGATGATGCGTCGTTTTCAGTGCCTGCTCCTCGTCCCACTGCTCGCGTCGCCACTCTACGGGCAGGCCGTCCGCTACGAAGTCTCGGTCGTTCAAAGTCAGTTCCACGTCACCGCGGACTTTCCCACGACGGGCAGGGAGACGCTATTCGTCTCATTGCCGGCGTGGAGTCCCGGCAACTACGAGATCCAGAACTACGCGCGCTACGTCCATGGGTTCGGCGCGAAGAACGCGACGGGGGGCCAGGCGCTGCATTGGGATCGCGCCGATAAGGACACCTGGCGAGTCGCCACCGGCAAGGCCGACCACGTAGTCGTGAACTTTGATTACTAGCCCGACACGATCGATCTCTCCGTCGCACGGACCGTGGAAGACTTCGGTGAGTTCCTCGGCACCAACCTGTTCCTGTTCGAAGAAGGGCAGCTCGCGCGACCCGCCGAAGTCCGCTTTCGGCTCCCGGCGGGCTGGCAGGTGACAACGGCGCTCAAGGGTCCGGCGAACGGCGTCTATCGCGCCGCCGATTACCACGAGCTCGCCGACGCGATGACGTTTGTCGGCAAGTACAGCCTCGATTCACTCCAAGCGGACGGCAAGTGGATCCGTATCGCCGTCTGGCCGGCGGCCGATTACACGGCCGGCGTCGCGCGCAACCTTCGCAACGGCGTGGCCAAAATGGCGCCGGTGCAAAATCGGATCATGGGGGGCGCAAGCGACGCTCCGTACGACGTCTATACGATCTTCTTCAACGTCATCCACGGCCCTATCGGATTCGGCGGCGGGCTCGAGCACAGCTCTTCGCAATACGACATCATGCCCGCTCAGGCGTTCGCGGATCCATTGGGCAACCTCGGCGACTTCATGTATCCGCTGTTGTCGCACGAGTTCTTCCATCTCTGGAACGTCAAGCGCATCCGTCCCGCCGAGATGTGGCCGTACGACTATCACGCCGAGCAGTACACACCGCTGCTGTGGTGGTCGGAAGGAGTGACCGACTACTACGCCGATCTGACGAATCTGCGCTCGGGTCTGTGGAGTCCGAACCAGTTTCTGGAGAACGCCCTCTCCAATATTCAGCAAGTCGACGACGCTGCCGAGCCCTGGAGTGTGGAGGACGGCAGCGAAGCGACCTGGATCAAGGAAGTTTACGTCAACAGTTCGCAGCTCTATTATCCCAAAGGCTCGCTCCTGGGATTCCTGCTCGACATTTCGATCCGCGACGCCACGGATAACGCCCACAGCCTGGATGAGGTGATGCGCGCGTTGTACACGCGCTACTACCGTCAGAACAAAGGATTCCTGACGGCCGATCTCCTGAACGAGCTGCGTGCCGCGGGCATGCCGGATGTAGATGGCTTCTATCGTCGCTACATCGACGGCCGCGACTCGCTACCCTACGAGACGGTGTTCGCGAAGGCGGGCCTGGTATTCCGCCGCAACCCGGTCTCCGCGCTATTCCTCGGGATTTCAGCCGCGCCCTCGCCGAGCGGCGGCGTGTTGATCCAGGCCGTGACGCCGGGAAGCGCGGCGGCCGAGGCGGGCATCGAGCCGGGGGACGTGCTCACCCGAATCGGCGACATCCAAGTGTCGGCCAGCCAGGACTGGGGCACGGCATTCCGCGCGCGCNNNNGCGCGCTATCAAGGCAAGGTGGGGCAGCCGCTGACTATCACGGTGCAGCGCGCGGGCCGCACACTGACGCTGAACACGACGGTGCGCGAGCGGACGACGTCACGGCTCAGTCTCGACCGCGCGCCGAATCCCACAGTGAAGCAGGCGAAGATCTGGCAGGGCCTGGCGTCGGGGCTATAATGGCATCATGGCTCAGGTGACGGTTCGATTCTTCGCGCGCTACGCCGAGCTGACCGGTTGCGACACCGCGGCCGTGGCGGTGCCGGCCGCCGCGACGGTGAACGACGTGCTCGATCGTATACGCGAGACCGTCCCCGGCGCACGCAGCCTGCCGCCGCGGCCGCTCGCGGCGTTGAATCTGCGCCAGGTAAAGCTCGATGCGCGCGTGAAGGATGGGGACGAAGTGGCACTACTTCCTCCACTCTCGGGCGGATGATGAATCCGCTTACGCGCGATCCGATCTCCGTCGAATCGCTCATGCGGGTGGTACAGAGCCCCGAGCGCGGGGGCACGTGCGTCTTTCTCGGCACCGTCCGCAATGACGGTGACGTCACCGGCATCGAGTACTCGGCCTACGACGAAATGGCGGGGACAGAGATCACACGGATGCTCGACGAAGCGCGCGAACGTTGGCCAGAGGCGCGAGTCGCGTTGCAGCACCGGCTCGGGTTGATCCCGCTGGGGGAGGCGAGCATCGCGATCGCGGCGGCCGCGCCGCATCGCGCCGAAGCCTTTGCGGCGTGCCGCTATGTGATCGAAGAGGTGAAGCAGCGCTTGCCCGTCTGGAAGAAGGAGCTGCACGCGGACGGCACGGCGACATGGGTCGATCCGTCAGACAAGACGGTGGCGGGAGGATTGCGTGATCGCTGATCGCCTCGCTCGACCGCTCGGCAGCGTGCGCGTCTCGGTCACCGATCGGTGCAACCTGCGGTGTCGGTACTGCATGCCCGAGCAGGATTACGTCTGGCTGCCCAAACAATCGATCCTGACGTTCGAGGAGATCGCGCGCGTAGTGGGCGTTTTCACGGCGCTGGGCGTCGAGAAGGTGCGCCTGACCGGCGGCGAGCCGCTGCTGCGGCATGATCTGGCGACGCTCACGGGGATCCTCGCCAAAAACCCGGCGATTCGGGATCTCGCGTTGACGACCAACGGCCTCCTGCTCGCCAAGCAGGCGGACGCGCTCAAGCAGGCTGGTCTAGGCCGTGTCACGGTGAGTCTCGACACGCTGCGGCCCGAGCGGATGCAGGCCCTCGCTCGCAGCGATCGGCATGCCGATGTCGTGGCGGGGATCGAAACCGCACGGCGCGTGGGGTTCGCCGTGAAACTCAACACGGTCGTGATGCGGGGCGTGAACGAGGACGAGCTGACCGAGCTGATCGAGTTCGCGCGAGCCCACCAGGCCGAAGTCCGGTTCATCGAGTACATGGATGTCGGCGGCGCGACTGGGTGGAGCACCGAGCAGGTGGTGTCACAGCGCGAAATACTCGAGCGTTTGTCTCGTCAGTACGGGGCGATCACGCCGGTGACCGGCAGCGATCCCAGGGCCCCGGCGGAGCGTTTCCGTCTGCCCGACGGCGCGACGTTCGGGATTGTCGCCTCGACGACCGCGCCGTTTTGTCGCTCGTGCGATCGCAGCCGGCTGACGGCGGATGGCACCTGGTTCCTCTGCCTCTATGCCGAACGGGGCATCGACCTGCGTGAGCCGCTGCGCAACGGCGCGAGCGACGCGGAGCTGGCGGAGCTTATCGCCACGACGTGGCGAGGGCGGACTGATCGCGGCGCCGAGGAGCGGCTGGAGCTGGTGAATCGCATGCCGTTGTATCAAGTAGACGGTTTACGTGCGGATCCGCACAGAGAAATGCACACTAGAGGAGGATGAGGGCGGTCATTAACTTCCCCACACCCTGCTCACCAAGATCACCGTCGTTGGCGCCGGCAACGTCGGCGCCACCACCGCCCAACGCCTCGCCGAAAAACAGCTCGCCCGTACCGTCGTCCTGGTCGATGTCATCGAAGGTGTCCCGCAGGGGAAAGCCCTCGACCAGTACGAGTCCGCACCGATCGAAGGCTTCGATACGCGCATCGTCGGGTCGAATGACTACGGCCTGGCGACCGGATCCGAACTGGTGGTCGTCACGGCCGGAATCGCCCGCAAGCCGGGGATGAGCCGCGACGACCTGGTCCGCACCAACGCCGACATCGTCAAGCAAGTCTCCCAGCAAATCAAGCAGAGTTGCCCGAAGGCCATCGTCGTGGTGGTGTCGAATCCCCTCGACGTGATGTGCTGGGTCACCAAACAGGTGACCGGCTTCCCGCGCGAACGCGTGATCGGCATGGCCGGCGTCCTCGACACCGCCCGCTACCGCACTTTCCTGGCCGAGGCCCTCGACGTCTCCGTGCAGGACATCCAGGCCATGGTCCTCGGCGGCCACGGGGATACGATGGTTCCGCTGATCTCCTACACGACGGTATCCGGGATCCCGGTCACGCAGCTTCTCGACAAAGCGAAGCTCGACAAGATCGTCGAGCGCACGCGGAACGGCGGCGCCGAGATCGTTGCTTTCTTGAAGACCGGGTCGGCGTACTACGCACCGTCGGCGGCGGTGGTCCAGATGGTGGAATCGATCGTGCTCGACCAGAAACGGCTGTTGCCGTGTGCCGCGTGGCTCGACGGCGAGTACGGGCTGTCGGGGATGTACTGCGGCGTGCCGTGCAAACTCGGCAGGAATGGGCTCGAGAAAATCATCGAGGTCCAGCTGACGGCAGACGAAAAGAGCGCTTTGAAGAAATCGGCGGACGCAGTGAAACAGACGATGGCGGCGGTGACCCTATGACGACTTCAGTCCGCAACCTGCAAGAACGCAGCTTCGGCGCCACCCTGCGCCGCGACGCCTGGTGGATCGCCCCCGCGCTCACGGCCCTGGTCCTCGGCAGCTTCGGCGTCTACGCGACCTGGGCGGCGTGGGTCAACCGCTACTACGAATGGGGACCGTATCTCTCGCCGTTCTACTCACCCCTGATCCAGACGACGTGGTGGCCGCTCTCGCCCGCCTTTCTGATTCTGATTTTCCCCGGCGCCTTCCGCGCCACCTGCTACTACTATCGCAAGGCCTACTACCGGGCGTTTTTCCTCGATCCCGTCGCCTGCGCCGTCGGCGAGCCGCGCCTGGGTTACAAGGGTGAGACCAAGTTTCCGTTCATCCTGCAGAACTTGCACCGCTATGCCATGTACGCGGCAGTGGTCTTCATCTTCATTCTCTCCTACGACGTTTTTCTCGCGACGCGCTGGCCGGTGAACGGCGTGCTTTTGGGCGGTGCCATGGCCCCGGGGCCACGTGAGTTCGGTATTGGCATCGGCTCACTCGTGATGGCAGTCAACGTGATTTTGCTGGCCTGTTACACGTTCGGCTGCCACTCGCTGCGGCACCTGATCGGCGGGAACGTCGACTGCTTCTCGTGCGTGCGGGGCGGGCGAGCGCGCTTCGAGACGTGGCGCGGCGTCAGCGCGCTCAACCGCTATCACATGCTCTTCGCCTGGTGCTCGCTCTTCTCGGTCGCGCTGACTGACGTCTACATCCGCCTTTGCGCGATGGGCGTCATCCACGACATCAGGATCCTGTGACCGTGACCGGTCTCGTTATCCGTGCGCTGAAGCGCCGGCTCGGCCAAGGCACACGTCCTGAAGGACGGCCCTTTAGGGCACGGATACTCGAAACTCGAGCTGCCGCCTCATGACTGACATCCGTAGTCTGACCTACGATGTCGTCGTGATCGGCGCCGGCGGTGCCGGCCTGCGTGCCGCGATCGAAGCGAGCGCGCAGAAAGCCAAAGTCGCCCTCGTCTGCAAGTCGTTGCTCGGCAAAGCCCACACCGTGATGGCCGAAGGCGGCGCTGCGGCGGCGCTCGGCAACGTCTTTCCAGAGGACAACTGGCGCGTGCATTTCCGCGATACGATGCGCGGCGGCAAGATGCACAACGACTGGCGCATGGCGCAGATCCATGCCCAAGAAGCCCCAGATCGCATCAAGGAGCTCGAGGCGTGGGGCGCGCTGTTCGATCGCACGCCCGACGGACGCATCAACCAGCGGCCGTTCGGCGGGCACACCTACAGCCGCCTGGCCCACGTCGGCGACCGCACCGGCCTCGAGATGATCCGAGTCCTGCAGGACCAGGGCGTGCATTCCGGCATCGACGTGCACATGGAGTGCACGATTGTGAAGGTGTTTGTTGTTAGCGGTCAGATTGCAGGAGCACTCGGCTATTTCCGGGAGACGGGTCGCTTCGTGCTGTTCAAGACGGGCGCGATTGTGCTCGCCACGGGCGGCATTGGCAAAGCGTGGCAGATCACGAGCAATTCCTGGGAGTACACGGGCGACGGTCACGCCCTAGCCTACGAGGCCGGCGCCGAGCTGATCGACATGGAGTTCGTGCAATTCCATCCCACCGGGATGGTCTGGCCGCCCAGTGTGCGTGGAATCCTGGTGACCGAAGGGGTACGTGGTGAAGGCGGCGTCTTAAAGAACTCGAAGGGCGAGCGGTTCATGTTCCGCTATATGCCCGAGATGTTCAAGGGGGACTACGCTGACACAGAGGCGGAGTCCGACGCATGGGTGAAAGGCGATCGCACGAAGAACCGGCGCCCGCCCGAGCTGCTGACACGTGATGTCGTCGCCAAAGCCATTACCAAAGAAATCGCCGAAGGGCGGGGCACCGAGCACGGCGGCGTGTTTCTCGATATCGCCTCGAAGCAGGGCCCCGATTACATCAAGAAGAAGCTGCCCAGCATGTATCACCAGTTCAAAGAGCTGGCGCGCGTCGATATCACCAAAGACGCAATGGAAATCGGCCCGACGACGCACTACGTCATGGGCGGGGTCAAGGTGGACGCCGAGACCCAGGAATCGACGGTGCCGGGTCTCTACGCTGCCGGCGAAGTCGGCGGCGGCATGCACGGCGCCAACCGCCTCGGCGGCAACTCACTGAGCGACTTGCTGGTGTTCGGACGGCGGGCGGGTCAGTACGCGGCCGGGAAGCGCGGTGCGGCGCCGGCGATTCCAGATGCAGAAGTCGAACAGGCGATGCGAGAGGCGCTAGGGGCCTTCGAGCGCGAGGGCGAAAACGCGTTCGCGGTGCAGTCGGCACTGCAGGCGGTCATGCAACGCGACGCGGGGATCATCCGCGACAAGGCCGGTCTCGAAAACGCGCTCGCCGAGCTCCAGAAGCTCAAGGGGCGGGCGCGGAAGGTGGGAGTGACCGGCAGCCGCGAATACAATCCCGGCTGGCACACCGCGATCGACCTCACCTCGCTTCTCATCGTCTCCGAAGCGACCGCGCGCGCGGCACTCGAACGGACCGAGAGCCGCGGTGGTCATACTCGGAGTGACTATCCCGACTCCGACGAGAAGCAGGCACGCCAGCAGATCGTGATTAAGAGGGTTAAAGAAGGGGGCCGCATGGCTGTACGGCGCGAGGCGCAGCCGCCGATCCCCGCGGATCTGCTGGCAGTCATTAAGGAAGGGAAATAACGTGGCCGAGCAGCGGACGCTGCGGGTGTTTCGCGGCACGCGGGACGGTGGCGAGCTGAAGGAGTACCAGGTCGCCGGGGGCGAAGGGATGGTCGTGCTCGATGCCGTGCACGCCATCCAGGCTGAGCAGGCGCCCGATCTGGCGGTGCGCTGGAACTGCAAGGCCGGCAAGTGCGGCTCGTGCTCGGCGGAGATCAACGGGAAGCCGAAGTTGATGTGCATGACGCGCATGTCGGACTACGCGCCGGACGAGACGATCACGGTCACGCCGATGAAAGCGTTCCCGGTGATCAAGGACCTCGTGACCGACGTGTCGTGGAATTACGAAGTCAACAAGCGCATTCCGGCCTTCCGGCCACGCAAGCCCGACGCGCCGGATGGCACGTGGCGGATGTATCAGTTCGAGGTCGAGCGGCCGCAGGAGTTCCGCAAATGCATCGAGTGCTTCCTGTGCCAGGATGTCTGTCACGTGTTGCGCACGCATGAGAAGCACGAGCAGTTCATGGGCCCGGCGATGCTGGTGCGCGCGGCCGTCTACGAGATGCATCCGCTCGACGAAGCGGATCGCCGCAATTACCTGCGCCAAGAAGGCGGCATCGGCTTCTGCAACATCACCAAGTGCTGTACCGAGGTGTGTCCCGAATCGATTACGATCACCGATAACGCCATCATCCCACTGAAGGAACGCGTTGTCGATGCGAATTACGACCCGCTCGCTGCCCTGTGGAGAAAGGTGACCGGCAAGGGCAAATGAAGTGAAGCGCCGCGAGTTCGTCGAGACCGTCATCGCGCTCAGCGCGATCCCCAAACAGGGAAACTGGAAGAGCTGGCGCGTCAACGGCGCGCGCGTGAACAAGCATCTCGCCGATCTTTCGCAGTACGGGGCAAATCCGCAGGGCGGCGTGAGCCGCGTGGCGTTCAGCGACGCCGACGTCGCCGGTCGCCGCTTCATGATGGACCTGATGAGAACAGCGGGCCTCACGGTCAGTATCGATCCGGTCGGCAACATCGTTGGCGTGCGACCCGCTGCTCGATCCGGCACGCTCCCCCTCCTCTTCGGTTCCCACATCGATTCCGTCCCCGAGGGCGGCAACTACGACGGCGATGTCGGATCCTGCTCGGCCGTGGAGGTCGCCCACATCCTCGCCGAGCGCGGCTACCGCAATCGTCATCCGCTGCAGGTGGTGATCTGGTGCGATGAGGAGAGCGGCCTCACGGGCAGCCGCGGCTTCATTGGTGACCTGCCACAGGATGAAATCGACCGGCCCGGGCGCGACGGCGTGGTGCTCGCCGAGAAGATCCGCCGCATCGGCGGCGATCCGGCGCGCCTCGCCGAGGCGCGTCATAGATCAGGCTCCATCGCCGGCTATGTCGAGCTGCACATCGAGCAGGGTGGCATTCTGGACGAGCGTGGCATCAACATCGGGATCGTCGAAGGGATCGTCGGAATCCACCACTACGACGTGACGCTGCGCGGCTTCGCGAATCACGCCGGCACGACGCCGATGGACCGGCGCCAGAACGCGATGCTGGCCGCCGCCGAGTTGGTGTTGATCGTCGATCGAGTGGTACGGTCGGTTGAGGGACGGCAGGTCGGCACGGTGGGACGGCTGCTCGTGAAACCGGGAGCGCCCAACGTCATCCCGGGGCAGGTCGATCTGACTGTCGAACTGCGCGATCTCTCGACCGAAAAGATCGAGCGGCTCTGGACCCAGATTCACGAGGAAGCGCTCGCGAGCGCCAAGAAGTACGGCGTGACGCTCGACTACACCCTGCAGCACACCAACCTGCCGGCGCTCTCCACACCCGCCGTTCGCACCGTCATTGCCGACGCGGTGCAGGGGCTCGGTCTCTCGAGCCAGGTGATGCCGAGTGGCGCGGGACACGACGCCCAAGACCTGGCGCGCATTGGCCCGATGGGCATGATCTTCGTGCCGTCGGTCAAAGGCATCAGCCACTCGCCGCTCGAGCTGACTCGGGCCGACGACGTGACGAACGGCGCGAACGTGTTACTGCAAACGATCCTGCGGTTGGACCAGCAGTGACGCCAACGGTCGTCATCGTCGGCGCGGGATTCGGGGGGCTGAACGCCGCCCGGGCGTTGCGCCGCGCGCCGGTGCAGGTCGTCCTGGTCGATCGCAACAACTACCACCTTTTCCAGCCGCTGCTGTATCAGGTCGCCACGGCGGGACTCGAGCCCGAGGAGATCGCGCGACCGGCGCGGGCGATCCTGCGCGGCCAGAAAAACGTCGATTTTCGCATGGTGGTCGTGACGCGCGTCGATTTCGCCGCGAAGCGGCTCGAGACCAGCGGCGGGCCGATCAGCTACGACTTCCTGGTTCTCGCTCCGGGTGGAGAGACGAACTTCTTCGGGCTCGAGTCGATGCAGCGCCATGGCCTGGGACTCAAGGACATCCCCGACGCGATCGCGATTCGCAATCACGTGCTGACCTGTTTCGAGCAGGCGATGCTCGAGTCCGATCCCGAAAAGCGTCGCACGCTGCTCACGTTCATCGTGGTGGGTGGTGGACCGACCGGCGTCGAGATGGCGGGCGCCCTCTCCGAATTGATCCGTCTGGTCCTCGTGAAGGACTATCCGCGGCTCAACATCAAGGATGTCCGGATCCTGCTGCTCGAAGCCACCGACAAGCTGCTCGCCGCGCTGCCGGAGCGGCTGCGCGAGGCGGCGGTCACGACACTGTGGCGGAAGTGGATCGACGTCCGGTTCGGCGCGCAGGTGGCGGATTACGACGGAAAGGAGATTCGGCTGAAGAGCGGAGAAGTTATCCCGGCACGGACCGTGATCTGGGCCGCCGGCGTGCGCGCGTCCCCCCTCAACGCCACACTCGGTCTCCCCGCAAGCCGGCAGGACCGCATCCCCGTCGAGCCCACGCTCCAGGTGACGGGGCATCCGAACGTCTTCATCATCGGTGATGCGGCCTATCAGGAACAGAACGGTGAGCCCCTGCCGATGGTCGCGCCCGTCGCGATCCAGATGGGGCGGTTTGTGGCCCGCAACATCACGCGCCAGCTGCGTGGCCAGCCGCTCGAGCCGTTTCGGTATCGCGATCAGGGCACGCTCGCCACGATCGGCCGGAATGCGGCGGTGGCGAACGTCTATGGGATCAAGGCAACGGGATTTGTGGCCTGGGTGATGTGGCTCGGGATTCACATCATCCAGCTGATCGGCTTCCGCAACAAGCTGTTCGTGCTGATCAACTGGGCGTGGGATTATTTCTTCTACGAACGCGCCGCCCGCCTCATCACTCGCGACTGAACGCGCACCACGCCGCTCCACCCGCAATCGAGACACCAGCGGTGCTCGACGGCGGGCAGCACCCAGCGCAGCACCGAATGGTGGATGAGCGCGAGCTCGGCTCCGCAGCGGGGACACGTACGGTGGGCGGGAAGCATGAGATAGACGAACGTCGTCACGATGGCGGCGCGCAGCAGCACGGTCGCAAACAGCACGACCACGACCAGCATGTTACGCCGCCTTCTCCCGGACGAACGTGGCAATCCGCCGCTCTAGCTCGGCCAGCTCGACTGGCTTCACCAGCACGCGGTCGCGCGGCACCTCCGCCAGCCCGCGCCCCGCGAGATGCGTGATGTCTCCCGACAGAAACATGACCCGCTCGGCGAGCGGCGGCCGCTGCTGCTGGAGATGCTCGTAAAACTCGGCGCCGTCCATCTTCGGCATCCGCAGGTCCGCGAGAATGACGTGAGGCTCGAACCCCTCGGCCAAGCGCTCGAGCGCGGCGAGGCCATCACCCGCCTCCTTGATCTCCGCGCCGCGCTTCCCCAGGAACCGCGCCATCGGGCGGCGAATCAGCTCCTCATCGTCGACCAGCAACACGCGTATCCCCGCGAGCGTGCCTTGCGCCGAGGACGCAGGTGGCGGCTGCGGAGCCACAACCGGCGCCGTGGGGACCGGCTCGCGCGCACTGGGCAGCCACACAAGAAATCGCGCTCCGGACTCGGAATGCTTCACCAGATCGAGCTCCCCCTGCGCTTCGCGCACCAGCTGGCGGGAGATGTAGAGACCCAGCCCCGTGCCGCGTACTCCCTTCGTACTCGCGAAGGGGCGGAACAGTCGCGACGCGATTTCCGGCGCCACTCCGGGACCGTTGTCGGTGACCGTCACGCAGACGCGGCCGCCCGTGTCGTCGGCGAAGGAATCGACGATCAGCCGGCGGGGAGGTTTCACGCCGCGCAAGGCATCGAGCGCGTTGCTCAACAGATTGACGATGACCTGTTCCAGCCGATTGGCGTCCCCGACGATCGTGGGGAGCTCGGGATCGAGCCGCCCTTCGATCGAGATTTCGTCGATGCTGAAGCGGTAGGAGACCAGGTCGATCGCGCTGCGGACCACATCGTTCATGTTCACCGTCGCCGAGCGCTTCTCACCCGCGCGCACGAAACGGAGCAGGCCACGTAAGAGCTTCGCGGCCCGTTGGGCCTGGCGCAGGATGCTCTGCATCTCGTTGCGCTGCTCGGCCGACAGGTTCGCGTCCGCCAGCCTCAGCTCAGCATGGCTCGCGATCGCCATCAGCGGGTTGTTGACCTCGTGTGCGACGCCGCCCAGCAGCTCGCCCGCCGCCGCAAAGCGCCCCTGTTCCTCGGCGCGATCGCGCAGCACCCGCGTCATGTGATTGAAGTGCGCGGTGATCTTGCCCAACTCATCGTCGCGGCTGACCGTGACTTGGGCCGTCAGATCCCCTTCGGCGACGCGCTGAATCCCTTTGCCCAGCGCGTTGAGTGGACTCCAGACGCGGCGTCGCAAAATGAATAACGCGATCGGCAGCAGCAGCGCGCCGACGATCACGACTACGATGGCGGTCGCGGAACCGACATTCCCCGTGAGCGCGAGCGTAAGCGCGGCTCCGTAGAGCATCGCCGCCATGATGACGATGGCAATCAACACGCGGAGGCTCTTCGTCATGCCCTCAACATGCCTCTAGACGGATTGGATTGCACGGCCTAATCTCCCGGTTCTTTCACACATCCCAAGGTAGCATCCGATGCGTCCAGCGACTGTGATCCCGGTAATCTGTGTCCTCGGCGTAGCGGCGTGCGCTCATGCCACCGCGCCGACCCATCAAACCCCAACCCCCGTTCCGGGGCATCAAGACACATCACACGCCGCCGCGGGAACGGCGCCAAAGCCCTACAACCAGGTCATTACGGCGGGCGCGAAAACGGACTCCGGCGTCTTCACGATTCATCGGACCGACGAAAAGCTGTTTTACGAAATTCCGAAAGCGATGTTCGGGCGCGAGTTCCTCCTCGTGGCCGACCAGCGCGGCACGATCCGCGGCGTGCGGTACGCGGGAGAAGAGATCAGCAACCGCATCGTCGTGTGGGAGCGGATGGGGAATAAGGTCTTTCTCCGCATCGTGTCGTACGCGATGCGGGCCGATAGCACGCAGCCCGTCGCTCGCGCCGTGCGCTTGTCCAATATCGCGCCGATCATCATGAGCTTCGACGTCGCCTCGTGGCACCTGCCCGACAGCAACGCCGTGATCGAGGTGACCAAGCTCTTCACCACGGATGTCGCCGAGCTGAACCTGCGGCAATCGGGCGTGCGGGTGCGCCGCATGGATCCGGCGCGCTCCGTAATCGATCGCGCCCGCTCGTTCCCGCGCAACATCGAGGTGAGCGCGCTGCAGACGTTCGAGGTGGACTCGGTACCGGGTCCCGCCGGCAACCCGCCGAACCGCTCGCTCAATTCGATCACCATGCTGATGAACTACTCGATGGTCCTGCTGCCCGACAAACCCATGATGGCCAGGCTCTGCGACGATCGGGTAGGCTACTTCAACCTGTCATTTGAGGATTACGACGAGGATCGCGTGCCCGGTCCCCGCCGCTGTTTCATCCAGCGCTACCGGCTGGAGCCGAAGGATCCGACCGCGGCCGTCTCGGATCCCATCAAGCCGATCGTCTGGTACATCGATCCCGCCACGCCCGCGAAATGGGTCCCGTGGTTGATCAAGGGCGTGGAGATGTGGGAGCCGGTGTTCCGAGCCGCCGGGTTCAGTAACGCGATTACGGCACGGTTGCCCGAAGCCAGCGATTCCGATTTCGATCTCGACGATGCGCGCCTCTCGACCATTCGCTGGTTGCCCTCCACGATCGAGAACGCCTACGGGCCCCGGCTCAGCGACCCGCGTTCGGGCGAGATCCTGAACGCCAACATCGGCTTCTACCACAACGTCGCGAGCCTCGTGGAGGCGTGGTACTGGACCCAGGCGGGCGCCGCCGACGCGCGCGCCCGGCAGCTGCCGCTCCCCGATTCGCTGATGGGCCTGATGCTGGCCTACGTCGCGACGCACGAGGTCGGGCATAGCCTGGGCCTGCGGCACAACATGGTCGCGTCGACCTACTATCCCGTCGACTCGCTCCGCAGCCGGTCCTTCACCTGCCGGATGAAAGGCACGAGCCCGTCGATCATGGATTACGCGCGCTACAACTACGTGGCGCAGCCGGGCGACAGCGCATGTCTGATGCAGGGCATCGGGCCGTACGACTACTTCGCGATCAGCTGGGGCTACCGGCGCATTCCCGCGGCTGCCTCACCGGACGCCGAGCGCCCTGTCCTCGACTCGCTCGCCCGGCTCCAGGACGCGAACCCGTATTTCCGGTGGATCGGCGACGGTGAGCCAGTCGATCCGCGAATCATCACCGAGGCGCTGGGCGACGATCCGGTGAAGGCGAGCGGCTACGGCGTCCGCAACATCAAGCGTCTCGTCCCGATGCTCATTCCTGCCACGACCACGGCCAGGCTCGACAACTACGACCGCCTCGACGACATGTACGGCGAGCTCATCAACCAGTGGGCACGCGAGATGAACCACGTCGCCGTGGTCGTGGGCGGTGTGTATCAGTTCACGAAATACGCCGGCCAGTCGGGCACGGTGTATCAGCCCGTCCCGCGGGCCAAACAGGCCGAGGCCGTACAGTTCCTGAACGAGAATGTGTTTACCACGCCGTCATTCTTCTTCGATGCCGAGATCGTGCGGCGTATCGAGCCGACCGGCTTCGTCGAGCGGGTGCGCGCGCGCCAAACCGCCGTGCTGAACCTGCTTTTCCAGGACGCGCGGCTGTCACGCCTCGCTGAACAACAGGCGACGCAGCCCAGCCCCTACGCGATCCCGGACCTGTTCGGGGATGTGCGGCGAGGTGTTTTCGCGGAGTTCGGCGCTGGGTCGGTGCGCGTCGACGGGTACCGGCGCAATCTGCAGCGGGCGTTCGTCGATCAGATGGAGCGGCTCATCAACACGCCGCTCGTGACGCCACCACCCCCAGGATTTACGCCGTTCCCCGGCTTCACGCCGCCGCCGCCGCGCCCGGCCGATGCGCGTGCGCAGGCACGACTCGAGTTGGTAGACCTGCAGGGGACGCTGCGCACCGCCTTGTCACGCGCAGGGGACCGCGCCACGCGGGCGCATATCGTCGACCTGCAGGCCCGGATCGAGCAGATCCTGAACCCGCGCTCATGAGCTACGTTACCCAGCAGCGGGAGCGCGGCTTGTTCACGGAAGCTGTTGACTGGGAGAAACCTGTGAGCACCACGAAATGGCGGTTGAGCGGTTGGCCGGTTTGGCGGTTGGCAATCGCCATCGTGCTCCTGCTAACCGCCGGACCGCCGAACCGCTTAACCGCTCAGTCGTTCGAGCAACGTCTCATCGCCATCCCGGATACCGCCAGCGTCCGCCAAATGTCGCGCGACCTCTCTGCGGTGCCCCATATGGCGGGCACACCGGCGCAGGCGACGACCCGCGACTACGTGCTGGACAGGATGAAGTCGTGGGGGATCGAGGCATGGAGCAAGGAATACACCGTCTTCATCCCGCAACCCGATACCGTCGCCGCGTGGATCATCACTGGTCCGCGTGCCAGGCCGGTGCGGCTCAACCTGGTCGAGCCCGTCACGGCCGGACCGCAGATCCCGCCATTCAATGGTTACACGGGCGATGGTGACGTCACGGCCGACGTCGTCTACGTCAATTACGGCCTGATCGAAGACTACAAGACGCTCGATTCGCTCGGGGTCAGCGTGAGCGGCAAGATCGCCATCGCGCGCTACGGCCGCTCCTTCCGCGGCATCAAAGCGCGTGAGGCGCAGAAGCGCGGTGCCGTGGGATTGATCGTCTACTCCGATCCGCAGGAGGACGGCTACTTCCGGGGCGACGTCTACCCCCAGGGGCCGATGCGCAACGCCGACGGCATCCAGCGCGGCAGCATGATGAACGGCAACGGCGATCCCACGACGCCGAGCTGGTCGTCCGTCGAGGGCGCGCGCCGCCTGCCGGAGGATTCACTCGATATCCCGAAGATTCCGATCATCCCGATGAGCTACGGCAACGCGCGGCGCTTCCTCGAGCCCATGGCAGGCAAGTCGGTCCCCCAGAGTTGGCAGGGCGCGTTGCCATTCCGTTATCACGTCGGCCCGGGCCCGGCGCGCGCACGGTTGCATGTGAAGACCGAGCGCGGCGCGCGCGGCTTTCACAAGATCTGGAACACGATCGGGATGATCCGCGGCGCGCGCTGGCCGGATGAGTGGGTCGTCGTCGGCGGCCATCGCGACGCCTGGGGACCGGGCGCCCGCGACAACGTCAGTGGCAGCGTCTGTGTCC
>WNEZ01001846.1_pt1 | contig 17910 bp, 19 predicted proteins | sample 5400521 | NCBI WGS metagenome assembly WNEZ01 (sample SAMN13153339, study PRJNA577476) | soil metagenome | isolation source: 120 cm saprolite under Douglas fir tree site 2 hole 1 replicate 1 | place: USA:California | collected 2015-04-18
ACGGGGTGTCCAACCAGCAACTGCTGATCGTGGGCACCATGATCGTCATGTACGCTGCCCTCGACCGCTTCGTCATGTCCAGCCACACCGGGCGGGGGATCCGGGCCGTGGCGGAGGACCCCGAGACGGCGGGCATGATGGGCGTGAACATCAACCGCATCGTCGTCGCGACGTTCCTCGTCGGCGGCCTGATGGCGGGGGCCGCAGGCTCGTTGTACGGCATCTACTTCGGCCAGGCCCGCTTCGACATCGGCTTCATCCCCGGCATCAAGGCCTTCACGGCGGCGGTGCTCGGGGGCATCGGCAACATCCGGGGGGCGGTGCTGGGCGGGCTGCTCCTCGGCCTGCTCGAGAGCCTTGGCGTCACCTGCATCCGAAGTGACTGGCAGGACGTGATCGCCTTCCTCGTCCTGGTCGCCGTGCTGATGTTCCGGCCCTCGGGCCTGCTGGGCGAGGCGGTGCGGGGTTGAAGCTCGCGGGCCGGACCGAGGCGCTGGGGACCTGGGTGCGAGGCCATCGCGCGGCGGCGTCCGGCCCGGTGGTCGCCGGCCTGCTGATCGTCACCCTCGTGCCCCTGCGGTTGTCGACCTACTGGCAGTCGGTGCTCGTCGACACGCTGCTGTTCGCCCTGCTCGCCCTCGGGCTCAACGTGGTGGTGGGCTTTGCCGGGCTGCTCGATCTCGGCTACGTCGCCTTCTATGCCATCGGCAACTACGCCTTCGCCATCGTGACCGCGGGCACGTTCTCCAAGGCGCTGTTCTTCGGGAACGGCCTCCACCTTCCGCCCCCGCCGATGTGGCACGACTGGATGTGGCTGCTGGTGCTCGCCGGCCTCGTCGCCGCCATGGTCGCGGGGGTTGTCCTCGGCGCCCCGACGCTACGGCTGCGGGGCGACTACCTCGCCATCGTCACGCTCGGCTTCGGCGAGATCGTGCGGATCTCGGCCCGCAACTTCGACTCGATCACCGTCGGGCCCCGTGGCATCACCGCCATCCCGCACCCCGAGCTCCACCTCTTCGGCTGGCACTACGCCTTCGGGCTCGATCCGCGGCCGTACTACTACCTGCTGCTGGTGCTGGTCGCCCTGATGGTCGGCGTCGTCGTGCGGCTCGACCGGTCCCGCATCGGGCGGGCCTGGGTGGCCATCCGGGAGGACGAGCTCGCCGCCGCCGCCATGGGAGTGCCCACGGTGCGGATGAAGTTGTGGGCCTTCGCGATTGGGGCGTCGACCGCGGGCGTGGCGGGCGTCGTCCAGGCCAGCCGGGTCAACTTCGTGAGCCCCGACGGCTTCACCCTGCTCACCTCGATCTTCATCCTGTCGATGGTCGTGCTCGGCGGGATGGGCAACATCTGGGGGTCGATCGTCGGGGCGGGCGTGATCGTCATCGTGCCGGAGGTCATCCGCAGGGCAATCCCGAGCTTCCAGCAGTACCGGTTTCTCGTCTTCGGGGCGGTGCTGGTCGTCGTCATGATCTTCCGCCCCCAGGGCCTGATCCCGAGTCGCCGCCGAGCCATGGAGCTGGAGACCGCCGATGCCCCCGTCTGACCCGCTCCTCGAGGCGCGCAGCCTCACGAAGCGCTTCGGCGGCCTGCGGGCGCTGCACAACGTCGACCTCGCGGTGGTGCCGGGCCAGATCCACGGCCTCATCGGGCCGAACGGCGCCGGTAAGACGACCTTCTTCAACCTCGTCACCGGCGTGCTCGTCCCGACCTCTGGGGACATCCTCCTGGAAGGCCACTCGATCGTGGGCCGGAAGCCCTACCAGGTCACGCGGGCCGGGATCGCCCGCACGTTCCAGAACATCCGCCTCTTCAAGGCGATGACGGCCCTGGAGAACGTGATGGTCGGGGTCGACGCGAGGAACCGGGCGGGGGTGCTGGAGGCGGTGCTGCGGACGCGACGTTCCCGCCGGGAGGAGACCGGGGGCGGGCGGAGGGCGATGGCACTGCTCGGCCAGATGGGGATCGCGGGCCTGGCCAACCAGGTAGCCGGCAACCTGTCCTACGGCGACCAGCGGCGGGTGGAGATCGCCCGGGCCCTCGGGACCGGCCCCAAGCTGCTGCTGCTCGACGAGCCGACGGCGGGGATGAACCCGGCGGAGAAGGTGAGCCTCACGGGACTGATCCGCGACGTCCGCGAGCGGGGGGTCACGATCCTGCTCATCGAGCACGACATGAAGTTCGTCATGGGCCTCTGCGAGGAGATCACGGTTCTCGACTTCGGCGAGCGCATCGCCGGTGGCCGGCCGGAGGAGGTCCAGCGGGACCCGAGGGTCATCGAGGCCTACCTGGGCCGGGGGGCGGTCGAGGGCCCGCCGGGGGCCGGCTCGTCCGGCTCGGGGACTGGCTCGGGGACTGGCTCGGGCGGGCGGGAGTAGCGGCGTTGGCGGCGATCCTCGAGGTGCGCGGCCTGCGGGTGCGCTACGGCGCGATCGAGGCGGTGAAGGGCGTGTCGCTCACCGTCGGGGCCTCCGAGATCGTCACCCTCATCGGCGGCAACGGGGCCGGCAAGACGACGACCCTCAAGAGCATCTCCTCGGTCCTGCGCCCCGCCGCCGGCGAGATCGTCTTCGAGGGCCAGCGCACCGACCGCCTGCCGTCGCACGAGGTGGTGCGTCGCGGCATCTGCCAGGCGCCCGAGGGCCGGAGGATCTTCCCCCGCATGTCGGTGAAGGACAACCTGGAGATGGGCGCCTACGGCCGGCGGGACCACGCCGGGGTCGGTGCCGACTTCGACCGGGTCTTCACGCTGTTCCCGGTGCTGCGCGAGCGCCTTCGCCAGCCCGGGGGGACGCTCTCCGGCGGCGAGCAGCAGATGCTGGCCATCGGCCGTGCCCTCATGGCCCGACCGAAGCTGCTGCTGCTCGACGAGCCGTCGATGGGCCTGGCCCCGATGATGGTCGACCGGATCTTCGACGTCGTGCGTGAGATCAACGCCCAGGGCACGCCGATCCTGCTCGTCGAGCAGAACGCCCAGATGGCCCTGCAGACGGCGAGCCGGGGCTACGTGCTGGAGTCCGGCACGGTCGTGCTGGAGGACGAGGCCGCAGCCCTGCTCGGCAACGACCGGGTGCGCAAGTCCTACCTTGGCACCGGCTGAGGGCAGCGGCGTCAGCCACCGGCCCCATTCGTGAACTCGTACTGGTGGTCAGTTTTCTCAGTTGATGGTCACGAGGCGACATTTGCGGCGGCCCGGCCGAGGTGTCCGACGAGGAGCCGTTTCGGCCGTATCATCCGAGTGCTGCGCCGGGGGTTATCTCGAACACGGCAAGCCCTCGGGAGCTTCGGGATGAGTCGGAGGAGCCCCACGAGTGATCGAGCGCCAGCGAGGACCCCATCAGGGAGTCGTAAGCGGGTACACCCTGAAGCTGACCAGGGAATCCCTGGGGTTCACCCAAGAGGCGCTGGCGTCCAAGCTTGAGATAGACAAGCACATGCTGCAGGCATGGGAGAGCGGCAGGCGGCCCCTGGGTGCCACCCGAATCTCTGGCTTCATTGATCTGCGCCACCGGCTGCGTGCGCTCGGTGCTCATTCAGGGTTTGTGGACGCCTTGGCGGCGGCCATGGAGGCAGACTACGTGCTGGGCTACGCCTGGAGGCGGGACGGCCTTCCACCGTACCCGACTAGCCATCTACGCGAGCGTGATCCAGCAGGAGATCCGATCCGCTACCGCATCCTGGCGATCCGGCCAGACCATCGATGTGAAGGCAATGACAGACGCGCTGGCCATCAGGACAGCCGCGCGCGTTTTCTTCTCCGCCGACCTGTCCGACGAGATGATGGCCGAGATCCAGCGGCTGGTCGCCATCATCACTAAGGGCACCTACCAACGCACCATCACGCCGATCGCCGCGCTCCACAAGATTCCCACTCCCGCGAATCGCGCGTTCGACCAAGCCGTGGCCCGCATGCGCCGCATCATCGAGGAAGTCATCCGTGCTCACCGGGCCTCCAATACCAATCAGCAGGACTTGCTGTCCATGCTCGTTTCCACCCCAAGCGCCCCCAGCAGCGGCCAGCTCGCAGACCAGGAGATCCACGACCAGGTCATGACCCTCCTGGTGGCCGGCAGCGATACCAGCTCGAACATACTCGCCTGGACCCTGCACTTACTCGGCCAGCACCCGGACGTCGACGACCGCCTGCGCGCCGAGCTCGAGCAGGAACTGGGTGGCCGCATTCCCGACTTTGCCGACCTGCCCCGCTTGACCTACGCCCACCGCGTGATCGCCGAGGTGCTCCGCCTCTATCCGCCGGTGTGGTTGCTCACGCGCACTACGACCGCCGACACTGAGCTGGGAGACCACCCCATCGCCGCCAGAAGCATGATCCTGTTCAGCCCCTACCAGCTCCACCGCGACCCTGCGCTCTTCCCCGAACCTCACCGCTTCGATCCTGATCGCTGGCTGCCCGAGCACGCCAAGGTCATGCCACGTGGCGCGGTGATCCCCTTCGGCGGCGGAAGCCGCAAATGCATCGGCGACATCTTCGGCGTGACCGAGGTGACCATCGCACTGGCCGCAATCGTCAGCCGCTGGCACCTGCGCCCCCTGCCCGGCGACGAAGTCCGGCCCCTGCCACAGGTCACCCTGGCTCCCACACAGCTCCGCATGGCCCCGCACTCACGACCGTAAACGGCCAGACACAGAGGACTAGCATCATGGAGAACAGCGTGAATAGGACCGCAGCGCCGATCGTTTCCCTGCCCATCCCGCTCCGCACCAGCCCACACTGTGCGACAGCGGAACGGCACACGCGTGCCTGGGCTCGCGGTTTCGGCCTGGTACGGTCCCCAGCAGCCGCCGCCCGCTTCGACGCCGCGGGATTCGGGACCTTCGCCGGATACATACACCCGGACGCGCCACCAGAGCGCCTGGCGCTCTACGCCGACTGGATAGCCTGGCAGTTCCTGGCCGACGACCAATATGCCGAGGGCAACTACCGCACTCCCGAAAGCTGGACGAGCGCCATCGCCCAGCTGTGGCCCGTCTTCGCCACCGGTCACGCCAACCCGGACGACAGCCCCATCGCCCGAGCGCTGTCCGACGTCCTCAGCCGTGTGTATCCCCAGATGTCCGCGAGTTGGCGTGCCCGTTTCATCACCCACACCCGCGAGACTTTCCATGCCGTGGTCGCGGAGAATCTCCGCCGCCACACACGCGTCTTCGCCACCATCGAGGAGTACATCCACAATCGCCGCGCTGTCAGTTCCGTCCTGCCATGCCTTGCCATCGACGAGTTCATGGCCGACGGCGAGGTTCCCGACAACGTCCTCCAAAACCAGTCCTACCAACAGTTGGTCCAGACCACCACCGACGTCGCGGCGTGGGCGAACGACCTGTACTCCTGGCAGAAGGAAGAAGCCGCCGGCGAAGTCGACAACTTCGTCCTGGTCCTGGAACACGCCGAACACCTGACCCGACGAGAGGCCATCAACGCCGTGGCCAACCGCATCAGCCACCGCGCGGACCAGTTCATCACCGCGCAGGACGCCCTCACCAGCCAGCTGGACACCATCGCCCCGGACCCGGCGACGCGACGCGTCATTGGCCGGTGCCTGGCCTCCATGCGAAACTGGATGGCTGGAACCCTCGCCTGGTCCGCCGAATCCGCCCGCTACACCGTCATCGACCCCACCGCCGCCCAGCAGGTCCCCGGCTACATCGACGACCTGCTCCGTGCTCAACTGGCCAACTAAGGCGCCGGCCGAAACGGCGACGGTGTGGGCGATGGTGGCCTCGTTGCCCGAGGGCTTGCTCCGGATCCGGGACCGGGCGCTGCTGCTGCTCGGCTTCGCCGGTGCCTTCCGCCGCTCGGAGCTGGTCGCCCTGGATGTCGAGGACCTGGCCGAGTACGCCGAGGGCCTGGTGGTCAGGCTCCGGCGCTCCAAGACCGACCAGGAAGGCCGTGGCCGCAAGTAAGAGATGGCCCTTGGAACAGTGATGTAAAAACTGGCGCTTAGGGATTTGGGTCCCTGTGGATCGGCTTCAGGCGGTCTATGCGGTCCTGTCGGCACCAGCCCGGGCTGACGGCGTTGACCCAGAGACGGACGAGCCGGGCGGTCCGCAAGGGCCGAGCGGTGGGCGGACGCGGCAGCGCCGGAGAACGGGTGGGGGAAGGCTCGCTGGACCCAGGCAGAGCTACACAGGTTCATGAACAGCGGCACGAAGACCGCCGGCGTCGTCGGCGGTTTGGTGGACATCCGGGCGGAGCCGGGCCGCCAGTTCCCGACGAGCACGCTGACGGACCGCCTGCACGTGAGCCACAACGAGCTGCGTGGCGCGCTCGCCGCCCTCAGCCGGCACGTCCGGGGCGCGGTATCACCGGACTAACTGGTTCTTCACCTGCACCTGGGGGCCGAACCTGGGCAAGGAGTTCTATGGCCGTCGAGCAGTAATGGAACGAAGAGTTACGACAAGCGGTCGCGTCGCTTCGTCATGACCGCTCCAGCCGCTCCAGCAGGGCCCGAGGTGCCGTTGCCGGATCGCGACCCTCCCGGATGACGGTGGAGCTTTCGTACCACCAAAGTTGATCAGTCGGGTGATCAGCGATGGGAGACCGACGTCCGTCTTGTCAACCCTGGCTCACCAGGAGATGGGAGACCGACGTCCGTCTTGTCAACCCTGGCTCACCAGGAGAAACGAGGTCTGGACAAGCTCAAGTACGGGGGAGGTCAAGATTTCCGGTGTCGAGCTGTCGATTTCCTGGCTCGTCGTTCGTCTTACTGCGTGACTATCTGGTAGTGACGAGGAGGAAGCGATGAAGTACGTCATGCTGATCTATCAGGGCACCGCGCTTGAGCGACAGGCCGCGCTGCCCGAGGAGGAGCAGAAGCAGGTCTACGCCGACTACCAAGGGATCAATCAGACGCCGGGCGTCACCCCCGGGCTGCCGATGGGCCTGCCCGAGAACGCGACCACCGTGCGGGTCGAAGGCGGCAAGACCCTGACAACGGACGGCCCGTTCGTCGGGATGAAGGAGGCCGTCGGCGGTTGGTTCATCCTCGAGGCCGACGACCTCGACGCGGCCATCGAGGTGGCCGCCCGCGTCCCTGCAGCACGCTATGGTGGCGCCGTCGAGATCCGCCCCTCGGAGGTGTATTGGTAGCGACGCTCGAACAGGTCTTCCGCGAGGAATGGGGCCGCGTCCTCGCCACCCTGATCGGCTTCCTCGGCGACTTTGACCTCGCCGAGGAAGCCGCGCAGGAGGCGTTCGCGATGGCCGCCGACCGATGGCTGCGCGACGGCGTCCCCAGTAACCCGCGCGCCTGGTTGATGAGGACGGCCCGGAACCGAGCGACGGATCGCATCCGCCGCGACCGGGCCCTCGCGACCAAGTTCGGCCTGCTCGTCGCGGGCAATCGTGCTGAGGTGCCGATGAAGACCACGACGTTTCCGGACGAGCGCCTGGAGCTCATCTTCACCTGCTGTCACCCGGCGCTCGCGGTCGAGGCGCAGGTTGCGCTCACCCTGCGCACTCTCGGCGGGCTCAGCACCGACGAGATCGCCCGTGCCTTCCTGGTACCGGAGCGCACGATGGCGCAGCGGCTGGTGCGGGCCAAGCGAAAGATCAAAGCTGCGGGGATCCCGTTTCGCGTGCCACCGGTTCACCTGCTCCGCGAGCGTCTCGACGCCGTTCTCGCCGTCGTTTACCTGATCTTCAATGAGGGCTACGGCGGTCGCGACGAGCTGGCGGCGGAGGCAATCTGGTTGGGGCGCGCGCTGGCCGAACTGCTTCCGGACGAGCCCGAGGCTCACGGGCTGCTGGCGATGATGCTCTTGCACGACTCCCGCCGCGAGGCGCGGTTTAGCGACGGCGAGCTCGTGCTGCTCGGCGATCAGGACCGGTCACCTTGGAGCACCGAGCAGATCGCCGCTGGACGCGCCGAGCTCGACCGCGCGCTCGCCCTGCGCGGCTGCGGGCCCTATGTCCTGCAGGCCGCCATCGCTTCGTTGCACGCCGAGGTGCCGTGCGACTGGGCGCAGATCGCGGCGCTGTACGGCGAGCTCACCCGCCTGACTGGCTCGCCCGTCGTGGAGCTCAACCGCGCCATCGCCATCGCCGAGACCGAAGGCCCCGAGGCCGGCCTGCGCATAGTCGACCAACTCGGTCTCAACGACTTCCGCTACCTGCATTCGACCAGGGCCGAACTCTTGCGACGTCTCGGGCGGACCGACGAGGCGCGTGACGCCTATCGACGTGCGAGACAACTCACCGACGACGGCGCCGAACGGCGCTTCCTCGAACGCCGGCTAACGGAACTCGCAGGCACGACAGGCTCGGGTTAGGTCGAGCGAGCAGAGCTGGCGCTGGCCAACGAGGCCATCGACGCGGTTGCCGACATCGCCGTCGCCCTTGAGAACGCCGGCTTCCTCTTCTAACGGCACCGCCAACCACCCCAGGGCCCGCCAGCGCCACGGAGAGCCACGATCAGCGGCGCCCCGGTATGAAAGCCTTCGGGAATCGGCTCTGTGGTGCGCGGATCGGGGCCTCCGGCCATCGAGGCGGCAGGACCGGGTCGCCGGCGGCCTCCCCGGGCGGCGTCGACGTCGGCGGCGGCCTTTAGGCGGGCCCGGTCCCACTCGGCGCGTCATGCCCCGAAGGCCGTCGGCAGCGCACCGCCGTCGACCCGCAGGTTGGGCAGCGCAACGAGGCCGGGCAGGTCTCGCCAAAGGTGTTGCAGCGCCGACACTTCTCGCACAGCCGAAGGGCCAGCGGCCGGTCATCCCGACGATCTCCCCGGCGGCCATGGCGCGCAGCTCCTCGATGGTGTCCGCCCGGCGGGGCTGGGTAACGCTTGGCGTCTTGGCGGCGCTCACCGGTCACCACCGCCCTTGGTGATCGCCGACCAGCACGGGGCACCGAGCGACTGGCCGCCGGCGCCGGCGGCCAGGTCCGCCCACTCGCATCGATCCTCACAACGGGTGGTGGGCTGGCGGTAGAGGTGGCTTACTTCGGACCCTGGCGACGAAGGTTGACCACCGTCGAACGCGCCCCCGACAATGCAATGTTCGAGAGTACTTCGCTCCGAGATCCTTACGTCGGCTTCTTGGTGGCCGCCTTCTTAGGCTGCGGGTTATTCGTGCTTCTATTTATTGGAGCCTATAACCCGGCCGCGGTGGGAGGGTTCAGTGGGATCGCTTTCGGCTTGGCTGTGGATCGAGCCGTGGACGCATTCCGCTGTCACCTGAGACAACGAAAGGAGAGCCGAACATTCTGGTTGGATCGGCGCGGGTCTGTAACACGGTTCAACAGACCTATCACCATCTATGTGAACGAGACGCATCGGTAACGATGGTTTGCGGACATCTGGGGATGAGCAGGCGTTTTCCCAGCACAGTCGTGTAACGGAAGTCGTGTACGCCTCTACGCAACGGCCACTCCCGTTGGCAATCCAGTTCGGACGTGCGCATCGGCTACGGACAAGTCTCGACGGGGACAGCGGGACCAAAACCCGGGCTCTCAGTGCGACGCCGTTGCTGCGGCCGGCGGTGCGGACGGCGAGGTCGATCGGTCGAGCCGGAGAGCTCTGGTCTCACTCGTCAGGATGAATGCATGAGACTCGTAGCAGGGAGCAGACTAGAAGGGGGGGGACAGCAGGCAGAGATATACGAGTCGGACAGAAACCCGACGCCACGGCTCCTTCAAGAGACCCCTACTCGTATACGTCGGTAGCGTATACTTGCCGAGATGAATGCTATGACCACCATCCGCGTCGAGGCATCGGTTCGGGATCGGCTTGCGGCCCTCGCCGAGGCCCACGGCCGAAGCCTCGGCGCCGAGCTTGCCGCCATCCTCGACGATTTGGAGTGGGAGGCAATCGAGGTCGGCTACCGACGCCTGGCTGCCAGACCCGAGGACCTCGCGGCCTACCTCGCCGAAGCTGAAGCCTTCAGCCGCCTCGACCTCCAGGACCTTGCCGCCACCGCGGCCGAGGAGTACCCCGAGTACAACGGCGGCGTCGCCTGAACACGGGCGACATCCTGCTCGCGGATCTGGACCCCTCCCGAGGCCGTGAGCAGGGCGGGAGGCGCCCCGTTGTCGTCGTATCCCACCAGCGCTACTCGGTTATCCCCGGCCTGTTCCTGGCCGTGCCCCTCACCAGCACCGCCCGGGGCCTGCGCCACCACGTGGCGGTGCCGGCGGATGAAGACACCGGGTTGGCTCGCGTCTCGTATGCAATGACAGAGCAGATCCGGGCCCTGGCCTACGACCGCATCGAGCGCCAACTCGGCGCCGTCGACCAAGCTGGCTTGAACCAGATCAGTCGCTACGTCCACCTCTTCATCGGCTGAACTCCGAAGGTCTCGCGCCCGTCCAACAGCGTCAAAGTTGGGCCCAGGCACTCCTGCCAGGGGACAGGCCCTGGCGTTCAGCCAGAGGGTCTCGGCCTGCTTCCCCGATCGTGGCTTAGGCGACGCACGAATCATGCATCTGATGCGATCCCGGCAAAGCACCGCAACTCAGACGCCGCATCGACTCTGCAGGCGCCAGCCCGGATCTCGGCTTCCAAAACACCGTGGGGAGTGCTTTGGCCGGAGAATGGGCCAATCAGCGAAGCTCTACCAGCAAGCCAAGGCACCTCTGGAGTCCTACTGCCAGCACGGACGAAAGGAAGGGAGGTAGACCATGCCACCGGTACTCGTGGAGATCGGGCCCCGCCCGGCCGACGCCGAGGAGGACGAGATGGAGGACGAGGTCGAGTTCGTCGGCGACCTCGACCAGATCGTCGAGTCGACCATGTGCAGTTGTAACGCCGGCGACGACAACCCCTACTGACCAGCTCCGCCCGGCGTTCCGGCGCCGGGTATCGGCAAGACGCCGCACGCCAGCCGACCACGTTGGCGAGCCATTCCGCCGTGCAGTAATTACAAGAATGTGATTTGATCCTCCCGTCCCCGGATGAGGAGGTGCCACTTGCCAAGTGCTCCGACCCTTCCCGTGAGCGTTGCTGCGGGGAGGAACTCCAGCGCCTGGTCAGGCGCACACGCCTCCTCAATGGAGGCGTCTTCACCTCTCCCGAGCAGATGGTGACCGGGATCATGGCGTTCATCGCTGTGTACAACCGCACGGTGAGACCCTGCCGCTGGATCTACGACGTGAGCCGCCTTGCGGGCGGCCTGACATGTGGCCCTCTCTAACGCCCGGGTGCACTACCACATCGCCGGGGGGACCAAGACCAGCATGGATCGCACCGACTGGGCCGAGTTGTCCGAGCCGGTTCGCCACGCCATTACCGCCTACACCGGGCCAGTCCTCTCGGCCGAGACTGCGTCCGATGGGCTCAACTCGGCGATTGCGATGTCCGTGCGCACCAGCACCAACACGATCTTCGTCAAGGGCCTGCGCACCGACCATCCCGGTGTAGTCACCCAACACCGCGAAGCGATGATCAACCCATATGTCCTATCGGTCTCGCCTCGGCTTCGCTGGCACATCGACGATGTCGACGGCTGGAACCTGCTGGGCTTCGACTACATCCCCGGACGCCACGCCGACTACAGGCCTGGCTCACCTGACCTGCCGAAGGTCATCGCCGCCATGCGACGGCTCGGGCAGATCCCGTGCCCCGACCTGCCGATCAAACAAGCCGAGAAGCGGTGGGCGGACTATGTCGACGACTCGATGGACTTGGAGTGCCTTCGCGGCGACGCCCTGCTGCACACCGATTACAATCCCCTCAACATTCTGATTTATGACCGCGGTGCGCACATTATCGACTGGGCTTGGCCCACCCGCGGCGCCGCGTTTATCGACCCAGCGTGCCTGATTCTGCGGCTGATCGCTGCCGGCCACACCCCGACCCAAGCTGAAACGTCGGTCGCACAGGCACCCGCCTGGAACCAAGCATCCAAACGGGCCATCGATATTTTCGCTGTCGCCAACTCCCGGCTGTGGCGGCAGATCGCCACCAACGACCCGCACCCATGGAAGACACACATGGCCGCCGTCGTCGATCAGTGGGCACAGCACCGCCTCTACGGTCGGCACTCCCACCGTACCCCCGCGCTCCAGCCGGCGCGAGCAGGGTAACCACGCACGGTTGCCGAGAAGGTGGTGTCTCCATGACGCTCCCCACAATCGCTCGCGCCACAGCTGGGGACCCGCTCCCCTGCTGCCAACCACCCCCTGCCTGACGGGGGCGCTTGGCCTTTGATTGAGCGCTGCGAACCAATTGGTGTTCCCGCGGTGGGGGTTGACCCCCCCGTCGGTGACGCCGTGGCTCCCACCGTGGATGCCGAAGAGGACGGGCTCGCGGCGGTCGTCACCGTGGCCGTGGCCGGCCCGGGCAACGCCGTTCCGGGAGGTGCAGGGGTCGGCGCGGCCGCCGGCGTGCCGTGGGTGCAGGCCGCGAGGGCGACGAGCCCCGCCATCGCCACCCACCGTCCCGTCCGGCTGCGAGCCATCCGGAGACCATTCTGCCCACACCGGCCCCATCCCGTGACCCGAACCCGTGATAATCCCGCCTGCACGATCCGGCATGGATGAAGGGAGAGGTCGTTGAGGGCGCACACCGTCTACAGGACGTTCGAGACCGCCCGCCGGCGGGAGCTGGTGAGGATCACCGAGGACGTCCAGCGGGCAGTGGACGAGGCAGGCATCCGCGAGGGCATGGTGCTGGTCTCCGCCATGCACATCACCGCAGGGGTGTGGGTCAACGACGACGAGCCCGGGCTGCACCGGGACGTGCTGGAGTGGCTGGACAAGGTGGCCCCGCCGAGCTGGCAGGCGCCCGCCAACGACGTGGCGAAGGCGTTGCTCCCGGACCCGGGCGACTACCGCCACCACGCGGGCGGCGAGGACAACGGGGACGCCCACCTGAAGAACCTCCTCGTCCACCATCAGGTGATCGTCCCGGTCACCGACGGCCGGCTCGACCTCGGGCCCTGGCAGCAGGTCTTCTACTGCGAGTTCGACGGGGGCCGCCGCAAGCGCCTGATCATGAAGGTGCTGGGTGAGTGAGCCGTTACGGGTGCGGGGCGCTACGGGCCAGCCGGAACCCGTAGTTGTCGGAGCGGACGTGGGGGTTGCCGTAGTTGCGGTTCAGCACCAGGCACGAGTCGTCGCTGTCGTTCCAGGACCCCCCGCGAATCACACGGTACGTGCCCCCTGGGCCGGAAGGGGATTGGGCGGGGCTCGAGGCTGTTTCTGTGTACCAATCCCAGCACCATTCCCAGACGTTGCCGCTCATGTCGGAGAGCAGCAACTCATTCGGCTTCTTCGTGGCGACCCGCTGCGTCCGGTCGGTGTTGTCCATGTACCACCCAACCTGGGTCAGATCGTCGCTGCCGGCGAATTGAAACCCCTGTGTCTTCCTGCCGCCGCGCGCGGCGTACTCCCATTCGGCCTCCGTCGGGAGGCGAAAGCCATCCGCCCCCGGTCTCACCTGCACCGTCCACTTGTACGAATCGTATTGGTTGCTGTTGGCGGGATCGGGATGATTCTCGTCGATGAGGTACGCCGCTTCAAGGCCTGACTCGTCGCTCAGCCAATTGGCATACCGCACGCAGTCGTACCAGTTCAGGTTCACGACAGGGTTGTCGTCCTCCAGCCCCCAGGCGGGGGCCAGCGATGCAGCATCCCTGCCCGTGGCTTCGCCGAAGGGGACGAAGTGTTGGTTCGTTGTTTGGGTGCGGGCAATCAAGAAGTCGGCAACCCCGACCCCGTTCCCCTGGACATGGATTATGTCGGGGACGGGTACGTTCACAGCTGCAGAATCGCGGGGGCCGTATTGGCCATGACCATCCCATTGTCGTAGTTCATCACGATGCGCACGAACGGGTTCAGCGCGGCGTTGCCGAGTGTTCGTTCGGGGATGCGGTTGTCGCGCCAGGGGAGCAGGTCCGCCGTGCTCCCCCCGGCCGGGATGGCCTCGGGTTCGGGTGTGAAGAAGGACCCACGCACGACCAGTGCGGTGGCGTAGATCCCAGCTATCGCGTCTGCCATGTTCTGGAGCATCCCTCCCGCTCCCAGGATGCCTGGCGGAATGTTCTCCCAATGCTGGATCGCCCCGGGACGGTTGGCGTATTCGGTGTTGAGGTGCGCAAAGAGGTTGGCGTACACCGCAGCAGAGGCCAGCCCGAAGACTGGCCGCACGTAGTACCACAAACAAACGAACCGGTCCAACCCGAGCTCGTCGGTGCGGATCTCCCAGGCGTTGTGAGGCACCCCGTTGTTCGCAGCCAGGATCACCCCCGTGCGGAGCCCGGCCGGGAAGGCAGGAGCCACCCCCACCACATAGGGCGTGCCCGCATTCGCATGAGCTGCCGGGGCAATGCCAATGGCTTCCCCCACAACCAGCCCGGTATGGAGACTCCCGCCGGAGGTGTAGTAGAAGTTGTGCGCCATGCTGTCGCCCATGAAGTTCTCCACATGGTTGACGTGGAACCGGTTGAAGACCCCGGGTCCCAGCACGATGTTGTTGATGTTGCCGTTGGTGTTCGCACCAAGCCGGTGATGGATGAGGTGCATCCGGTAGAGGTGATTCCCGTTGTGGTCGACCATGGGATCCACGTTGATCGTGGTGTTGGCTCCTCCCCCGACCCCCCCACCCAGCGCGTATGCGTTCGGCTGCAGGGCCGCCCATCCGTAAGAGTTGGCTGGGGCGGACGGATGGGTGAAGTCACCTTCGGCTGCAACCTCTGCGTCGTTCGGATGGACCCCGGCCGTCACCCCGCTGTTGGAGACGTTCGCGGTGACGTAGCGCGGGAAGTTGCCGACGGGCGGCTGCTTCACCCGCTGGATGGCCCCCCACCGGGCGAGTTGCGAGGCCTGCCGAGCGGGGCGGGGCTGCGGTGCCTGGGGCGACGTCGTGCCGTGCGCGGGCAGGGCCAACCCCGCTGCCCGCCGGCCCATGGTTTCCGCCTGCTGTTCCATCCGGGTGTCGTCGTTGATCGGGATCCCGCCGATGTGGACGGTGGGGTTTACCTGCCCCGACTTCTGCTGGACGACATGCCAGGACTCGTGTGGCAGGTGACGCTCCTGTCCCGGGGCGAGATGGATGTCGGTCCCGCGGGTGAACGCCAGGGCCTGGATGCGTGCCGGCTGGGGTGAGTTGTAGTGCACGCTGACGTCGGCCATCGAGAAGCCGGAAAGATGCTCGACCCGGGCCTGGAGGGGGACGGGGAGACCCCTCGAATCGCCGCTCCCGACGTTGTCCAGGACCGCCGTGGGGTGGACGGGGAGGCTGGCGAAGTTGTGGGCAAGTCCTGGGCCGGCGGGCAGAAGAGCGCGCTCGGCTCCGGCGCCGTTGGCGGCGCGATGGTCAGGCGCTGGCGCCCTGCCTGCTGGTCGCGTGGTGCGTTGCCAGACCAAGCGTTCGTCCTTCTCGTGGGACTTTCCCGCTCAGCGTAGTGCCGGCCCGTGAATGGGGCGTCATCCCCGCGTCAACGTCGCGCATCGTGGGGAGGTTGGGGTGTGTGCGGTAGTCGAGCTAGCGCCTCCGCGGTTCAGGCTTCGGCCTGATCCGACGCACGGGCTGACGCTCGATAGTCGGCCTGGATCCGGCTGACCATGGAGCGGGCCTTGGAGCCGTGCTCGGCGCAGGTGTCGAGCTTCTCGAACGCCAGTTGGTAAAGGGCAAGATCGGCCGGGTCGCGGAGCAGCAGCTCGTTGGCGTAGGTCTCGACGCTGACCAAGCGGTCATCGAAGATGGCGAACGGGTTGAGCGGCACGAGGGGGACCTGCGCCGTCCATGGGATGACACCGAGACGCACATTCGTCAGGCGGGACAGGGAGGCTACGTGCCGCAGCTGCGCCACCATTACCTCCGTCGGGCAGTACCACCACCGCAGAGCCCCTTCGGTGATGACGAACTTGAACTGCTTCGTGGTGTCGAGCAGCACTTTCTGCCGGTCGAGACGGGTCGCCGAGGCCTCTTCGACGTCCTCGGCGGTGTGGGTGGCCCCGACTTCCTGGAACACTCGGCGGGCGTAGTCGGCGGTCTGGAGAAGCCCAGGGATCATGGCCGGCTGGAAGACTCGCAGCAGCGAAGACTCTGCCTCGATCTTGCGAACCTGCTCCTGCTTCTTCCGCATGCCGGAGCGAACGATGCTGTCCCAACTGGCCAATTCCGAGTGAAGCGAGTGAAGGTCGTCCGAGAGTCTCGTGCGGATGCGCTTGGGGGCCTCGAGTGCGTCGAGCAGCCGCGTCAGGGTTGATGCCCTCGGGACGATGTTGCCCGTCTCGATCCTCGAGATCGTCGCCTGATTGAGGCCGGCAGCGTCCGCCAGCTCGGGGCCCGTCATGGCCCGGTCGAGTCGGAGCTTGCGGAGGGTGGAGGCGATCTCCGAGCGGTGGTCGGTCAGGGGGACCGAACCCCGGACAGGTAGTCGTCGAGCGGCAGAGCGAGGGCCAAGGCCTGATCCCGGCGCCGGCGGTACGCCGACAGCGGGATCGACAACCTGATCGGCACCGAGCCAACGCCCGTGCTCGTCGTAGCGCATCAGGACAAGTGTCGAGTCGTCAAAGAGCCAGAAGTCCTCTTCCCCCAGCTCCGGCAGCTCGCCGTCGCCGACATGGAGGATCCCGATGTCCTCGCCGGCTGCAGTGTTGTCCGGGTATCCCCACTCGACCTCGAAGCGCAGGTAGTCCGTGAGCGGGCCCCGGATGACGTGTACACGCTGCATCGGCCGTCCAGCGGCGGCGTGCGCCCGTATGTTGGACTGCCAGGCAAGGTCGTCGGGGTCCGGCCCGGGTTTGGGTGCCCCCGCAAGGAACGCACGGAGCGCCTCCTCCACTTCAGGAACGTCGTAACGAGACAGCGTCTCGAGACGGAATGCCCTGTGGGCGAACGTCTCGAACAGCCGGCTGAACTCCTCGGGAGTCATGTCGTCAGGGTCCCGACAAGGGTGGCCAGGATGCGACTGGTCGCAGACGCTTGGGTCCTGTGCCCAGGGGCCGACGCTCGGGCAGCACTCCGTCGAGGTCGCCCGGGCCCTAAGGGCGATACGAGCGGCACGGAATTCGGCCCTGATGTCAGCCGCCGACCTGAGCACCCTGGCGATGAAGGACACGAAGAGTGGGGGGACGGAGATCGACGTCCGGGCCATTCGAGGGGAGGGCCCGGGCGAGGTTTCCACAAGAGATCGGGTGGGCACGGCACCGCCTCTACGGACGGCACTCCCAACCGAGCCCCTGCACCCCAACCGGCGCGGGCACGGTCACCATCGCACGGTTGCCGAGAAGGTTGTGATCTCCATCCCGCTCCCACCATCGCTCGCGCTGTGAAACGAGACACAAGAGGATCCAGTCCAAAATTCGAAATTAGTCCTACGCCGCAATCCGAAGGCTCCCACGACAGAGCCTGCAGCGCGGCGAGTTCAGGAGCTCTCGATGTGGTGCTCTACGCGTGCCGGCCGCCGCGGAAGATCAGCGCAGCTAAAGAGGAGGCCCCGTCCGTGCTACCAACACACCGGGGCCTGGCCGGAACATAGAAGGCTTCAGGGCACGACGATGGTGGCCCGGAAGGCCACGATGAACTGGGCGCACACCTTGCCCGGCGGGCACACGGGCACACCATTGGACTGGATCATGGTCGTGCCGTGGCCGGTGGCGGTGATCCGCCAGGCCTGGTAGCCGGGGTCCGGGGTCAGGGTCTCGGGGGCGACGCTGAGGATGCCGGCCGTCGCGGTCGGGCTGCTCCACCGGAGGTTGCCGCCGAGGCGCAGTTCCGCAGCCGACCCGAACGGGAGTGTGAGGACCTTCCCGGTGTCCGCCTGGGTGATGACGAGCGCCACCGGCGCGGTGGAGGGGACGGACCCGGGCGTGCCGGTCGGCGTGCCCGTTTTCGGCGTGGTGTGCGCCGCGGTGGGGGTTGACCCCCCCGTCGGTGACGCCGTGGCTCCCACCGTGGATGCCGAAGAGGACGGGCTCGCGGCGGTCGTCACCGTGGCCGTGGCCGGCCCGGG
>WNEZ01007714.1_pt1 | contig 17904 bp, 19 predicted proteins | sample 5400521 | NCBI WGS metagenome assembly WNEZ01 (sample SAMN13153339, study PRJNA577476) | soil metagenome | isolation source: 120 cm saprolite under Douglas fir tree site 2 hole 1 replicate 1 | place: USA:California | collected 2015-04-18
GCCACATGGTGAACACGGTCGCGAGCGTGCGCGGGATGTCCGATGGCCGTACCGTCGTCTCCCCGGCCATACGCGGATAGTGGCGCACGCCTTTCTCGGCGATGCGGAAGTTCCACTTGCGCGCCTTCGCGAGCAGCTCTGTGTTGACGAAAAAGTTGTCGCATTCGATGCTCACCTGCTGGACGACCTCGCGTCGCATGAGCTTGAAGGCGCAGTCGACGTCGCGGACGCGGAGGCGAAACAGCACGCCGACCAGGCGGTTGTAGATCCACGAGAGGAGGCAGCGCAGCACCGTGTCGTATCGGTAGACGCGAAAGCCGGTGACCATCTCGTACTCGTCCATCAAAGGAAGGAAGTACTCGAGCTCCGAGACGTCGAACTGATTGTCGGAGTCCATGAAAAACACGTAGTCGTACCGGGCGCTGGTGACACCTGTCCGCAGCGCAGCGCCATAGCCGCGATTGGTGTGATGCGACAGCAGCCGGACCTTGTTCTGGCCGTGCCGGACGAGGCCCTCGACCACCCCACGAGTTCCATCCGAGCTGCCGTCGTCGACCACGATCACCTCGTACTGCTTGGCGAGGCGGGAAGCGGTGGCCACGCACTGCTCCACGCAGCGCTCGATGTTGGCCTCCTCGTTGTACGCGGGAAGCACGATCGAGAGGCTCGCAACCGGTGTGCTGCGGGCGCGCCGGTTCATGGGCCGAAGTATATGTTCGGGGGTACCTGATCCCTCCCCACCGGTGTGGGGAAGTCGGGAGGGGGCGCCAAAGTAATTACTAGTACGTTTGACCTCCCGCCGCCGGCTCTGCTAGGTTTGGGGCTCGCGTCTGGGGCGCGAGAGAACGAAAGCCTGGGGGTAGGCGTTGCGTCTCGATCGCTATGTGACCCATGGCGTAGTCCTGTTGGTGGCCGCTGTCATCTCGGGCTACACCTTTTCCGTTCACCTGGCCCCTCGGGCGGGCGCCCTGGATGCAGTCGCCGCCGGGCCGGTGACCGCCGCCGGCGACTCCTGGTACGGCCGCGACAGCGGCATCATCAAGCCCGTCTACGTCCCCACGGCCCCGCTGCCGAACCGGGCGCCCGTGATCTACACCGTCGCCGCCGGGGACACCCTCGTCTCGATCGCCAAAGACCTGAAGATTCCCTTTCGCGAGATCACCTGGTCGAATCCCGGTCTGCGCCTCCCGCTCAAGACTGGACAGATCCTGCGCATTCCGCCGCTGAACGTCACGGGGTTCGTGGTGATGGTGAGGCGGGGTGACACGCTGGCGAGCCTGGCCCTGGCTCACGGCGTCGATCCGATGGCCATCGCCGACTTCAACCGCATCCGCGGCCAGCTGACTCCCGGCACGATGCTTGTCGTGCCCGTCGATCCCACGATGGGTCCAAATCTGTTGAACGGTGTCGTCGCCGACCCCATGGCACCGGCCAAGTTCGTGTGTCCGATTCCCGGAGCGCAGATCATCCAGAAGTTCGGTCCGACTGGGTTCGCTGTGGAGCCTTCGTACGACGGCTATCTGCACTTCCACACCGGCGTCGATCTGCTGGCGGGTTACGGCACGCCGATCGATGCCGCCGCCGGTGGAAGAGTGACCGCTGTGGGATTCGCCGGCGCCTTCGGTCTTCGTGTTGAGATCACCGACAGCTACGGGCTCGTCGAGGTCTACGCGCATATGTCGTCGGTCGAGGCTGCGGTCGGCGAATCTGTTCAGCAGGGTAAGGAGATCGGGCAGGTCGGAAGCACTGGTCTTTCGATCGGATCGCACCTGCACCTGCAGCTCGAGATCGGTGGCGTGCCGACCGACCCCCTGCCGCTGCTCGGCTGTAACGTTTAGTCCTCGTCAGTTGCGTGTGGAGGTGTGGCCAAGATGCGGCTCAGACTCGCCTTCGTAATCGGCTCTTTGATCATCGGCGCGGTGTTCGTCCCGGCCTCAGCGCAGGCTGTAGCGGGCCCAACCGTTGGTGTCAACAATCTTGTCGATCTGGACCACGGTCTGCAGTTTCCGCAAAACAAGCAGAACGAGCCGGCCATCACGCGAGACCCCCTCACCGGCGTGCTGGTCGCCGGCGCCAACGAAGAGATCAGTCAGCCCCTGTGTCCTGGGACCTCGACACCGCTGGCCTCGCCATGTCCCTTCAAGCCGGGCGCGCCGACGAGTGGTTTCTACCGCTCAACAGATGGCGGCACGAACTGGACGGGTGGATACCTGCCCGGCTTCGCGAATATCGGCCATACATCCGGCGGCGACCCGAGCCTCGACTTCGGGCCGCGGCTCTGCACCAACGGTGGCTTCAGCTACGGCTGCGGCGCGGTCGTCTACTATGCCTCGCTCGCGGACGCGTTCCCGGAGATGGGCGGCGAGCTTGGCACCGTCTCGCGCACCTACAACGACGGAGTCACATGGGCCGATCCCGTGGTAGCAACGTCCACTGCCAGCACCGGGAAGTTCGTGGACCATGAGTGGGTCGCCGTCGACAAGGTCGCCGGCAGCCCGCATTTCGGCCGGGTCTACCTGAACTGGGCCGTCTTCTGCAACTTCTGCTCCGGCAACGGCAACGTGAAGATCTACACGGCGCACTCGGACGACGAGGGGCGCACGTGGACCAAGGCGGTGCAGCTCAGCGCCGCCAACAACAACACACCGCAGGGCTTCCGTGAGACGGGCCAGATGACCGTCGCGTCCGACGGAACCGTGGAAGTGTTCTGGACCGAGAACGCCGACTCGCCCAAGTACCCGAGCCTTCAGGTCGTGACGACGTCGAAGGATGGCGGCGACACCTACACCGCGCCAATCACCATCGCGCAGGTCACCGACTACCCGCTGCGCGGCACACCCTTCGATGCGGTCGACCTCTTCAATCGAGTGCCGGGGATGAGCGCTCGGGTCGACTGCTTCCCTCACCCCGCAGCCGACCCGACGTCGAACAAGGTCTATGTCGTTTGGTGCGATTTCACCGGTGGACACGGCACCGTTCAAGCGGCCGTCTCCGGTGATGGCCTGAGCTGGACTTTGCTCGGAACCATCGCAAGCGTGTCCGGCCGCAACGCGTTCTTCCCGGAGCCCGCGGTCGCGGGCAACGGCGTAGTGGCGGTCGTGTTCGACGCGCTGACCGCGCCTCCGGCGAACAACCCGTGGCAGACCGGAGTGCAGACGTACGACGCGTACGTGACCGAGCTTTCAGGCAGCTCGTGGTCGGCGCCGGTCCCTGTGTCGTCCGTCTCATCGAACCCCGAGGGTTCGTCCTACAACAACCTCCAGGAGCAGTTCCTCGGCGACTACATCGGCATCGTCGCGGGGCCTTCCACCGCGTGGGCGGTCTGGACCGACTCGCGCAACGCGGCTCTGTGCTCGGCGGTGACCTCCTACCGTGCAGCCGTTTACTCGGGGTCGAAGACGGCGGTGGCGCCGAACCCTGACGCGGCGTGTTCCACGGACTTCGGCAACACCGACACCTACGCAGCTTCGATCGCGCTGTGAACCGCTGAAGTAGACCCGGATGCCCCAACAAATTTTGTTGGGGCAAATCCGGCGGGTCGACACTACTGCTTACAGAAATGTGGTTCGACCGAGCCGAAGCTGAGCTCATCGAAGCCGCTCAAGCGGGCGACCGGGCGGCTTTCGCCGAACTCCTGCGACCCGAGTACGGAACCGCGTTGAGGCTGGCAGGCGGGCTGCTCCAGAACGCAGACGAGGCCGAGGACGCGGTGCAGGATGCCGCCTTCACCGCCTGGCGACGGATCGGCAACCTGCGCGAAGGCTCGAGCCTGCGGCCGTGGCTTCTCGGCATCGTCGCCAATCGATGCCGAGCCGTGAAAAGAAACAAATGGTGGTCCGTCTCCAGGTCTGACCCCTCGGAGAGAGAGGCGCCTGCGACGGACCTGGCCTCGTCCATCGACCTGCGTAGGGCCCTGCGCAGGATCTCCTACGACGAGCGTCTCGTTCTGGTCCTGCGCTACTACCTCGACATGCCGTACGAGGAGATCGCAACGACTCTCGGCACATCACCGAAGGCCGCGAGGACCCGCGTCGAGCGGGCGATCCATCGACTGCGGCCGATCATGCGCATCGAGGGGGCACTGGCGTGATGGACGAGCGAGCAGTATTCGAACGATTCAACGAGGCTCTCGAGCTGGAGCCTCGAGCAGGCGCGTACGAGCGCTTCCGTGCTGACTTCATCACCCCTCCGGCTGCGGCGACGCGACCGGTCTACCGACTGAGGTTTTCGAGAATGTCACTAAGAGTTGCCGCCGCCATCGCGGTGGTGGCGATCGCAGCTGCACTGGTCGCGGGGTACGCGGCAACCCATCGCTCGACGAGCCAGGTACCCGCGACTCACCAGCAGATTGCCACCTCGTCGCCAGCCGCCAGGTCCTCCATGGACCCGGCCGTGGTCGTACCCAGCTTCTTTCCGAAGGACCTCCCGGTTTACCCGGGCGCCCGTCCCACCTTCGTCGGAGGCGACTCGAGCTTTGGTACGACGATCCTCAACATCAAGTGGGAGACGACCGACAGCGTCGACCAGGTTTACACGTGGTATCAGAGCAGTCTCGCTCAGGGTGACTGGGCCATCACCGCCAAGGCAGGGGGCCCCGATCAGGATTCGATCTCGTTTGTTCGCAAGAGCAACGCGAACTGCGTCGGAGACCTGGCCATCAGGCAGCGCAACCCAGGTGTCACCGAGATCAACGCGACGGTGTGCGGATGAAGCCGCCCTCGCTAAGCGCCTGACCAGGCAGGGCGGCATCGCATGCCGGTGCCGCCTATCCTTCGGTTTTGTGATCGATCCCGAGGCCCGCGCCTACCTCGACTACATGGCGTCCCTCGGCCTGCCTCCGCTGGCGGAGCAGGGAGCCGTCGAGGCGCGGCGGCTGAACAGCCTGCGAGCCCCTTCGCTCGCGGGTGAGCCCGAAGAGGTCGCGCTCATCGAGGACGGCCGCCTGCCAGGCCCCGGCGGCCAGATCCCGTTTCGGCTCTACTCGCCGGCGCCGGATCGCACGCTGCCTGCACTCCTTTACGTGCACGGCGGCGGATGGGTCTACGGCGACCTCGACACACACGACTCGGTTTGCCGCGCGCTCGCGCGCCGAGCGAAATGCGTTGTGCTTGGGCTCGACTACCGGCTCGCTCCGGAGAACCCGTTTCCCGCCGCCGTCGAGGATGCCTGGACGGGCTTGAACTGGCTTCACGATCACGCAACCGACATCGGTGCGGACCCGGATCGGATCGCAATTGGAGGCGACAGCGCGGGCGGGAACCTGTCAGCGGTGATTGCCCGGCGATCGCGCGACCGCGGCGGCCCGAAGCTGGCCGCTCAGGTCTTGATCTATCCCGTCACTGACTGCGACTTCGACACTCCCTCGTATCGAGACGCCGCGACCGGGTACGGGCTCACGCGCGAGTCGATGGTCTGGTACTGGGACCAGTACCTGCCCGATGAAGCCGAGCGCGTGTCACCGGATGCTTCGCCTCTCCGCGCGCCGGACCTCAGCGGACTGCCTCCGGCCCTGGTCATCACATGCAAGCTCGATCCGCTGGCCTCTGAAGGCGTCGCCTACGCAGAGGCACTCAGGTCGGCCGGCGTGCAGGTGGAGCAAATCCACGAGCCGGACATGATCCACGGCTACATCCGCATGAACGGCGTGGTCAGCCGGGCCCGCAAGTCGTGGGACGATTGCGCGCGCTTTCTCCGTCGGGAGCTGGGAGAGCAGGTCTGAGGCGGCTCAGGCACAGTGGACTCATGGTTTTCCACCAGCTCCAACATTGAAATTGACGATTGTTGGGCCAGGTGCAGATGCCTAGCTTGACGCTGGACAAATGCCGCGAGACACCCGCGATACGACCCGCCGTGGCCAGAATGGCCCCGCCGTCCGAACCCAGTCTGGGCGAACGTCGCAGGGCGGTGTCGAGGTGGCCACAGACCTCGACCTCGCCGGCATACTGACTCGCCTGACGATGGACCTCGAGCACTTCGAAGCGACATTGGCGATCGAGCGTGGGCGGATTGAGAACCCGATGCCTTTCGAGCAACCCGGTCGTAACTCGGAACGGATATCGAGCACGGTTGCCGCCCTGGTTTCAGAGCTGCTGCAGATTCTCACCTTGCTGCGCAGGCTGCGAGAGACCGACGAGATATACGGCCAGCGGCCGGCGGCGGCCCCACAGCCATCCCGCCAGGGGAGGGCTTCGACCTAGCTCGAGACCGGTTGTTTCAGCACGTCGTCGAGCGACCCCTTCAGCCTCTGGAGCGCCTCAGCGGACGGCGGTGTTTCCTCCATCCAACCAAAGATGGCATCTATCATCTGGTGCCACGCCGCAATCTGTAGCGCGATCGCTCTGCCCCAGTAAGACCTGGACCAGGCCGCTGCCGCCAGCCAGCCGGCCACCACGCAGCAGAATGCTCCGGTCGCCAGCTCAAGCCCGCCCAACCAGCCTCGAGGCCCCATCTCGTCGAGGATCACGAGCCCGAAGGTCAGGTTGAGCGCAACTGCAAGTGGCAGAAAGCCGGAGTAAAAAAGACGTCTCCTAGAAGCTCTTCCCATCTGACGACCGCCCCCAATTCGAAGTCTTGCAGCCAAATCCCAGGGAACGTGCCACACATCCGCTGCCGTCGCCAATAGAACGATTGTCCCAATCGGTTTGGGCCTTTCACTCGATGCTGGGACTCCGATCTGCCGTATCCTTGCGAACGTCGGGAGGCGGGGCTGTTTGCAGCAGACAGCGCTCGTCGGAGCGTCAGGAGGGGATTGGAAGGGCCACGGCGCGGACGCGTCCGGATAGGCATCGTCGACGACCATCCGGTTTTTCGCCTTGGTTTGGCCCGCGCGCTCGAGCGTCAGCATGACCTCGAAATCACGTGGGAGCTTAGCTCTGCGGTCAATCTCGACGCGCTGCTGCAGAAGACGCCGGTGGACGTGTTGCTGATCGATGTCTACCTGGGAACGGGCAAGGATGGCATCGTGGCCACTCGCGAAGTTCGCGCCAAATGGCCCGACTTGAAGATTGCCGCGATGAGCGCGAGCATGGACACGCAGCTGAGCATCACAACCAAGCGTGCCGGCGCCAGCCTGTTCTTGCCCAAGGCACTGCCGGTTTCTGACATGGTTGCCTCCATCCGCGGGCTGGTCGAAGGACCACGCAAGGGCCGATCGGACCTGCGTGGGCCGGGGTCACGAGCAAAGGACACCGGCCTCAGCCCGCGACAGCGACAGGTCCTCGAGTACATAAGGGTCGGACGAACCAACAAGGAGATCGCCGCGCGCCTTGGCGTGTCGGTGGCGACAGTCAACAAGCACGTGCACGAAGTGCTGTCTGCTCTTGGCGTCCGCAACCGCACCCAGGCGGCCGCGCTGACTCAAGAGAAGGGCGACTGACCGCCAGGGTTCGGTCGGTCTCTGGGTATTTGTGCACCAGAACAGGCACTAATGGTTAGTTCTATCCATTGACTTGGAATTTCGTGAGTAGTTAAGGTCTCATTAAGAATTATTCATAGGTAAGATGCCTACGTGCAGCCCCATCGGGCTTGGGTTTTCTAGGGTCGTTCGCAGTACTAATTCATCATTTCGTTCAAGGGAGAGACGGGGTGGCTGTGCCATTGGTAGCCGGTGACACCGCACGTGCGGACAGGTCGGCTGCCTCCGAGGAGATAAGGCGGGCGCTCGCTCGCGAGCTCCACGACCGGGTCGCCCAGACGCTGACCACGATGCTGATCGAGCTGGAAAATTTCAAGGTCGAGCAGACGGGCAGGGAGAGCGCGCTGCGGCAGCTCGACGAGCTGCAGGATTCCACCCGCGACGTCCTGGCGAACCTCCGCCACGTGCTCTTCGAGCTGCGTGGTGAGTCCGGCGTCGAGGACGGCCTGGTCGAGGCTGTTCGCACACTGCTCGCCCGCTTTGAGCAGCGGACTCACGTGAAGGTGGAATTCTCCATCTCTCCGTCGTGGCCCGCACGCTTGCGAACCCACGCCTCGATGAACATCTACCGCATCGTCGATGAGGCGCTCACCAACGTTCGTTTGCACAGCGGCGCGAGTGTGGTCGAGGTTGTCTTTCGCCTGGCTCGCCACAGGCATCTCGCGATCGAGATCAAGGACGATGGCAGAGGCGTGGACTCGGAGCTAGGACGAGCACCCGGCATGGGCGTCCTGGGGATGCGGGAGAGAGCAGTGATCCTCGGGGGGATCCTCGAGGTCGAGACGGGCTCAGGCCGGGGTACCACAGTCAGAGCAATCATTCCATTGGAGCAAGTGATTTGAGAACCATGACCGCGCCGCAGCCTGATGCCACTTCGCAGGTGGCGACGCGCGCCGCCCGCGTCTTGATCGCCGACGACCAGACGCTCTTCAGATCCGGCCTGGCTCGCCTGCTCGAGGCCGATGAGCGAGTCTCCGTCGTTGGTGAGGCGGTGGACGGACTGGACGCGGTCGAGCTCGCCAAGACACTGAAGCCGGATGTCGTCCTGATGGACGTCAAGATGCCCAATGCCGACGGCATCGAAGCGACGCGCCGCATCCTCGCTGACAACCCCAAGGTCAAGGTATTGATGCTGAGCACGTTCGACGCCGACAACAATGTGATCCAGGCGCTGAAGGCGGGGGCCAGCGGCTACGTGCTGAAGGACTCGCAGGCGAAGGCAATCGTGACCAGCATCCTGGCCGTCGTCTCCGGCGAGCGTGTGATGGCCAGCGCTGTGGCGAACCGCGTGCTCGAGATGCTGACGGGAGTCACCACGCCGAAGGAGTTCTACGACGGCCTCACCGCACGAGAGGTCGAGATTCTCAAGATGCTCGCGACAGGAATGGCGAACAAGCAGATCGCCTACAAGCTGAAGATCAGCGAGAAGACAGTCCGCAATCACGTGAGCAACATGTACGAGAAGCTCGACATTTACGACCGCGCCCAGGCTGTTCTGTACGCCGTGCGCAAGGGCCTGGTCGAGATCTGACGGTCAGTCCCACGTCAGTGGGACCGGGCGCGCCGCCCTTCTAGGACGACGATCCCATTAACAGCGCGCCATCGCGCACATACATTTGTTAATTGCTGTGGTAGTTGTTCCTGGCCGCGTCGCGCCATACGGCGCGTCGAGCCGGCTTGTCGTCGACGAAACCCCGGATCTCCTGCTGATCGACCGTCAGCCGCTTTTCCTCGCCGCCCTGGAGACCCTGCTGATCGCACCGCCGGTGCTGGCCCGCGTCCATGTGGCCAATGACGCGAGCACTGGGCTCGAGATCGCGTTGAGGGGTGGGGTGAACCTGGTCTTCTGTGAGGTCCGCTCAGAGCCGCTGCCGGCGCTCGAGCTGGCCGCACGCCTGGCCGGGCTGACGCCGCCGGTGCCGGTGATCCTCCTGGGCGAGCACGGAGATGAGCGCCTCCTGATCTCCGCCCTGCATATGAACGTGGCCGGGGTGTTCACCAAGGACGCGGCTCTGGATGAGTTCCTGGTAGGAGTCCAGACAGTGCTCTCCGGGCACCGCGCGGTCGGATCCAACCTCATGGCCGCCGTCCTCGAGCGGCTCGGCGACAATCAGCAGGCCCGCCTCGCGTCGACGCGTGGCATCAGCCACAAGACGGTGCGTAACCACCTGGCCAACATCTACCGCAAGATGGAGCTGCGCAGCCGTACTGAGGCGATGCTGTGCGCGGCGAGGTTGGGCCTCACTGCCAACTAGGAGTCCCGGAATGTCCTCGCACCAGCCGGGACAAACTACCCAGGGCGGCGGTCGAATCCCATTCTCAAGGGAACCCAGGTTGGGCAACATCGCAACGATGGCATCCGAGCCGGCCGTGGCGGTCCTGCGCCCACACGACGTCCCGCCCCGTCTAGGGGAGCGCCTGGTTGCATCGCGGTTGATCAGCGAAGGTCAGCTGCGCCGTGCGCTCGACCAGCAGGCCAAGAGCCCGCGGTTTCTCGGCGCAGTCCTGCTCGAGCTCGGGCTCATCGACGAAGACAGGCTTGCCGCCAAGCTGGGTGAGCACCTGCAAGTCCCGTACGCCGACCTCCGGCGCGAGGCCATTGATCCAGTCGCGGCCCAGCTGATCCCCGCGGAGTTCGCGAGGAAGAATGTCGTGTTGCCGATACGGGAGCAGGCGGGCGCGCTCGCGGTCGCGATGGAGGATCCCGGGAACCTGCACCTGGTCAACGACCTGAGGTTGATCACCGGCCTGCAGATCGACCCGCACATAGCAGGCCGCTCGGACATCCTTGCCAACCTGAGCCGGGTCCACAGCATGCAGCCGAGGATCCATGAGGCGGCCCGGTCGCTGGAGGAGAGCCGGCCGCAGCTGACCGGGGGAAGGTCGATGGTGTTCGAGCTTTCGAGCATCACGGCATCCTCGCCCGCCGTCGACATCGTCAACATGCTCATCACCCAGGGACTGCGAGACCGCGCGTCCGACATCCATGTCGAACCGCAGAAAGAGTTTCTGCGCATCCGGTTCCGTATCGACGGTGTCTTGCGGGACGTGGCGCACCTACCCTCGGCGACCGGCGCGGCTGTCGCCTCCCGAATCAAGATCATGGCCTCCATGAATATCGTCGAGCGGCGCCGCGCCCAGGACGGACAGATCAGCCTGACCGTCGACGGCCGCGATCTCGATGTGCGCGTGGCGACCATCGAGACGATCTGGGGCGAGAAACTAGTGCTGCGGCTCCTGGACAGGCGCCGCTCACTGATCGCGCTGCGCAAGCTGGGGTTCTCGAGCGAGGCATACAAGCGATTCCACGCAATGCTTCATTCGCCGTACGGAATGATCATCGTGTCCGGTCCGACCGGCAGCGGCAAGACGACGACCCTGTACGCGGCGCTCCACGAGCTCGACCAGCAGGTTCGCAACATCATGACCATCGAAGACCCGGTCGAGTACACCTTCGACAACATCAACCAGAGCCAGATCAACAAGCTGGCTGACATCAGCTTCGCGAATGGGCTACGGGCCATCCTGCGCCAGGACCCGGACATCATCCTGGTGGGGGAGATTCGGGACCGCGAGACCGCCGAGATCGCGGTGCAATCAGCGCTAACCGGGCACATGGTGCTGTCCTCGCTTCACGCGACCGATGGGCCCGGTGCGCTGCTGCGATTCATCGACATGGGGATTGAAGGGTTCCTGATCGCATCGTCGGTGATCTCGATCGTCGCGCAGCGCCTGGTACGAAAGGTGTGCGACGGCTGCAAGACGACTCACACGCCGACGGTCGAAGAGATGGAGTTTGCCGCCTCGGTCGGCGCGCCTCCGCCCAAGCGTCTATATCACGGGGTCGGCTGCGCAAGGTGCAACCACACTGGCTACTACGACCGTGTCGGGGTGTTCGAGGTGCTGACGATGACCGACGAGCTCCGGCGCGCGGTGACCGGCCGGGCTGGGCATCGGGAGATCATGGACGCCGCCGTCAAAGGTGGGGCGGTGCCATTGCGCCGGGACGCGTGGGACAAGGCCGCGGCCGGCGTGACGACCGTGTCCGAGATCCTGCGCAGCGTTTACATCCTGTGATCGGAGGCTGAGCCATCAAGTTTCAGTACCGCGCCTACGGACCGCGGGGGGTGCTCGAGGAAAAGCTCACGGACGCTCCGTCCGCGGCAGCCGTGCACCGCGACCTGACACGTAGCGGATATCGCGTGGTCTCGGTGCGGCCGGCGCGACGTGGTTGGTCGCACTGGATCTACCGGCAGATGCCGACGTTCTTCGGCGTCAGCACCAGCGACCTGGTGCTCTTCTCGCGCCAGCTCTCGACATTCTTGAAGGTTGGCGTGCCCATCACCGAGGCCATCCGGCTGCTGCGAGGCGGCACCAGGTCGGGTCCGTTCAAGGCCGCCCTCGACGACATCAACTCCGATATCGACGACGGCGAATCGTTCTCGGTCGCGATCTCCCATCACCCGAACGTGTTCAGCCAGCTGTACGTGGACATGGTGCGGGCGGCGGAGTACAGCGGAAGCCTTGACCGTGTCCTCCTCCAGATCGCGGTCTACCTGCAGCGCCAGGACACGGCGATCAAGAAGATCCGAAGCGCCATGATCTACCCCGCGATCATCCTGTCGCTCGCAGTCGGCGTGTGCGGAGTGCTGATCGTGGTGGTGCTTCCGAACTTCGTTTCCCTCTTCAATGAGTTCCACGCCGAGCTCCCGCTGCCGACGCAAATCCTGATCGCGGTCGGCTCGTTTGCGCAGGCCTGGCGGTTCCAGATCGTGGCCGGAGCGTTGATCACGACCTTTGCGGTCTTCGGCTTCCTGCAGACCGCGCCAGGCCGAGTGTTTTGGGATCACGCCCTGATCCGGCTACCTGTACTGGGCACGATCGTGGTGTTCGCCATAGTCGAGCGGTTCACAAGAACCCTTGCCACGATGCTGCGCGCCGGCATCCCGATCAGCGAGACCTTCGATGTGGCGAGCGCATCGGCCGGCAACATCCGCTATCGCCGGCAGCTCGATCTGGTGCGTCAGCGGATGGTCACCGGCGATGGATTCTCGGCACCGCTCGCAGCGACGGGGCTCTTTGCGCCGATGGTCATCCGCATGGTCAGGGTCGGTGAAGAGACGGGCACTCTCGACCAGAGCCTGGAGCAGATCGCCGACTTCCTCGGCCAGGCAGGAACCACGCTGATCGAGCTCCTTGTCAGCACAATGATCATCGGCATCGCGGTACTGCTGCTGGTCGGCGCGTTCAGCACCGGGCTCATCGATGCGACGTTGACCAAGCGCAACACTGCCGTCACGGCGGCCACACAGTACGAGCTGGAGAAGATCGGCGCGGCTGCATTCTCGAGCTCGCCGGTTCCGTACTCGGAGTGCTTTGCGGTGGACAATCCCGCCGCGCCCGTCGCGGTCGCCCTTGGCGGCACCTGCCCCGCCGGCTCGAGCCTGAGAGTCGACGTCACTGAGAACGACTCGCAGCCGGGCGTGCAGGTATGGACGGTTCAAGTGATCACGTATCCGGCCCTCGACGCCATCGGCACGCCCGTTTCGGTCTACAAGGTGAACCGATGAGCGGCCGCCGGCGCGAGGATCGCTTGCGGCATCAGGCCGGCTACACCCTGATCGAGTTGATGGTCGCGTCAGCGATCGGGCTGCTCGTCATGGGCGCTCTCACGTCGGTTGTCCTCACCACCATGATCGGCACCAACGCGGCAACAGGCCGCGTCGAGACCAGCGGGCAGATCCGGAACTTCGAGCTGTTTGCGTACGACGACTTCGCGCTGAGCCATCCCCCGGCGCCATCGGGCTGCGGCACCGCGGCCAATCCATGCACAACGCAGCCGATGGTCCTGAGTGGGTTTCGGATGACCAACCAGACGAGCGGCCAGGCAGCAAGCTTCACGGTCACTTACTCCTGGACCCCGGCCACCCAGTCCGTCACGCGGGTGATCGGCGCTTCCAGTCAAGTTGCAGCGGGCAACGTCACGTCGTTTTCCTGGTACGTGGACACGACCGGTGCCCGCCCAGTCGTTGTGATCGCGATGACGGTGACGATCGCGTTCTACAACACCTCGTACAGCCAATCCCAAACGCTGCTGTTCTATCCGCGGATCACGTCGCCATGACAGCAAGAAAGAACCGTGCCGCGGACCGGCACCGTGGCCAGCGTGGCAGCGTCCTGAGCTCGGTGCTCATCATCGTGGCCTTCATGTCGATTCTTGTCGGCGGCTTGATGACCGAGCTCACCAACTCGTTCCTGCTGTCACGTACGCATTCGACCCGCGTGGAGCGTGAGGCCACGGTAACTTCAGCCGTGGAGCTCGGGATCCACCAGCTCCAGACGGGCAGCGTGCCTCCCGTCTGCGCTCAGGATGCACGCGGTCCCTGGTTCCTGACGCTCAATGGAAGCCCTTCCGCGGTGTCCGAGACGTGCACAGCGATCGTTCCAGACCTGGCAGCCTCACTGTCGACCTCCGCGGTCACCATCGACGGCGTCCACAACACCACTGCCGGCCGGGACGAATACATCGCTGCGACCTCCAGCGGCCGGTTGAATGCTTACGGGTTCAGCCAGACGTCAGCGCGCTGGTCGGTCGCGCTCGGCGGCACGATGACAGCCCCGCTGCTGCCGATCATGGACGACGACGGCATGCCCGAGCTCATGGTGCCTGAGACGATGGCCGGATCCGGCTGCGGCGGGCACTGCGTGGTCTCCATGCACTACAGCGCCGGCACTCCTTCGTTTCAATGCAGCATGCCTGCCTCATCGGTGGTCGCGGCTCAGCCGGCGGTCGAGGTCAGCCCGACCGGCATTCGCAACTTTCCGGATTACGTTTTCTTCGGCGGCTCGGGCGCCGGTGCCACCCTGTACGTCTTCGATGGCGCGGCCGATCACACCTGCGGGCTGCTGGCCTCGACCGCACTCACCGGAGACGTGATCGGAGCTCCGCTGGTTTTCCCGGGGGTGGTCAGCGTCAAGAGCAATTCCACCAGCGTGAGCGACGAGATCTTCGTTCTGCAAGGCGACGGAACCGCCAGCGTACTTGCGCACTGGCGCTATACCGAAGCTGTCGACAATAGCAATGGGCTGACCATCAGCCTGAGCGAGGTGGGGTCCCTGTCACTCACCCCCCAGCTGGGCGGCAGCCTGGCCGGCTACGCCACGAGCGCACCATCGCTGGCCCCCGGCGGAAGCATCACGATGGCGATCGCCGGCGCCTCGGGCAGGATCGTTCTGGTCCGAATCTCGGAAGCCAGCGGCCCGACGTATGGCATGGCGCTGGTCGGCGCGACCGCTCTCTCTGGGGGCGTAACGGCGCCGCCCTTCTGGTGTCACTGCCCCGGTCAGGACCTGATCGGCGTCGGCAGCACTAACGGCGTACTGTACCTGCTCGACACCGGCCTGACGATCCTGCATTCCTACGACGGGACGGCCGACGGAAGCCCTGCAATCGTTTCGAGGCCGGCCCCGGACGTGAACGGCGACTGGTACTTTGGCGCGGCCGACGGCTATGTGTATGACGTCGAGATACCGCTGAGCGGGCAGCAGATGTTCAAGGCGGCCCGCTTCGGCCCCGGTGGTCAGATTCGCAGTTCGCCTGTTGTCGGCGGGGCGTCGGACGGTTGCGGGCCCGGGCCCTGCATGTACTTCGGATCGTCGAGCGCCGGTCTCTTCTTCGTCGCCCTTGGCAGCACGCGGGTGATCGATCTTCGCGCCTGCATCAGCACGGCGGCAAACTCGACGACCTGCTATGCGAACCCACGCTTGTGGGCGCGCGTCGAGGTGGGGCCGGCCTCGGTCGTTGGAGGTACCGGAGTCTCCGTGCAAGGCTGGTCGTACTACTCTCCTTAAATCGTGTCTGCCTCCCGACTCGCAGTCGACATGTCGTCTGAGACGTTCCGCGTCGTGGAGGGGCTGCCGGGTGGTCCGATGCGATGCGGCGAGGCGGGGGCCCCGTTGGGCTCGATGCAGGGCAGCCGCGTGCTGGACCCAGCCGCGGTGGGCCAGGCCCTCCGTCAGCTGATCGCTCGCTCTGAGATCACGACATCAAGGGCTGTGGTCGCAGCCGGCGACGCGGTTGCCAGCTTTCGGGTGATGAGCTTTCCCCGGAGCGCGACCGATGCCGACATCGATTCAGCCGTGAGGAATCAGCTTGATCTCGGGACCAACAAGATGGCCCATCGCCACCTCGAGGTGCCCGGCGCGGGGCCCGACGAGCGTGCTGTTTTCGCGGCAGTATGGGATCGCGCACAGGTCGCAGCGATCGCTGAATCGATCAGGCTGGCGGGCCTCGAGCCCGCGGCCGTCGACCTCAAGTCGCTGTGCGTGGCCCGGGCGCTTACCCGGGATTCCTGCATCTTCGTCGACCTGACGTGCGCCCCTGCCGAGGTCGTGCTGATCGACCAGCACGTGCCGCGGGTGTGGCACGCCTTCAACGCCGAGATGAACAGGGACCTGGCCCGATCAACATTCGAGGCGCTCAGGCCAGTGCTGGGGCTCAGCCGGCGCCCCGGCGGTGCCGGCTTCGGACCGAGTTCACCGATCGTGGTGCGGGCCGATCCGCCCGTGCCATCTGGAGTGGCCACCAGGCTTGAGGAGCTGACCGCGCGCAGCGTGCTGGCCGTGGACCCGCCGCCGCGCGTCGATCCGGCGGTGAGATACGTGCCCTACCTCACATGTCTGGGCCTGATTCTGCGCAGAAGCGGATGAGCAAGCGCAAGCGAGGGCCCAAGGACGACCGCCGCCGGCCCGCCATTGAGATAAACCTTCTGGCCGAGGACGAAGGCACGGGCGCCTTCGTAAGAGCGCGACGGGGTTGCTCGCTGCCCTTTATAGGAGGCGGCGTCCTTGGCGCGCTCGTGGTCCTGGCGACCCAGGTCGTGCACTAGGTCGACGGTTCCGCCTACGCGGCGCCCGGACAAGTGCCCATGGCATAGGCCAGTCCATCCATTCAGATATCGGGCTGCGATCCATACATTGGGCGCCACGGACTAACGCATGTAAGCCCTTGCAGCCGTGCAGGCGCGAGGTGAGGAGTTGGGAGCGCATGGAAAACATGATTCGTTATTTCGGCCGAAGCCTGCGGAGCAGGAAGGGCCAGGCGGGATTCACGCTCATCGAGCTGCTGGTCGTCGTCACGATCCTCGGAGTCCTGGCAGCAATCGTCACGCTGAGCCTTGTCGGTCTGACCACTAACGCTCAGGCCAAGGCCTGCGAGCAGGAGTACAAGACCGTTCAGGCCGGCCTGGACGCGTTTATTGCCAACAACAACGTCGACACCGTGGCCGCGACCGGCATCAACGGGACAAGCGACATGACCAGCCCGGTGCTGCTGTACAACTCGGCGCCGAGCGCAACCAGTCCGACGTACCTCCGCAACTCGCCCACGCAGTGGGCATACGTCTGGGACGCAACTGGCAGGATCACCGCAGTGAAGCAGGCGGCAGGGGGTCCGACCGTGCCCGCGGGCTGTGTCGTGTCAGGCGGCTAGCAGGTCCGGAAAGCAAGGGAGGCAGGAAGGCGCCGCCGTCCGGCGGCGCCTTCTCCTTTATATATAGGTTTGGTTTCGATAGAGGGATTGATCGACGTGCTCGGCGGGGCGTACGCCGTGCTTGTGGGGGCGCTGGTGGGCAGTTTCATCAACCTCGCGGCCGACCGGGTGCCGAGGGGCGAGTCCGTGGTTCGTCCGCGATCTCACTGCCGCGCATGCGGACGCGTGTTGAATCTTGTCGATCTGATCCCAGTCGCCGGCTACTTGATCAGGGGCGGGCGCTGCGCTACATGCGGCGTGCAGATCGGAGCGTCCTCGCCGTTGATCGAGGGCCTCTGCGTGCTGTCCATGCTCATGGCAATCAGCCTGCTCGGCCTGGCGCGCGGGGCGGCCGCGGGCTTCGGGGCGGTCGCCCTCATCGGCTTCGTCTGGGTCGGTACGAGTGTGGCCCGCTCGTCGATCAGGCGCGGATCTCGCTCGGGCTGATCGAGTGCGTTCGCGCCGACTGCTCGGAGATGAGCCCGGCGCGCAGAAGCTGGTTGAGTGACCGTTCCAGGGTCTGCGACCCCTCGCGCAAGCTGGTTTGAAGGACGGATCTGATCTGATCGGTCCGGGCTTCTTTGATCATGGCCCTGACCGCGGTGTTAGCCATGAGAACCTCGAAGGCAGCCACCCTCCCGCCCCCGATGGCGGGCACCAGCTGCTGGTAGATCACGCCGGCCACGCAGCCGGCAAGCTGGATTCGCACCTGCTGCTGCTGGGCGCCAAGGTAGCCGTCGATGACTCGATCCAGGGCCTGAGGCGCATCGTTGGTGTGCAGCGTCGCGAGCACAAGGTGCCCTGACTCCGCGATGGTGACGGCCGCCGTGATCGTCTCGAGGTCGCGCATCTCGCCGATCAGGAGGACGTCGGGGTCTTCCCGGAACGCTGCCCGCAGGCCATCCGCGAACGTGGGAGTGTCCTGTCCAACCTGCCGCTGATCGACGATCGACAGCTTGTG
>WNEZ01001849.1_pt1 | contig 17895 bp, 17 predicted proteins | sample 5400521 | NCBI WGS metagenome assembly WNEZ01 (sample SAMN13153339, study PRJNA577476) | soil metagenome | isolation source: 120 cm saprolite under Douglas fir tree site 2 hole 1 replicate 1 | place: USA:California | collected 2015-04-18
TGATGTTCATCGCGTCGCTGTGTATCGAGCACGACGTGGTCGCGGTGACCGACGAGATCTACGAGCACATCCGCTACGAGGGCGAGCACATCCCGATCGCGACGCTACCCGGAATGGCCGAGCGCACGGTGACGATCTCGGGCGCGAGCAAGACGTTCTCGGTCACGGGCTGGCGCGTGGGTTGGATCGTCGCGCCACCCGAGCTGACGGCCGGGATCCGGAAGGTGCACGACTTCGTCACGGTCGGCGCGCCGGCGCCGTTGCAGGAGGCCGTCGCAGAAGGTCTCGCGCTCGGGCGGCCGTACTACGACTCTCTAAGTGTCGAATACCGCAAGAGGCGCGATCTCCTCGTGCCCGCACTCGAATCAGCCGGATTTGCGCCGCGCCAGCCCGAGGGCGCGTACTACGTGCTGTGCGACATCACGCCCTTCGGCTTCGACGACGACACCGCCTTCGCTCGTTGGCTCGTGTCAGAGGTCGGCGTCGCGGGTGTGCCCGGCTCCTCCTTCTATTCGGAGCCGGCGCTCGGCAGGCATCTCATCCGCTTCACGTTCTGTAAGACGCACGACGTGCTCGAGGCCGCGGCGAAACGGTTGATGAGCACTCGGGAGATAGCCGCGAAAACCATGACCGCCGGCGACCACTGACCCGTGGGAGGGGTCGGGCGCGCGCCGGCCCCTCCCACTCAACTACTGCGCACAGACGACGTAGGCCTGCACGTCGTTGAAGCCTTCGCTTGCGACCTGCCAGCCGATCGCGGTCGTTCCATACGCGGGTTCCCCGACTGCCGAGATCGGGAAGTTCTGAGTCAGGCCGGGGAACGCTGGGAATCCCGTTGTCGAGAAACCGCCGCCGCCGACCACTTTCTCGGAGGGTTGACAGAAAGCTATCGCGACCGATGTCCCGGGATAGGTGCCGCCAAACCGATAGTTGTATGTCGTCGCGGCACCGGACGGCCCGGTGGCGCCGGTGGGGCCTGTCGGGCCTGTCGGGCCTGTCGGACCTGTGGGACCTGTCGAACCCGTGGGACCTGTGGGACCTGTGGGACCTGTCGGACCTGTCGCGCCCTGCGGACCCTCGGTGTTCCAGCTAAGTGCAACCTCGTTCGTAGTGCATGCGGTTGTCGCACTCACGACATGGATCGTGCCGCTGCTGTTGTTGACGCAGGCGTAGATAACGCCCGCGTTCGTGGCCGCTGCGAATCCGACCGTGGTCGCGCCGATGAGCGCCGCGACAAAAACGATGACCATCGTGGGCCTGAACATCTTTCCCTCCCCCGAAGCCGAATCGCCACGCCGAGTCTCTCGGCGTCAAATGGCTTCGGGCTTGCGGCGGAGGTTGTACGCGCCCCGGTCGGACCCTTACGTGTCGGCGGACGCGTTGGCGATGTGGTCGTGCGGACACATCGGGCGACCACGGCGTGTGGAGCACCGACGCTCCATACGTCCGGCGCGCGGGGGAGTTCCGCGTCGCGTCACGTCACAGACTCCCCGCACGCACGACTTTCAGAACGATCCAACCCAAAGCATCCCGATTTCTCACGAAGACGATGACGGTCCGGTAGTTGAAACGACCGATCGAATTCACGGCTGAGGCCAGTCCCAGATCGCTCACGCTGACCACGCTCGAATCGACCATCGCGTTCCCGGCGAGGGTTAGGTAGCGCGTACCGGTCGAGATAGGCGTCAAGTCTCTGCGACCGCCGCCGGGCAATGACTTGAAGACACGAAGCTGAACCCGCTCGCCTTCAGGCAGCACGGTTGTATCGGCAGTGACCTCGAGGCCGGGCCCAGGACCTGCTGGTAACAGTTGAAATCTGAGGCTGCCATGATGTTCGCTGTTCAACGCTCCGATGACGGCTGACTCTCGATCCCTTTCGCTCGTGCCGATGCAGGTGACTCTGCCGTCAGGCTCGGGGATCAACATCGACTCGCCGGTCGTGTAGTAGATCGTCCCGGTGGTCGCACTCGTGAGGTCGCGGGATCCACTGGGCAGCCGTTGAATGACCGAGAGCTGGACCGTCTCACCAACGCGCAGGGTGGTCTTGGTGGCGCTAACGTCGAGATCGCTCGGCACTCCGAACGCGCAGCCTGAAGCAACGAATGCCGCGATCAGAGTCACGACGATGGGCACGGTCCGCTTTCCGATGAAGCGGACGCGCGTCACTCGGTCGGGAGCTGCTCGAACGGAGTGATGCGGAGCATCGCGAGATAGAGCGCATACGGGTCCGGCGGCGCGACCACCGTCGACGACGGCACCACGCTGATGCTGTTCAGCTGCTCCGCGGCCCGCTCGGCGTCCTGCTGCCTACCGAGCGCGCGCAGCGCCTGCGGGTATGAGTTGCGCAGACCGAACACGCCGTTCGGCGAACCCATCGAGAGGCCCTTCTCGAACGCGGTGACCGCTTCTTCGAACATGCCGTACGAATACGCGGCCTCGCCGTAGGCGAGCCACGCGAAGTTCGTGTTCTGCGTGAGCGCCTCGGTCTTCGCGCGGGCGTACAGGTCGCGGCGCATGACAGCGTCGCTCACCTGAGGACCCATGATCGCCTTGAGCAGCTTCTCGTCCTCGGGCTTGTAAATGACCAGGTACCGGTAGCTGAACGACTGCCAGTTGCGTCCGAACCACTCGTACGGGAGCGCCACCTTATTGCCGAGCATCGAGTCGTTCACGTACACCGCGCCCGCGACGTCGTCGTAGCCGCGCACGGTGCGCCAATGCGCGACGCGCGAGACCCACGGGTCCTGCATCCACTGCGTGACCATCGGCGCGAAGCCGTTCGCGACTAGGGCTTTGATCGTGTCGATCGTGCCGCCGTTGCGCCACGTCGAGCGGAGATCGAAGTTCTCTTTCACCCATGGACCGACGCCCTGCGGACCCATCCCGCGTCGCACGTCGGCGCCACGCAGCGCGAGGCGCGCGGTCTCCTGATTCGCATCGACGCCGAGAGTCGAGAGCGCCATCACGACCGCGGCCGGTCCGCAGTTGTTGAGCGACTGCCACACGTGCTTCATCTCGGGGAACACGACGCTCGTCGGTGCGGCGACGGGCGTCGGCAGCACCTCGGCGACGGTGGGAATGCTCGCGGCCGCGACCGGCTCGGCGACTCTGGCGCTTGCGGCGTTGTCTTCGGTCGGTGTCGTATCAACGATGGCCGCGCTCCGCGCCGGCTCGATGGGCCGTAAAGCGACGCCCCCGGCGAGCACGACGCCAATGGTCAGGGCAAAGGCGGTAGCGGAAGCACCCCGACCTCTCATAGCTGACGTAAGGGTAGCCTTCCGGCCGGTCCGCGACGAGTCCCGTCGCGTCCCAGACACGTACCATCCGGCGGTGAGTCCGACGACGCTGGTCCGCGGCCGGCTCCGTGACCACCCGCTGTGGTCGCGTGCATTGGCCTCGTCCGAGATCGTCGGGCGGCTCATCCAGCCGGTCATCGTCTCGGCGCGCGTCGAGGACCGCGAGCGTGTGCCCGACGTGCCCTTCCTCGAGCGACTCTCGTTGACTGAGCTCGTGCGCGATGCGCGTGAGGCCGCGTCGATGGGTCTCGCAGGTTTCCTGATCTTCGCGGCGTCGGACCGCAAGGATGAGCTCGCGCTGCTCGCGAGCGAGCGTGACCACATCGTGGCCCGCGCGATCCATGCGGTGAAGGATGCCGCGCCCGATCTCGCGGTCGCGACCGACGTCTGCGTTTGCGCGTACACGCCGCACGGGCAATGCGTCCTCTTCGCGGACGGTCAGGCCAACGTCGCCGGAACGCTCGACCGCCTCGCCGAGATCGCAGCCGTCCACGCCGATGCCGGCGCGGATCTGCTCATCCCCTCGGGGATGCTCGACGGCAGCGTGCGTGCGCTCCGCTCCGCGGTGTCCTCGGCCGGCCGGCCCGAGCTGCCGATCGCCGCGATCGTGAAGCTCCAGAGCGTTCTCTACGGGGCACACCGCATGGCGGTCGAGGCGATCCCCGTGACCGAGCGCGCCGTGCCGCTCGTCGCGGTGGACGATCCCGATAGTGCACGCGCACGCGCCATGCGCGAGGTCGCCGCCGGCGCGGATGCGGTCGTCCTGAAGCCCGGTCTTGTCACACTCGATCTCGTCACGCGCGTGTCCGAGAGCGTCGATCGACCGGTGATCTCCTTCTTCACCGCCGACGAGCACGCCTTCTTTACGTCGCCCGACGACTCGCGTGGTCTTGAGGAAGCGGAGCGCGAGACGTTCAGCGCCGCGCGCCGCGCGGGTGCGGACCTGCTCATCAGCTACGGTGCGGTGAGCGCGACGGCCGAGTGATCCGCGCCGCCACGTTCCGCGCGTTCGAGCGCTACGTCGCCATATTCGTCGCGCTCGCGGTCCAGCTCGCCGCCGTCGCGGTGGTCGGCGACGTGTTCGCCGCCGCGCCGCGTGACGACGCCGGCCTTCCGCCTCCGAGTGAGACCGTCGCGCGCGTGGCGCCGGCCGCACGCGGCGACCGCCTCATGACCGTGAACGTCACGCTGGATGTCGTTTCCGAGGCCGCACCGGTGCCCAGCGCCGAGCCTGAAACGGGCCCGGCGACGGACGTGGCGCCCGAGCAGACCGAAGAGCTCGCGCCCGCGCCGCCACAGCTCGCGGAGCCCGTACCTCAGCCCAAGCCCGAGCCAACTCCCGCGCCGCGGCCCGCGCCGGGGCCGATCACGATGTCACTCGAGACTCGGCAAGCCGAATTCCGGATGCTCGCGCTCATGAACGCGTCACGGCTGCAGGGCGGGCTGATCCCTCTCGCGCTCGACGCCGGCGTATCGGACGCCGCGCGTCAGCACAGCGCGGCCGAGACGCAGGTCCGCTACGTCTACCACGACGGACACGACGGGACGGCAGCGTCGCGCGACGTGCCCGCGTGCGGCACTGGTTGGTACGGCGAGAACACCGGCAAGGTATGGAGCGGCGGCGTCGACGTCCTGCATCGTGAATTCATGGCCGAGCCGTGGGAGCCGATCAACCATCGGACAAACATCATGGATCCGAACTTCCGTCGTGCGGGCATCGGCGTGGTCCAGGGGCCCGACGCGATCTACATCACGATCGTGTTCTGCCGCTAAATCTTCTGACCTCGGCGCTGAGCGAGCTGGCGCGCGACATCGGCGCGCGTGATCCCGCCGGTGGATACCCAGTCGTGCTTCTCGTCGCGAACGTTCGCGGCGCAGAATGCCCAGCGTCCGTCGACGACCGTGATGTGGTCGCTTTCCAGCTGCGGGTCGCGCAGGTGATCAGGCAACACGCACAGGAAATGGATGAGGGCGTCGGACTTACCGGTCAGAGGTGACTCCCTCCCTCGCGCTCGCGCCACGGTGGATCCCTCGCAATGCTAGCGTTCGGCGCGGTGGAGTACCTGAAGCGCACCCTCCCGAACGGCGTTCGCATCCTCGTCTCGGAGATGCCGGAGACGCGCTCGGCGTCGCTGGCCATCTTCGTGGGCGCCGGCTCGCGTATGGAGAGCCGGCGTGACGCAGGCACGAGCCACTTCCTCGAGCACATGGTGTTCAAAGGGACGGCCAAGCGCCCGACCGCTGCTGACATCAGCATGGAGATCGAGAGCCGCGGCGGCGTCGTCAACGCGGCGACGGATAAAGAGGTCACGGTCTTCTGGTCACGCGTGCCGGCGCGACACTGGCGCGTCGCGCTCGACGTCATCGCCGACATGATCCTCGCGCCGATGCTGCGCGACACCGATGTCGAGTCCGAAAAGAAGGTGATCGTCGAAGAGCTGCGGATGTATCGGGATCAGCCGCAGGACCGCGTACACACTCTCGTCGACGAGCTCCTGTATCCGAACCATCCGCTGGGGTGGGAGGTCGCCGGGCGGGAGCAGGTCGTGCTCGGCATGGCTGCGAGCCAGCTGCGCGATTTCATGGATCGCGGGTACGCGCCACGCAAGATCGTCGTCGCGGTCGCCGGCAAGGTCGACGCGAACGAGGTGTCGGATGCGATCGCCGAGCTGTTCGCGACGGTCGCCGAACGCAAGCCGCCGCGCCTGAAGGCCGCGCCGAAACCGTCGAAGACGCGCGTGAAGCTTCTCGGCAAGCGCACCGAGCAGGCGCACGTGTGCATCGGTTGGCGCGGCGTGCCGCAGGTCCATCCCGACAAATACACCCTCGACATGCTCAATGCCGTCCTCGGCGAGGGGATGTCGAGCCGACTCTTTCTCGAACTCCGCGAGAAGCGTGCGCTCGCGTACGACGTGCACTCGTTCTCGTCCAATTACGTCGACGCGGGCCACGAGGTCATCTACGCGGGCATCGCTCCCGATCGCATCAGCGAGGTCGTCGAAGCGTCGCTCGCGCAGGTCGCGCTCCTCCGCGAGCAGATCGTGCCCGCCGACGAGCTCGAACGCGTGCGCGACTTCAACAAGGGACGTCTCGAACTGAGGCTCGAGGACACGCGCGGCGTCTCGAACTGGCTCGCGGGGCAGGAGCTCTTCCTCGATCGCGTCCGCTCGGTCGAGGAGGTCTGCGACATCATCGACAGCGTCAGCGCCGAGGACATCCAGCGCGCGGCGCGGCAGTACCTGCGACCCGAGCTCGCCTACGTCGCCGCGGTCGGTCCGCGTGCCGCGGTCGCGACGATCCGCGCGCCGGAGGGCGCCGAGGTCGTGATGGAGATCGCATCGTGAGCGTTGAGCCGACCGTGGAGCGCACCCTGGTCGTGCTGAAACCCGACGCCATGCAGCGCGGGATCTCGGGCGAGATCCTGGCTCGCTTCGAGCGCCGGGGGCTGCGCATCGCCGCGCTGCGTCTCCTGCGCGTCGATCGCGCGATGGCCGAGAAGCACTATGCGGTGCACAAAGGGAAGTTCTTCTATGACGATCTCGTGAAATTCATCACCTCGTCGCCTGTCGTCGCGACGGTCCTAGAAGGTCCGAACGCGATCGCGGTCGTGCGCGCGATGGTCGGCGCGACCCGGCCGCACGAGGCCGCGCCCGGGACGATCCGTGGCGATTACGCGCTCGTCGGCCTGCGCAATCTGGTCCACGCGAGCGACGCGCCCGAAACCGCGAAGAGCGAGATCGCTTTGTGGTTCCCCGACGGCGTCGTCGAGTACACGCGCGACGTGGAGCGCTGGATGACCGAGGACAAGGCGTAGTTTCGCCCATACGCGATCGCCCGCGGCTGCCGAAGGGCTATCTCTCGAAGGGCGAGCGAGGCATGCTCGCGTGGGGCGACGTCGAGCGCATCCTGCGCGGCGGTCGCTTCTATTGGATCTCGACGACCGATGCCGATGGCCGCCCGCATCTCGTGCAGCAATGGGGCGCCTGGGTCGGCGACCACCTTTACTTCGAGGGCAGCGAGCGCACGCATTGGGCGCAGAACCTCGCACGGGATCCGCGCGTCGCCTTCGGAACCCAGACCGGAACACGCGCCATGTTCGGCCAGGGCACCGTCGATGTCGTCCGAGGCGTCGCACCCGATATCGCGAAGCGCATCGCCAGCCAGTACGCCACGAAATACGGGCGCACCTTCGACTATCGGCCGAAACCCGAGCAATACGAGAAGGGCCACGTGTTCCGCGCGACCCCGTCGAAGATCATCGCCTTCGATGTGAAACACTTCACCGCGTCCGGAACGCGCTTCACGTTCTAGCGGCAGGCTGAGGGGGTAGGGAGCGATGGCCACCTTGCTTCGCGCATCACTGCTTCTGCGTGTCGGTCACGGCGAACGGCAGCTAGTGGTGCGTGAGCTGCGCGAAGATCAGCGTGTCATGCAGCGCATCAATCCCGGCACGCCGATCGACGAGAGACCGTGGACCGAGATCGGGCGCTACAAAGATCTCGAGATAGAGCGCGCGCGTCTGCGTGCGGACGGCTGGGAGATCGAGGAGCCGAGCCGCCGCCAGTAGAGTCCCGGCGATGGCTGTGCAGGAGCTGTGGGTCGAGGGCTACCGATCGATCCGCGCGCTGCGTTTGCCGCTCACAACGGTCACCGTGGTCGTCGGCCCGAACGGCTGCGGGAAGACGAACCTCTACCGCGCGCTGCGGCTGCTGAGCGCCGCGGCAGAGGGCACGCTCGCGCGATCACTTGCGGAAGAAGGCGGGATGCCCTCGGTCCTATGGGCCGGGCCGCGGAAGAAGACCGAGCTGAAACGCTTCGTCGCGGGAGTCGCGTTGGACGACCTCGCGTACGAGCTCGCGTGCGGACTCATGCCTCCACCGCAGGGCCCCTTCATGCTCGATCCCGATGTGAAGGAGGAGACCGTCTGGGTCATCGATCGCGGGAAGCGGCACGTTGTCGCGCAACGCGAGGCCGGAAGCGCCTCACTGCGCGACGCGGAAGGAAATCGGACCGTGTTTCCATTCGATCTCTGGAACGGCGAGTCGTTCCTCGCTCAGCTCTCCGAACCGCATCGTTTTCCGCTGCTCAGCGCGCTGCGCAGCCTGCTGGTGCGGTGGCGGTTCTATCACCACTTCCGGACCGATCCCGATGCGCCGGTCCGCCGGCCGCAGGTCGGCGTGCGCACGCCGGCGCTCGCACACGATGGGAGCGATCTCGCCGCCGCCCTCATGACGGTGCAGGAGATCGGCGATCGAGCGCTGCTGCATCAGTCCGTGGAGCGGGCGTTCGCAGGCGCGCGGCTCGAGCTCTCGGGAGACCAGGGGCGCTTCGGTTTCCGGCTCGCGATGCCAGGGTTGCTTCGTCCACTCGAGGCGGCGGAGCTGTCCGACGGCACGCTACGCTACCTGTGCCTTATCGCGGCGCTGCTCTCTCCCCGTACCCCGCCGTTCCTCGCATTCAACGAACCAGAGACCAGCCTGCATGCAGATCTACTACCTGCGCTCGCCGAGCTCATTACCAACGCCGGTAAGCGCGGGCAGGTCGTGGTGACGACGCATGCCGAGCAGCTCGCCCGCTCGCTGGAAAATGGCACGGGCGCGTCCACGGTGCAGCTGATCAAGGAAGACGGGGCCACCGTGGTGGAAACGAGCCGCTAGAGCGGGTGCAGCGCGCGAATGAACTGGTCCGCGAACGCCGCGATCGGCTGCAGGAAACCGTCGGGCTGCACGCCGCCGATGAGGAGCGCCGTGAAGACGACAGCGCCGACGACGCCGGCGATCGGCTTCCGCTCCACCCGCCAGCGCTCGGGCGCGGTGCGGAAGATCGCCATCGCCGCGCGCAGCTGCGCGACGAGGACGCCGAGCGTCGCGATGACGAGCGCGGTGCCCATCCACGCGGAGTACGAGTACGCGATGAGTTCGACGAAGAAGTGTCCCGGGAATGCGACGAGCGGCGGCGCGCCGATCATCGCGAATCCACCGACGACGAAGGCGAGCGCGGCGAGCGGCGCGGTCGTTGCGCTCGGCCGGTCCGCGCCCGCGCGGCGCTCGAGCGTCCCAGCCGCGAGGAGCTGCTGCGTCGCCGCCAAGCCGGTCACAAGCGCGATCGCCATGGCACCGATGATCCCCGGACCCGACAGCGTCGCGATCCCGACAAGCGCCTGGCCGAGGTTCGCGATCACCGAGTACACCGCGACGCGGCGCAGCTCCGTCGACCCGGTCGCGAGGAACGCGCCCCCCAGCGCTGACGTGATCCCGAGCGCGAGGAGCAGGTCCTGCACCTTTCCGATGGACACGATGGCGGGGAGCAGACCGGAGAGAACGAGGATCTGCGCGAACGCGATGAAGGTCGTGGGAACGAGGACCCCGAAATACAGCGCCAAGGCCGATGCGGGCACCTCAGAAGCGAGGAGCGCCGCGTGCGTGTGGAATGGGATCGCCGCAAGCTTGAGCGCGAACGCGACGACGAGGATCACGACGAGCAGCACGAACGTCGACGGCGGCTGATCGCGGCCAAGACTGGCGGACAACGCGAGTGCGGACAGGCCAAGACAACCACCGAGCGCGACGAAGCTGAAGTGGCGATAGGCCGCCTCCGCGCTCCGGTTGCGATGCACCTGGAACGTGAACGAGCCGACCGGAACGAGCAGACCGAGCAGCAACGCTCCATAGATCGCGATCGGCGTCGTGAGCACGAGCACCGCGAGCACGACCGCGGCAACGACGAGGGCGGTGGGGAAGAAGTTGTACGCCGGCTCGTCGACCCAGACCGCGAGCACCAGTAAGCAGAGCGTCCCGAGTAGCACGACCGCCGCGAGGCGCGCGAGCTCCGACATATGCCACGGGAGCTCGAGCACATCTCCTGAAGCGTCCATCGGCATCAGCACGACGATCGCGATCGCGGCCGCGAGCGCCGCGAGGGTGACGGTCCCCACGACCGCGAGGCGTTTGCGCACGCCGAACGCGACCAGCGCCGCGATGCCGAGGAGCGCGACGACTTCGATCATGCTTCGCGAGCCGCCCGCTGATTGACGATCAGGAACGCGCCGGCCAGCGCCACGACGACCTGGAGCCACGACAGCAGCAGCGTCAGCGCGAGATGCGGACCGGGCACCTGCTGGACGAGGAGCTGCGTGCCCGTGAGCATGAGGAGCGCGCCGAGCGAACCGCGGACCGCGCCGCGCGCGGTCAGCAGGATCGCGATGCCCGACGACAGGAGCCAGAACGCCGCGACGTCGGTCGTCACGCCGCTCGGGTCCGGACCGAGAAGGTTCGTGTTGATCTCATCGCCGGTCTGAGGGCGCAGGAACACGAACGCCGCCGCCGTCGTCGCAGCCGCGACGATCGTCGCGATCCACAGACGCCAGCCAGGGTCCTCACCGAACCGCCGATCCCGCGCCGCAACGAACAGGATCGCGGAGGCGACGAGCGCCGCGGCCGCCGAGATCAGGACCTGTGCCGCCGCGAGTGTTCCGTCGTCGATGAGATGCGCGGCGAGCGCGACGGCGAAGAACGCGACCGCTGTGTAGCGCAGCTGGCGTGCGCTGTTCGCCGCGAGCGTGGTGATCGCGACGATCGCGAGCAGCAGCATCAGCGCACGGACCAGACCAGTAGCGTCGCGATGAGCATGAGCGCGAGCCAGACCCCGGCGCGTTCCTCGAACAGCGCGAAGACGCCGGACGCCGCGGTCGCGGATCCGGCCAGAGCGCGGAAGGAGGCCGCCGCGATCGGCACTGGATCCGCGGCGCTGACGACCGCCTCGAGACGCGCGCTGAGGGTGGTCAGCTCGGGGAGGAACACGCGCGCCGTGCGCGCCGCGACGACGAGCAGGGTCGCAACGACCGCGACGACCGGCACGAGCGTCACGAAGTCGTCGAGCCTCCGCGTGTTCGGACGGCCGAAGGCTTCGGACATCGCGTCGAGCAGCGGCAGCGAGAGCGCGAGCAGGACCATGACCGTGCCCAGGAACGACGCGATCGACGCCGCGACGTCGAGGTCCGACGGGACGGCCGCGATGCTGAGCCTTCTTCCCGCGTGCGCCAGCTCGAGGCCGACGACCGCCGCTGTGGCGATGACGGCGAGCACCACCGTCACGAGATCCGGCGCTTCGAACGCGCCGAGTACGAGCGTCAATGCGCCCGCGACGATCACGGTCGAGCTCGCCATCAACGTGATGTACGAACGATGCGGTGGCATCCAGAAGGCGTCCGACACCGCCGCGAGCCCGCCGCCCGCGAGGACGACCAGCGCGCCGGCGAGCGCGGTCGGCGATCCCGTCGCAAGCGCGATCCAGAGCGCGGCGAGCACGACGTCGTAGCGCGAGATGGCCCACTGCTCCGGCAGCGCGAGCGAGACCGCCGCGGCGTACGCGATGGTCAACAGCGTGGCGATGAGGATGAGGTGGCTCCAGTGAAGGAACGGGTACGCCTGGATGAACACGAGCACCATCACCGAGATCGCGATGCGTCGTCGTAGACCCGGCTTGGTCCGCCGAATGATGAACCGGAGCGCGAGCGCGGCGACGATGATCGCGATGAGTGTCGGCGAGACGATCGCGGGCAGCCCGAGGGTGGCGAGATCGATGCGCGTCACACCGAGGATCCGGCAGAGTACGAGCGTCGCGCCGAGTCCTGCCGGCATCGTGAGCAGCCCGCGAAGGCTTTCGCGCTCGCCGGCTTCTTCGCTGCGGTACCCCCACGGCACGAACGGATAGAGACCCGCGAAGAGCGCAGCCCCGAGCGAAGCCGCGACGACGACGCCCGGCGTCACCGCATCGGGCGAGATGCTGTCGAAGAGGAACGACGCGCCGCCGAATCGGGAAACAAGGAGTCCGGCCACGACAAAACCCTGAACGCCGCCTGCGAGATATCCGGTGATGCGCGCTACCGCGGCCGCCGGCGAGACGAGCATCGCGATGAACGACGTGAGCGCGGCGAGGGCGCCGAGGACGACGATGTCGGCGATGAGGTCGTCGGTGACCGCGAGCGTGATGAAGACGAGCCCGTTCAAGAGGATCACCGGTCGCAAGAGCTGGTGACGCGCACTCACGCGCGTCGTCGCTACCAGTGCGGCCGCGATGTAGAGGGCGCCGATGCCCACGCCGATCGCGGCGAGACCGTCCAGGCGATACGAGGCTTGGATGGTCGGTCCCCCCACCGCGGACCACTCCCAGAGCGTGCGTCCACGGGCACGCTCGGGTTCGAGCGCGACATACATAAGGAGCGGCGCGAGCCCCGCGATGACGCAGCAGGCCGCGGCGAATGGGATCCGCCAGCGGAACGTTCGACGCGGCACGACAAATGCGAACGCGAGCGCGGCAAGTGAAAGGGCCACGACGAAGAGGATCAGCTCGGCTCGCACGACCATTCGGTTAAGGTAGCCCAAGTGGATCTGCGCTTACTGCCGCAGCAGCAACTGAAGGTCACTCCGAAACAGATCGCCGCCAACGCGATCTTGCAGCTGTCATCACTGGAACTTCAGGACGTCATCAATCAGGAGCTGCAGGAAAACCCGGCGCTCGATCTCGAGGAGCAGCAGGTCTGTCCGTTGTGCGGGCAGCCGCTACCAGGACGGGTGTGCCTCAATTGTTTCGGCCTCGCGAAGGCACCGCGACAGAACGATCCGGAGACGGAGCCTCTCGAGGGCTCGAGCCTCATGCAGCGCGACGACGACGGCGACGCGTTCGACCCCGTCGTCCGCGCCGAATCGGAGCAGACCCTCGCCGAGTGGCTGTCGTGGAACGTGCGCGTCCTCCTACCCGCGCGCTTGCTCCCGGTCGCGGAGTACCTCATCGGCAACATCAACGAGGTCGGCTACCTCGATCCGGGTGTCACGATCGAAGACGCGGCAGCCACACTGAAGGTCTCGGCCGCGGACGCGATGCGCGCGTTGCGCGCGATCCAATCCGTCGAACCGTGGGGCATCGGCGCGCGAGACGTTCGCGAGTGCCTGACGATCCAGATGCAGCACCTCGAGGAGATCGGCGAGGAAGTTCCGCCGCACGTGCGCGAGATCGTCTCCGACCACTTCCGCGAGATGGGGGAGCACAAGTTCGGCGACGTCGCGCAGGCGCTCCACATCACCCGTGACGAGGTCCAGGCTGCGCTCGACTACATCGCGGGCAACCTCAACCCTCATCCGGCGCAGGGCTTTGCGGCGGGGCCCGACGGCACGAGCATCGGTGGCCGCGAGGTCGGCCTCCGCCCCGACGTGATCATCACCAAATCGGAGAACGGCGAGTACGAGGTCGAGGTCATCGAGTCACGGCGCTTCTCGCTGCGCGTGAATCCCGTCTACCGCCAGCTCATCGTGCAGCTCCAGGCCGCGCGCAAAGACGGCAGCCCCAGTACCGTGCCGATGAACGACGACGACCGGCAACACATCCGTGAGTACGTCACGCGCGCGAAGTTCTTCATCGACAACATCAATCAGCGCCGACAGACGATCCTGCGGATCACCGAGGTCATCGTCGAATGCCAGCACGACTTCCTCGAGCACGGCATCCAGTCGCTGCGTCCGCTGACGCGCGCCGAGGTGGGTGAGCGGATCGGCATGCACGAGTCGACGGTGAGCCGTGCGACGGCCGGCAAGTTCGTGTTGCTCCCGAGCGGTCAGGTCGTCCCGTTCGCGATGTTCTTCACCGCCTCGCTCGGGACGAAGGACGTCATCAAAGAGATCATCGAGGCCGAGGACGGGGGGCGACCGTTCTCCGACCAGGAGATCGTCGAGAAGCTCGCCGACAAACACGGCATCAAGCTCGCGCGGCGGACGGTGGCGAAGTACCGGGAGGAGCTCAAGATCCTTCCGGCGCGCCTGCGCAAGCACGCCTAGGCCCGGGCGCTAGCTCCGGGCGGGAGTCTTGAGCGAGCTATTCCCCTTCGGCGGAGCCTCGCCGAGAGTCTTCTTGATCTCGTCCACGGCCGACGCCTCGACGTGATAGCCGAACGAGGTGCGGCGAACGCCCGGCAGATCTTTGCCGCGCAGGGCGTCACGCAGCGCGTGCTCGCGCCAGCCGATCCGCTGGGCGAGCTCGCTGGTGGTCAGCCAGTCGCGGTCCTTGCTCTTCTGCTTCTCGGAGGCGTCGGCCTTGGGTGCGCTCTTCGAAGCTTTCTGCGGGGGCATGTCCGAACGATACCCGGTTTGCCCGCTCGCGCCGTCCTGCCCTAAACTGCCGCCGAAGCGCTGCGGCCCCCTCCGTCGGGGCGGGCGCTTGCTTCTTGTACGTTCACTTTTCGGTGTAGCGGAGGGCTCTTTTTGGACGCGCAACCCCTGCTTTGGGTCGTTCCCTTCTCCGGACTGGTCGCGGTCCTCGTCGCCGGCTACTTCGCGTACGACGTCCTCCGGTCGCCGATCGGGACCCCGGAGATGCAGAAGGTCGCCGGCGCCATCTACGTCGCGGCCGTCGCCTTCATCCAGCGCCAGTACCGCACGATCTTCCTTCTCGCGCTGGGCGGTATGGTGCTCATCGGCGTCGTCATTTACTTCTTCGAGTCGGCCCCGGGCGTGCAACCGCTCGAGCTCGCGATCCGAACGTCGATCGCCTTCTTCGTCGGCGCGGTCTGCTCGATGGCCTCCGGCATCGTCGGCATGTTCGTCGCGGTGAAGTCGAACCTGCGAACGGCGTCCGCGGCCCAGCACAGCATCGGCGACGCGCTCCGCATCGCGCTCCGCGGTGGCGCCGTGTCCGGCATCCTCGTCGTCGGACTCTCACTCATCGGCGTGTTCGTGATGTTCATCGCCTACGGCGGCTTCCAAAAGCCGAGTGAGGCACCGTTCACCATCGTCGGCTTCGGATTCGGCGCGTCGTTCGTCGCGCTCTTCGCCCAGCTCGGTGGTGGTATCTACACCAAGGCCGCGGATCTCGGCGCGGACCTTGTCGGCAAGGTCGAAGCGGGTATCCCTGAGGACGACCCCCGCAACGCCGCGGTGATCGCGGACCTGGTCGGCGACAACGTCGGAGACTGCGCCGGTCGTGGCGCCGACCTCTTCGAGTCGACCGCCGCGGAGAACATCGGGGCGATGATCCTGGGCGTCGCGATCTACACCGTGACGCAGAACGTCGCCTGGATCGTCTTCCCGCTCGTCGTCCGTGGCTTCGGCCTCATCGCCAGCGTGATCGGGATCTTCACCGTTCGCGGCAACGAGAAGCGCGATCCGATGGGCTCCCTGAACTCCGGCTACTACATCACCATCGTGCTTTCGATCGTCGGGATGTATTTCGTCACGAATCAGATGCTCAATGAGAAGGGTGGCGCCCTCTACTTCTTCGGCGCCGGCGTGGTCGGCATCCTGACCAGCCTCGCCTTCGTCTACATCACCCAGTACTACACGTCCGGGAACTGGCGACCGGTGAAGGAGATCGCCGAGGCCGCGAAGACCGGTCCGGCCACGACGATCATCTCAGGCGTCGCGGTGGGTTTCGAGACCACGGCGTCGTCAGCGATCACGATCTCGATCGCGCTGTTCGTCTCTCACTGGCTCGGCGACCAATGGGGTCAGACCACGGGCCTGCCGCACGGCGGCATTTACGGCACCGCCGTCGCCACGATGGGCATGCTCATGAGCGCAGCGTTCATCCTGGCGATGGATACCTTCGGACCGATCACGGACAACGCGGGTGGTGTCGCGTCCATGGCGCGGGCGTCGGAAGAGACGCGCGAGCGGACCGACCGCCTTGACGCCGCGGGCAATACCACCAAGGCGCTGACGAAGGGATACGCGGTCGCCTCAGCCGCCCTCGCCGCGTTCCTCCTCTTCTCCGCCTACCTGGACAAGGTCGCGCAGCTGACCGGGAAAGAGTTCAAGACCGTCGACCTCGCCAAGGTGGACGTCTTCCTCGGCGGCTTTCTCGGCGCGATGCTCGTGTATCTCTTTTCATCCCTCGCGATCCGCGCGGTCGGTCGAGCGGGTGCCGCGATCATCGAAGAGGTGCGCACGCAGTTCCGCGAGCACCCCGGGATCATGGCCGGCACCGAGGAGCCGAACTACGCGCGCGTCGTGGACATCACGACCGCCTCCGCGCTGCGCAACATGATCGCGCCGGGTCTTCTCGCGGTGGGCGCCCCGATCGTCGTCGGCGTCCTGCTGAAGGCCGAGGCCGAGGCGGCGCTGCTGATGGTCGGCACGATGGCCGGCGTCATCCTCGCGACCGTTCTCAACAACGGCGGCGGCGCGTGGGACAACGCGAAGAAGTACATCGAGTCGGGGATGCTGAAGGACGACAAAGGCCGCGTGCTGGGCAAGGGAACGCCGGCTCACGCCGCGGCGGTCGTCGGCGACACCGTCGGCGACCCGTTCAAGGACACGGCGGGTCCGAGCCTCCACGTGCTCATCAAGCTGCTCGCCACGATCACGCTCGTCCTCGCGCCGCTCTTCATCCCTTAACGCAGGCAGCGCGCTAACCTCGCACGCATGCGACCTCTCGCCGCGGTCGGCGCGGGCGTGCTTGTCATCGCAGCGATCGTCCTAGCCGTGGCACTCGCGCCTCCGTCTCCGTCGAACACATCGCCGTCGCCCGAGGTGAGCTCCGCCGTGTCGAGCGCGTCGCCCACGATGCCGCCATCCGCGCCGCCGGTCTCGTCCGCTCCCGCTGCGACGTCCTCGCAGCCCGCCGAGCTCGCGTCACTGCTGCATCCACTCGTACCGTCGTGGCAGCCATCGGGTCCGTTCCTCGTCGTCGAGCAGTCGGACCCGCGGGGCACGACCGTCCTCGCGGTGCCGATCGCGGGCGGTGCCACGCCGCTGGTGACGCTCGTCGGCCTGGTCCAGCTCGGCTACGACCTGCGTGACGACGGGAGCGTGCTCGCGGCGGCGCTGATGACGACAGCACAGACCTCACGCATCGCGATCTGGGATCTCGCGTCGGGGACGACGCGCTGGCTCACCGAGGACGAGCCCGGCGTTCAACACTCGACCCCGGTATGGTCAGAGGACGGCGCGTTCATCTACTACGCAGCTCACACGTACTCGGCCCAAGCCAACAGATCGATCGACCTGGGGATCTTTCGGATCCGGAGCGATGGCACCGGAAAGACGCTCGTACGCGCTCCCGAGGAGAACGGCGCCCACCTGCGCGAACTCACGCCGGATGGCCGCGGTCTTCTCTGGAGTCGTCTGCGCGCCGGCGGCGCGGTCGAGGTGCTTGACCTCGGGTCGGGACAGAACCGCTCGTTCGATGAGACGACCACCGCGAGCCTTCTCTCGTGGCGCCGCGCGCAGCCGCGTGCCCTGGTCATGGTCGGCGGTTGTTGCGCCGGCCGACCAGGTGGGTCGCTCGCGCTGTGGAACGACGCGACGGGGTCATCGAAGATCCTGATCGGTGCCGACTCGACGCCTCCGACCAGGGTGCTGTCGGCGTCGTGGGAGCCTCGTGGTGCTCGTTTCGCCGCGGCGATCATCGAGAGCCCGACCATCGATTACTTCGGAACGATCTCCATCTTCGACTCGGATGGCGGACGGCTCGCGGCGCTCGCCGGCACCGAAGGCACGCAGCAGGTGTTCTGGCTCCCGATGGGCATCGTGTTCATGCGGCCGCGCGACACGGGCGGTACCGAGATCATGATCGTGCCCGAGTCCGGCGGACGGCCAACGCGGATCTTCGA
>WNEZ01004098.1_pt1 | contig 17882 bp, 13 predicted proteins | sample 5400521 | NCBI WGS metagenome assembly WNEZ01 (sample SAMN13153339, study PRJNA577476) | soil metagenome | isolation source: 120 cm saprolite under Douglas fir tree site 2 hole 1 replicate 1 | place: USA:California | collected 2015-04-18
AACCACACTCCCATTGACGGAGCAAGACAGAAAAATGATTGCAGCTATTCGAGAGCATTATGGCGTTCATTCTGATGCTGATGCTATTAGGATTGCCTTCCGAGAATTGTACAGGAGAATTAAGCGAGAGGACGGCTCTGGCTGCGGCCAGCAGGCTTTTCATCCCCCGCATGAATGACGGGGGCTTTCAAGCCCGTTTTCTGTAAGGGCGCGAAATGCAGACAACATGGTCCCCAGCTCGCCGCCTGGATCGAGCCGGGCAAAGATACGTTGTTCGAGGTCTTCCTGAGCGTTACGAGTCATAATCTGTCTGTCTCACAACCACTAATTACTTCTGTCGCTCTTCTTGCCCATTTTCCCTATGCCCTATTTTGCGCGTATCTCGGCCTTAGGTCTATTTGGCCCAGACTCCGACCATTTGCCTTTTTTGTCATACATTACTATCTGCTACGTGTTGGATCATGTTATGCATCAAATCCCGCATCTGGGGATAGGTAGCTATATACTTATCAACATAAAACTGATACTCTTGGTGCCGTACAGGGTCCGGCTCAATCAGGCGGGAGGCGTGGACCATATGGCGAGCGGCTTCCTGAATACTCGGGTACGTTCCGGCACCCACGGCTGCCAGGATAGCCGAGCCCAGGACCCCCGCATCGGCGACCTTGGTGAGGGATATGGGCAGGCCACTCACGTCAGCATGGATCTGCATCCACAACTGGCTCTTGACCGGGCCGCCGCTCGCGATGATCTCCTTTGGGACGAAGCCGTTTTCGCGCAGCGTCCGAAAGATGTGCTCCGTGCCATAGCAGATCCCCTCTATAATCGCGTGGTAGATATGCTTCTTCTCGTGCCGGAGGGAAAGGCCCCAGATCATCCCGCGCGCTTGCGCGTCGGTATAGGGAGTGCGATTGCCCTGCCAGTAATCCAACACCATCAGCCCCTCCGAACCCAGGGGCACGCTCTCCGCACTTCGATTGAGCAGGTCATAGACCGAGATGCCCTCCTGGCGGGCCAGCTCAATTTCAACGCCACAGAAGCGATCCCGGAACCAATTGACAACGGAGCCTGTGGAAGCCTGAGCACCTTCTATTGTGTACTGACCAGTCAGCACGGCGTCGGTGAAGGCACCAAAGAACCCGGCACTGTAGATGGGTTTCGCAACCTGCGCGAGAATGACGTGCGAGGATCCGGTGATGAGGGCAACCTTGCCCGGCTCCAGCGCATTCAGACCTACCATTCCTACGTAGGCGTCCACTCCGCCTTCAGCAACGGGAATACCAGAGGGTAAGCCAAGCTCCTCGGCGGCTTCCTTACGGAGCCCGCCAACTACGACCCCCATGTCCAGCACTTTCTGGGGAAACTTCTCGAGAAGGTCGCCCAGACCGACAGCCTGGTACAGACTTACCGGAAAACCACCAGCATTGCGATCGTAGTACCATTTGACGCTGGTCGTGTTAATGCTTGCTGCCCACTCGCCGGTGAGGCGGTGAGTCAACCATTCGGTGTACTCACAGATGTGTTGCGCGGCGGCATAGGTGTCCGGTTCGTTCTCTTTCAGCCAGAGGGCCTTGCAGGGCATCCACTCCGCCGAGGCGTTGGTGTAGCCGCTATACTTGAGCGCCGGATCTTTGGTCTCGGCCACCCGGCGCGCCTGGTCGACCGCTCGCACATCCATCCACATGAGGGCCGGTCGCAAGACGCGGTCGCGCGCATCCAGCGCGACGACCGTCGGCGAGGTGCAGTCTAACGAGATGCCGGCAACGGCTTGGGGGGCAATGCCGCTTTGGGCCATTGCCTTCCTCACCGCCGCCACCAGGCACGCCCACCATTCGGCGGGGTCCTGCTCGGCCCAACCAGGGTGTGGATGCTTTAAGGTGTACGGCTCAGCCGCGAAGGTTATGGGGGTACCCTCCCGGTCGAAGATACCGACCCGCATGCTCTCCGTTCCGCCATCAAACCCGAGAAAGTAAGGACCGTCATTCATGGTTATCCTCCTGGTGAGACCTTTCTACCCCTTTCTTGCTTTCGCTTCTACGCTTGCGCCCCGAAGAACGTCTTCCAGGGCATGTTCAGGAGCTCATCTCTGGCAATGACCGCGTGCAGGTGGCGCAACAGGGGAAAGTCTTCGGGTTTGATAATCCCGCGCTCGGTGAGCCTGGGCAGAGCACCCCCGATAACCACTATCGCCGCCGCGCCCTCCAGCGTGACTCCCGGCATGCGCTTGCGTACCTCCGAGAAGCGCAACCCACTGCCGATCTGCCGCCCCGCGATCACGTTGCGCCCACCCTGGCTCGTCACATACATATCGCCCACCCCGGCCAGCCCATAAGCCGTCTCGGGCCGACCACCGAGTACCCGCATCATCTGTCCGAGCTCCACCGCCCCCTGACCGAACAGGGCCGCGGCGTAGTTGTAGTTGCGGTCTTTGCTACCCGACTCGCCCTCCCGCTCCAATATGCCCTCCGCGAAACCGACCCCGAGCGCGTAGCAGTTCTTCAGCGCTGCACACCCCTCCACTCCGATGAAGTCGGTGGAGGTCCAGACGTGGTAGTAGTCAGTGCGGAAAAGCGTTGCCAGCTTCTTCAAAACGTCCGCGTCCCTCCCCGCGAAGACGACACAGGTGTCGTGCCGCCGCGCTGCCACTTCGCCCGCGATGGACGGGCCAGCTACAGCAGACCAGGAGACCTGCTTCCGCAGATCCGGCGACACCCCCTCGGCCAGCACCTCAGGTAGGATGCGCAGGTCGCCGTTCTCGCTGGCCTCCATCCCCTTTGCGATGGAGAGGACCATCATGCCCGGCTGCAAGAGCGAGGCCAACTGCTCGCCCGCCCAGCGCACCCCGAAGGAGTTGACCCCGCTCAGAGCGACCTCGGCACCCTCGAAAGCCTCCTTGGCCTCCTCAAGATGGTATGCGCGGACCGTTTCGGGGACCTTGCGACTGAGGCCGGGATGCACGCCGGTCTTCTTTATGCTGTCGATGATGTCGCGATCGAGGTGAGTACCCACCAATCGTACCTCGTGGCCGTTGTCGGCCAGCGGGAAGCTGAGTGCCGTACCCATTATTCCCGACCCCAGAATGCTTACAGTCGTCATGGTTCTCCCTCCCAAAAGGGTTGTGTTGCAAAAACGCTCAGAGAATACAATTACCATATCACCACCATTTTTGCAACACAACCCTTGGTACCATCGTTCGTGAATTTAGATGCGATTGCCCTGCAAGCATCACAACGCATCTAGACAGCAACCTCTCTTCATGCTACACTCTGAACAGAACGACACGCTGAGCTAGGAATTGACCAGTCAAGAAAAATCGCAGGAAAGATGGAAAGTCTCGCAGAGCAACTCCATCATGCTGGAGTATCGAGCACAGACGCGACGCGCTACCTGCAGCAAGTCCGGACGTTCCGAGCACAACTTCAGAGCGCCTTTGCCCCTGCTGATGCAGCAAGGATCTTAGATGCTCTGGAACTCATGGTCGAACTTCACCTTGAGCAGGCACCTCGTCCTGATGGCACGCCGTATATTGAGCACCCACTTGCGGTGGCCTCCCAGATCCTTGATGCGATGGCTTACCAAGACCCAGAGGTGGTCATGGCAGCCTTATTACACGATGCGGTAGAAGATCAGTCGGCGCGATTAGCGCAACAAGCGAGGGAGAGACCGGCGAGGGAGGGGAAAGCTGCGGCCGAGCTCGCCCTCGATGCGATTGAAGAGCGGACCCAGAGTGCCAGGGTCAGACACATGATCTCCGGCTTAACCAACCCCGACTTTGACACGCTGGTAGAGCAAGGGGGGACACAGAAGAGGACAGTCGGCGCAGGACAAGCAGCCTTTCTCGCAGCCAGGAATGCACTCTACGCTGAACACGTGCGTGATGCGATTCGAGACCCCGACGTGGCGTTAATTAAACTGTTTGATGTGGCTGCCAATGCGCTCACCCTCGATGCTTTACCGGATGCACCCACACGAACACGCTTGCTCAACAAATATACGCCAGTGATGGGTATCATGCTTGACCGATTACGGGAAACGGCCACTCCGCTAAATATTACCCCGCACAAGAGGGAGGAACTGCTTGCCCGTTTCGCCGATGCCCTGCAAACATGCTCCAGAAAAGAGGGGCACGCGCAAAGTGAGTGAGGAAGACCTGGTGTGATGCCTTCGTGTCGCTCCTGATGAGGCGATGCCAGGTGAAAGAGGTGGCCCTTCAGATAAGCAAAGAGTTCTTGCTCCGAGGACTGCTCGATCGGTTCGTTGTGTTAGGAGAACCGGGCTGCTCTGCTACGATCAGGGCAAGAAAGAGACAGGTGAGGCAAGATGCTGAGAAATCACCAGCTTGGCTTTTCTCTATCGACTCTCGCGATTTGCATGGTGATTTGTCCGCAGGAGGAAGACACGATGGCCAATCAAGAACAGCTTGACCTGCTGAAACAAGGAACCGAAGTCTGGAATACCTGGAGAAAACAGCATCCCTCTCTACGACCAGACCTCAGCAGAGCCAACCTGAGCGGCGCCCGCCTCTGGGGAGCCTATCTCACGAGAGCCGACTTGAGCGGGGCCGACCTGAGCAGGGCCAGCCTCAGAGGAGCCGACCTGAGCGGGGCTGACCTGAGCGGAGCCACCCTCAGTCGGACCAGCCTCAGAGATGCCGACCTGATAGGAGCCAGCCTCAGAGATGCCGACCTGAGTGGGGCCGACCTCAAATACGCCTGGCTCCACGAAGCTGACCTGAGCGGCGCCAACCTCCAAGCCGGCCTCACGAGAGCCGAACTCACGAGAGCCAACCTGAGCGGGGCTGACCTGAGCGGAGCCGAACTCGCCGAGACCAACCTCGAAGAGGCCGATCTTAGTGGAGCCAACCTCAGCGGCGCCCGCCTCGGTGGAGTCAGTCTGGTGAGAGCCAATCTGAGCAGGGCTAATCTCACCGGAGCCCATCTTTTCTACGGAACCGATCTCAGCGGAGCCAACCTCAGCGACGCCAACCTCAGCGGAGCCGAGCTTGCCGAGATCAACCTTAGTGGAGCCAACCTCAGCGGAGCCAACCTCAGCAATATGAAGCTAGATAAGAGCGTGATAACAAATGAACAAATCGGGCAAGCGAAACCAAGCACGAATATCTGAGCTAGCAGTTGATCTGCTTGTTTGGGCTATCTACTGGTAAATGCGCATGTTGTTTACTGGAGTGATACCCTGTCTAGAGCTGTTCCTGCTTAGCGGTCGAAAGGGTGGGACACACACTGTTGCTCACAAAAAGCTTGGGGATGGTGACGGCACCTCCGGCCAGGAGGGTGGCGTAGGGGCTGAACTCCGTGAAGCAGAAGGATTTCCCCGTCTGGCGCGGACCCAGTTCGATCATATGGTAGTTACTCTCCACCAGCGCACAAGATAGAGCAGCTTGATGCGCTGCGTCATCTTGGGATGGGTTGGCTCATAGCCCATGGTGCGAATGAGCACATCGATCCACTGGTCACGGGTAAACTTTTCCCGCCCGGCGCGATACTCTTCCAGGTCGACATGACTGACTTGGATGGGGTCTAAGCGCGAGATCACGAAAGGATAGGTCTTGCCACGATAGCGAATGTCATCATCATAGTGGAGCACGATCCTACTCCATACCCCGGCCATGAGGAGACGCTCATATTTGGCAATGATCTGCGGAGAAATATTGACGTGGTGAATGTTCGCTGTCATCAGATGCGCCCAGTACACACCCTCCTTCAGACTTTGATCGAGTTCGACCTTCACCATATCGATGAGCCGGCGCGGCGAGTGTTTGCGGATATCCGCTTTGATCTTCTCTGTTTCATCGCCGCGAGGAATGTACTTTGCAATCTCTTCATGCACAAAACGCAAGCCTTCACGCACTTCGGCATCATCGAACAGATTTGCGCAATACTTGCCAAGCATAAACTCTATCACATAGGATGGCGCTTTGCTCGTCCCGCGAATCTCCTGGGCGAGATCCTTGCGAATGACTAAACCCGGAAAGGTGGCGAAGAGCAAATGATCGACCTGAAATGTAGGCTATCGAGGGTAATTCCTTAATGTACCAGGAATGCCTTGCGCTGGCCCAGCGGCGCAGTGAGGAGAAGAAACCCCATTAGGAAGGCCGCCCAGATGGAGACTGGGCCAAATATGCTATCACCTCGCCCACGCCGGTGTCCCCTCCGAGGAAGGAGGAGAAGTCGCACTAGGTGTATGGTGAAAACATGGAATATCCCGCGACTTCTACATCCCCACCCGCGGCCGATACTGAATCGCCTCCGCCAGGTGATTCGCCGCAATCACATCACACTCCGCCAAATCCGCAATCGTCCTCGCCAGCTTCAACACCCGGTGAAACGCCCGCGCCGACAGGTGCAATTGCTGCATCGCCGCCTTCGACAGCTTCTCTGCCGACGGCCCCACACCGCAAAACTCGCGCACCTCCGACGGCCCCATCTCCGCATTGCACGTCAACCTCGTCCCCTTAAACCGCTGGAGTTGCCGCTCCCGAGCCGCCTGCACCCGCTTGCGAACCGTCTCCGAATTCTCCACATTCCGCTTATCCGCCAGCTTCTCATAATCCACGCGAGGAACCTCCACATGGATATCGATGCGATCCAGCAATGGGCCACTAATGCGCTTCTGGTAGCGCGCAATCGCCGACGCTGAACAACTACACTCCTTGATGGGATCCCCATAGAACCCGCATGGACACCCGTGCGGGTAGCTGTTGCAACCGCTATCTTACACGCTCATTGAACATCGTCTTCCTCTTTCAGTTCAGCAGACAAAGTAGCAGCAAATCAGGGTGCGTCAGGAACTGAAAGATGAGGAGATAGGTGTTCGCGTAGTTTATGCATCAGTTCAGCAGGATGAGAACGACTATAGTACTGAAGAAGATTTTGATTAAACGACCCTGCTTTCCAAGCAGATATTTATTGACAGATCAGTTGGTTTAATAATACAATATAACAACGACGAAAGCTGCAGAAATGTAGGTTTAATACTTAGTCTTGCCGTTCGAGAGAAAAGAGGATGCAATGGATCCTATTACACTAGCCGCGCTTACCGCCCTTGCTACCAAGGTCGTAGGAATACTGACCCCCTTCTTCAGCAAAGCCGGCGAAGCCTTTGCCAGTAAATTTGGCGATGCTGCGTATCAAGAGGCACAACATCTCTATCAAATCGTGCATGATCGCTTCGCAAAAGAACCTGATAATGGGAGGGCGAACAAGGCATTGCAGAATTTTGCTGACGATCCTCAAACATATGATACAGTCCTCAAGAACATGCTTCTTCCCATATTACAATCCGATTCACACTTTGCCGATGCATTAACAGCGATCACCCAAAAAGGTCCCTTACAAATCCTTGAAATTGGAACTGGCTCGACGGCTAAAGGCACCCAGATGGAAAATACTGCAGGTCAAGGCGTTCAGATAGCGAGGGCAGGAGACCATTCAATACTGGAGAATAACATTTTCAAAATAAACTGAGAAAAATACATCCGCTATCCACCCGAATCGCGATGAACGTAATGGAATAGTCCACCGAACAGGAGAAGCTATCCATAATGCGGGATCTATTTGTTGGACGAGAGGTCGAACGGCAAACATATCAGAGGCTCCTTACAGACGAAAGTCCCTGGGTCATGGTTGTTACTGGCATGGGAGGGTGTGGCAAAACGTGGCTTCTGGATTCCCTGGATGAACCAAATCTACCTGATATTTGCGTTGTCAAGCCCATTAATTTTTCCAATGAATTGCTGCGGACAGATCCTCTTAAGGTTCTGGATCAGCTTGCATATCTGGTCGCACCTCACTGCGACCCCCAACAGGTTAACGCGTTTAAGAAAGCCCTAAAAGAAAACCGTGAACGACTCATGGAGCGCATACAGGTGTTCCAGAGCCAGAGCGCTAATCTTGGTGATCATGCAAGCCTCCAGGGGGCGAACTGGAGCATCACTCTAGCCGACGTCATAGAAAGTAATCGTCGTGAGGCACGAGCACTAGCAACAGAAGCATTCTATGCTCAGATGAATACGTTTGATTTGAAGCGACTCGTCATCAGGTTGGATGCCTGTGAATGGTTTAGCGAGCCAGAAGGTCAGAACGTTGGTCAGTGGATTTTGGAAGGGCTCCTTCCAGAATTGCATACCCGCATGCAACAGCATGGCCAACACTGTTGTGTCGTCATCGCCAGTCGCATAAGACCGCAATTGCGGGTAATAAATTCTCACGACTACACCTATCACTCCCTTCCGATGCTCACCTCTGAAGAGGTTGATCACTACCTGGAGCAAAGGGGCATGCAGGATTCCAAACTCCGCAATAGAGTTTACGAAATGACATATGGCCATGCGGGCTGTGTTTCGATTGTCGGTGAGATTTGGCAAAAGCGGAGAGAGCAACTTTTGAGTATTGAAGAGTTGCAAGAAACATTCTATGATCAAGCACTGGAAAGCTTTGTGAAGGAAGACATATTGGATGATCGCCTCAAATCACCCTTTCGAGAGTTAACCCGCTATGGCGTCCTGTTACGCAGTTTCAACCTGCCTTTGTTACAAACGGTTTTCCAAAAACTCTCCCCGCGACTAACAATAGATAATTTCTACCAATTCATCCGCTATCCCTATATAAAGCCATCAGTGAGGCAATATTATGCGTTCTTCGAACTGCTCCGTGAGCTTCAGGCTCAAGAGATTCGAGAGCAAGAGCCTGAAGAATGGAAACGCTATCACCAGCTTGCGAGAGACTACTTTATACAGGAACCTTCAAAATTAACCGAATGGTATTATCACACTCTTGCTTGTAACGAAGAGGAGGCCAAGCAAGAGGCACAAACGAGTGGCGATCTCAATGTACTGAAGGAAGCGGCACGTGATAAGACACTGAAGCTCGCAGGTACCTACGAATAGGAGAGTTACTATGAGCACAGTACAGAGCGGAGACTTTGTTGGGCGAGAAAGTGAGCAAGACCTGTATAGAGCATTTCTTAATAGAGACACTCCGTGGGTACTAGTGATAACGGGACTTGGAGGCATAGGTAAAAGTGCACTCTTGAATACTCTCGAGAAGAACTCCGATGAGGACACCTGTTGTGTTGTCACCATTGATTTTAACGACACATTGCTACGAACAGATCCTTCAGCGGTTCTAGGAAAGTTTGTGGAGGAAAAGAAGGCTCGTTGCTATAATCTCCCACCTGGTGACGAATCAGGAGACAATCTAAAAGAGTACCTTCATCAACTTACACAACTCAGCGCTAAGCAGACCCAGGAGAATACAGATTACAATGGTATCAGGATGCAGGATGCACAGTTTAACACAAGGGAGCCTGAAGACGTAGTTCTGCGCGAAATACATCATCAGATGCGAGAACTGGCAACAGAAGCATTTTATGATCAAATGGAAATGTTTACTCGGAAGCACCTCGTCATTATGTTGGATACTTGTGAATGGCTGAATGAACCAGAAGGGTGGGAGATCGGTCAGTGGGTATTGAATGAGTTTGTTCCAGAGTTGCATACCCGTCTGCAGCGGAAAAATCGTCTCTGTTCTGTAGTCATGGCCAGCCGTATCAAGCCGCAACTAGAGGTAATCGACAAGCGAGATCAACAGCATATCGCTTTATCAATGCTAGACAAAAAAGCGGTAGATGGTTACCTGGAGCAAAAAGGGATGCAGAACCCTCAGCTGCGCCAGCAAGTCTACGAGACAACACATGGTCATGCTCTCTGCGTCTCGATCATTGGTCAACTCTGGCAGGAGCGAGCAGAACAAGAGCAACCGTTTACCATCGCGGACCTTCCTGCATTAGGAGAGTTCAGTGAGCAGGCATTATTGCAATTTACGAGCGAACGCATACTGAAGCAGCTAAAATCGCCCTTTTTTGAATTAACCCGCTATGGAGTGCTCTTGCGCAGTTTTAACCTCCCTTTATTACGAGCGGTCTTCTCTGATTTGCTTCCTGAATCAAGAGCGTTCGATCAGTTCGCTCAACTTATACGTTATCCCTACATTGAGTCTCTGGGCAAACATAGGTATGCCTTTCATGAGTTGCTACGTGAGGCCTTGGCCAAAGAGATTCGAAAGAAAGAATTTGAAAATGAAAAATGGAAATTCTATCACGAGCGAGCGTTGGAATACTTTGATCAAGTAGCTCGTTATTCACCAGATTGCTATTATCACTTATTCGCCTCTGATGAAAAGCGGGGCTTGATAGAATGGCAGCGGGCTATACAGGAGGCAAATGAAAAAGGTGGGAGCGGTGCACTATTACAAGCGGCGCTTGATAAGACACTACAGCTGTCCCCAGCGACATTTGCAGAGATCCAATATGAACAGGGACGTTTCAATTACCTCATCGCTCAGTCGGACAAAGCACAAAAGAGCTATCAGGATGCGCTCGATTCTTTTCAAAGGATGGAAGACTACTCAGGGCAAGCCAAAGTGCTGCGAGCGATGGGCAATGTGCAGAAAAGCCTCAACAAGCACGATGACGCCCTTAAGAGCTACGAGCAGGCTCAAGTTCTCTTTCGAGAGATGGGTAACAAATCAGAGGAGGCCAATGTGCTGCAAGCGATGGGCGATGTGCAGCAACGCCTCAATAAGCACGATGACGCCCTTAAGAGCTATGAGCAGGCGCTGACTTGGTACCAGGAACAGAAGGATCGCCTCAAGCGTGCCAATGTATTGAGTTCAATTGGCTATGTACAGCGACTTCTGTATCAACAGGCACTCGCCCAATATCAGAAAGAGAAAGATCGCCTTAAGCGTGACATTGTGTTGGGGGCGAAAGGTGGTGTGACGCGCCCCCTTCAGGACAAGTACGCTGAACTTGCAATTGAGAACTATAGACAGGCATTAGCCCTTTATGGGGAGTTAAAGGAACCCAAAGAGGAAGCCGAAGTGCAGCGAGCAATAGATCAAGTGCAGCAACTCTTAAAAGAAGCTACGCAAGCACAAGATCCCGCTGGTCAAATGTGCAATCTAGTTATGCAAGGGGGGATCGCCAGTGGTTTCATGTATCTGCCTTTTGTCCTCGAACTCAAGAAAAGCTACCGCTTTCGAAATATCGGCGGTACCTCTATAGGGGTAATTGCCGCCGCCGCTACGGCAGCAGCCGAATATAACCGCGAAAATGGTGGCTTTATGCACCTTGAGAACATGAGAGTCCGTCTCAGTGAGAACGGCTTCCTGCGGAGTCTCTTTCAGCCTTATCGAGATACAAAGCCGTTGATGAACCTTGTAGATGCCTTTTTTCCTCCCTACCAACTGCCCCAGAAGCAAACAAGAAGCAAGCCGAGTGCTCTTCCGTTTTTGCTTAGTGGGCCTCAGTTCGTTGGTAGGTTGATTCGTATCTGGGCAAGATACCTTCCCCCCTTTTCATTGAGTCTACTCTGGGGCACAATCATAGGCTTCGTCGTGGCCTTGCCCCTGCCCCTAGCTACGTTTGGGACCGCCTCCCTGTTGTCTACACCAGAGCCATGGTACGCATTGCTCCTCAAGCTGGCTTATCTGCTCATATTTGGTGCATCAGGTGCCTGGCTCGGTTTGCAGGTTGGTGGGGTAGTTGATGCGATCACGAAGCTGCCCGATAACTTCTACGGCATCTGCACTGGGCATAGTAACACAGTTCCGAACGTGCTCACCGATTGGCTGAGTAAGCAGTTTGACAAGATAGCTGGATTGGAAAAGAATAGACCACTTACCTTCGGCGATCTGAAAAGTAAAAAGCTTCGAGCAGAGCAACCAGACACACAAAATGTGAGCATTATCCTCAAAATGGGCACTTCCAACCTTAGTCAAGGTCAACCATATATCATACCCTCTGGTCTAAAGGGCTTCTTGTTCAAAGAAAGCGATATGCATATACTGTTCCCTGATTACATCGTGGATCATATGGTCATATTTGCTGCCCGAAGCCCCATCATCTCGACGGATAAGCTCCCGATAGGGTACCACTTTCTCCCGGACGAGGAGCATCTGCCCGTCGTGGTCGGTGCCCGCATGAATCTCAGTTTTCCAATCTTGATGAGTGCTGTGCCCCTCTACACCATCAACGTATTGGCTTTTCAACGCATCAAAGATGGCACACAGTCGGAAGTGCATGAGACCGATCTGCAAGTAAACTGGTTTGGCGATGGAGAAATCTGCACCCACCTTCCCATCGATTTCTTCGACTCCTGGCTACCTAAGTGGCCTACATTTGGGATCAATCTTATCTCGATGCCTGCTAAGTGGTTCGAATATGAGAACCAACAACCCGTGTCGTCTCCCAATCTGTCTACAGCAGGTCCAGCTGATGTCGATCCAGAGCGACTCAGCAAGGCGAGTCTTAGTGCCCTTGATCCAAACTATGAAATCAGGACCACCAGTCAAGGGCCCGCAGCTATCTACCTTCCTAGAGCAGATGCTCCGCAGGACCACCAATGGTCGGATCTCCAGGGTGTTTGGGCATTTCTATTAGCCATCATCAGCACTCGGCGAGACTATCATGATACCCTTCAGATGAATCTACCTGGCTACCGTGAACAGGTGGTACAGATTCGCCTGAGTGATGCTGAGGGTGGACTGCACCTGAACATCCCTCCAGAGGTCATTGAGACGATAGCTCACAAGGGACAGCAAGCAGGCATGTTAGTCCGCGAGTTCGATTTTGAGCGTCACCGCTGGATGCGTTTCCTGACACTGATGGCCCGACTAGAACAAAACATTGAGCAGATGGAAGTCATTTTACAAGATCCTGAACTTGTGCAGCAACTGAGAACACAAGCTGCCACTCACTCCCAATATCCCTACAATCGTTCAATGGAATGGTACAAAGAGGCCGGAGCACGTGTGGATGATCTTCGACGCCTGATTGGGTCCTGGCAAAAAGCTGATGAGGAAAGGGATACGCCTCCTCTGTTTCTAGATGGTTGGCCTGTTCCTGATTCAGTAAGCACGGGCGATATCAATGGTGTAGAATGAAGAGGAAAATCAGATTAAGTAGAGCAGAGGTTTCTGTCCATGCAAGAATCTCTATTTATAGGGCGGGATAAAGAACTACAAATCTGTCTGGACTTTCAAAAAGAAGATGTCCCTTGGATTCTTGTAATCATGGGAATGGGAGGAAGTGGTAAAACTAGCCTCTTACAAGAATTGAAGAAGCAAATGCCCTATCAAATGGTTGAACTAGATTTTGCAGGAGAAGCGCAACGACTGAGGCCTTTAAAAGGTGAACGGCTTCCTATTGACTCTTTAACGCGCCTCTCCAATTTTGCCCTCAACGTGAGAGATAAATGCGATCCACAAAAATATAAAGAGTTTCACGAAGAACTTGCCAAAGCTCGCAAGATCGTAGTCAAGCAGCGAGTTCCACAGTACATAGGGAGTTTAACTCAAGATGTTCATCTTGATTCTGGCGCTACAATGACAGATAACCGCGTCATTATGGATACCTCAGAAGACCCAGTTATGCAAGACATACGTCGTGAAGCACGAGAATTAGTAACTGAAGCGTTCTATGCCCTCATGGATACATATAGTCCAAGTAGACTAGTAATTAGCTTGGATACATGTGAGTGGTTAATGGGATCGGTAAATGCAGAAATCGGTCTATGGATGCAAGAACTCCTCCTCGGGTTACATAGCAGAATGCTGCAGAAGAATAAACAATGCCATGTTTTTATAGCAAGCAGTGTCAAGCTCCAATTAAAAGCGATTGCACAGCAGTATCGAGCCGAGCTAACACTTCGCATGTTAGACCAAGAAGTAGTTCATCAGCATTTGCAGAGTATAGGGATCCAAGATGCCGAAATCCGCCAGCGTATATACGAGATTACACATGGCCATGCCTCTTGTGTTTCAATTATCTGTAACTTACTTCTGAAATTGGAGTTTAGACTAAATTCTTGCGAAGCAAGGCGGGAAGCCGTGCGAGCCATGTTTTATGAAAATCGTGTGAACCCAGTCTACAGGCCGCTTGACACGAAATTAGTCTAAACACCAATCTGAAAGAAGAAAAACCATTAAGCATTGCAGAGCTTTCTACATTTCAAAGAAGGTTTTACGAAGAGGCGGTAAAGGATTTCATTAAGGAACACATACTCGATGAGCGACTCAATCCCCACTCCCCTTTTTATGCGCTGACCCGCTATGGCATAGTCTTACGCAGTTTCAACTTACATTTCTTAAAAAAAGTGTTTAGTGAGATCTTTCCTGACTCGCTCCAAGAGCTCCAAGCGGCAGAATGTTTCGACCAATTTGTCGAGCGTCCATATGTCGTGCGACTAAACCCCTATGAAGATCACCATTATGCGCTGCTCGAGCTGCTACGTGCGGTTTTAGCCGAATATATTCGGGTGAATGAGTCGGAAACCTGGAAAATCTATCACAAGAGGGCGTTAGCTTATCTTTCTTCTTCAATGGTTCCTCTCTCAACAGAAGCCCTTTTATCAGCCCAGTACTATCACGATATCGCATATCAACTTGCGGGTGATAAGGACCCGGGAGTGGAATATTGGGAAGAGGAATTGAAAAAATTAGAAGCCGGTGGAACAGCTCTCAATGCATGGCTGCAGGCAGCACATGACGAAACGCTCAAATTTACCTCAGCAGCAGGTGTTGCACAAGCATACGAGCAGAGGCGCTCGTTATGATGGGGTCAGCGTAAAGCAGGAGTTTGTATGGCGCAGAATACATTTGTCGGTAGAGACTATGAACAAACACTATACAAAGAGTTTTTAAGTAAAGAAACTCCGTGGTTGCTACTCATTACCGGCCTTGCTGGTATTGGTAAAACTACTCTCCTAGAGAAATTTAGGACTTTAACTCCATTTGATATACAAGTTGTATCGCTAGATTTTGATAAGGAGCCATTGCTATACGCCGATCCGCTTAAGTTGTTGGAAGATCTGGCACAATTAACGAAATCTTTTTGCGATCAGCAAGAGTCCGCTGAATTTGTGGAAACGCTCAAGCAGGGACGTACCCAAATTGAAGAGCTCGACCAACAAACATCTCCAATTATTCATGATAGTGAGCGTGCAAGCGTACAAGTCTTGCAAAAAGTGCGCCATCTACGCAGTGCGCTACAAGAAGTACGGCACCAAGTACGCGAACTAGCTGCAGAAGCGTTCTTTACTCAGTTAGATACTTATAAGCAGAAGCAATTGGTTATTATGCTGGATACATGCGAACTTCTATACGAGCCCGAAGGCTGGGAGGTCGGGCAATGGATGATGAACGAGTTTCTACCCACACTAAATGTACGCATGTATCAGCGATGCTTTGTAGTGATGGCTAGCCGCGTGCCCCTTCAATCTGAGACTATCGATAAGCAAGATCAGCAGTACCTCGCCCTCTCCATGCTTGATAGGCCAGCAGTAGATCAATACCTAGAAACCTTAGGAATGCATGATCCACAACTGCGTCAACGAGTCTACGAAATTACGCATGGTCATGCTCTCAGCATCTCGATTATCAGCACTTTTTGGCAGGAAATGGGAGAAAAGGTCCTCGGCGATGGGGATATATCAGTACTTGAAGCAGAATTCGACGATCGGGCATCAGTTGAATTTATAAACGACCGTATACTGAACAGGCTCAACGACCCTTTTAAAGAATTGACGCATTACGCGGTCCTCTTACGAAATTTTAACCTCCCATTATTAAAAGCGGTATTTCCAGAATTACTTCCTGAACAACTAGCTTCCAATTTGTTTGATCAATTCATCCATTTTCCTTATATTGAGGCCAAGGGGAACTACCGCTATGGTTTCCATGAATTGATCCGAGAAGTATTGGCTAAAAATACACAAAAAGATCACCCTGTAGAATGGAAACGGTACCATAAGAGAGCTTTAAATTACTTCGACTCTAACGCCGGTAAATCTCGAGAAATGGAACATTCACAGGAATGGTACTATCATGCAATCGCTTATGATGAAGCGCAAGGAATACGGGATTGGAAAGAGGCTATAGAAAAAGCAAGAATGGGAGGATTGGGTAAAGAGATTGGCTCATTGTTACAGGTAGTATACGACAAGACCTTGACTCTCTCGCCAATCTCGTGTGCCATCCGTGCGTATGAACAGGGACGCTTTGAAGACGACAATGCCCAATCCGAGAGAGCATTGAAGAGCTACGAGGAAGCTCTTGTACTCTTTCGACAAGCAGGAAGCCATCCGAAAGAAGAAGCTGATGTAGTACAGGCTCTCGGTGATGTGCAACGATCCCGCACTAAACTGGATGAGGCACTCACGCTATATGAGCAGGCTTTCGCACTCTTTCAAGAGGTAGGAGACTCCTTGAAGCAGGCCTATGTACTAAAAGCTCTTGGCGATGTACAACGGCTACTCGGTAACCAGAATAACGCATTGAGTAGTTACCGACAAGCCCTCTCCCTTTTTCGACGCATTGGAAACCGCCTGGATGAAGCCAATGTACTACAGGCCATAGGAGATGTGCAGCAACTACTTGGAAACCTAAATGCCGCTTTAGAGAGCTATAAACAGGCTTTAGTGCTTTTTAGGCAGTTTGGCAGCGGTTCGAAGGAGGAAAAGGATGAAGAGGCTAAACTGCTGCGATTTATAGGTGACCTACATCAACTACGTGATGACAAAGAAAAAGCTTTAGAGAATTATCAGCAAGCTCTTGTACTCTTCCGCGGCAATGCCACCGAGGAAGAATATGTGCAGCAGGCAATACGAGGAGTGGAGTACCCTGCGCTGACGCCGAGCAACCTGAATCGGCAGCGACTACTGACAAGAGTCCATACTGTTTGGATCGCTGGAGTACTCGAGCAATCCCTACATGGCGCTGCCCTAATTGCATTAGGGTTCCATGAGCAGTTCGATGCCGTAGCCAATCCCTGGAGAATGGTCCTACAGACATCAGACCAGTCTGCACCACCTCTGCCGTCCGACACCCGCATCATACAACTCTACGATGAAGCGGGTGGCGAACTGCTGATTCTTGGGGAACCGGGCTCTGGCAAAACGACGTTGCTGTTGGAACTGACCCGCGACCTTTTGGACCGGGCTCGACAAGTCAATACCCACCCCATGCCGGTGGTTTTCATTCTGTCATCTTGGGCTGAGAAACGGCAGCCCCTTACTGACTGGCTCGTTGAAGAGCTCTCTACGAAGTACCAAGTGCCACGCACGCTGGGTCAATTGTGGGTAGCTTCTGACCAGATGCTTCTGTTGCTCGACGGACTCGATGAGGTTGCCCCAGCACATCGTGCTGTTTGCATAGATGCTATCAACGAATATCGTCGCGAACATGGTCTGGTGCCAACAGTGATCTGTAGCCGAATTGCCGAGTATCTGTCGCTAGCAACGAGGTTACAGTTGCGCCAGGCGGTCGTTGTGCAACCACTTACAGAACAACAGATCGATGATTACTTATCAAGTGCAGGAGGGCAATTGGAGGCGGTACGTATAGCTCTCCGCGATGATCCATCGCTACGCGAGTTGGCAGCAACGCCGCTGATGCTCAGTGTTCTCACGCTGGCTTATTACGGGAAACCCATAGAAAACATCCTGGTGACAGGCTCTCCTGAAAGGCGGCGACGGGAGGTGTTTGCGAGCTACGTCCAACGCATGCTCCGACGTCGAAGTACCCAAACTCGTTATACTGTTCAACAAACTGTTCACTGGCTGGCATGGCTGGCCAAGCAGTTAGCACAGCACGGACAGACAGTGTTCTACATCGAGCGGATGCAGCCAAATTGGCTCCCAGATAATCGGTCGCGCCAAGTCTATCACATTGCTATTAGTCTGCTCGTCGGGCTGGTCTTTGGGCTGCTGGGAGGTCTGGTTGGAGGACTGGTCTTTGGGCTGCTGGGAGGTCTGGTTGGAGGACTGGTCTTTGGGCTGCTGGGAGGTCTGGTTGGAGGACTGACTG